>ENA-OPWR01000148-OPWR01000148.1-human-gut-metagenome-genome-assembly--contig:-NODE-148-length-68343-cov-9.074098_pt1 | contig 68343 bp, 100 predicted proteins | sample MGYA00241507_ERZ502006 | MGnify/ENA primary metagenome ERZ502006 (study PRJEB25962, sample SAMEA2043041) | human gut metagenome | biome: human gut; feature: human-associated habitat; material: faeces...
TGGAGATCATCGTTGACCGTCTGCTGCGTGAGTTCAAGGTTGAGGCAAACGTGGGTGCACCCCAGGTTGCTTACCGTGAGACCATCCGCAAAGAGGCCAACCAGGAGACCAAGTACGCACGTCAGTCCGGTGGTAAGGGCCAGTACGGTCACGTTAAGATCAAGATCGAGCCCAACGAGCCCGGCAAGGGTTACGAGTTCGTCAACGCCATCGTTGGCGGCGCGATCCCGAAGGAATACATCCCGGCTATCGACAACGGTATCCAGGGTGCTATGAAGTCCGGCGTTCTGGCTGGCTATCCTGTTGTTGATGTCAAGGTCACCCTGTGGGATGGTTCTTATCATGAGGTCGACTCCTCTGAAATGGCCTTCTCCATCGCTGGTTCTATGGCATTCAAGGATGCTATGCGCAAGGCTGATCCCATCATCACTGAGCCTATCATGAAGGTTGCAGTTATCGTTCCCGATGAGTATCTGGGCGATGTTATCGGCGACCTGAATGCACGCCGTGGTCAGATCCAGGGCATGGAGGCTATGGCTGGCACCCAGCGTGTCAACGCATTTGTGCCTCTGGCTCAGATGTTCGGCTATGCTACCGACCTGCGTTCCAAGACCCAGGGCCGTGGCCAGTACGTCATGGAGCCGTCTCACTACGAGCCGGTGCCCAAGAACATTGCTGACCAGATCATTGCTGGCCGCACCAAGGCTTGATCGCCTTAAATTTAAAATGAATTTTGCCGGGGTAGTGTAACTCCGGCAAAATTTCCTGTAAAAGCACTTGATTTTACAGGACAAATTTAGTAGAATAGCCTTGCAATGCAATGTCTGCATTTTGCAGGGTTGTTGTAACCAATATCAAAACCTAAATTAAGGGAGGATATTCCAATGGCTGAAAAGGCAAAGTTCGACCGTTCTAAGCCGCATGTGAACATCGGCACCATCGGTCACGTTGACCACGGCAAGACCACTCTGACCGCTGCAATCACCAAGTACCTGGCACTGAAGGGTGACGCAGAGTTCATGGACTATGCCAACATCGATAAGGCTCCCGAGGAGCGCGCTCGTGGTATCACGATTAACTCCGCTCACGTTGAGTATCAGACCGAGGCTCGTCACTACGCTCACGTTGACTGCCCGGGCCATGCTGACTACGTTAAGAACATGATCACTGGTGCTGCTCAGATGGACGGCGCTATCCTGGTCGTTGCTGCTACCGATGGTCCCATGCCCCAGACCCGTGAGCACATCCTGCTGGCTCGTCAGGTCGGCGTGCCCTATATCGTCGTGTTCATGAACAAGTGCGATATGGTCGACGACGAGGAGCTGCTGGATCTGGTCGAGATGGAGATCCGTGAGCTGCTGAGCGAGTACGACTTCCCGGGCGACGACACCCCGATCATTCGTGGTTCCGCTCTGAAGGCTCTGGAGGCTCCCAACGATCCCGAGGATCCTGCTTACGCTTGCATCAAGGAACTGATGGATGCTGTTGACACCTATATCCCCAACCCGGATCGTGAGGAAGACAAGCCCTTCCTGATGCCCATCGAGGATGTCATGACCATTTCTGGCCGTGGTACCGTTGCAACCGGTCGTGTTGAGCGTGGTGTTGCAAAGGTTGGCGACGCAATGGAGATCGTCGGCATTAAGCCCGATCGTCTGAGCACCACCATCACCGGTCTGGAGATGTTCCGTAAGTCTCTGGACTTCGCTGAGGCTGGCGATAACATCGGCGCTCTGCTGCGTGGTGTTGATCGTACCCAGATCGAGCGTGGCCAGGTTCTGGCTAAGCCCGGTTCCGTGCACCCCCACAAGATCTTCGAGTCTCAGGTGTACGTTCTGACCAAGGACGAAGGCGGCCGTCACACCCCGTTCTTCTCCAACTATCGTCCTCAGTTCTACTTCCGCACCACCGATGTGACCGGTATCATCACTCTGCCCGAAGGCACCGAGATGTGCATGCCCGGCGATAACGTCATGATGCACGTTGAGCTGCTGACCCCTGTCGCTATGGAAGAAGGCCTGCGTTTCGCTATCCGTGAGGGTGGCCGTACCGTTGGTTCTGGCGTTGTCGGCAAGATCATTGAGTGATTTTGACCCTTCGCGCCTTTCCTAAGGCTAAAGGTTAAATTTACGAGAGTCCTTCCCGTTCCGGAGAGCGGGAAGGACTCTTTTTGTTTTATCATCCTCTGTCCGTATGGGCAGGGGATTTTTTGATGGCATACTAACAACTTATTATTTACAAAATAATGTTGTTGTGATATACTGGGAATTAGGAGAGCGAATCTTGTTGGATGGAGGAATCGTAGGTGAAATATCCTTGGATCGATGAATATTTGCTGGCAAAACCCAGTGTGACAAAGGACTTGCAGGCAGAATGGAACTGGATTCGCTATCAGATCGGTGGTAAACTGTTTGCAGCCATCTGTCTGGATGATGCGACCGGAAAGGCCGTCTACATTACCCTCAAACTCGACCCGGCAGAAGGGGAGTTCCTGCGCCGACAGTATGAGGACATCATTCCGGGCTACTACATGAATAAGGTGCATTGGAACTCGATCAAAGCGGATGGAAGCGTTCCAGACGACCTGCTGCGGGAAATGCTGGAGAAGTCCTATCAGCTGGTGCTGAGCGGTTTCAGCAAAAAGAAGCAGAAAGAACTTCTGGAAGGGGAAAAGAACGATGCCGTTTGATTATAAGAAAGAGTATAAGGCGTTTTACCTCCCGCCGAAAAAACCGCATCTCATAACAGTGCCGCCCATGAATTTTGTGGCGGTGCGCGGCAAAGGCGACCCGAACGACCCGGCAGGGGAGTATCAGGCGGCCATGGAGGTGCTGTACGGTATTGCGTTCACCATCAAGATGAGCTATAAGGGAAGCCATAAGATCGACGGCTATTTTGAGTATGTGGTGCCGCCGCTGGAAGGTTTGTGGCGGCAGCAGGGCGTGGAAGGCGTGGACTACGCTCATAAGGAAAATTTCGAGTGGGTATCCATGATCCGCCTGCCGGAGTTCGTCACCCGGGAAGAATTCGACTGGGCCGTACAGGAAGCGACGCGCAAAAAGAAAAAGGATTTCTCCAGGGCGGAATTCTTCGCCTACGACGAGGGGCTCTGCGTGCAGTGTTTACATGTGGGTGCTTACGATGACGAGCCGGAGACGCTGGCACAGATGGATGCCTTTGCGGCCGAGCAGGGTTGTGTGCTGGACTTCTCGGAAACACGCCGCCATCATGAAATTTATCTGGGTGACCCGCGTCGAACCGCTCCGGAAAAGCTGAAAACCGTGCTGCGGCATCCGATTCGAAAATAAAAACAGGAAAATTCACAAATGATGTCGCTTTTATTTGTCAGATGTGCTATACTAAATCTATCTATAGAAAACACATTGAGTGAAAAGGGAGGAGAACATCATGCAGCATGAAACTGTCATCGTGCTGGACTTTGGCGGCCAGTACAATCAGCTGATCGCGCGCCGTGTCCGCGAGAATAATGTCTACTGTGAAATCTATTCCTATAAAACCGATCTGTCGGTCATCAAGGCGAAGAACCCCAAGGGCATCATCTTCACCGGCGGCCCCAACAGCGTCTATCTGGAGGATTCCCCCACGATCGACCCCGAGATCTTCAACTGGGGCGTGCCTGTGCTGGGCATCTGCTACGGCAGCCAGCTGATGATGCATCTGCTGGGCGGTCACGTCTGCCGCGCACCGGAGCGCGAGTACGGCAAGACTGAGGTCTTTGTGGACAACAGCAGCAAGATGTTTGCGGATGTTCAGCCTTCTACGATCTGCTGGATGAGCCACAATGACTACATCGAGCAGGCTGCGCCCGGCTTCAAGATCACGGCCCACACGGTCAACTGCCCGGTGGCAGCGGCAGAGAACGCTGAGAAGGGCCTGTATGCGATCCAGTTCCACCCGGAAGTGCTGCACACTGCCGAGGGCAAGAAGATGCTGCACAACTTCGTGTACAACGTCTGCGGCTGCACCGGCGACTGGAAGATGGACTCCTTCGTGGAGAACAATGTCAAGGCTCTGCGCGAGGAGATCGGCGACGGCAAGGTGTTGTGTGCACTGTCCGGCGGCGTGGATTCTTCCGTGCTGGCCGCCATGCTGGCAAAGGCCGTGGGCAAGCAGCTGACCTGCGTGTTCGTGGACCACGGCCTGCTGCGCAAGAACGAGAAGGAAGAAGTCTGCGCAGTGTTCGGCCCCGGCAACCCGAACTTTGATATCAACTTTGTCTGCGTGGATGCCCGTGAGCGCTACTTCAGCAAGCTGGCAGGCGTCACCGAGCCGGAGCGCAAGCGCAAGATCATCGGCGAGGAGTTCATCCGCGTGTTCGAGGAAGAAGCCAAGAAGATCGGCAAGGTCGATTTTCTGGCACAGGGCACCATTTATCCCGACGTGGTCGAGAGCGGTCTGGGCGGCGAGTCCACCGTCATCAAGAGCCACCACAATGTCGGCGGCCTGCCCGACACCGTGGACTTCAAGGAGCTGGTGGAGCCCCTGCGCAACCTGTTCAAGGATGAGGTGCGTCAGGTCGGCCGCGAGCTGGGCCTGCCGGAATATCTGGTCAGCCGTCAGCCGTTCCCCGGCCCGGGCCTGGGTATTCGTATCATCGGTGAAGTGACCCCCGAGAAGGTCGCCATCGTGCAGGATGCCGACGCCATCTGGCGTGAGGAGATCGCGAAGGCCGGTCTGGATAAGGAGATCAACCAGTACTACGCAGCCCTGACTAATATGCGCAGCGTGGGCGTTATGGGCGACGAGCGCACCTACGACTATGCTGTGGCTCTGCGCGCTGTCACTACCACCGATTTCATGACCGCTGAGAGCTATAACATGCCCTGGGATGTTCTGGGCACGGTCACCAGCCGCATCGTCAATGAGGTCAAGCACGTCAACCGCGTGTTCTACGATTGCACCGGTAAGCCGCCGGCAACGATTGAGCTCGAATAATGGAATATAAGAAAATAAAGCGTGTCTACGATTGAAAAATGATGAATTTCGGAAGAATGACATCACTTTGACATCACCTGCGGCAAAAAGCACCTGCTGGATGTGCCGGGAAATGGTAGCACGGTTTATTATCGAAGAATAATTTGAAAGCTCCGGAAAGTAACGAGAAATCGAAACTTTCCGGGGCTTTTTTGACATCATGACATCACAAGACAGACCGTGACATCACCTGTTTTCGGCCTAGCCGAGTGACATCAAATCGGATTCATCGTCATTGGAAGAGGGGGAGCCGATGGCCTCCAGCTTTGACACAAGCTCCTGCTGCTTGTTGGGGTACAAATGGGCATAGGTTCGCATGACGACGGGAACGGTGTCGCCGATTCGCCTTGCTACCAGAACGACGGAGTAGCCCAGCTCAATGCAGAGGGAAACATGACTGTGTCGCAGGTCATGAACGCGAATATCCGGCAGATAGGTGAGCTGAGTGCAGCGGGTCAGCTCCTTGTTGAGCGCTGTGCACGTCATGTAGAATACGCGGTCGTCCGGGGTCAGCCCGTAGAGCCGGGAACAGTAGGTGCGGAACTCTTCGGCCAACCAATGCGGAATAGGCACATTGCGGTTTCCGCCTTTCTTGCTGTTCTTAGTGGGGCCGAAGATGTCCTGCCCCTTTTTTCTGTGGTAGGTCTTGTAGATGCGCAACTGGTCATCATTGGTCAGGTCTTTGGGCAACAGCGCCAGCATCTCGCCCTCGCGGCATCCCGTCCAGAACAGAATATCAAATGCCAGAAGATAGGCCTCGTTGCGGAATTCTTTCCGCAAAAGCTCGTACTGGTCTTTCGTGATGATAAGCATTTCTCCGGCGACGGAGGAACCCATGTAGCCAGCGGCATCGCACGGATTGAAACGCAGGCCGTAGAATGTCTGGGCATAATTAAAGAGGGCGGTCAACTGTGCGTGGATGGTGTAGAGATATGTTTCTGAATATGGGAGGCCAGTGGCTTCGCCCATCTCTTTTACTCGCTGTTGCCAATCTCGAATATCAAGAGCGGTGATCTCATTCATTTTCCGGTTTCCGAGAAGCGGAACGATTTTGGTGTCAAAAACATTTCGCTTGGTGTCCATTGTGGTGTCGCGGACATGGTGCTCCCGGTCATTGAAGTACAGCTCCACAAAGCTGGCAAGAGTCATGTCACAGCTCTTGGCTTTTTGCAAATGGAATTCGCGCTCCCACTCTTGCGCTTCACGTTTGGTTTTGAAGCCGCGCTTACGCTTCTGCTTTCGTTTCCCGGTGAAATCAGCGTAGCGAAACTGGCAGTACCATGTGCCTGTTTTTTCGTCCTTATAGCAGGGCATTAGAATATACCTCCTGACGTGTTTAGAAATCCCTGACCATTTTTATAATGGCTAGGGTCTTTTTTATTTGGCGATGATGGAATTGAAATCGTCGATGTGCTCTGAATTGCTAAGCATGAGACATAGATTCAAACCAGCAGGGGAAGAGATGCGCAGTCGGCCGCATTCACAGATGGAGCACTGGTGATTGTTTTTATAGCGCTTATCACGGGATCCGTCTGCATTTACCTTGAGCCACGTTTTGCTGACAACCTTAGCATCCGCCGGGATTTCCATTTCAGAGGAATCCATGATTGGGTGAATGATGTCGGCGCAGTAATCAACTTCATCTGCATCGTAGGCACTCAGTTTTCCGTCGTGAAGATAGAATATCTTATCGGGGAGAATATAGAACGATTCCTTCTTTGACAGAGCTGCAGAAAAATATGGAACATTGGCGCTGAGGTAATAGGGGAGCTTCGGCATTCCAAGGAGCTTTTTGGGGAGAGTTGCTTCGCTGGCTCCTGCATTTGTTTTAGTGTTGTGTCCCTTTTCTATCTCCGTGACATACCATGCGGCATCGCAAGCGAATAGTTCTCGCCATGCGTGATACCAATCCTCATAAGCGGCACGTTGTTCATCAGAGAAATCGTATTCCAAATTCACTTTGGCCTTATAATGAACAAACAAGAATGCAGAGAAAGAGAGGATTGTTAGCAGGAGCCGCTGTGGCGTGTGAAGAACAATGAAAGCCAATAGGCTGACGGTGCCAATTATAAAGAACGCTTTGTTGAGAAAACGGACTAAGTGGATTTGTTTCATAAGCGCCGCAAAATCGGCGTCCTTGTAGCTGTTCCGATCAGTGGACCGTATGACCTCCGTTTCAAATGCTGGGGGCTGCGTAGAAGATCTTAGAGTCTCGGCGCTGCGGATAGATTCCTCTGAAACATAGCTGATTCCGGTTCCGGGGATGGACGCCGTTTGCCTGATTTTTCCGTTGGCCGTTTTGGTGATTCGGTATCCGGGAACGCCCCACGAATACCCAACTCCACTTCCTGAAATATTGATGCGAAAGCCGCCGCCAAGACGAATGCTTTTTCTGTATCTGAATCCCATAACCTCACAACCCTTTCTGTTATTTATTCACGGATTTCGGTAGATGGCTGGAATCTGCTTGTAAGCTGTCTTACTCTTTCCAGTGGCGCGCTTGCGCCGGGAAGGAGTGAGAAGATGCCTGCATCGGATGAGCGCTCCAGACATGGAAATGTGCTTGATGATGTTCTTCGGGAAGAAATCAAGGATTTAACCCCGGAACAGGTCAAGCGGGTGCTTGAGTACATCGAAACGCTGAAACAGCAGTAACGAGCACCGATGGCGCGGACAGGCCCTCTTTGGGAGCCTGTCCTTTTGTTATTCGCGCAGGAATTTGACGAAGCGGACGTACTCTATTACCTTGCGCATTTCATCATCTGTCAGATCGTGCGTGGAGTCCATGAGCCGCCTCTGCAAAGCGGAAAGATTCGACTCCGGGAAATCTACCTCTCCCCGGAGATAGGCTTCAGACACGCCATAGCGGGCGGCAATAGTGGCGATGTCTGAAGCGGTAGGAACAGATTTTCCCGCTTGCCAGCTTGCCACAAGGGTTCTACTTTTCCCGCATAGGCGTGACATAAAAGCGCCCGATGAACCGTAATGTTCCATCAAATCGACAATGCGTTGGACAGTAATCGTCATCCTTTTTACCAGCTTTCTTTCTGAAATCTTGTGTAATACGCTGAAATCCAACACTTGTTAGATTTGCGGTCTTGTCGTCTAACAGGTGTTGGATTATTATATAATCACAGTCAAACATTTGTTGGACTGCATGAACAACAACGGAGGTCGAAAAAATATGAAAATGGTAACGTACAAAGTACTTAGCAAAGCAATGCGAGAGCTGACAGGGCAAGTCGCAGAGCTGGATGAAGCCATTGAAATCCGCTTGGTGTTTGGCGAAAAAGTTAAAATCACCATTTCGATGGACTGGGCAACAATGGATGCAGCGCGGGCCGCAGAACTCGCTGAGCATCTGGCAAAGGCAGCGGAGCTCGTGAACAATTTCAAGTACGCTGGCTATACGATTGTTAGATAAGGGGGATGGCCATGAAGTATTCAGACATCAACAAGATGTTCACGACAGAGGTGAACAAGTACTTGGCGCAGGGATATCGCTTCAACACCGCAAGCATGAATGGGAGCCAAGGTGAACTGGCCAAGGTCGATTTGACCAACGGAACTGAGATCATCCGCATTGTGGCCCGCACTTTTTCCAAGGAGTGGGATAAGCAGGGCGTTGAGCTGTTCGTTGGCCGCGTAGCCGAGAAAGAGGGCATTCGGCCAGATGTGGCCTATTGCGTCAACACGATTTGGAACGGACGCTTGGAACAAGTCAGCAGCCAGCGGTTCTACGAGGTGAACGGCTACGGAGATCCCGACAAGTTCTATGGGACGGAAGCGGACGCCGAAGCGGTCAGCAAAGTCCGTATGAGCCGCTATGCGCAGAGGCCGAGCCGCAAGGCTGAGGACATGACCAACGCTGAAACCATCAAAATTGCGGTGCGGTTCATTCGCCGGAAGCTTGGCATCAAGAACGTGGACAAGAAGCGCATTGAAGTGTTCCGCACGCCTGACCATCGGCACATCATCAATTATCGCGGCAAAGCATATCAGCTCAACAACAAGGAGGTTTGACTATGTATTGCAACAAGTTTTTCAGAACCGAAGAGGAGGCCAAGGCTTTCAAGAAGTCTCACGGCGGGGCGCTGTACAAGAACATCAAGGGAAGTCACACCCGGCAAGCGTACCGGGTAGAAGCGATGATGGCCGTGCAGGGCGGCTGGCTCCGCAGCACAGAGACGGATACGTACCCGTTCTGCGTTGCATGGAATGGCAAGCCGCTGTCGGCAGGAAAGGAGATTTAAGCCATGAAAGCATTAAAAATTGAGCCGGGAAAGGCCCCGGAACGCATTGACATTGACAACGAACTTGAAGCACTGCAAGACGCTGTGGGCGGCTACATTCAGGTGCTCTACCCGGACCCGCACCGCCCGGTGGGCCTGATCTGCAACGAAGAGGGCAAGTGCATGGGCCTCAAGCCGAACCGAGCCCTGTACAGGGGCGGCAAGCCTTACGACGTCATTGTTGGCACATTCCTCGTGGTTGGAGTCGATGAAGAGGACTTCACGGATCTGCGGGAAGAAGATGCAGCATATTTTGAGAAGCTGTTCCATTCGCCGGAGAAGTTTAAGTACTTCGCAGGGCGGCTGGTCATCTCCAAGGTGGTTTCTGGCGGGGCTTGATGGCCCCGCTTTTCTTAAATATTAAGAAATTATGAAAACCCACTGGGTTTTCTGGGTTACGTTAGGTTATTCTCGGTTCTCTGGGTTTTCTTGGGTTTCTGAAAAAGTGAAGTCTGAACAGTTGAAATTCAAAACAAGAGTGAAATTTGAGGGTCAGAACTCAAATCCTAAGATGCGAACTTGAAATCCTCGTCAAAATTAAAGGATGCAAGAACGTGTAATTTTATCAAATGTTAAGAAACTGTGAAAACCCACTGGGTTATTTTAGGTTTCAGAGAAAACCCAGCAAAACCCAACGAAACCCAGAACGCCCAAGATTAAGAATAAGATTAAGAATAAGATTAGATGACTTCGTCATCATCACGCGCGGGCGTGCGCGTTACATAGCCGACGACGACGAATCCAACTGATGAAGAACGGGGTCGTCCGTGCGGCCAAGCAGGTAGTCAACAGAGCAGGAGAGCGCATCGGCAATCTGAGCAAACGCAAGGTATGAGATTTCTTGCCCCTTAGCCATATGAGACACCGTGTTGATGCCCATACCTAAGCTGGCCAGCAGATCACCGAGCTTTATTCCTTGCTGGCGACTGCGCTCTTTGATGCGTTTTGCAATTTTTTGCGCATCGTACACAAAAACACCTCCTTAAACTGTGCAAAGTAACAAATTCACCGGAAAAAGTGATTTGCGTCTTGAAATTCACCGGATAAAGTGATTATAATATATCCAACAAATGAATGAAACATTTGTTAGATAGAAAGGACAACATCATGAAGAACATCACTTTTACCTACGATAGCTGGATGGATGGTGAGCAGGGCGAAGCCTGCATGACCGTCATGGTCAATGACGAGCGGGCAGAAATGCTTGATGCAGCATTCAACGCCCCGGCAAAGCTCTCCAAGACCAAGGTTCTCATTCTCAAAGATCAGGCAGAGCGTCTGTGCAATGCCTGTGAGTGCATCCGCGGTCGGGTGTACGCCAGCGACAGCATCAAGATGGTTGAAGTCAAGGAGGTCTGAGTTATGAACATGAAGTCTTACATCGCAACTTATTTCCGCCACAACCCCCAGTTCAAGAGCGGCGGTTATGAGACCACCCGCAAGATTACGGCTGCGTCCATTGCGTCCGCTCGCAAGAGAGCGCGTGAGATCACCGAGCACTGCGTTTACGGCAGCATGGAGCTGCTGGATGTTCGAAAGGAGGTTTGAGCCATGACGAATGTTTACATCGACAGCCGCCGGGATGGGTACTCGCCCAGCCAGTGCCACGGCACCATGACGGTGGGGGAGCTGATTGACATCCTGAGCCAGTACGATGAAGACCAGCCCGTCTACATCCGCAACGACAACGGCTACACCTACGGGAGCGTCCAGCTGGACAGCGTTACCGAGGGAGAGGAGGATGAGGACGAATGAGACTTCTTATTGAGTACACCTCGCATGGCCGCGGTCCGGCGGCTCCGCAGACCTACACCACCACGCTGGACATTGTGGACGATGTGGCGGAGCGGCTGTTAAAGGCCAAGACGCCGTACACGTTCCGGGAGCGGAAGTACTGCACGCGGGAAGCTCTGATTCTTGCATTCCTGATTTACGACATCGAGAACCTGCAAGAGCGGAGCTTCGGGGACAACGACCAGATTTTGAGCATCCGGCGGGATGGCCGGAGCTGAGGGAGGGCCACACGATGAAGTTTGTAGCGCCCATGGCTATATGGGAAATCGTTGGCGGCGACCTGCCGCCCATCCGGGTTCGCGCCCGGTCGTTCGATGAAGCGCTTGCAAAGGCAAGGCTTCGCAATTCCGGCTATTGCGCCGGCTGGGTCGTTGAGGAGGACTAAGCGATGGACATCCTGATTAAGCATCAGACCAAGGACGGAGAGATTCATTTCAGCACGGTGGAGTCTTGGAAGCCCACCGAAGACGAAGCGATGATTGAAGCAATCCGGGATTTCAAGAAGACGCACACGGACGCCCGAATTCTTGAAGTCCGAGATGTCACTCTCGGCGCAGGCCGCAACTGGAAAGAATAACCCGCCTGATGATGGCCGCTGGTATCGGCCGAAACTATTTTCGTGGCATCACGAGGATGGTCGCGGGAACCAACACCGCAAACCAAGGAAAGGAAGATTCACATGAAGTATGAAATCTACCAGCTGAAAGAGGACACCATGGATCAGGCAAAACTGCGATTCATGGCGTCCGATCAGGCCGCACAGCTGGGCGGCATCCACCGGGAGAACTACCATCTGGTGTACGAGGGTAATGTGGAAACCCGAAAGGACGCACAGCAGACGCTTGATGGCCTGTTCCGCAGATTCAACATAGACAGGCCCACAGGCTTCGAGGGCCACAGCTTGAGCGTGTCGGACATCATTTACCTCGCCGATGGGGAATCCTCCGGCTGGTGGTTCTGCGATGCCTACGGTTGGAAGCTGCTGAGCGGAGAGGAATGGGGGCAGACCTGATGCGCCACTACACAAAAGCGGAGTGGCGCAAGATCCCGGAGGCCTACAAGGGCCGCTGGGAGCCGACGCCGCTCAACCTTGAGCGGGTGAAGAGTGGTGAGCTTCCGGCAGAGTACATCGGCAAACGGAACACCATCGTCAATGACGAGCATCGCGGCACGGTGCTTATCACCGAGGGCGCGCACTTCGTAATCGACGAATGAGCACAATCGCTCAAAGAGGCAATTTAAGCCGCTTTTTGCATCAAACAGCAAATTCCTTGCGGAAGAATCAAAAACGCAAAATAGAGCCATCTGAGCGGCTCTGAGAACTATTTCCGCTGACTCAGAATGAACTGAAGATAATCTGTAACCTTTTGGCGTTCATCATCTGTCAGATTCATCCGTTTCACGGCGGGGTCAACAGTGCGCCCCATGAGGAAGTCCATGGAGCAGTCGAGGTAGTCAGAGATGCGGGCAAGGCTATCAGCCGCCATCATGCGGCCAGTGCGTAAGTTGGAAAGGGTGCCTTTGCTCATTCCGAGTTCGGCAAACATATCTTTCAGCTGGACATTGCGAGCTTTTGCTTGAAGCTTGATGTTTTCTGCAAGGGTTATAGAATCATACAAATTTTGGGTCGGCATTTTGTGTATCCTCACAAAACCTTGCAATAGCAATGATTTTGCCTTGAAATATTGCAATCGCAAGATTATAATACACTTGTACAAAACAAATGTCAGATTGAAAGGGTCAGCGCTTTCCATTCAGCGCGTTCCCCGAAGCCCCTCTGCAAAGGGGCTTCAACGTACCACGCAGTACAAACCATGCAAGTTGATTCCTCCTAATGGCAGGCATCGCTGCAAAGCGCAGCGCCGATACTGCAAATCGGCGGTGCGCAGGTAAAGCGATTACTCCCCAAGAGCTTCTGCTTAACAGCTTAAAGGCGGGGGAACGCGTTGAATGGTGGGTACTGGCCCTTTTAGTCTATCAAAAATCAAACAAGTGTTCAATACATTTGTTAGATAAATCTTTGTCTGGAAGGAGAAAAAACATGAAGAAAGTTCCGCTGCCAGAGTGGTGCGTGTCAGTCAAAAAAGCGATGGTTGAGCGCGACGATATGAGCGTCACCGAGCTGGCAAAAGAAATCGGGTACTCCCGCGCACACGTCAGCCAGGTCATCAATGGTACGATGGTGCCGTCTGCGAACATCAAGTCCGCGATTGAGTCCTGCCTGAACCTGCGGGCGTGATTTCTTACATCATAAGTTTACCAGAAAGGAGAGTTGTGCGAAATGGCGGTTGATTGCCAGAATATCTACAAAAACGCGCGGAAATCTGCCGGAATGACGCAGGAAAAAGCCGCGCAGCTTTTGAACGTGTCAGTTGATTCTCTGCGGGATTATGAGCAGAGCCAGCGCCCGGTACCCAGCGACGTGGCAAGCGCCATGTGCGATGTGTACCAAGCCCCGTATCTTGCAGTTCAGCATCTGCGCCGGTCCTCAGAGCTGGGCAAGCGGGTGGTTCCGGAGATCCAGTTAAAGGACTTGCCGGAAGCTGTTCTCAGCGTTCTGGCGGCGGTTCAGAGGTTTATCGTAAAGCGCGATGCGATGATAGAGATCGTCGCAGATGGAAAAATCGAAGAGGACGAACAGGCTGAATGGGATGAGATCATGGATCGAATGAACAACCTGTTCGTGGCGATGGCCAATATGCGTTTTTCAAAAGGAGGGCGTCGGACGTGAAAGAATCGTACTTTATCGGCGCGAGCGAAGTGCAGGAAATTGTCGGATGCAGCAAATCCAGAGCCTATCAGTTTATCCAGCAGATGAACAAAGAGCTGGAAGCAAAGGGTCTGCTTACGTTTCCGGGCAGAGTGCCCCGGCGGTATGCGTTCGAGCGGTTCGGCATTACGGAGGTTCAGGATGATGCGAAAGGCAATAATCCCGCTGGTGGCAACAGCGGCGGCGCAACTACTGGTAATCGGAAGCATCGCCGCGGCGTTCGCTTTCCAACCGAAAGAAACGCAGCTCCCGATAGCGATGATTCCTGTGCAAGCTGACATCGAGCAGGGCGAGTGCATCCGGCGAGACCCGGCTCCCTATGAGCCGATTGCATACCATGTGCCGCTGGATGCGGATTTACAGCAGTATACAGCCGAGATGTGCGACTTATACGAAGTTCCGCTGGAGCTGGCCTACGCCGTCATGCAGGTCGAGAGCGGCTATACGGTGAGCGCTACCAGCTCAACCGGGGATTATGGTCTGATGCAGATCAACAGCATCAATGCCGGATGGCTCAAAGATGAGCTGGGAGTCACGGATCTGCTGGATGCCTGCCAGAACATCAAGGCTGGGTGCTATATGCTCGGAAGCTATCTTGCCCTGTACGATGGAGACATCAACCGAACTATGATGGCGTACAACCTTGGGAAGAGCGGGGCAGAAAAGGCTTGGAATGCAGGAACCCGCAGCACGGCCTACACCGACAAGGTGTGGAGCGCAATGGTTGGCCTTTTGGAGGAAGAAAGGGATGTTTCGTAAGGTGATGCAAATGATTCAGGATTACGCGGAGAAGAAGCTGCTGGATGAAGTCTTTGCTACATACCTCGATGTGCAGGATGCCGCAGCTGAGATGGCGCAGGTGCTCCCGTGTCCCCGGTGCGGGAAGCTGACCATGAAGATGCGCTTGCACAGCAACGCTCTTTCCCGTCAGGTTCCGGGCATCATGATTTGTGACCAGTGCGGAACCGAAGAAGCGCTGGATGCAATGGCGGGGAAGTCAAAGGATGCCCATGAATGGGCGCTGGTCAAAACCTACATGAAAGGAGCAAACCTCAAATGAAGCGCAGGGAAAAGAAGCTGAGCGTGATGGATTGGGTACTCGTAGGACTGCTGGACACGCTGGCCGGGGTCGTAGCCGGAGGGCTGATGGCAATATGGCAGTTGCCGAGCGCCTACCGCTGGCGTGGCTACTGGGCAATCGGCGGCGAATGGCTGCTTGTCATCATTGCAATCATCATGGCGGTGCGGCTGACGCACGCATTCCAGATGTTCATGATTTTCGGAGGAAAGAAGCATGGTAAGATGCGCTCGGTGTCACAGGGTCATTACAGATCCGGCGGCAATCGAAGCGGGGTACGGCGCAAAGTGTTACGCCAAGGAGTTCGGCAAGAAGCTGAAATCGCCCGCAAGACCTCGCAAGGGAAAGACCGCTACACAGCCTAAGAGCACCGCTGAGCGCCAAATCATCGGCCAACTCACGGTATATGACATACTCGCCGCACACGAAAAAAGCACCGACCAGAACGGCCGGTGCGCTACAAATGGATAGAGACCCGCACATTCCGTTGGCGCTTGATGCAGGAACATCAAGCCGGAAAATACAGGTCTCCACCACACACAACCATATTGTAGCATATTCGGTTGGATTTTTCAACAGGTACGAAGCGGCGAGAAAGGACTATCCTTTCTGCCGTTTTTCTATGCAAAAATTAGGAGGTACAACATGGAAAAAGAACTTACTGCCGCCGTAACCACGCAGGAGCCGATGTTAGCCGACAGTCTGATTGTTGTGCAGCAGCTTCCCGTCATCAAGGAACAGCTGCACAGCATCAAGGCTCAGGCACAGGCGTCTGTGGCGGAAGCGCTGGCGCTGGTTTGCACGGAAGAAACGCTCAAGGTCGTCAAGGAGCAGCGGGCGAAGTTGAATCGTGACCGCAAGGATTTGGATGACCGCCGCGCAGTCGTTAAGAAGCAGATCATGAAGCCTTTTGAGGACTTCGACAAGGTTTACAAGGAGTGCGTCACCGATGTCTATGGTCCTGCGGATGAAGCACTGAAAGGAAAAATCACGGACGTGGAAGCCGGCTTGAAAGCTGACAAGGAGAAGAAAGTGGTCGCTTACTTCGACGAGCTGGTCAAGGCAAACGGGGTCGAGTGGGTCAGCTATGGAGACGTCGGCATTGCCGTTACCATGACGGCGAGCCTGAAATCTTTGAAGAGCAAGGTCAAGGATTACGTTGACCGTGTGGTGGCTGATGTGAACTGCATCAACGGCATGGAGAATGCCCCGGAGGTCATGGCCGAGTATAAGCAGTGCCGCAATCTGGCTGTTGCGATTAACAGCGTGAGCCAGCGCAAAGACCGCGTGGCCCGCGAGGAAGCTGAACGGAAACAGCGCCTTGAGGCCCAGCTTCGCGCACAGGAAGCAGAGTCAGCGGCGCTGGATGCGGTAGAAGAAGAGCTGGCCGCGCCGCAGATCATGGGCGCCGAGCCTCTGGTTATGGACGAGCAGGAGGCCCAGCGGGAGAGCACGGAACAGGTCTTGACCGCCCAATTTGCTTTCATGGGCCGCACGTTCCAGTGCCGTGGTACATTGACCCAGCTCCGGGAGCTGAAGTCTTTCGTAAATGAAAAAATCGACGAGATCCAGAAGCATATGGATTCCGTTGGCATCGAGAATGAGGAGGTAAGCGACAATGGCTAAAGCTATGCAGCCGCAGAAAATGCGCTTTTCGCAGGCAATCCAAACCCCGATGTATAAGAGCCTCGTGAATAACACGCTAGGCGATCCGGCGCGCGGCGCTCGCTTCATTGCGAACATCACCAGCGCCGTTGCTGTCAATCCGGCTTTACAGGAGTGCAATCCGGGAACGATTTTGGCAGGTGCCCTTTTGGGCGAAAGCCTGCTTCTGCAGCCCTCGCCCCAGTTGGGCCAGTTCTATCTGGTACCCTTCAAGTCCAAGGCGAAGCGCGACAGGCAGGGCAATGTAATTGAGCCGGCAAGCGTCAAGGCACAGTTCGTGCTCGGCTACAAGGGCTATATCCAGCTCGCCCTGCGCACGGGCCAGTACAAGCGCCTGAATGTCTTGGAAGTCAAATCCGGGGAACTGAGTGGCTGGGATCCTTTTGAAGAGCGTTTCCATGAAATGCACTTCATCGAAGACTTTGAAAAGCGCGCTGCGATGCCGACCGTGGGTTATATTGCCCACTTCGAGTATATCAATGGCTTCGAGAAAACACTGTACTGGACCGCAGACCAGATGATGGCCCACGCAGACAAATACAGTCAGGCATTCAGCGCGGCCGCATACAAAAAGCTGTTGAACGGCGAAATCCCGCAGGACGAACTGTGGAAGTACTCCAGCTTTTGGTACAAGGACTTTGACGGCATGGCCAAAAAGACCATGCTGCGCCAGTTGATTTCAAAGTGGGGTATTATGACCGCCGAAATGACCACGGCTTATGAGAGGGACGGCCGCGTAATGATGCCGGACAGCACGGGCAACGGCCTGTTGCCGGAAACTGCAGAGTACGCGGATGCTGGGCAGAATGAGCAGGAACCGCCCAAAATTGAACGAACTGCCAAAACGATGGACTTGCCGGAGCCGGAAGCGGATGCCGTTGAAGAAGCTGTTGACCTGGCTGCACTCTAATGGTCAAGTACAACATTATCAGCACCGGAAGCGACGGCAACGCTACGATTTTGGAAGATTTTGTGCTGATAGACTGCGGGGTGCCTTACAAAGCGCTGGAGCCATATGTGACGAAGCTGAAACTTGTGCTTTTGACGCATATTCATTCAGATCACTTCCAAAAGCGCACCATCAAGCGGCTTGCCAGTGAGCGGCCGACACTCCGCTTCGGGTGTTGCCGCTGGCTGGCGCCGCCGCTCATAGCTGCAGGGGTGCCGGAGCGTCAGATTGATGTGCTAGAACCCCGGACCATGTACGGATATGGCCTGTGCAATGTGATTCCGTTTATGCTGACTCACAATGTACCGAACTGCGGGTACAAGGTACATTTTCCATCTGGGAAGGCAATCTATGCCACTGACACCAACAACCTGAACGGTGTGCAAGCGCTCGGATATGACCTCTATTTGATAGAAGCCAATTACAGAGACGAGGACATTCAGGCCAAAATCGCAGAGAAAAAGGCTGCTGGACAGTATGCCTATGAGATGCAGGTGCTAAAAAATCACCTGTCGGAAGCAAAATGCAATGACTTCTTGGCGAGAAATATGCAGGCGAACAGCGTGTATATTCCTATGCACGTTCATGTTGACAAGGAGAAAACGGATGGTCGTAACGGCGAAAATTGAAAAGCTGGAAGATGGAAAGCTCGTCCTGAAGCCCGATACAGACATCAGCCGCTTTGTGGAGCAGAAACGCCCCCGGCGGGTGGAGGTCCGGTTGGATGATGGACGCACGATTTCTGTTGACCAGCGCCGAAAGATTTTTGCCATCATCCGTGACATTTCTTTGTGGTCCGGCCATGAGCCGGAAGAACTTCGGCAGTATTTGGAATGGGATTTCTGCTCCCGCGCTATGCGGGAGTGGTTCTCCCTCTCGGACTGCGACATGACGACAGCACGAGAATTCATTACTTACCTGATTTCGTTTTGCTTCCACTGGGGCGTTCCGACCAAGGATAGTCTGCTGACGCAGACGGACGACATTGGAAAGTACCTGTACCTGTGCCTTGAAAACCGTCGCTGTGCAATTTGCAACCGTCTGGCAGAGGTACATCATGTTGACCGTATCGGCATGGGCATGGACAGAGAAAAGGTCATTCATGTTGGCCTGAACGCAATCGCGCTTTGCCGAGCGCACCACGAGGAAGCACACCGCCGGGAGAATGAGCTGTTCGCTGATTACCACATCTATGGAATCAAGCTGGACAAGCACCTGTGCAAAGTGCTCTCCCTCAATCAAAAGCCGAAAGGGGAGGTGAAGCGTGGCGGCGAATGAGTATGTGAAACTGTGGATTGACGATTACCGCCTTCTTCTTGAACCGTATAGCATGGAAGAAAGGGGACGCATCATTTGGGCGATGATGGATTATAAGGCGGATGAAGTCGAGCCGCAGTTTGACGGTAATGAACGGTATGTATGGCCTGCAATAAAAAACAGACTTGACGCCGAGATAGCGGCCTACGAACGAAAAGCAGCTACAAGCCGTGAAAATGGAGCGAAAGGCGGAAGACCGCCAAAACCTAAAGAAACCCAAGAAAACCCACTGGGTTATAAGTCCGCTGAAGAATCAGAGGGCGTAGACGAACAGCAGGAGACTTCAACTGGCCCGCCCGACGGAAAGCCGGAGTCCTACTGGGTATGGGCTGGATGCGATAAGATGCTCACGCCTTATATGGCCGCAGAATTCCGAGACCTGCGGGAAGCTGGTATAGAGGACGCCCTAGTGGTGGCCGCGCTGAAAGAAGCGATGCGCCATCAGGCAAAGTACCCTTGGGTCTATGCCAAGCGTTTGCTCGACCAAGCGGCAGCACAAAAAATCACAACGCTGGAAGCGTGGGAAAAAGTACATATCACATACAAAGGAAACCGGGTAGACCGGGAAACGCCGAGTGGAAATAGCTTCCTTGACCTTGATAACAGCTTGGATCGCCTAAAAAGGAGACCTCTTAGAAAGCGGGTGGAGGAAGTTCCACCAGACTAAGGAGGTTTTCTAATGGGAAGCGATGTTCGCCATGTCCGCGGCGAGGCCCAGAAAGAGCTTGTAAAGAAGTTTGAAGTATTTACAAGCAAGGGGCGGTCAAGGTGGCAGGTTTGGAGCGACTGGATTACGATAAGCGCCATTGCCGTGTCCAACGCGACAGACAAGAGCCACTTCGACGAGCGAGAGCAGCAGTACATGACTATCGTGAAAAAGTACACGAAGCAGGAAGTGGACACATTCGCGGATATGTTTTCGATTCTGGTTATGGCGTTGGAGGACAACTCGGAACAGGATTTCCTTGGCGAGCTGTATATGTGCTTGGGGCTTGGAAGTGACCACGCGGGCCAGTTCTTCACGCCTTACCACCTTTGCGAGTTTATGTCTGCGGTGACGACCCCGGCAGAAGAATTTCAGCAGAAAATCGGAGACAGGGGATGGGTCGCGGTCTGTGACCCGACCTGCGGCGCGGGGGCCTTGCTAGTGGCGTTTGCAAACGAATGCAGGAAAAAAGGCATCAATTATCAGACGGATGTGCTGTTTGTGGCGCAGGACATTGACTACATCGTGGGTATGATGTGCTATCTGCAAATGAGTCTGCTTGGAATGCCGGGATATGTCGTCATCGGTGATACGCTTGCAAGCCCGTCTACGTCTTATGACAGAAGAGGGCTGCTTCCGGTTGACAACGGGAGCGTCTGGTACACGCCGCTGCTCAGGATCCCGGTTTGGCAGTATCGAATCTTTATGGCGCAGATGGAGCTGGTCACCCAGCCGATAAAGGAAGAATATGCTGCGGATGCGCCAAAATCCGAACCACAGAAAGCCCTTGAAGCCACAAAAAAGAGTAAGCAACCAAAAGATACGGAAAAGCCAAAAGCCGCTAAAATGCCGCCCAAAGAGCCGGAGCAGGAACCGATGTTCTCTGAGGGTAAGGGTGGGCAGTTGAGCTTTTTCTGATAGGAGGACAATATGGATTCCACCACACACACCACAACCACAGTAGAGTTCGTCGATTGGCGGGCCAAGGCAAAAGAGAAGCTGGAGGCAGAGGACAAGCTGTTCAAAGGCGGGCGCGCCGCCGCGAGCGTTCAGAGCTATGTGCTGCGGGCACTGCTGAACTTTGCAGATCAGGAGCCGCGCTTCGCTGAGGTCGTTTGTAACACGGAGCGCACGTTCTCTGAATGCTGCGCGGCAGTCGTGCACAATGCGGGAGAGGTTCTGTCTGACCTTGAAGCGTATCGCAAGGCCGTGCAGTTCTACTTCCCCAATGCTGAAATCTCGTTTTCGATGAACATCAATCTTACCGGAACGCCGCCGACGGAAGAAGAGATGCGGGCGCCGGCAACCATCGAACCGGAGAACGCCACCCCGAATATTCCGAAACCGCAGGAGCCGGCAAAGGAAAAGCCCGACCAAAAGAAGCCAAAACCGGAGAAAAAGCCTGCAAAGAAGAAAGAGAAGCAGAGCGAGGATTCGATGCAGCTTTCCTTGGAGGGATGGTTCTGATGATTTTGGGATTCAAGGGATTCAAGCCGGGGTTGGTCGCAACGCTTGGAAACGGAAAATTCCAGTATGTTCCGAACGAGCTGAATGAGACGAAAAAGGCCATGTGCGCCAGCACCGGGTTCCATTATTGCTTAGACCCGTGGGATTGCCTGAATTGGTACACATGGAACGGCAAGAATGAGTTTTGGGCAGTTGCGGCCGGGGGTGATGTTGACGAGGATGGCTACGGAAGCCGGAGCAGCTGTACGAAGCTGGTTCCTCTCCGCAAGCTGACAGCAGAAGAATTTTTGCTGATGCACGCCAACTATGTGTTTGAGCATCCTGCGGAGAAGTTTGAGGACAGCTATAAAGGGCCATTTCATGTCGCATATGGCCGGGATAAGAAGCTGGCCGGAGAACTGGGAGAATGGCTCTGCTTCATCATCCAAGATCAGCAGGAGTCCATCTGCATTGCACAGCTGATTGACGGCGTGAAGATTTTGCCGGGGAAGAACTACACGGCAGAGAGCTTGGAGGCGGCACACAATGAAAAAGGCTGAAGAATTGAAACTTTATGCGCCGGAACCGAAACGGCCAGAGCTGGATGCGGCACTGTGTATGTCAGTTGCCGAGGGGCATGGCGTGGGCCGCTATATCAAGGGAAAGGTGCTGACGGTGGCCGTCTGGGACAAAAAGGAAAAGCCGCTGGTCGTGTGGCGCTTTTTCAAAGATTACTGGACGGGAGAGCTTCGCGGGAATAAGAATCCGACCAAAGGCGAGCTTTCGCCGCTTCGAATCGAGGTCAAACCCTGCCAGTGCTTGACTTGGATAACCGAAGTGTCGGCAACAAAGGAAGAATCGGAGCTCCTGCAGAACTATTTTGATGACCGCAGACCGGGCTATCTGATTGGCATTGTGGAAGATGCACTGTCGGCTCATGCCAGGAAGAAGCGCGAAGCGCGCAACGCACGACAGGCGGCTGAGACCAAGAAGCTCTTTGAGAATCTGCCGGAGCCGCCGGAAGATCTCAGTAAACAAGTTTTGAAAGTGTGCAGTGATGCGGGCTTTCTCTGGGTCACCAATGATAAACAGAACGTAATCGAACCCGGCGGCGTTGAGAAGAAAATCTCGATTCAGCGGGCAAGGTGCGATAGCTGCGGTGGTGAATATACGCTGCCGGAACTGCTCAAACACAAGAGCACAGCGACGTGCGAGTGCTGCGGGGAGAAAATGCAGGTTCGCAATACCCGCTATTCGGTCAAAAGGTTATGGGCCGCAAGGACATTCCTTTGGAGCAAACCGCAGGGAGATGGGGTCTGGATTCGCCGCTATCTGGTGTATTTCGATTTCAGCAATCATCGGGCAGAACTGGAATTTCATGGCCGGGGGATATGGTGGACGGACGGAAAGACCATCAAGCAGTGGAAACGCAGCTGGGGCGAGAAAGAGGAATATATTATGTGCCAGCGCCCGAAGCTATCCGCAATGCTGACGGCACCCTCTGGCCCGTATCAGCCGTACACGTTGGCATCCCATACTGACCAATTTGAAAGTGATGTTCGGAAAGTGCTGAAATCTGAATGGATGTACCAGTACGATAACCATCTCAACTTTCCGTGGGAAGTTCGTCAGTGGGAAATCGTGAATCGGTATCCGATGGCCGAAAGCCTTGTAAAAACGGGCTGGGCTGATGCACTGTGCTCTCAGGTATACGACGAATATGAACACAGCACCCGCATCAATCTTCGAGCAAAGACCTATTACGATGTGTTTGGCTTAAATCGTCAGGAGCTGGCCGTGGTCGCACGAAGCAAAAAGTCGTTCCGCGAGGTGGATGATGCGCTGAAGTGGAAAGAAGCCGGCCTTGCAATCAATGACAAGAACATGAAGATGACGGCTAACATCCGAAATCTCTCAGGAATGGCCAAGACATTGCGGGAAAGTGGAATGACACGGAGCTTGAAATATCTCCGCCAGCAGACAAGGCGAGTCACCGGAAGCTACAACGGCCAGATTGCTCTTCAAGTTGCATTGGACTGGTTGGACTACCTCGATATGGCCGGACAGATGAAAATGAACTTGAATCTCGAAAAGGTTCGTTTCCCGCTGGATCTCAAGCGCCGCCATGATGATTTGGTTCTGGAGCGAAACAAGCAATGCCGAAAGGACGCCTTGAGAGGTGCCGCAAGCAGCATCAAAAAGGAAGCCAAGGAGCTGGAGAATCAGTTCCATATCGAGAACATCTACAAGAAAATCCGTAAAATCTACGAGTACGATGGAGCGGAATACATCATTCGGGTGCCGGATGGGGCAAAGGCCATTTTGGAAGAAAGCAGGTTTCTTGACCACTGCATCCAGCGCGGAACTAGGTACTTTGAGCGTATTGCCAAACGTGAGAGCTACATCTTCTTCATGCGGCGCAAGGCTGACCCGAATACCCCGTGGTATACCTTGGAGGTGGAGCCGGGCGGTACAGTTCGGCAGAAACGCAGCTATAACAACGACCAGTACGCCGATTTGGAGGGTGCGAAACCGTTTATTGCGGAATGGCAACAGGTTGTGCAGAGCCGCATGACAGCGGCGGAAATTGATTTTGCACGGCAGTCTAAGGAAATCCGCGCACAGGAGTTTGCAGAGCTGAAGGAGAACGGAAACATTATCCGCACGGGAGCAAATGCTGGAAAGCCGCTCGTTGATGAACTGATGCACGACTTGATGGAGGTGGAAAAACGTGTCGGCTAAAATTGAACTTTCTCTCGCGCCCGCCAAAGCAAAAGGCCTTTCGGAAGATGAGCGTCTGGATTTGGGGCGCCTGCTCCTGAAAGCAGGATACCGAGTTGATATTGTACGCCGTCGTCCGAATACTAATCCGGGCACCAATTACGATTATTTCATGGTTTTGGACAAAGGAGAGAACAATGCCTGATACTCGGAAGAACCACAATCCCAGCGGTGCGCCGGACCCTACACGAGTCCGGGCAGAGAGCAACATCCAGAGGGAAGAAGCTCGTGTGAGCGAGCTTGTCCACGTCCTGCGTTATGTGGCAGGTGCCGCCGGGTTTGAAATTGTGGAGCGAATCGTTCTCGTGGATAACCAAACGGGGAGGATCTATCGGTGAACAGAACGAAAAATGAGTTGGCCGATTATGCTTGGAATCCGGTGACAGGGTGCCTGAAAGATTGTCGGTACTGCTATGCAAGGAAAAGCGCGATACGGTTTGCAAGCGATTGGCGCCGAAATTTGGCAGAGAGACCGAAAGTTCAGCAGGTGGGAGAAAAGCTCTTTGAGCTGGATACCCCTTGGAAAACGAAGAGCCAGCGCTTCCTGAACAGTCCAACGGGGTTTCTGCCCACCATGCACAAATACCGTTTCGACTGGCCGCAAAAGGTCAAAGTTGGCTCAAGCATTATGGTATGCACAGACGGCGATTTATTCGGGCCGTGGGTTCCTGAAGAATGGATTCTTCAGGTGTTTGCGGCGGCTGATGAAGCGCCCCAGCATCAGTACATTTTTCTGACGCAGTATCCGGAACGCTATAAGCAACTTGCGAATCACGAGAAGCTACCCCAAAACAAGAATTTCTGGTACGGTTCGACGGCGACGGTCAGAGAAAGCAGCGTATGGGCGAACGAACACTATAATGCGTTCGTAGCGATAGAGCCGCTCCTTGGCCCGTTTGAGGGCGATGTGACAAAAGCGTTCCAGAAGTTGAAGTGGGTCATCATCGGCGCGGAAACGGGCCGAAACGTCGGAAAGGTCATTCCGAAAGCGGAGTGGATTAAAGATATTCTTACGTCAGCGGATGCGACCGACACGCCTGTCTTCATGCGGAGCAGCATGGAAAGCGTGGTGGGTGCTGAGAATATGCGGCGCGAGAAACCACAGCCACTTCTTCAGAGAGTTCCCAGTGACGTGCAGAAGGAGCGTCTGTGGGAGTATTGCGCGGTCTGTGGCAAGTACAGACCGATGAAAGAAATGTACGCGCTGCTCTTGCGCAGAAAACGTGGAGATAGCCCGGAGCGGGTGGCTTATATGTGCCCGGAATGCTATGAGCAGTTCAGCAGAGACAATTTTGAGAAAGGAAAAGACGATGAAGTTTGAACGAAGCGAAATTGGAGCGCTGTTCTCCAAGCTCCGAACAGCGGTGCCGGAGGTTCGCGCAGTGGGCAACGACAGCACGGGAATCCTGCTGAGTGGCCCGGATGCGTTCGCAACGAATTTGGAACTGAGCATTCGGGCAGAACTTTCCAGCCCGGTTCCGCAGGGTGTCGTTATTCCGCCGCGTGGAGTGGATTTTATCAGCGGAGCAGTAGCCCCTGAAATCAACATCAACGTGACAAAGAGCGGGTTGGTCATAGAGTCCGGCACGGCGCGGGCACGGTTGAGCACGACGCCGGCAGAGAATTACCCCACATTTGATGGTCCGGGAAAGGATGCGAAGCGCTGCGTGGTGAGAGCGAACGATTTGAGCTGGGCCATCTCAAAGGTTCTATACGCTGTGTCCAAGGAGGATCGGCATCCGGCGCACAAAGGGCTGTGCTTTTCCCACAACGGCGACGATACTTTGGAAATCTGCGCCCTGGATGGGTACAGAATGGCCATCAGCCGAATCGACTGCACCGCCGATGGCAACTTCAAGTTTGTGCTTCCGGCGGCAACGGCAAAGGCGATTGACACGCTGTGCCTTGATGGGAGCGTCAGTATTGAAAGAGACCGCAAAAAGGCCGTTTTCAGTGACAACAATTTTGAGGTAAAGTCTCGCCTGATCGCAGAACCGTTTCTGGATTATAGCAAAATTGTAGCCCAAAAGAGTGGGGGAACCAGAATCGTGCTTGACAGAAAAGAATTGCTGGGCGTTCTGGGACGCGTCAAACTTGCTCGGTCCGCAGACGCAAAGGAAAAGAGCACCTTGGTGATGGATCTGGAACCCGGCGGCACAGGTAGAGCATCGATGCGTAGCACGATTGCGCAGATGAATGAGGAATTTTCTTTCAACGGAAAGCTGGATGAGCGCCTGCGAATCGGCTTTAATCTGGAGTTCCTGAGCGAGGCATTGAAGTCGATGGAAGGAGACGAGGTCAGCGCATGGGTGGTCGGTCCTCTATCCCCCGTAAAGCTGATTGAGCCGCAGTATGAAGCGCTGGTGCTTCCTGTCAAGGTCAAGGAGGAAGCATGATGCAGGGTAGAACTTTTCGTGGGCAGTCCCCAGATGGCACTTGGCATGAAGGATTCTTGATTCGCTCTCCGGGTGTGAAGAACAGTCGCCCAGGTGAGGGCTGGTACATCAACTCCGAGCAAGAGCCGGCATACGCCCATCTCGTCAAGCCGTTTACGATCGGCATGAACACGACTCTGACGGACGGAAACGGGGCACCTGTTTTTGAGGGGGACATTTTGAAAGACGATCGATGCGGCAAAGATGTGATTTTTGCCGTAAGATACGGCGAATACATCGACTACGGCGTAGGCCATATCGGATTCTACGCAGAATTTTCGGAGAACCGAAAGGAGTTTGTCGAGCATGGTCTTGCAAGCTTGGTTCTGACCGCAAAGGTGGTTGGAAATGTAGTGGACACGCCGGAGCTGATGGGCACGAGCACTGGAAAGGAGCAGCAACATGAAGTGGATTGAGACGATTACCCCGAAACAGGCGGTTGAAGAGCTGGGAGTACCTTATCACGGCTGGATGAGGGAGATGGATCGGGCATGGATCAGCGAAGACCAGAAGTACAGCGTGATGTCTCGTTTGCTCCGCACGGAATGGGGCAAGGTCGAACACGTCACGATTACGGCGGAAGAGGGCGTTGGCCGGAGTGACGGCAGCGGGGATATCCCGTGGGCCGTCAAGATGGAAATTAAAAACGACCTGTTCGGCGAGAAGCGAGTTGCCGTCGAAGTGTTCCCAACGCAGGACCGGCTGGTGGACGTCTGCGACTGCTATCACCTCTGGGTGTTTGAGAAAGGTTTCCAGCTTCCGTTCGGCATCCACCCGCGCGATAAGAAAACGGTGACGGTCAATCGCGGCAGTACCAGAGTTCGGGCCATTGACGGCGCAGGACGCGAGCACAGCATCAAAGAGCTGCTGGAAGAGAATGGTGCGGCAGATGTCCCTAAACAGGCATACGAACAGGCTATGGCCGGATATATGATGAAAAATCTTCTGGGAGGGTGATGCAAAATGTGGCTTTGGATTGTGCTGGTGGTTCTGGCGGTGATGGCTGCACTTCTGATTTATGCGGCGTGCTGCGTGGATGGTGATATAAACCGCCAGAGCGAAGCGCACCCGCCGAAACCAGAGAAAGGACGAGACGATGGCAAAGTATGAGATGCTTATCGCTGCATCCGGGAAACGTGGCTCTGCACTCCTGCCGTGCGTTGTTGTCGATGAAAAGGGCATTAAGCGTGCTGCTGTACGGGCTAAGGCGATGGCTAGAGCTTGCTACCCGGAGTATGAAAAATTCAATGTGGTGAAGATGAAGGTGATTTCAGATGAATGAAAAGGGATTGATGGAACAGTCGAACGCAGCGATTAAAGCGGCGCTGGAGCTGTACGCGGCTGACCATGGGAAGTTGAACGATGGTGACAGCTTTACGACAAAGCTCAATAACTGTGTGCTCACCATTTCGCTGAAAGATGGGAGCTTGGACGTACAGTTTGACCCGGACGCAGACGTCGCGGTGGACACCCCGTACACACTGGACATGAAGCTCGACATTTATGAGGAGGAAGACAATGGCTGAGTACATCAACCGTGAGGACGTATTGAAATGCCTGGAGTATAACACGATTCAGAAGCCGAGTGCGAATGATGTTGTTTCTGCGACTCTCCGGGTAGCGCGGGAAAAGGTCGAGAAACTTCCTGTTGCACAGGAAGGAGCGCTACTTTCTTTCTGGCGCGACCCCGACAAGGATCCTCCGAAAGTTGAGACGGAAGTGCTGATTCTGTTTGAAACAGCCTGCGGCGGATATGGGATTACGACGGCCCACTACGAAGATGGCACTGTTTTGTCCGAAAAAAGCAAGTTCTACTGGGAAGAGATTTTCGAGTGGGGCACCTATGATGAAGAGCATGACGATTATCTCATCCCCAAAGGCTGGTGGGAATATCGTTATTTCAACCCGGAGGATGTTTACAACAACCGTGTTGATTCTCCTGTGGTTGGGTGGATGCCTTTGCCGCCGAAGGAGGTAGTGAAAAAATGAGAACGCTTAACGCTGACCAGCTGAAAGCTGTGCTGAGCATGGAAAGTTCACTGGGACATATTCACACGCTGGCAGATGTCGAAAACACGATTGATTATCTTGCCAAAGAAGAACCGGAAGCCGTAGCCGGTGTAGAAAAATTCAACATTTTCGATACCATGTGGTCGAGGAAAATTCAGGCGGCGTTTCCGCAGTCGTTCGTGAATATGCAAAACGAACTTGTTTTCAGTCTGAGAACTGATTCCGGCTTCAGCCTGAAAGATGTGACCAACGAAACCCAGCTGAAAGCAAAAATTTTGGAGTGGCTTACGCGGACTGCAATTAAAGCAGTCTCGCCCAAGGAAAGAAAACTCCACTTTGAGGGCATCAACAAGCTGCTGGGTACGAATTTTACGTTGGAGGAAATGACGGACATCTATACATATCTCGGAAATGGAATCAATCACGACCTTTGCGTGAAGTTTGTGGAGAGCGGCTACGATATGACGATGATTCAAAAAGAAGGGTGAGCAAATGGATAAGCAAAAGATTAAGAGTGTTCCGAGGCTGACGACCGACAACCCGGTGAACAATTTTCAGACTGCCCTCAACTTTACTGACGTCAGCGAGGACGGCTGGGTATGGCTGCGGCAACCTGAAATGGCACTGACCGAGTATGCGCGGCAGCTCGTCAAGGGGCATGGCAGCAGCATCGATCTGGGCTGCAACGATATGGAGCTCTCCGAAAGTCTGACCGATCACCTCTTCGACGACCCGAAGCAGAGCATTGACGGACTGATCGCAGAGCACTACACGATTTTGTGGGCCTACGCGACCCTGCGGGAAAAGCTCAAATGGTACGAGGATGCAGGAATCCCGGTCATTCCTAATTACGGTCTGAGTACCATCCGGCGGGCGATCAATCGGTACGGCACCGCCCCTCAGCTCCAGATGGCGATCAAGGAAATGTCAGAGCTCACGAAGGCAATCTGCAATCTCCAGCGGGCCGTAACCTTCAACTACCGCAACGGTGCGAAGATCAAGGTCGCCCACGAGAGCGTCAGGGAAGAAATCGCGGATGTTTACATCATGCTGGCGCAGCTCGTTGAGATCGTCGGCAAGCCTGAAGAGGTACAGCAGATCGTGCTCGAAAAGCTCGAACAGCTCAAAGGCTGTTTAGACGACGGGGAGGTACGCAGTGAGTAAAGAAATCTTACTTATACGCAATGATGATGGCGAATTCGAGCTGTACGATGACACCTACGATGTGGTCATTCATTGCAAAAATCGGCAGGGCATGAAAGAAACCTGCGAGATTCTGCGCAAGGTAGGCACCGACGAGAAAGCACCCAACGCTTTATTGATGGATCCTGTTGATATGGCGATTGCCATAAGGAACCATTGTAAATCACGCACAGGTGGGTGCGAGGGCTGCTGCTTTGACAGGCCGACCAGCGATAACGGGGATGGTGAATGCGTTTTGGGCTGTCCTGAAGACTGGGAAGTGTGAGACCGACTATGGCAAAAATTATCTGGATATGTCCTTATTGTGGGGCGACCACGGAAGAGGTTTGCGAAACTGACCTTGTCCCGTTCCACAACCACCCCATCACCCTAAATAGGGAGTGCCAAAGGTGCATATACAGGCAGCGCTGGAATGACCTTTCCATGCTAGGGGTTCTTCCTTCTATTGGTAGCGGCGAAGAAGTTCGTAGCGCAGAGTATTATCACGATGTATGGGGGTTTGATTATTATGGTCCAGGGTAAAGCTGTTCTGCTGAGTATCCGGCCTGAGTGGTGCAAGAAGATTCTCGGCGGAGAAAAGACAGTTGAGGTGCGCAGGACTTGCCCTGTGCATGGGACGCCGTTTAAGGCATACATCTACTGCACCTTGGCCGGGAGTGACAGCCTGTTTATGAATGCCCTCAACCGGGATGTGGCCGCGTGGAATCGTGGCGGCTGGCCAGAAAAAAAGGGGCGCGTCATTGGCGAGTTCACCTGTAAGAAAATTACCGGCCTAACCCATGTTGGAGAAACAGGAAGCTGGGAACCGGCGAGCCTGTACGTTATGGCACCCGGATCATATTACAAACCAGCCGATGAACTTCTTGAAGCGGCCTGCATGAGCAAGGAAACCGCCGAAAAATATCTCAAAGGCCGTGACGGCTGCGGCTGGCACATTTCCGACCTGAAAATTTACGACCGCCCACGACCGTTGAGCGATTTTACAAGGCTGCGGGCAACGAAATTTGGCTATGAGCCTGTAGATATTGAGCGACCACCGCAATCCTGGTTTTATGTGGAGGATGCAGAATGTACGTCATGAACAAAAAATGGGACTCCATCACGAACATTGCCCAGTGTACCAGCGTGTATGTGGGTCCTGAGCATGAAATAAAGGCGGTACCCACTGGAGGCGGAAATGTCTATCGTCTGGGTCAGTACGAAACGGCGGAAATTGCCCGCGCCGTGCTGAATGATTTGTATATTCACGTTGCGACTGGCTGCACCTACCAGATGCCGAACGACCAGAGGGCGCTGGTTCTGGCTCGCGGCATGAGCGATGAACGGCCTGAAAAGTTTGCCGGGAATGGCAAGAAGCCGGTGCGCAGGGGAGGATCCTGATGGAGAAAACAGGTACTGTTCTCCCGTGTCCTAAATGCGGAAGCAGATTTCTGGCATGGGGAAAACCTTTTAGAAGTACGACGCCAAGGCTTATCGTATTGCTGGGGAGCCGTCGCAGAATTGTCTGCTGCATGATGTGCGGGTATTATGCACCCGTAAAAGACTGGAACAGAGAGGAGCGAGAAAATGAAAGCGCATGTCGAGCCTAAGAGCAGAGAATGTCCGTTCTGCGGCGCATCCACCTATGAGGTCGTCAGCGTTACGGGCATGAAATGTGTTCGATGCACCAACAAGAGAACCTGCGGTGCAATCGTCAGTTTCAACAACAAGGACTGTGATGAACGCGGTGTTTCCCCGGTTAAGTACTTCAATCGGCGTGCGGAAAGGGAGCAAAAAAATGAATCTGATTCGTGAAGTTATTTCAGACCAGACGGTGACGGCGCTGGCGTCTATTGTCCTGATCGTGGCCGCACTGCCTATGGCTGGATGGTCTTGGGCCGTAAATCAAATGGCCGGAAGAAAAAAGGAGGGTACATGAAAGCGCATCTGTCGTTCCTGTGCAATGGTCAGTGTCGGTGGTGCAAGAACTACTGGGATTGCAGTAAGCACAAGAAAATCCTGGCAAAAATTTTCGGATGCAAAGATTGGAGATGGAGAATATGAGCAAGGAAATCAAACAGCAGCGCATGAATGCCCGTGATGAAGCGTCGCAGCTGTTTTGCTGGTGCATCGTTACGGCCATGAACCAAAAAGAAGGCATTGGTGCGGAACGGCTTCGGCGGGCCTGTAATGAGATGCAGGCATTCCAAGCCCGCTACAAAAGTAAAATCGACTCTGGGAACCGGAGAACGGCCACTGAAGCCATGCGGGACGATTTAAGGGAAATCTGTGATTTCACGGTACGTCTGCCGCAAAATCGAGCTCCGCGTAATCACAGGGAAGAGCAACTTCGCATGGCGCAGGATGAGGGCGCTGAGATCGCATGGCTGGTTATGGCCGCGACGGCGCATCTGACGTTTGGCTTTGGCAAGGAGCGCCTTGCACGGCTGAAGAAAGGAGCCATGGACGACTATCGACAGTACATCGGATGGGTCAAGACAGACGGCGAGGACTGCGCCAAGGAATGGCTGAAGCGCTGTGTGGAACAGGCCTTGCATGAAGAGCTTAAAGTGAATGACATCCAGAGCGGGAGCCGCCCGCCGAAGCAGTACTATTCGTCTGGAGTTGACATGGCAGATATGATTCGCGTGACGGGCGCTGTGTCTGCGAAGATGGCGGCAGAGCGGGGCATTAAACGTGTGCCGCTGGCGGTTTTGAGTCAGAGCGAGGTGACCCGCAGGATGAAAACTATCTGAGCAATAAAAAAGAGGATCGCTTGCGCAATCCCCCGATAGAACAAATCTATTATACCTAAATTGATGTATTTTGGCAACGATAGAACAGGAGGGTGCGCAAAATGACTATCCCGGAAGAAATGATGGCCGTTATTCAGGAAACCGCAAGAAAGGCTGCTCGTGAGGGCGCCAAGGAAGTTATCGCAGAACAGACCCGCAAAGCCGCAGGCCGCTGTGACCGCCGACTTCGGAACACAAAGCTGTTGCTGAAAAACTATCGGATGTTCAAGAAGCACTGCACGGGCGCGGTCTATACGGACGAAACGGGTGACCATGACGGCAAGGAAGAAGAAACTGCGCTGGAACTGCTTGATATGATGCTTCAGCGCAATAACACGATTACGGTCGAATCGATCCGCAACTCCTGCCGCCGTACAAAAATCATGGTTCGTCATATTGATTCGATGCTGGCCCTGTACGAGACGTACTGCGAACAGAGCAAGAATGAGGCCCATAAGCGCGGCTACCGCATCATCAAAGCGATGTACATTGACGACGAGGCCAAGTCCATTGAGCAGCTTGCGGCGCTGGAGGGCGTGAGCACCCGTCAGGCATACCGAGACCACGACGCGGCCATTGAAAAAATCTCGGCGCTCATGTTCGGCATTGATGCCTTGGACATGGAGTAGGCCGATGTCAAAATCATGTCATTTACACGGCATGAAAAATGTGGTAGAATAATACCGTAAAATTCTAATCATAGCGCATTGCCCGCCCGGTTTCGCCACCGAGCGGGTATTTTTATGCCCGGAAAGGAGGCAGAAAACCGCCGCTCCCCAATTTGACCCGCAACGCCAGCGGGATAGCAAAGAAGGGAGAAAAAATGAATCAGCAAGTAGTGTATCAGGATATTTCGCAGATCCATCCCTATGAGAACAATCCCCGGAACAACGAAGCGGCCATTGAGCCTGTTGCGCAGAGCATCAAGCGGTTTGGCTTCCGTGTCCCCATTCTCATTGACGGAAAAGGAACCATCATCGCAGGACACACCCGCTATGAGGCCGCAAAACGGCTTGGCATGGACGAAGTGCCGTGTATTCGGGTCGATGACCTGACGGATGAGCAAATCCGCGCATACCGCATTGCAGACAACAAGGTGGCCGAGGCTTCTTCGTGGAATGATGATGTTCTCCGCGCCGAAATGGACGCGCTGAAAGCTCTGGATGTCGATTTGACGGACACGGGTTTCAGCGAAGTGGAACTTGATGGGCTTCTTCGGGAAGTGGAGGATGCCGACTTCGAGGAATTCTTTACGGAACCTGTCCAACAGCCGCTCAAAGCGGCCAATGCAGGGCAGAGCACCGAGACCCAGCAATCTACCCAACCGGAATCTTCTCAGCCCGCTGTGCCGCAGCAGAGCGGCTCTAAGCTCATCCAATGCCCGCACTGCGGAGAATGGTTTGAGACATGAGGTTGTGTCTGGCGGGTACATTCCCAGCCGAGAAGATTGTAAAAGAGTACCGCCCGGAATACGTTCTGGAGAGTTTCTTTTACATCCGGCCCTGGCAAATCGAAGAGATTCCAAAATGGAAAATGTTCCTGCTCGACAGCGGGGCGTTTACTTTTATGCACGGCATAGAAGCCTCTTCAAAGCCAGTAGATTGGGATGGCTACCTGAGTCGATACATCGACTTTATCAACCGCAACGACGTGCAGCATTTCTTCGAGCTGGATGTGGATTCCATCGTAGGCTATGACGCTGTAAAACGCATGAGAGCGCGTCTTGAAGCAGAGACAGGAAAGCAAAGCATTCCGGTCTGGCACCGCTCCCGTGGTCTGGACGAGTTCAAGCGCCTGTGCAGGGATTATCCCTACATCGGCATCGGCGGCTTTGCAATCAAGCATATACAGCCCAGTGAGTACGGATATATCCGCCGTCTGGTGCAGTATGCAAATTCTTGCGGGGTGCGGGTGCATGGTCTGGGGTATACCAAAAAGGATGCAGTGAGCTTCGGTTTTTACAGCGTGGACAGCACAACATGGACTACGCAGGTCAATTTCGGAGGGCTGTCGTACTTCAATGGTTCGGAGATGGTCGTGGTCAGACCGCCCAAGGGGATGATCGGTGCTGACTATCGCCGCCGCCGGGAGTACTCGTTGAGAGAGTGGATAAAGTACCAGAAATACCTTGATACGAAAGGAAAATGGCGTGGATAAAGAAATCGTCTACCGCGTCGAGGATGGCATGGACAGGGAAAAGATTCTCTGCACCACCTACCAGATGCGGAATTTTTATATGCAGTTCAGAGACGGATTTTTTACCAATCTGGACGTTATGAACTATATCCAGCACCTTGCCGCTGCGCATATGGCGAAAAAGGGGATGAACGTGCTGGATGTGTGCTGTGGGCGCTCTCTGATGCTCCCGCTGCTGCGCTACTACGCAAAGGACATTGCATCCTATACCGGAGTGGACATCAGCAAAGCAAACATCAAGGAAGCGATGCGCGGCGCAACTGCAAAGAACCTCGAACCCAAGAATTTGGCCTCCTACTACCCGTTCCGGGTGGGTTGGAAGCTGGGCAACGTTGCTGAGATGTCGAAAGTCATCCCGGCGGGGTTTGCCGATTTTGTGATTTACACCTCTGCCATTGAGCATATGCACCCTACGGACGGCGCAAAAAGCCTTGCAGAATGCTACAAAGTGATGAAGCCGGGTGCAAAGATGTTCCTCTCCTGTCCGAACACCCCAGGCAATGGGTATCAGACCCAGTACCGCGCTCATGTCTATGAGTGGGGCTACGATGAACTGAAAGCCAAGCTGGCCGAAATCGGATTCAGCATTGCGCAGGAGGTCGGTCTGGTCACCAGCGTCCGCGAAATGGATGAGTTTTATTCTAAACAGCCGCCGGCGCTCAAGGATTTCTATGAACGCATGAAGTCCTATGTCCCGTCTGCATTCCTCACAGCGTTTATGGCTATCCCATTCCCGCGTGAGGCGAAAGAGCTGTTGTTCATCGTCCAGAAGCCGAAAGGAGAGGAAAATGCCTAAGTTCAAGAATGAGTATGGGGTGTCGAAAATCAAGTACACCCAGAAGTGCAGATGCTTTTGCCCTATCGGAAAGGCAGACTACACGAACAACTTCACCGTGACTATCACTCCGAAGAAGTGGATCCCGGACTACTGCGAAATCGACAAGTTCATTCGTGAGCAGCTGGATGGCAAGAGCCTTGTCATTGAGGACGCCGCCTGCAAGCTGAAGCAGTGGCTCACGGGGGAGATTCATCCCTACTGGGTCGAGGTCGAGTCGGATGTGACCGACGGGGTGCACGGCCATGTAACGGTAACGGTATAAGGGAGGGGCGCAAGATGAAAAATACTCGTGCTCTTTGCCAGACCGCCGTTGTCGCGGCACTGTATGTGGCATTGACCACCTTGAACCCCCTGTCGTGGGGCGCAATCCAATTCCGGGTTGCAAATATGCTCTGTGCGCTCCCGTTCAAAGACAAGAGATATGCCCCGGCGGTTCTGCTGGGAATCGCAATCGCAAACGCAACCAGCCCGTTTGGACCTGTCGATGTGGCTTTTGGCCTGATGGCCGAGGGAGCAGCGTATCTCCTTGTTGTTTGGGGGCCGTGGAAAAAGCTGGGGATTTTGTGGAAAGCTGTTATCCTCTCTTTGTCCGTGGCTCTGTTCATCGGAGTGGAGCTGCACGCAATGGTGGGAGCGCCGTTCCTGCTGACGGCCGCAGGGCTGTTCGTTGGCACTTTCTTAGCCGTGGAACTCGGCAACATGATGATTTCTAAAACCGCTCTTGCAAGAATCGTGTAAGAGGGGGCGCGGCGCTGGCTCTGCAAAGAGCTGGCGCTTTTTCTTTGGAACAACACAACGGCCCGGCCCGACACCGGGACAGAAAATGAAGAAGGATAGTGGTGGCGATGTAGATGGAAACGCGAGACAAGGCGTTCACCCTTTATAAGAAAGGGATGGGATGCACCGAAATCTCAAAGAAGCTGGGTGTATCGCTGAACACGGTCAAGTCTTGGAAAAAGCGGTATTGGGATGCACAAAAGGGTGCACCCAAGAAGCGCACTTCGTCGCACCCAAAGGGTGCATCTTCAAAATGCGCCCAGCAAGACCCGGCGGCTCAGCCTGAGAAGAGGCCGAATCGCGGCGGCGCGCCGAAAGGGAACGTCAACTCTGTTGGCAATCATGGCGGGGCACCGCCGGGTAACCAGAATGCTTTGAAACACGGTGGCTGGTCTGCGGTGATGTTTGGTGCATTTTCCAAAGAAAACCAGAAAGCTATACAGGACTGCACGAAAGACGTGGACGCGGAGGATCTGTTGATACAGGAGCTTCAACTGCTGACTGCCCGCGAAGCGTTCCTGCTCCAGCGCATCACGGCAGCTCAGGAAAAGAAGCAGCACATCCAGTCGGTGCATACATCAAAATCCAGCAGGTCTTTTACCCGGCTGGATGAGGATAAGGAAAAAGAGGCCCATGACAAGGAAGTTTACATTGAGCGGATAGATGCAAAGGTGCAAAGGGAAGAACGTCTTCCTGGCACCAGCGTTGAGACATCAACCACTACCGAGTCAAGCTACCTCATCGTTGAGCGCTTAGAGCGGCTATTGACCGATGTACAGCGCCAGAAGTCTAAGGTGATACAGCAGCTTGCCGACATGCGCAGAATGAGCAACAGCGGCAAGAATGAGCTGGTAGACGACTGGGTGGCGGCAGTCGAGGCGGCGGATGCAGAAGTGGAGGGCGAGGACGATGGCGCTGAGACAACGTGAAGTCTTCGCAAAACGGCTCCCGCTATACCGCAAAGACCCCTGCTTGTTCTTCAAAGAAGTTACACGCTTCAAGCCGGATAAATGGCAAAAAGAAGCGGCTACGGCCATTGCACAGCACCGCAAAGTTTCCATCCGTTCAGGACAGGGCGTTGGAAAAACAGCTTTTGAAGCAAACTTGGTGCTCTGGTTCTTGGCTTGCTTCCCGTATCCCCGCGTCGTGTGCACGGCACCGACCCGCCAGCAGTTGAACGATGTGCTCTGGGCTGAGATTGCCAAGTGGCAGGAGCGCAGTCCTGTCTTGCAGGCCATGCTTGTATGGACAAAGACCCGTGTCTACATGAGAGGACATGAGAAACGCTGGTTCGCCGTGGCCCGTACAGCCACTAAGCCAGAGAATATGCAGGGCTTCCACGAAGACAATATGCTTTTCGTGGTGGACGAGGCATCTGGTGTTGCTGACCCCATCATGGAGGCTATACAGGGTACGCTTTCCGGCGATAACAACCGTTTGCTGATGTGCGGAAACCCAACGCAGAACACTGGCACATTCCACGATTCGCACACCGTGGACGCCCAGTCCTACTACTGCATGAAGGTGTCCAGCAGGGACAGCCCCCGCACGAATAAGCAAAATATCGCTGACTTGGAGCGAAAGTTCGGCAAGAACAGCAATGTGGTCCGCGTCCGTGTTGACGGCGAGTTCCCGGAAAATGAGGACGACGTCTTTATTCCGATGGCGCTTGCCACAAAAGCGGTCAATACTGAACCGCTTGAGCACAGCATTCCGGCCAGAATTTCTATTGGGTGCGATGTGGCCCGCTTCGGCAACGACGACACCGCGATTGCGAAGAACATTGACGGGGACATTCAAAAGCTGGTCACGCGCCACGGCCAAGACCTGTACGCAACAGCCGATGACATTATCGAAATGTACAAGGCCCTGCGCACAGCGCATCCGCAGTATCGCGGTCTAATCTATGCGATTATTGATGATACGGGTGTGGGCGGCGGAGTGACGGACATTCTCAACAGGGAGAAGATTCGGCAGAAGCTGAACAAACTCATGGTTGTTCCTGTCAATTTCTCGTCTGCTGTTCCTGACAAGGAAGCCGCCGGGAGATATGCCGATATTTCAACATGGATGTGGGCTGTCCTGCGCGACATGGCGGCGTCTGGTCTTCTGCATTTGCCGGATGACGCGACCTTGATAGGTCAGCTCACGACCCGCAAGTACATCTTCAGCGGCGCGCCCTCCAAGCTGAAACTTGAAAGCAAGGAGTCGCTAAAGAAGCGCGGCCTGACCAGCCCGGACCGGGCTGATGCAGTTGCTCTGGCATTATACGAGGGCGGAATTTTTGATGTCCGCAGTCTGATTTAACATAACCGGAAAGGAGAAAGCGTGAAAAAAGTCATTCCCGGAAAAATCAAAACACAGCTGCGCCTTGACGGTTACTACAATGTGCTGAACAAGTACGGCACCCAGCACGACAGCACGGAGTACTACCAGTGGGCGTCTGGCTCTGCGGTAAGCGATACGGAGCTGGCCGATCTCTATGCAGGAAACGGGTTGTTCTCAACCATTATTGATGCCCCGGCGGACGACGCAACCAAGAACGGCATCGACCTCGGCATCAAGGACAAAGACTTGCAGAAGCAGATCGACAACCACTTGCAGACCATCCGATACCAGAGCAAATTTGCCAAGGCTTTGCGCTGGGCGCGGCTCTTTGGTGGCGCTGCTGTGGTGATGCTGGTTGACGACGGGCGGCTCCTGCAGGATTCTTTGAACTGGCGTGACGTGCACGGCGTCGAAGAGCTGTTGGTATATGGCCGCAACGAAATGTATCCTCTTTGGGTCAGTGGATATGAGAACAACCCGGACGATGAGGATTACCGCCGGGGCGGCACTGGCATCCCGGAGTACTACCAAGTCAACAGCGTGTACGGCAACTATGTTGTGCATTCGTCCAGATGCCTTGTTTTCCATAACTCGGACATCCCGGAAAGCTCCACTATGGCTAATCTCTACCGCACATGGGGCATCCCGGAGTATCTGCGCATTCGTGAAGAGCTGAGAAATGCCAGCATAGGCCCTGGCTATTCTATTCGCCTGCTGGAGCGGCTGTCGATGGTGACCTACAAGATGAAGAATCTTGCTGGTGTGCTTTCCACGGCAGACGGCGAGGATACGGTTCTTCAGCGTATGGAAATGCTTGACCTTGCCCGTAATCTGCTGAACATGGTCATTATTGATGCCGACGGCGAGGATGTGGGCGTTCAATCCCTGTCTGTTGCTGGCGTTAAGGACATTCTGGACAATGCCTGTGCGATGTTGTCTGCTGTATCTCATATCCCACAGACGCGGCTTTTTGGGCGCTCCCCGGCGGGCGAGAATGCCACCGGAGAGAGTGACCTTGAGAATTACAAGGAATTCGTCGGGGGTCTCCAAAACGGTGACCTCCGCGATAACACCCGTACCCTCGTTGAGCTGATTCTTCGCGGCATGGTTTGGAACAGGGAAGTCAAGGAGATTCCTGAGTACACCGTGACCTACAAGAGCGCGTGGAGCCCGTCTGACGATGAAAAGGCAGCACAAGACCAAGCTGCTGCTGCGGCACAGCTCACCAGAGCACAGACCGTCGGCACATACGTCACAAATGGAATCGTCGAAGCTGAAGAAGTTCGCCGCGCGATGGTTCGTGACGAACAGTTTGACCCAGAGAACATTCTCACGGAAGCGGACATTCACCAAGACTGGGGACTTGGAGGAGCCGATACCCAGCAGGAAGCCGCTGATAGCCAGCAACAGAATGCCGCGGATGCCAGCGGTCTTGTTACCGATGAAGGAGACTGCGGCTATGTGGCGGGCTTTGTCGTGCAAGACGGCAAGATCCTCTGCGGGCGCCGCTCTGATGGCCAAGGCTGGTGTGGCCCCGGCGGGCATATCGAGCCGAAAGAAACGCCGGGGGTGGCCTTCCGCCGGGAAGCCAAAGAAGAGTTTGGAATTGACGTTGGAAATATTACCTATCTTGGTAACTGTAAAGGAAAACCAGAAGAAATCCTCCCTGTGCAGATATACCGCGTCAACGACTATGCGGGAATCCCGGTGTGCGATCAGGAAGAGATGTTCACCGCCACATGGTTCACCCCAGAACAGATTCTTGCCCAAGAGGTCCCCGGCGGGCTGGTGTTTGACCCATTCCGCAGGAGCGTGGAAGAATATCTTGAACAACTGGGCCTGACGCTGGATGACTTCGACCCAAGCAAGCACAAGCGCGATGAGGATGGAAAGTTCTCCAGCATAGGGAACACAACGTCAAAAGATGAATCGGGCAAGGAAAATTCGTCAAAAGACTTGAATGATTCCCAAAGTCATGCTAAAATAAATTCTAACGCAGTTTCGGCAAAAGGCGCAAACGCTTTCAAAGTGAAAGGGTTTCCAAACAAGCAGAAGCTGAATAACCACTGGCAAAACGGAAGAACCCACGCCGCCGAGTACGCTCCCGATGGCATTACGACAAAGGAGCAATACGAAAAGCGGGCGGTTCAACTTCTGGAAAGCCCCTGTGGGAACGGCATCAAGGGCTATAAGACAAAAGATGGCCTTATATACCGATACGATTCAAAGAAAAATGACTTTGCGAAAGGCTCCCCGGAGAAAGGCGTAAGAACGATGTTCAAGCCCGATGATGGGGAAGAGTATTATAGACGCCGACTTGAGGCTGAGGGAATAGAAAACGATGAATGACGAAACCATTTGCCCGCTGTGTGGGCAGCATCACTTTGAAGAGAACGATGATTTTGAGGAATGCCCTGTGTGCGGTTGGGTAAATGACGGCGTACAGCGCGCAGATCCCGATTATCGCGGCGGGTATAACCGCATCAGCCTGAACGAAGCAAAAAAGAAATTTGCCGCAGGTAAAAAGGTGTTTGATTAACAATAACGGCGTTGAGAGCCTTTGCAGGTGACGCGAGAGCGTCCTTTGTGGAGGCTCTTTTTGTTTGCAGTCATAGCTCAGTTGGTAGAGCGCCTGCCCTCCAAGCAGGATGCCGCGGGTTCAAGCCCCGTTGACTGCTCCATATCGAGGGTTGGCCAAGTTGGATAAGGCATGGGCCTTTGACTCCCAGACCGCCGGTTCGAGTCCGGTACCCTCGACTTATGCTGGTGTAGCTCAGTTGGACAGAGCAGTTGATTTGTAATCTTCAGGTCGTGGGTTCAAATCCCATCCCCAGCTCCACCCGCCGTACACCGTAATCGGCACCTCGATGGCATGAGGAAGCGCCGACCCCGCTCCCAACAGACCGCTGCGAAGTGTTCTGGCCTGTTCCATGACCGAGCCAGCGCGGAGCCATATGCCGCGTTCCTTCCGCTTCGCCTTGGACGGATGCGCGCTGTAAGCAAAAGGGTCAAACCAATTCAAGTGCTGCATGCCATGAACGTAAAGGCCCTGTATCTTCAACGATGCAGGGCCTTTTTTGATGCCGGCAGAGGGAAGATTCCCGGAAAGATAAAGAGGTGTTTATGCCAGTGAGAAACAACGGCCCCGGCGGATACAGTCGGGTTTCTACGACAAGAAAATCAAAGATCGAGCCGGAATACCCGCAATGGGCAGAAAGTAAGATGCGGGCCATTGAGAACAGGCGCTTAAAAGAGCTTCAAGCTGTGGTGCGCGATTCAATGCCTGAGATACTGGCCATCGCTGCGGATGAAATGGATACGGCTTCTGAAAGCATCAGAAAAGATGGATACAGCGACATGGTGCGCCGCATCCAGAACAGGTTCCGCATTATGCGTGATCGGCTCAGTCGGCGGCTGAAAACCGACCCGTTGGAACGTGATGTCCGCCGCTGTGCGGATTATACAGACCGCCGCCAGCTCCAAGAATGGCAACGCAGTGTCCGGGCCACACTCGGCATCGACATCAGCAAGGACTTCTTCATTGGTGAGCGGTATGAGCAGATGCTTTCAAGGTGGGCGGAGCAAAATGTTTCTTTCATAACCAGCATCGAGAGCGATTGCTTTGATGACATGGAGAAAATCATTATTGACGGCTTTACAAAGGGCCGGACACCCGCCGCAATTTCAAATGAGATACAGCGGCGCTTCGATGTAACCAAATCGAAAGCGAACCTTTTGGCCCGCGATCAGATTGGAACATTGAGCGCAGACCTGACTCGTACTCGGCAGGAGTCCGCCGGGGTAAAGGAGTACATCTGGCGTTCGTCCGGCGATGAACGTGTGCGCGCGTGCCATCGTGAACTTGATGGTAAGACGTTTCGTTATGATGACCCGCCAGCAATGTGGTACATGACGAAGCGAGGAAAAATCTACACCGGGAGACACTGCAACCCCGGCGAGGATTACCAGTGCCGCTGTGTTGCAAAACCCGTTTTTGACTTTAATAGGCTCAATTCTCAAGCCTTTAAGGAGAAGAAACAATGAATCAGAAAAATCCGCCGCAAGTCCTTCGGAGCGAAATGCGTGCTGACAGCGTGCCTGTCGATGAGCATTACAGCACCGAGGGATATTTTTATGATAACCCCATCCTGACCCGCACGGGCATCTTCAAGTACAAGCTGGAAGATGGTTCGGAACGTCGAGAACTGCGCAGGCCGGAAGATGTGTTTGACCCGGCGAGCCTCGCGAGCTATGAGGGAAAGCCCATCATCATTACCCACGACGCGCAGGCGATAGACAAGGACAATGCACGCCGGGAGAGAGTGGGAACAATCCTGACTCCCGGACAGCAGGACGGCGAGACCGTCCGTGCCAAAATCGTCATTGACGACCCCGATGCTGTAAAGGCGTCGGGCCTGCGCGAGCTGTCCGTTGGATATTATCAGAATCTTATCATGGAACCCGGAGAGTGGGAGGGGGAGCCTTACGATGCAATCCAGACCCACATCCGCGTGAATCATCTTGCGCTGGTTGCCGTCGCCCGCGCCGGAGATGATGCAAGACTGAACATGGACGGCCAAGACAATGGAGGTACTGACCCTATGGATGACGAGAACAAGAAGACCTGCACCACCATGGACGACGATGCTACCGTGGAACCCGATAAGCAGACTGCGGATGATGGCGAGGGCGCTTCCCCTGCGGCATCGCCCCTTAACCCTGCCGGCATCGAGGCGGCTATCAAGGCATATCTGGCCGCTACTGGCGGTGCAACTGCTGACGATGAGAACGACCCGGCGGCGGGTGGTGACCCCACCAAGCCGACTGAGGACGATGGTGAAGATGATGCCACCACACCCGACGTTCTGGCGGACATTACGGCCCGCCGGGATGCAATGGAGGATGGTCCCGCAAAGTCTGACATCAACACCCTGCTGTCTATGCTGGAGGCTGAGAAAGCCCGTGCGGATGCCGCTGAAGACGATGTCAAACAGCCGCCCACAGAAGATGAGGACGACGCCTCTGACAATGACAGCGGCCAGCTGAACCATGACAGTCTCGACGCCATCGTCAAGAAGAAGGTCGGCCAGCGCATGGAGCTGTGCCGTCTGGGCGACAAACTGCATCTGGATGGCATGGACACCCTGCCTGTGATGCAGGCAAAGAAAAAGGTCATCAGAACTGTTCTGCCCGGTATGCGTCTGGACGGGAAAGGCGACGCATACATCAACGCGGCTTTTGACATTGCCAAGGGCAAGGTCAATGGCCGCAAGACCGTGAACGATCAGCGTCGGCAGGTGTTCAATGCGGATTCCGCAAATGCGGCGACCCGCAATGCGAACGCCAAAAATGACCCCGACGCCGCTCGTACCCGCATGATCCAGCGTCACGCTGGCGAAAAGGAGGACTAAGCTATGAGCAATATGGCTGTACAGATGAATTACGGTGAGCCGAGCCGCGGCATGCCCGGTGGCCTCTATGACCGGGCCGAGTATGAAGCCGTGACCCGCCGCAACAGCGCAGAGGATAAGGCGCTGTGCTTCGGATACGGTGTCGTGCAGGGCGCAGAGCCGGGAAAGGACATTGCGCTTCCTGCAACGGGTGCAACTGCTGACAAGTTCGAGGGCGTTGTGATGTACAGCGCCAATGTCGAGATGGACGATGATGGTGCCGTACTCCTGCGGAAGAACCAGATCGTCGATGTCTGTCAGTCCGGCAAGCTGTGGGTGCAGCTGGTCGATTCGGTGGAGCCTGCTTATGGCCAGCCCGTGTACCTTGTGACCACTGGCACAGACGCCGGAAAGTTTACCCCGACTAAGGGAACCAATCTGGCAGTGAAGGCGCGCTTCATCGGCGCGGCCGTGAACGGCATCGCCCCTGCCCAGTTCGTGACTCAGCTTTAAGGAGGTAGGAACCTATGTCTAAATTCAATCCTTTCGACCCCGCAAACGGTTACAGCGAGGAGGACCGCGTCGCTCTGGAGACAAAGTGCGCCTCGCTGATTAACCGCGCCTATCGGAACCCGTTCCCTGGCGCTTCGCTTCGTCACGATGGTGCGGACAATGCGGGCATCTTCTTTGCCAAGCAGCTGGCGCACATCAAGACCAAGGCATACGACAAGGAGTTCCCGGAGCTGTCCGGCCTGAAGCTGTTCCCCCAGACAAGCGATACGGATGAGGGTGCAAGCTACATCGAGTATTACTCCTATGAGCCTGTCGGCTTCGCTGCCATCATCGCGAACTACGCTTCGGACCTGCCCCGTGTTGATGTGAAAGGCACTCCCCATCGTGCCGAAATTGTCAACATCGGTGATAGCTACGGTTACAACGTGCAGGAGCTGCGCGCATGCCGCCGGAACGCCGTTCTGGGCATTATGAAGTCTCTGGATGCTGTCCGCGCCGAAGCCGCCCGCCGGGTCTATGATGTCAAGGTGAACCACCTGATCTGGAACGGCGACGAGAAGGCAAAAATCGTCGGTATCCTTTCTTCGGATAACAATATCCCCGTCTACACACTGCAGAACGGCGCTGGTGGCAAGGCTGACTGGGCAAGCAAGACTGCCGATGAGATCGCCGCCGACATTGCCGGCATCCTGAACTATATCGGCACTCTGACCCAGAGCGTTGAGCACCCGGATAGCTGGGTTATGCCGAATGACCTGTACACTGCTCTGAACCTGCGCCGCATTGACGGTACTGGTGAGTCTGTGCTGTCTTACATCAAGGAACACACCCCCCAGATTAAGAACTGGGAGACCGCTGGTGAGCTGTCCAAGAGCAACAAGGACTACAACACCACTGGAAAGAACATCGGTCTGCTGTACACCAAGGACGCCGATAAGATGTACCATGATGTGCCTATGGCATTCCTCCAGCATGCACCGCAGGACCGCAACCTCGAAATCGTCATCAACTGTGAGGGCCGCGACGCCGGAATGGTCATTCCTTATCCGCTGTCCGCCTGCCTCGTCTACGGTCTGTAAGAAAGGAGATACCGACTATGAAGGTCAAAAACATTTCGGTGAAGCCTATCTGCATCGGCTCCATCTCTCTGCTCCCCGGCGAAACTGCGCAGGTCGATACGACCTATGATGATGCAATGGCATTTTACATCAGCATGGGCCTGCTTCAGGAGGTTCAGGAGAAAAAGGCGCGCGGAAAGAACGTGAAGAACGATTCCGAAGCTGACGCTCCTGCCGATGCTCCTGCGGGCGGTGAATCCTGATGGATTCTCCTGACGTAACCGCCATTACCAAAATTGTAAAGATGGTTGGCACCGAGTTCAAATCCGCTTCGGACGAGGACGTTTCTTTTTGGATCGGCCTGCAAGCGCCGGTCATTTCCAAAAAGAAGTTCGGTGCGGATTACAATCTGGCGGTGGCGTTGCTGGTCTGCCACGCTATGAAAATGGCTGGCAATGGTGACAGTTCTCTCGGAACTATCTCAAACACGGGCCGCTTAGCCAGTGTTTCCGAAGGTGGCGTGAGCATTTCCTTTGCTACCAGCACGGCGGGAACGACGGGCGATGCAGAATATCAGCTTACTTCCTACGGATTGCAGTTCATTGCGATTCGTAACCGGCATATCGTCCCCATTATGATTCGGTAAGGAGGCACGGCCTATGGCTACCGCTGGAGATTTGGGCCTTGACTTGACCCCGGATGGAATTGCAGCAATGGACCGGCTGAATGAACTGGAAGATGTGACCATAGAGGTTGGGTATCAGGCAGACCAGAAAGCGGCAGATGGCGAAACGTCACTGGCTGAAATCGCATACTGGAACCACTACGGAACTGTCCACAAGGATGGCTCTGTGATGATACCTGCCCGCCCTTTTATGGACACAATCAAAAAGCATTCGGAGGAACTTTCGGAGTTCTCGCAGCAGGCATTGTCCTCTCTGGACACTGCCGATGCGGTTGCCAACGCGATAGGCTCGCAGGCGAAGTCCATGATTCAAGAAGCGATAAAAGGCGAAGAATGGACTCCAAATGCGCCGATAACGGTTGAGGGTGGCTGGATGATAAACGAGTATGGCAAGAAAGGCCCGGTGCCGGTGTATGTCGAGGGAAAAGGCTCAACAAAGCCCTTGATAGACACCGGCTTTATGCGGCAGAATTGCCAGTACGTTATCGTGAAAGGAAAGAAATGAACATTTTTAAGCAGATGTACACTGTGCGCCGTTACAAGGGTACAAGCTGGGGGCATGGTACCTCCGAGACAGCCTATACGGATGTACAGCTTCCGCTTGATGTGCAGGCAAAAACACGCCGGAATCAGGATGATTCAAGTGGTCGTTCGACAACGGGCGTTTTGACTGTGTACAGCGATGTTCAACTCTTACCGACCGAGCCGGACGATCAGACAACGGGCGACAGGCTGTTTTATATGGGAAAGTGGTACGCTTGTAAATCGTCGATTTACTGGGGCAACACCATCCTGAAACACTGGATTTCGGAGTTTGAAGCCGTTGACGGGGAGAAGGAGGAAAGCATCAATGACACCAGCTGAGTGCCGGGAGGCTGTTAGGCTCATGTTCGCAGAACTGTATCCCAAATGCAAGGTAATCTACAGCTATCCGAATGCAGTGCGCCCGCCGTTGCCGTATATCGTTCTCGATTTTGAAAGCGTAGATACGACCGGAGTATTTGAGAGCATTGAAGATGGAACTTTTCAACAGCGGAAAAGCAAGCATATCCCGTTCTCAGCCGAGTTGGTCACTGGAAGCAAAACGAGTCATGCAGGGGGCATAAAAAAGGTTGGATTGCCAACGGCTGTTGATGACCTTGACCAAGCGGTGCAGTTCTTTGACAGCCATTATGCGAGCGATAAAATGCGCTCCATAAACATCACGGTATACGCAGAAGGAATTCCCGAAGCGATTCATAACAGCGCGCCCGGCGTGGAAAGGGCGCGCTGTTCTTTTTCTGTGAATTTTATGCAGTGTACGAAAGGGTACGCGGCGTTGGCCCCATCCATCGGAGATTATTCGGAAGACCACGACAGCGCGGCAGCAAAAGATGTTGCCGATGTGGAAGCCGGATGGTTCGACAAAGCTGAGGTCAAGAGAGAACTTGAAAATAAGTAAAGGAGCGATAGCAACGTGAACATTGACAAAATCGTTGAGGTCAATATCCAGATTTCGGAAGCAATGTCCATTGATGGCGGCTATGATACCATCCTTATCATGGGGCCTCTGCCTAAGACGCCCGGCGGAAACAGTACGCCGGATGTTGCCAGCTATACCAATCTGCAGGACCTCAAGGATGCCGGATTTACGGCAGAAGATCCCGTGTACATTGCGGCAAGCAAGGTCTTCAGCCAGTCCCCGAAGCCCTCTACCGTCATGATCGCGGTACAGAAGTTGTCCAGCGGCTCTCCTGAGAAGGTGGATGCGACCCTTGACCGCGCCATTGGGAGACCGGGTTGGTACTGCATCTGCCCGGCGGGCATCAACGAGAACTTTTATCAGGGCATTGCTGACTGGACGGAAGCCAACGAGAAACTCTGCATTTGCGAAACAACAGGCATCTCGGCTTCCCCTGTCTCGGATGCAATGCTTCGCACGGCTGTTATTCACGCTACCTCTGAGGGCGACTGCGTGAACTGTGCCTATGCCGCCCGGTTTCTTTCCTATGACCCGGGCAGTGAGCAGTGGTGCTTCAAGTCCCTGCCCACGATTTCCGCGCAGACCTTGTCCACGATGGACATTGCAAGCCTTGAAGCAAAGAATATTTCGTATTACACCGCGGTTGGAAACAAAGCTATGGTGCAGGGCGGCAAGGTGAGCGGTGGCGAGTGGATTGACACAATTCGTTTCCGTGACTGGCTGAAAACTGAGATTCAGTCCAAAGTACTGAATCTGTTCCTTGGCTTGTCTAAGGTACCGTTCACAGATCAAGGAATTGCGCTGGTGCAGAACGCTGTCATTGATGCACTGGAAGAGGGCGTTCGCGCCGGCGGCATCGTGCAGGAGGCGTCTTCTGAAGATGGCGAAGCAACACAGTCCTATACTGTCACCGTCCCCCGTGCGGCCGATCTGGATGCAGCTACCCGCAAGAGCCGCAAACTTACCGGTGTGACATGGTCGGCTCAACTGGCCGGTGCACTAATTGCCGCAAAAATCGGCGGCACTCTGAACTACTGAGAAAGGAGAATCGTTAAATGCGTGGAGACGTTACCGTTTATTCCTCGAAGAACATCATTTGCTCTATGGGTACGCACATCCCCTCTGGATTTGCGGAGGATAGCTTTATCTCCGTAACTCCGCAGGGTGACGGAGTGACGGACGAAGCAGGCGCTGACGGCGAGGTGGTAATCTCGATTCCGGATGACCCTCGCTTTGAAATCAAGCTGGTTCTTCAGTATGGCTCTAAAACAAATGCCTGGCTGATGAAGCAGTACAACAACAACAAGCAGATGCCAGGCAGCGGCATTTTCAATATGCAGGTAAAAGATTTGGGCCAAAACCCGAACTTTACGGCATCCAAGGCATGGGTCTCCAAGCCGGCTCCCATTGCTTACGGAAAAACAGCGCCTACTCAGGAGTGGACGCTGCGTGCTGTTGGTAAGATGGATCCTAAAAACTGAAAGGATGGCTTTACATGAAACTGAAACGCATGGAAATGCGCGATATCACGGTTGGCGAATACCGGTTCAAGGTTCGCCCGTTTGGTGCAAAGGATTCCATTTACATCTTTGGTGATGTGGCATCCATCATTTTGCCCATCCTTGGAACCGTGTCTGTCGCAAGTGACAATAAGGACGCTGTCAGCATGGAAATGTTCGATGGCATGGACATGGATAAGGACTCTTTGGTAAAGGCACTGGGCCGCATCAATGGCAAAGCACTGTCCAAGCTGGTGAGCGAACTTCTGCTGGAACACAGCAATGTCCTTGCCCTGAACCCCGAAGACGGTCGTTATAAGGTTATGACTGAAGATGACTTCGATGAAATCTTCTGCCAGTACCTTGCTGGAATGCTCAATCTTTGCGCAGAGGTCATTCGCCTGAATTTCAGTGGTTTTTTCAAAGATGCGAGCACCCTCTTTGGAGGCCTTATCAAAGTGCGCCGGGCGGGCAGCTCGAACAGTATGGAGAATTCGACAACGACAGAGTAACGAGCCTTGAATGGGTTATGTATACCCTGATTCGTGAGCGGGTGGCTTCGATGTACGAACTGTCCTATGTCTATAATCTGGATGAAATGCTGAAGCTTTACGATCTGATTATGATGCAGCGGGACATTGAGTATGCCAAAAGCCAAGAAGACAGAGCGGGGGATACATAAGTGGCAGCGAAGGAAACTGTAATTGGAAAGTTTGTAAATCAGATTCTGTTCAAGATTGACAAGAGTTCCATCAACGAGGCGAAAAGCGCCATTGGTGAGGTGAAAAGCTTTGCGGCTAAGGCTCTTGGCATCATCGGAATTGGATTCTCTTTTACGCAGCTGAGCAGCATAGCAGAAGAATTTGGCGGCATTAACGATGTAATTCGCGGAGCAACCCGCGAGTTGGGAGACCAAGCGGAAATCCAGCAAAAGATTCTGCAAGGGGCTCAGGATTGCCGTGAAGAATACGGGGTTATGGCGGGGGACGTGACAAAGCTGGTGCAGCTGAACAGCAAACTGTTCCCGGTTGATGATGCCGTAAAGTTTGTTTCGCTTGTCGAAAAGCTGGAAAAGGGATCCGGAAGAGAGACGAATCTTGACAGCACCATGAGTGTGCTGCAAAAGGCCATCTCTTCGGGCAAGCTGGACAAGTCTGGCTTTTCCAACTTAAAGACAGCAGCACCAGAGGTTGTAAAAGCCATTTCGTCTGCAATGGGAGTGTCCGAAAAGCAACTTCAAAATCTGGCAGAGAGCGGAAAACTTTCCGCAAAGCAACTGAAAGAAGCGTTTTTCGCGGCGGAAAGTGACATTCAAAAGAACTTTGATGAACTTGGTTTTGGTATCGGGGACGCTCTTACCTATGTCAGAAATCAGTGGGGACTTTGGATTGCGGGCATGGACGATATGCTCAATATCACGACCCGCATTGGAACCGAAATAAAAAATATAAGTGATTTTCTGATAGGGAAAGCACAAAAATTCACATCGTGGCTCAAGAGTGTTTCGGATAAGCTGGGCGGCGTGGAACAGCTACTGAAGTTAATTGCGCTGGCAGCGACGGCACTTTTTCTCGCAACAAACGGGAATAAGGTACTGTCGTTCCTTGGCGGGGCCGTAAAGTTGCTAAAAGGATTTAATGTCCAAACGGCGCTCGCGGCCGCAAAATGGCTTCTGTTGTTCCTTGTGCTGGAAGATGTTTTTACTTTCCTGCAAGGCGGAGACAGCGTTTTTGGGCGACTCTTAAGCGATGCTGGCGTGGATGTCGATGCGCTCAGAGAAAAAATCTCGAATTTCTTCTCTGATGCAAAACAATTCGGAAAAAATGCCTTTGATAGTCTGAAGCAATTCTGGAGTGAGCACGGCGATAACGTGCTTGCAGTTCTGCAATGGCTGTGGCAGGGACTTGTTGACCGGAGCGCGGATATTATCACGCTGGGCAAACATCTGTTTGACCTGTTGGCGGGTCTGATTACTGGATTCCAAACAGGAGACTGGACACAATTTTTGGCTGGATGCAAGGAACTCTGGCAAGATTTCCTTGATGTGCTGAACGGAATTGGAGGCGCCGTGTTTGGCGACCTGTGGGATCCACTCAAAGAGAGTGCGCAATCAATGTGGAACTGGCTGAAAGGCTTTTTTGGCTGGTTCGGTGAAAAAATTGAATGGGCGAGAAATCTGTGGGATGGCATTACAAACTTCTTCAATGGCGGCAATGACAGCCCATCCGACTTTGACGGAATGGGCGGCGGCAAGGGCCCTGGTGGTGCTGGACGTGCCAATAAAAATGCCACCAGTGCATTTGTTGCCGGTGGCAGGCCGGTGTCTACAACAACTGCCGCCCAGAGACCAATTTCCAGCACCACAAACAATAAGACCGTTACGGTAAAGCAGGAGAACCGTCAGACTTACACATTCAACGTAAGCGACAGGAATGCGGCATCTAAGCTGCAATCTGAGGTCAGCTCTCAGTCCTCGCAATCCACCGGTGATCTCGCACGTGCGCTCACATACGGGAGGTGATGCCTATGGCCGCAACACAGCCTGCTCGACTTGGTGAATTTGAGTTTGATGCAATCATCAAGCGCCCGGAAACATTGTCAAGTAAAATTCCTGATTATGCCACAGAGGAAGGATACTCGGTTAGTGATAACGTCTGCTTAGAGCCTGTGACACTTGACGTGGAGGCGGTCGTTTCCAATGCACCGGTCACATGGGCCGACCGGCATGTAGCTTCGTCAAGCCGGGTGGAAAGCGCAATCGAAGAACTGCGTCAGATGTGGAAGAAAAAGGAGCCTGTGACCTTCACGGCGGGCGGGGACAGCTATGAGAACGTCTGCATAGAGAGCATTACATTTCCCAAGGAGACGAGCAACAGCGAAAGAATCTCTCTGAAGCTGAAGCAGGTCTCCATCAACGCAACGGAGACCGCAAATATCAGCATAAAGTATGCCCGCGGGGGAACGTCGAAGAAGAACACCGGCGCAAGCCAAAAAAGCACATCTTCGGCCTCTGCGAAATCCTCTGATGGTAGCAAGAAATCTTCCCGCAGTAGCATACTTTGCTCTGGGGCTAAGGCGATAGGTCTTTTTAAGTGAGGTATAGAGGATGGATTTGGAATACTATGAAATCTCTGTGCCGGACAGAAATGACTCCATTATGAGGGTGAACCTCGATGAAGTGTACTATAATCTCCGCTTGACGTGGAACGCATACGGAGGGTTTTGGATGCTGAGCGTCTATGACGCGGAAATGAATATCGTTATCGGTATGGCAAGGCTTGCGCCGGGGGCGATATGGAATTTCTTTTATCAAGTCCAAGGGGGTCCGCCGGGCGTTCTTGGCGTTCAAACGGAGAACGAAGAAATCGGCCGCGATGATTTTGTAAATGGTTCGGCCAAGCTTCTTTATCTCCCTGCTAAACAACTTGGGGTGTAACAGATGGAAATCTGGGATAGACAGTACAGGGTGCGCATCGGAAAGAATAACTCTGTCGGCCGAGAAATCGGAAAGCCCAATAAGGACACGGGCAGGGCGCTCCGGTGCTCTTTTTCGTGTGAAGTGGGAGATAGTTCGAGTTCCAACACGGGCAAGATTTCACTCTGGAATCTGTCAGATGAAACCTTGCGGCTCCTGGAACAGGAAGACTGTCTCATCGAACTTCGAGCCGGCTATGGTGATGACCTGCCGGTGATTATGGGTGGTTCCCTGACGCACTTTGAGATCGACACAAGCGGAGCCGACCAGCAGACCACGATAGAGTTTGTAGATGGCTTTACCTCTGCACGAGACACCACAATGAGCCTCAGCTACGCGGGCACAGTGAATGGTGAAAAAATCGTCCGCGACATTGCGCAGGAAATGGGATGCGAAGTCAAACTCTCTCCCAATGCCAAGTTGATTGACTTCAAAAATTTTGCTTTCGTGGGCACTGGTAAGACGGCAATCGGCCGTCTGTGCGACAGGAGTAAACTTCGCTGGAGTGTTCAGAATGGCATTATCCAAATTTGCGCACTAGATGAACCGTTGACTATGGCAGCGTATGTACTGTCTGCAGTCTCCGGCATGATCGGCTCGCCAAAGCCGGTTTTTGAGTCGGCATCGACCAGCAGTAAATCCGCATCCGGTAGTCAAGCGGCATCCAACACGACAAAACGAAAGGCAAAAAAAGGCATTGAGGTCACGTACTCCTTGAACGGTCACATTCAGGTGGACGACTATGTAAAGGTAGAGTCCCGAAAGTATAAGGGAAACTACCGGGCCGCAAAAATCAAGTTCACGGGGGATACCGAGGGCGATGACTGGCAATGCGTGGCCCAGCTCGTGGAGGTGAAATAACGTGCAACAGGATCTCTATGAGGCCGTTATAGGCATCGTTGGTCAATATGCCGGAGACAACATTCACACATCCTCGCCTGCAAAGGTTGGGGATGTGTCAGACAATTTCAATGCCGAGGTTACGCCGGACCTGAAGATTACAACGGATGATAACCGCGAGGTTAATTATCCCAAAATCTCGGATTCGGTTATTTTAATGCCTACAGGAGCAGGAGGTACGATTGGATTTGCATTTCCGGTTCATTCGGGTGATGGCTGCATCGCACTTTTTGGAGAGGGCGGGTCCGGTACGGATCTGAAGTGGGACTTGTCCAATGCGACTGTATTGCCGGGACTATCTTCTTCGGCCGGGGAGCAGGTAAAGCGCGCCGGTGATGAGGACGCGGCAGTAATGTTTGCCCCCACCGCGACTATCACGGTAAAAAAAGATAGTATCGAGCTGAAAAAGCAGGACACTATAGTGACCGTGAAGGACGACTCCGTTCTTATCCAAAGGGGCGGGTCAGAAATCAAGGTGACGGGCAGCGATGTGAAAATTACCACATCGGCCGTCAATGTTTCCGGAAACGTGAAAGTCGAAGGAAATATTCAGATTCAGGGCAATGTGGATATTTCCGGAACTTTGACGCTCGGCGGAATCACGATGAATACGCACACTCATGTGGGCGTACATGGACCGACAGGAGGACCGGTGTAATGGCAAAAGACCTTGCGCTCGCGGCAAACGGCGACCTGTTTATCGACGATACGGGCGATTTTGAAATCATAGATGCCGTCAGGCAGGGCATCCAAATTCGCCTGCGATGGATCAAGGGCGAATGGGTATTCAATACGGCCATGGGTACACCTTACTTTGAAACAATTCTCGTCAAAACTCCGAATAGAGCGCTGATTGAAAAAGCCCTTCGAAACCAGATTATCGCTGTGGACGGAGTTACAGAGGTCGGGAGCATAAGCTTGGTAAAGGATGCCAAGAGCCGGACGCTACGGGCCTCTTTTACGGCAACCACTACAGAAGGGAAAATACAAAGCGAGGTGGAGTTATCTCATGTCGGATTATGGAGTGACTGATAAAGGTTTTCAGATGCGCCGTCTGGATGAAATCTACAGCGATATTTGTAAAAGATTCAAGGATGAAATTGGAATCGACCCATCGGAGAATCCACAGAGCATAATAAATGTCCTGTTTACGATTTTCGCTGATGCTCCTGCGGAACTCTGGGAGGCTTTTGCTGCTTCGTGTCAGCAGCTTTTTCCCAATACGGCGCAGGGAGTCGCTTTGGATAATGTGATGCAGGTGGGCGGCGTAAACCGGATAGGTCAGGCAAAGACCAAATATTTCATTTCCTGCACAGGCCAGGAAGGTACTGTAATTCCTGTTGGCGCAATGATTCAGTCGAACAATCGCCCTCTGAGAACATTTCAGGCCGTCAGCGTATCTACGATTTCCAGCTCCAACTGGAGAAAACTTTCCATCCGACCCATCGAGAGCATTTCCGGCGAAATTACATTTGAGTTTGGAGTTTCTCGCAATGCGACCGGCGGAGAAGTGGGGACACACGAGGGAAGCTCCAGCATCACCAAGAAAATGACTGTCACATCGTATAGCGATGCCTACTCGCAGATGCTTGCGGCATTGCAGGGCTTTGATGCCCTGAGTAAATTCGGAATCTCAGTTTCGGATGAGCTTGATATGCAAGGGAATCATTCGATTGTCCTGAGAACAGCGGGCGCATCTGACAGCTTTTCTGCCTCACTCTGCAAGTATATCACGGTGTCTGAGGTGACGAGCAACATCCAATTTGAGAGCACCGAATACGGAAGTTTTGTTCTGGCGGATGGCGTTATTACTCAAATTGTCACGATGGTCGACGGCTGGACATCCTGTACGAATGAAATTGCTCCGATAAAAGGGCGGCTCACGCAGACGGATGCCGAAGCGAGAACAAGCTATACGAACCGTGTTGCAAGTCGCGGCACGGGTACTGTTGCGAGCATTGTTTCTCTCTTGTACAGCGATGTGGATGGAGTGACGTTTGCCGCCGGGTACGAGAATTACAACGACACAACAGATTCGGACGGCAGACCGCCGCATAGCATTGAAATAGTGGTGCAGGGCGGCAGTGATGATGATGTGGCAGACATCATCTGGAAAAACAAAGCCGGCGGAATCCGTGCGTACGGTGACCATTATGCCTATGCTACGGACATCAACGGAGACCGCCAGTATGTGGAGTTTACGCGGGTGAATGATGTTTATCTGCTTCTGTCCGTTACGGTGACAAGCTCTGGCGGGCTGGATGATGACTATACGGCTCGAATCAAATCTCTTTTGCTGGATGAGAATCTTCAGGCTGGCACTACAATTCGTCTACAGAAATTCATTCGGCCCATTTTGGGAACTGTGGCAGGTGTTGACTATATTGAGATTCGTGGTCTGTTGAGCGAGAAGCCAGACATTGAGGGAGTGGCAGATAGCTCAATGAAAACTGGCACTGTGCCTATCAAAATCAACCAGCAACCGATTATCAGCATAGATGGAATCCGGGTGGTGAAAACGTGATTGATACTTATAAGAAAATGCGCAGCAAACTCCCGATGCAATTTCAGCTGGAAGCGTATGAGGAAAGCAAGGTGGACGATTATATCTGCGATACCATCGAAGATTTGACTGATCTGCCCTCTGACTGCGAGATGGGCAGCGTAGCGAGAATCATTCACCCGCCCGCAATCTATCGCAAAAATTCGGCCGGAAAATGGATTCTTCAATTTTCTAGCAAAGAGGTGATTTGATGGGATACGAAGTATTGCAGGAAACTCCCCTCAGTGTAGAAAAAATGTCGAATATCGACGGAATCATCTGGTCGCTCTCTCCGGAATATGAGAATGCGTTGCTGTTCCTGAGCAGTCTGGAAAAGCTAAATGACTTTGATGCCTGCACCGGTATCTGGCTGGACAGACTGGGACAGCTTGTGTGTATGTCCCGCCAGCAAGCAGGAGCAATGATTGGAAGCCGAGAGCTTGCAGACGATGATGATATTTATCGGATATGCTTGAAGTATAAGGCGTTTGTCAATTCCTGTCGGTGTACGCCTGATGAAATCATCGAAGCGACAAAGATTATTTTCGGGGCAACGCAGGTCGTTTATAGTGAACGCCGGGATGTTCCGGCTACGATTTTCTTATCGGTTTCGGCACCTTTTTCCGATATGGTGCTGTCTATTTTGGGCACCCATGACATTATCGTACGCCCGGCGGGTGTCAAAGTCCGAGTGAATTACTCGACAGAAGATGCGGAAACGTTTGGCTTTGCAGACCTGAATCCGCGAGTTGCGGGCTTTGGCGAGGGCCGGTTTGCGCAGTCTATCAGTTGACAGGAGGGAAATTTTATGGCGAAAGTACTTGCAGAGTATGCTTCGGTGGCTTTTTCCGCAGACGGCGTTAAACAGGACATCTCCTTGGATGAGTGGAAAGGCGGTTGGGCTGCGATTGTTGGCGGCGTGAATGGCAAGCCGACAAGTCAGCAGTTCAACATGGTCACTTATATCCTGAGTGCGTTGCTCAATCAGGTCGTTTCGGACCTGAATACGGTAAAGCGCACCGCAAATGATGCACTGTCAAAAGAGGACTTTACAGCAGCCAAAATTATAGCAGCCCTTGCATCAGCTGGCTTGATGGAAGGATGCAATGTGGAGATGCTCAACGGAAAGCATTCGACCGAATTCGCAGCATCGAAGCACGAGCACTCGACCTCCGATATTACGAGCGGAACCATGACGATTGAACGAGGCGGAACCGGAGCCGAAACATCGGCGGATGCCTGTAAGAATTTGGGCGCTATGCGCAACGCAGGTGGCACCTTCACAGGTACGGTATACTTTGCCAATGGCACCTCGCACTATGTTTCGTCTACCGGTGATGCTCATTTTAAGTCGCTCGGCATCGAAGAAGACATTTCAGCACGCCGTGTTTACAATGCGGTGTGGAGCGACTACGCCGAGTACATGCCTCGCGGTGAGAGCACGCAGCCCGGCGACATAATCGCCCTTGATCTTAATAGTCAGTCTGAAAGGTACATAAAAGCCACCAACACTTCGCGCCGTGTGGTGGGGGTACACTCTGACGAATACGCCTGTCTCATTGGTGGTGAGACTCCTGATAAAGGAAAAGGGTACGAGGAAACGAACAGAGAAAAATACATCCCCATTGCGTTGGCCGGACGTGTCATGACAAGGGTTGTCGGGCCGGTACATACTGGGGATATTATTTTGCCCAGCGAGAAACCCGGTGTGGGCCGCGCGGCTCTGGCTTGCGAGTCTCCTGCGCCTGAGATAGTTGTGGGTTATGCGGTTGAAGGAGATGACCGCACAGATGTGCGGCGGATTCGTGTCAGGGTAAAGGGGTGAGATTATGGCCGACAGGGGCGATTTGATTACGACGGAGGATTTCACTGACCTAAAAAAGATGGTGGACAGCGAAATTTCCAGGCGATCCGCTGACGGTAGTATTGGCAGTATGTCTGCCTATGGCGGTGCTGAGTATCAATACTCTACAGCTCCATCTCGAGACATAGAAATTGGCCGGGAATACATTCGGAAGATTACGGAGCCGCTGGATGCCATTGATGGTGTAGAAACGACGCCGAGAAAAGGAACGATAATCCTTGCGGAAACGATGAGAAATGCGTTGGCCAAGCTCAACGATTTATCTTCTAGGAGCAAAACTGAGTCAAGCACGGGGTGCAGAGCAAGCTGTACTGGTCTGTGTTCTACTGGATGCTATAGCGGTTGCTCCAGTTGTGCAGGAGGCTGCTCTGGTTGCTCCGGCTGCGGAAACTGTGGTAGCGGCTGTAGTGGCTGCTCCGGTTGCGGCTGGTACGTTTTCTGAATGAATGGAGGATAACAAAAATGGACACCCGTGACTTTTATGCAAATCCTACACAGATCTGCATGATTCGCAAGGTACATACGCTGCTTTACGACTTTCTTGTGATGAATCCTTTCTTACCGGAAAATATGCAGGAGTGCTGCGACTTTGAGCCGGAGATGCACAATTTCAATGCATGGCTTGGATATTTGTCCAGCCTGCAAAATCCTTTTCTCAAGGGCGTACCACTTGCTCATTGGCTGGCTTATGTAAAGCAGGTGGTAAAAATGTGCGCGGATGTGTGTGGATATACCCTGACCGAAGCAGAACGAGATTTGTATTCGTATGCCATTGCAATCAAGGTCTATCCAAATGCGGAAAGCTATGTTCATGACACCGAGATACTTTCTGCGGAGAAAATACGGGCGCTGCAGGAACTTGCTGTTAAAAAAGACGAACAAAAATGGGCTGTGTATATTGTAGGAAAAGCAGTCCTTGATGTTCTTGTCTCAGAGAAAAATTTCAGAGCGCATCTTTTTATCGAGCTGATGGAAAAACTAAAACCTTTTGTGGATGAGTTCCCGGCCCTCGAAAAAAAGTTTGACAATTATCGCATCGGGAGGGGAATTGGCGCGTGAACAAAAAGGTTTTTGCTATCACTCCTGAAGTTTCCAATGCAATCGAGCGGCGCTTTTATATCATGAAAAGCTATGAATCGCTGCTTGCGGTTCTCGGCCGGAGCTATGCTGAGACTGCTACTGCAGATTACCGGGCTATGATTGAGGATTACCGGCAGCTTTATCAAAAAGCGTGCATTGATTTCTCTTGTGCCCGGGATGCCCTGTTTAACCGGCTGATCGGGACCATCCCGCTTCGGTACAGCTTTAATTTTGATAGGCTGGAGGTCAAGTGCGAATGGTGACAGGGCATATCAGGAGGGACGAGTACGCGGAGTATGTTCGTCAACTCTTTTCCTTTGACGGTGAGCCTAATATGCAGACAGCTCGGGCGATTACGTTTCAGGTGACGGACGACTGTACTTTGCGGTGCTCGTATTGCTATGAGCATCACAAGGCGTGCAGGGGAATGAATCTGGAAACCGGAAGGCGAATTGTTGACCAGCTGCTGGATCTGTATGAGAAAGGCGATTCGGATTTCATCAATCCGAACACCAGGGCAGTTGTTCTGGACTTCATCGGTGGGGAGCCTTTATTGGAGGCTGCGTTGATCGAACATATCTGCGACTACTGGTTCTCGGAGTGCTGGCGAAGAAAAATTCCACTGGCACCATTTACGAGAATTAGCTTTGCGACCAATGGGCAACTTTGGTTCGGCCCGGAAGCGCAGCACCTTTTTGAGAAGTATCATGAGATGATGGCTGTTACCGTCAGCATCGATGGGGTGAAGGAGTTGCACGACAAATACCGGTTGGATGCAAGCGGTATTGGCAGCTTCGATAAGGCGTGGGCGGCATTTCAGGACGGCAAAAAGTATGGCTGGCACAACTCCAAAATGACCTTCGTGCCCGGCTCAATCAAGTACATCGCACCCAGCGTGAAGATGATGGTAAATGAGGGGTGTGAGATAATCCACTGTAATTTTGCCTATGAGCCTGTTTATACGGCGGCGGATGCACGGGAAATTTTTGATGCCCTTAAAGAACTGTCCGATTGGCTGATCGATGCCAAAAAGGATGTCTACATTTCCATGCTTGATGAACCCATCGGAACTCCGAAGCCCCAGGAGGAGAACGAGAACTACTGTGGCGGTACCGGTGCCATGCTGAGTTTTTCCCCCGACGGCAAGGCTTACCCCTGCATCCGGTATGCACCTATCTCAGTTGGAGAGGAGCTCGCTGAATCTATGTGTCTCGGTGACTGCTACGCCGGTCTCTATACCACCAAGCGGCAACAGGACACAAAGGCTATGTTGGACGCTATTACACGCGCCAGCCAAAGTTCCCAAAAATGCCTTGACTGCCCGGTGGCTACCGGCTGCGGCTGGTGCAGTGGCTACAACTACGAGCATTGCGGCACTCCAAACTGCCGAACTACTAACATCTGTCTTGCTCACAAAGGCCGGGTTCTGGGGGCGTACTACTACCACAATAAGCGCTATATATCCGTGGGAGATTGCATTCCCAGAGTCATTTATATGCCCTACGATGAAGCAAAAGCAATTATCGGGGAAAAGGCCGCGAGAGAACTTTGGAAGATGCAGGAAAAGGCACTGATAAAATTCGCTGACGCAGATGGAGCCGACTGAAAGGAGGGAGATTTATGTCGATTCTCATTGCAAACAAACTGCTCGAGACGGAGACCGAAGCGTGGTACACGTTCTACGTGGACACCTTAGAGGATATCAAGGATTTGCCCACAAGCAAGTCGATGGGAGCATCTTACAAGGTTAAAAAGCTGGCGAAACCGGCAAGCATCGCATACTGCATTGAAATGGCAGCGCAATATGCCCTTGATGATAACGATGAGTGGCGGCTTCTCTATGCACTTCGCGCGGATGTTGCGGATGCAATCCTGAAAAACGTCGAAGAAATCAAAAGGCTTGTGGCCAACACCAGCGCTTCCGAGCAGGCTGCAGCCCGAAGTGCATCGGCGGCAAACGCCAGTGCTATTGCAGCAAGAAACTCCGAAAAAATATCAACAAACAACGCATCATCTGCGGCGGCGAGCGAACGTGCATCAAGGGGCTATGCTTCGGACGCGAAGGCGTCCGAAGAAAATGCCTTGAGCTACATGAACAAATCTGTAGCTATTGCAAATCAAGTGGCAGGATCTGCTGCATCGATAAATTTTGCATTTGGCCCGGATGCGGATGGGCGCTTTTCTTTTTTTGCTCGCAAGGGTAGTTAGATAATCACAGAATCCGTGATTATCTAACAAAAATCAGCTTTGCAGATGTTGGTCTGTTATAATCTGAAAAGCAGAAGAAAGTGACTATGTACATCACGGTATGGCAATACGATACGGTGGCTTTCCGCGGTGCGCAGTGTTGCCGTGATAATATATTTTTTATAAGGGGGAGAGAAAATGGATGACACATGGGAGCTCATCAATCACCCGATGAGCGATGAAACAGGCCAGGCACTCGCAGATCAGATGAAACTCCAGAATGAGATTCTGAAGAGCATTGCATCGGGCGCCTGCAAGGGTGAAAAAGGCGATCCCGGAGAGAAAGGCAAGAAGGGAGACACTGGTGAAATCGGCCCTCAAGGTCCGCAGGGTGAAAAAGGAGAGAAGGGCGACACCGGCGAAACCGGCCCGAAGGGAGAGAAGGGCGACACCGGCAAAACCGGCCCTCAAGGTCCGAAGGGTGAAGACAGTGCGCCGCCGGATGCCAGCTTGACCATCGCTGGAAGATCGGCAGACGCGAAAGTGGTAGGCGATTTGATTTTGCCGAACCTGACTATTACGGTGGATGCCGGAAGCAATCTGACCATTACGGATGGAACCGGCATCATTACGGCTACGGTGGGCGAGGACGGTGTATACCATACGGCGTTACCTCGCACCGGGCGATGGACGGTGAAGGCAGTGCTGAATGAGTACACTGCAGAGGACAGTGCCGAAACTGAACTGGGTGGGGAGTATACCCTCAAACTTTTCTATGTTCGAATTTTTGGCGTATGCTGGAATTATGGGGCCAGCTCTACTGTATGCACAAGACTGGGGCAGGAAAATGACCCGAACGGTTTCGTGAACATTGATATCACAAGCGAACCGGTGGCCGCTGTTGGTGCCGGCTCTGGCAGTAGTCCCTTTGACGATTATGCCCCGTGGGCCGGTATGCAGGAGTACAACATCGTGAGCAACGCCGTTGGCCCGAAGCAGGGCGAGAACGGCTTCAGCAGGAGCAGCAACGGTGATGTAGTCGTCCACATCCCGGATTTTTGGTACAAGATCGTGGACGACGCCAGTGGAAAAAAGCGGTACTACTACATCGCTGACAAGCAGAAGACCGGGTGGGACAAGCACCCCGGTTCTGGCCGATACGTCGGTCGCTACAATACCGGCTCCGGCCATGTTTCGCGCACCGGAATGTCTCCGCTGGTAAGCATCACCAGAGCATCTGCCCGCAGCGGCGCAAAGAGCAAAGGCTCCGGCTGGTACGAGTACGACTACGCAAGCTGGTGCGCCATCGGCCTGCTCTACATCGTAGAGTACGCCGACTGGGACACCCAGAGCAAAATCGGCAAGGGCTATAGCAGCGGCAGCTCGGCAATTTCTTCCGGCGGTACCGATGTCATGACCTATCATACCGGCAGAGCTTACGGCACGGACGGTGCAACTGCCGTCCAGTACAGGCACATCGAAAACCCGTGGGGCAACGTCTTCGACTGGGTGGACGGCGTAAACTTCAACGGCAGCACGGTCTATGTCTGTACCGACCCCGCGAAATACGCCGATGACACCTCCGGCGGATACACCAATGCGGGAACCAGAGCTTCTTCCAGCGGATACATCAGCGCTCTTGGAGCATCCACAACTGCACCGTGGGCTATTTACCCCTCGTCTGCCGGAGGAAGCGAGACCACCTACATCCCGGACTACTCGTGGACTTCGAGCGGCTGGCTTGTGCTGTATGTGGGCGGCGGCTGGGACGGCGGCTCGAATGCGGGCCTGTTCTACTTCAACGGCAACAACAGCTCGTCCAACTCGAACAGCAACATCGGCGCTCGACACCTTTTTCTTCTCCACATTTTGCGCAGGGTCTCCCACACCACATGGTGGAAATTTTCGCAACAGGACGCAGCCTAGTAGACCTCTATGGTTCGGACGGCAGCGAAGCGAAAAAGGAGATGAATCATCCTGTTATGCCGAAAAGAGTAGGCTATTTGTACGATAAGATGCTCAACAAAGACCTCATCCGATTTGTCATCCTCGAATCGGCTCGCCACAAACACCGGCGGCACGAAGTCAGAAAGGTGCTGACACATCTGGAAAAGTATGTTGAGCAGACTTACAAAATTCTTTCAGAGGGAAGCTATGTGCCGACCCAGCCAAAGCTCAAGACGATCTATGACGACAGCAGCCAGAAGCAGCGAGAGCTGAAGATTGTTCCGTTCTGGCCGGACGGCATTGTCCATCGTCTGATCGTCGAAGTCATGAAGCCGGTCCTGATGCGAGGAATGCACCCATACAGCTGCGCGTCCATTCCGGGGCGGGGCGGCGCAAGGATACGCAAGTACCTTGCTCACGCCATGAGCTGCGACCCCAAAGGGACCAGATATGCCTGCGAGATGGACATCCGACACTTTTACCCGAGCGTCCCAATCCGGAGACTCATCCGCACCATTGGCCGCAAAATCAAGGACAAGCGGTTTCTTCGGCTCATCTGGGCCATTCTCAAGAGCTGCGGGCAGGGGCTGGCCATCGGATACTACATCTGTCAATGGCTAGCAAACTTTTATCTGGAAAAACTCGACTGGATGTTAGCTAGGATGCCAGGTGTGAAATATTACACTCGGTACATGGACAACATCACAATGCTCGGGCCAAATAAACGGATGCTGCACAGGGCGCGGGTTGCGGCTGAGAAATTTTTACGAGACGAACTCGGACTTGCGGTGAAAGAGAATTGGCAAGTGTATCGCACGGCCGTTGCCCGAAAAGCGAAAGGTCGCCCCCGGGCGGTGTCTGCGGTCGGATTCCGGTTTTGGCATGGATTTACTACGTTGCGGCGAAGAAATTTTTTGCGGATGCTACGGCAGGCCAGACGGATACAGAAAAAGCAGAAAATGGGTATTCCTGTATCCGTGCAGCAGGCGGCGGGATTTCTTTCTCGTGCAGGGCAGTTGAATCACTGTAACAGTTTCCGAGTAAAGGAAAAGTACATACGAAGCATCAAAATCAAGCGTTTGAAAGAGGTGATACGAAATGAAAGTAAGAGGCAGTGCAAAGCCGGATGGGCTTTGTATGGTAGAACGCCACCCGCAACGGCCTGAAATCGCCATTGTGAGGCTCTTTGCCAACCCGACCGAATACGAGCAGCTTCAGCAGGGAGCGACCGTAACAGGGTGGGAGTACGAAGAATATCTGCTGGAAGCGCCGTATTATGACGGCCTTGTAGTCGATGTGAATGCTGCGTATGAAGGCTGGCTCGCGCAGGCAAAAGCTGCGGAGGATGCAAAGGATCCCATGGCCAAGCTGATGGCCGCACAGGATAGCACAGATACCCTTGTGGTGGATCAAGAATATCGCCTGACTTTGCTGGAGTTGGGGATGACGGCGGAAGCAGAATGATGAGGTAGAACAATGGAACTGTATGAAGTGTGCGCTCGGATGATTGAGCGCGGCAAAACTAAGGGACTACGTAAGAAGCTGGACGTGTTTTATGCCAGTGGCCGGTTGAGCGAGGAAAAGTATAAGAAGCTCTGCCAGATGCTTGGTGAATGAGGCTGCGAGGAGGTGCTGCATAGTTTTGAGCCGAGAACAAAAACTCGAAGCTCTGCTGGCATCGGCGGTTCGTCTGTTAGATGAATGGGAAGATATCTCTGTTGAGACAGGCGAAGAACCGGAAGGATATGGTGAGCAGAGAGCAATCCTGCAAGCCGAGTATGATGCCATAAGACGTTGAGAGAAGCCGTGCCGGTGGTCAGCACGGCTTTTTTGTTTGAAATGGAGGTGGATTTGTTGATTTCTCCTTATAAAGGCACATTCAGGGTATCACAGGCGTATCGCAACCTGCGGGCGAATGGAACGTACCACCAAGGGTATGATCTGGTAGGTATTAGCGACAAGAACATCTATTGCCCGATTTATGGCACGGTTGTTCGTGCCGGCTGGGAATGCGCGACACTCCCGAAGAAAGGCTTCGGCCAGCGTGTTGTGGTCCGGATCGGCACGACTGCCTACTATATGTATTTTGGACACCTGTCCAAAATCAGCGTGACCGCAGGCCAGAAGTTGAAGCCGGGCGACCTTATCGGTGTCGAGGGAAGCACGGGCCACAGTACTGGAAGCCACCTGCACTGGGAAATTCGCATCAATGACATTAAGACGGGCTATGTGTCGGTGTATCATTATGCAGGAATCCCCAATATGCCCGGTTCGGCAGCGTATACGTCTAACTGGGAGGCTGAAATCTTCGGCCCCGGAAATCTGAAAAAATCGACCAGCGGTTATCCGCAGCGGCTATACAATGCCGCGCTTCAAGGAGCGCTGGGCATCAACCAAGACGGCATCTTCGGTGCAAACACTGAAAAGGCCGTCAAGGCGTTCCAAGCAGCGCACAATCTGACTGCGGACGGCATCGTTGGAACGCAGACAAAGGCGGCGCTTTCTAAGCTGCTTTGAGAAAGGGATAAGGTATGAACACTGCTACTATCATTACGGTTGCTATTATGGCTGTGGCGTTGGTCGTTGTTGCGGCCTGCATGATTCGTCTGGGATACAAGGCTCTGCTGGCCGAATGGGCGATTGAGGCCATCACCAAGGCCGAAAAAGAGTTCGTTGGCACCAAGCTGGGCGAAGCCCGTTTGGCGGTTGTCGTGTCGTGGCTGCGCGCAAAGGTTCCTGCTCCTTTGCGTTTTCTGGTCACGGACAGCCTGATTCGGAAGGTGGTGCAGGTGACCTTTAATGCAGCCAAGGCAGGGCTGGAGGTGCTGAAGGATGCTTAAATGGTGCGTGGAATGGCTCTTAGACCGTCTCCCCGTCACGAGATGGATCGAATTGCTGACACTCACCGACGACTGAAAGGAGGATACAGGTGCTTGCAGGAACAGCCGAAGTGTTTACTGTCACCGTTCCGGCGTGGCTCTTGGCGGCGCTGGCGTTCTTAGGAACTGTTTTGGGCGGCGCGATTTCCTTTGCCGTGAATCAGCTTCTTATCAAGGGCGCGGCGGACCGTGCGGCCAAGAAGCGCGAAAAGGAAGATGAACAACGCCGTGAACGGTATATTTTGCAGATGGACAGCCGCAAGGCTACATTCGACCTGCTATCCTGCATTTGTGCCGGCATTGAGCGGATGGAAACGGAAACTGGGCAGATTTACTGGAACGGAGAGCTGAAACGCGGTCTCTCCCATTTGGAAGGCGTGGATGAACGGTACAGAGAATCAGACCAGCGGCAGCTTGCTGAACTGAATACTCGGAACAAATGACAACACCCCCGTCACCTGTCAGATGAAAAGTCGAAACAGGTGACGGGGGCGTTTTTTTTGCTTTTATGCAATAAAGAATCACAAAATTCGTGATAATCTAACAATTCCCTGATTTTTCCAGAAGAAAAGAATATCTTTTATTGTAAGGAGCGAGCGAGTATATGATTAGAATTTTACTGTCCAAGAAGCTAGGCGAGCTGAAATGGACGCAAGCAGATCTGGCACGCGCCACAGGCATTCGGCCGACTACAATCAGTGATTATTACAACGAAATCGCGGAGAGGATGAATCTGAATCATTTGGACCTCATCTGCGAAGCGCTGGATTGCGAACCGGACGAAATACTTGTACGTGTTCCAAATCCTGAACCAAGGGTAAGGAATCGTACTGGCTTTGAGAAACCCGCGACGGAATCAAAAGTTGGTATATAAGGGAAAGGGCGGCTTTCGGGCCGTCCTTTTTCTGTTGCGTGACATTTGTATGAAACAAATGCATTATAATAATGTATATAGCAGTTGAATGGAGCATTTGATGGTCCGCCGGGGTGAATTTTGTGCCACCTTGAAAAAAGTACGGTTTTGTGGTATTCTTTATGTGACAAATGATTCATTCAAGTGTTATATAAAAGTAGGTGAGCCGATGGGAGAGAATAAGACGCCGCAGGAGTTGGACTTTGAGCGGAAGCATGAAGAGTATCTGCATCGGATTCAGAATCTTCGCCTTATCGACGATAACTTTATGACGAAGGTTTTTGAAGATAAAGAGTGTTCGGAGTTTCTGCTTCAGGTGATTTTAGACCGTGATGACCTGACAATCCGTGAAGTTCACAGTCAATACGCCTTGAATAATATTCAAGGTCGCTCGGCCCGACTGGACATTCTAGCTGTGGATGAGCAGAATAAAGCCTATAATATCGAGATCCAGCGCAACGACCGTGGCGCAGAGGTCAGACGAGCCCGTTACAACAGCGGCTTGATGGATGCCAATATTACGGAGCCGGGTGACCGTTACGACCAGCTATATGAGACCTATGTGATATTTATTACTGAAAATGATATTTTGAAAGCGGGTCTTCCAATTTATCATATCGAGCGGACAATCCAAGAAACGGGAATGCCGTTCGGAGACGGAGCACATATTATTTATGTGAACTCTCAAATCAAGGATGATACCAAGCTGGGCCGTTTGATGCAGGATTTTACATGCACAAACCCGGATGATATGAATTATCCGGTACTGGCGCAGCGGGTACGCTATTTCAAAGAGGACACGAAAGGAGTGGCAACTATGTGCAGAGCTTTTGAAGAAGTAAGAGAAGAAGCGCTTCGCGAAGGAGAGCGTAAAAAGGCATTGAAAAGCGCATTGGAAATGTTGGCAGATGGCGTTCCTTGTGACAAGGTTGCCAAGTATACGGGTTTGACGATTTCGGAAGTAGAAGAACTTGTTGGCAAAAAGCCCGCTTGAACAATGTGCTATCTGATTGCGAAAAATAAGAATGGGCATGGTTGCTATGCGCTGAAAACGACACATGGTAAGGCGCTCGTTGAATTGAAACGTGGACTTAATAAGACAGCAGCTCCAAAGGGAATCCAGCTGGTGACAATCAGCCGTCCGAATGCGTATGGTGAGTATGCACCATACCATTTTGTACGTGATGAAACCGAATTTGCACACGTGGTTCACGAATTGTGCAAGTGAGAGCGGCAACTATGTGCAGAGCTTTTGAAGAAGTCAAAGATCTCGATACGAAGCGGTCTGCTTGATGGCGTGACATCATTTTGACAGCAATTTTCGTTGTAGTCAAAAACACACAATGGACGGAGCGGAAAATACACTTCGCCAAACTGGGAAACTGTACCTGTTACAACCAGAAAATAGCTTTCCAGAATCGAGCTCGAGTAATCTGCAAAACCTGAAAAGTATTGATGCAATGCGATATTTTGAGAACCAAAAGGTGCTCTGATACTGCTTTGATACTATCAGACGATTATTCATAAAGAGAGACATGAAAATGCCCTCTGAGAAACGGTAAGTTTTTCAGAGGGCATTTTTGTGTCTTTTATTC
>ENA-OPWR01000165-OPWR01000165.1-human-gut-metagenome-genome-assembly--contig:-NODE-165-length-65402-cov-4.870782_pt1 | contig 65402 bp, 68 predicted proteins | sample MGYA00241507_ERZ502006 | MGnify/ENA primary metagenome ERZ502006 (study PRJEB25962, sample SAMEA2043041) | human gut metagenome | biome: human gut; feature: human-associated habitat; material: faeces...
TATTGAATTTATTGAATAATATGGATTTATTTTTCTTTTAATAGGTGTTTTTATAATTGATAAAGTATTAGCACAATCTTGCGCTACATCCATACTTCTAAAGCTACCAGATATTTTAGTTTTATTTTTGAATATTCTTAAGTCTCTTTCACTCAAATTATCATCAAATGGAATATTAAAATCTTCTATAAAATATAAATGATTTTGTTTATATTTTACCAATCTATTATACAAAGGTACTGCTTTATTTATTCTATAATATGAAGATTTTATTTTCTTATCTTCTTCTTTTGCTAATTCTAAAATTTCTTCATACTCATTATTGTATTCTTCTATTTTGTCATCAGAAAATTTTGTTAATCCATATTCTATAGCTATTTTTCTAGTATTATTCATTCTAAATATTAAATCATACATTAGAAATGACCACTTTGTATCTGGTATATTTTCCATAAGTTCCATTAAATATCTACCTAAATGAATATTATACTCATAATTTCTACTTCCATAACTATATAATGTTGTATCGTAATCTCCCATTATTCCACCACAAAACCTTGTTAATAAATCATCTTCTTTTATTGGATTATGTCCCTTGTTTTGGTGAACCTTATAAACAATATTTTCTTCATTACTATAATTTCTTATATATAGTTTTTTCTTTTCAAACTTTGCTACTGTTTCATCAGTATATCCTGTTGTACCATTCAAAAAATTATTTTCCAAATTTTCTATTGTTCCTTTGCTTTTTATACTAAGTTCTTTTATAAAATTCACAAGTGTTTCAGTAGAAATATTTAATACATTATTTGATATCACATTAAAAAAATCACTTAATCTATTATAAGCAATTACATTATAACAACCTAAATGTATTGATAAGGTTTTTATACTATTACCATATGTTACATCAGTATAGAATTCCTTTGGTAATTTTTCTTTAGCATTTTTTTCATATTTAAATATATGTTTTTCAACATATGGTTTAATTTCTAATTCATATCTATATTTTATTAAAGGTTCTTTTTTGCATTACCTTTTATTATGTGAGTAATTTCTCTTACTTCAATTTTCTTTTATTAATTTTTTTACATTCGTTTTACTTAGATTATATCCTTTATGGTTGTATGACCACCTTTTCTATTGCTAATTTTAACACGATAGTTATACAAATTAGCTCCTGTTTTCTTTTTAGGAGTAACTACATTAGTTGAAGATGGTTTACTAGAATTATTGCTATTTTTATTATTTTGATTTTTTAGTTTTTCATTTTCTTCGATTAATTTTTTTTATAAGTTCTTTATCTTTTTTTGATTTCTCTTCATTTTTTTTATTTCTGATTTAAGTTCATATATAATTAGTGATTGTTCTTTGTTTTCCTTTAAAAGACTATCTAATTTTTTATTTAGTTTTTCAAATTCATTATAAAGTCCTAATTGATAATCTCTTTGTCTTACCATCTACAATCACCATCCCTCTAATAAATTAATTATCTCACAAATTAAAATAAAAAGCAGCAATTAATGCTCCTTTTAAATTCATAAGTCTGAATAGTTACAAAAAATTTAGAAAAGATAATGAATATCCCGTTTTTTAGGTATACCATTGCAGAGATTATTTATAGAAATATTAAAAGTATTAGATAATTTAATCAATTTATCCGTTGGAATTCTAGCTTGTCCATCTTCATAATAAGAATAACAAGATTGATGAACTCCTAAAATATTGGCAAATTCTTTTTGCGTTTTCTTTAATTTTAAACGCTGCTTTTTCAATTGATAAGCTATAAAAGAATAATCAATATCTTTCTTGTAAGTCATAGGAAAATTATCTTTACTTATATCTAAAAGATATTCAATATTTGTATTGTACAACTCTGCAATGGTAACTAGTTTTTCTATAGGAAAATTAACATCGCCCAGTTCCCACATAGTATAAGTCGTTCTTTTAATACCTAATTTTTCCGCTACATCTTTTTGAGTTAAATCATTATCTTCTCTCAAATTTTTTATATTTTGATAGTACATCTTTACCACCTTGGTAATATTTTAGTACATATTGGTAAAATCTGGTAATTTTGTCAAGATAACTGATAAAATGTGTCCGCGAGTTAAAAAAAATCAATTTATTGTTTAATATATTTTAGGAGGTGGTAAGATTAGATACATTTCACATATAAAACAGGAAAATCAGTCAGATTGTGGTATAGCGTGCATGCAGTGTATTTTGGCATACTACAATATTCATCCATCGAAGGAATATTTGATGGAACTTTCAATGTATGATGGTATAAGTACTAGTTTATATGGTATAAAAAAGACAATGGAATTTTTTGGCTTTAAATGTGAGGCATTAGAAGGAATAATTGATTCTAACTCAAAATATCAAATACCATTTATTGCTCATCAAATAGTAGACGAAATTAAACAAATTTATCATTATGTTGTAGTTTACAAAATCTGGCAAAATAAGGTTCAAATAATGGATCCAACAGTAGGAAAATATAGTTTAAATATAGAAAAATTTGTAGAGAAAAATACTGGTTATTATTTATTTATAAATCCGACATCTAATCTTAGACAGATAAATAAATATAGAGTTATAAATAAAATATTGAGTAAAAAACTAAAACATCATAAAGAAGAGTTAATTTTCATTTTGTTCTTAATTACAACTACTTTAATTTTTGATTTGTCAACTTTTTATCAACTTAAAATGATTTTAAACTATGCACTAACTCCTTCTAATATTAGAAATTTATTTATATTGATATCTATGTTTTTTGTCATTTCAGTTTTAAAACTATATTCAAATTATCTCATATATAGTCTTCAAATAAAAATTAATTATGATATTAGAACAAATTTAAATAATAAAATAATAAGTCAATTTCTGTCACTTCCACTAAATAGTTTTAGAAGAAAAGATAATTCTATGATTTTATCATTATTTCAGGATGTAGAATTTGTTAGTACATTTTTTGTGAGTGAAAAAATTATATATTTACAAACTGCAACATTATTGATAATTATATATGCCATATTTTTAAGAGTATCACCTAAAGTTTTTATTTTCTTATTAATGAGCAATTTATTATTTGTAGTTCTAATAAAAATCAAAAAAAAGAAGTTAGGTTTAAACTTTCAAAACTATTTAATGGAAAAAGATAAATTTACTTTCCTTGTATCTAATATTTTTCATAATTTTGAATCAATCAAAGGCTATCACTCTGAAAATTTATTTATAAAAAATCTTAGGATAAATAGTAATGATTTTTTAGAAACTGATTACAAATATGAAAAATATAAAGAAAAAACAACAAATCAATTTTCACTAATTGAAACCACTTCCTATTATTTTATATTTTTCCTTATATCTATTCTTTTAATAAAAAATATCTACATTAATAGTTTGGGAACATTTATTTTATTAGAAAATTTAATACAAGTAGTTCTATGTAATGAAGAAAAATTAATGTTAGAAATTTTATCAAGAAAAGAATATAAAGAATCAGTAGCAAGGTTAGATGAATTTCTTTTGTCTAAAAGTGAGAAACTTCTCAAGTATTCAGATGACATTTACCCTAATAAGATGAATATAGAAATTAAGAATTTAACATTTTCTTACAATTCTAACATAATATTAAAGAATGTAACAATCTCAATTCCATTAGGAATACATATTCTCTTTACTGGTCAATCAGGCAGTGGAAAAAGCACTTTCTTTAAGCTATTAGGGCGCTATTTAGAACCTGATTTTGCTTCGATAAAAATCGACAATATTGATATTACACACTATAACTTAGAAAATCTAAGAAAAAATATTACCTATGTTACTGCTAACTCAATAATAAATAATGGCTCATTAATCGATAATATTACATTAGGTAGCAAGAAAAACATTAACAAAATTAAAAAGGTCATGAAAATAACAGGATTAGCTAAAATTTTAGAAAGTAAAAGACTTACTATCTATTCTGTAGATGAAACAGAGCTTAAAAATCTTAGTTCAGGTGAAAAAGTCAGACTTTTTTGTGCTAGAGCTCTTTATAAAGAAAGTAAAGTTTATCTTTTTGATGAATGTTTTAGTAATTTAGACATAGATAGTGAACGAGAAATTTTAAAAAATATATTTAATGAATATAAGGATAATACAATTCTTTACATTTCCCATCGTCTACAAAATAAAGATTTATTTGATAAAACATATGAACTAAGAAAGGGGATATTTTATGAGAAAAAATAATATCTTAATTTTGAATATAGTTTTTTATATTTTTCTTTTGATTATATTATTAATTTTTCTAAGCAGAATAACACTTTTTGAATATCAGCAAATAATGTGCACTATAAAAGATAAAAGTATTGAAATATTGACATCTAAAAACAATACTAAAAATATAACACGAAATACCTTTCTTTATTATAAAGGGAAAAAATACTTTTATAAAATAGATGAAAATCTGAATAATGATAACTTGGCTTTTCTAAAATTAACAACTCATAAAAAAGTTGCTACTAATAAAATTGATAACATCTATATCCCAAAGAAAAAGGTAACATTGGGAGAAATACTAATAAAATCTTGGAGGTTAGACTAAATGAAACAAATAGATGAAAATAAACAAAAGCAAATCAAAGGCGGTTTTTCCGTATGGGCATTTGTTGGTATAACAGCTTTAGTTGCTTTTCTAGTAGGAGTAATTGAAGGATATACAAATCCCAGAATTTGTGATGGAGGTGAATAAATGAAACCAGTAGAAAACAATACTTTAAAAAAGATAGTAGGTGGTAGTAGCACTAATCTTAGTGGAACAATACTGAATCAGTTAAATAAATTGATAACAATTTTAGTCGATTCAGGAAAAAGTCTTGGTTCTTCAATTCGAAGAATAAGTGAGGATAAAGTATGTCCACTAAAGTAAATTCAAAGAAAAAACTAATTATTAAAATAATTCTTATTATTATGTTTCTCATTTTTTGCTACTTAATGGGATATTATTTTGGACGAAATATCATAAAACAATGTTAAAAGGTGAAAAAAATGTAAATTTATAGTTGTCAAAATTAGTAACAAGGTGTTATAATCAGTTGTAGAAAAAAACGAAGGGAGGGATAGCCGAATGACACAAACAAAAGAGAAGTCAAATAACACAACTAGTAGCTTAGATTTCAAAATCAGAAAATATAAGCAAAAACTTGCTCGTAGTGGTGTCCCTTCAGAAGCAAAGAAACACGATGCTTATGATAAACCAGGGGTTAGAAGAAGAAAAGCCAGAGAAGAAGCAAAGAAAAATGCACGCAAGAACGCACGTAAACAATCTGGAGGAAATAGAGACTAATATATTGGTCTTTATTTTTTTTTTGAAACATAAATTTATATAGGTGAAAAAATGATAGGATACAATCGAATAAAAAATTATATTGAAGATAATGAATTTCATTTTGATATATTTCTAAATCGTATTCATATTGTTAACTATGCAAAAATAATATCGCTTTCAGACACTAGAATTATTATTTCATCAAGAGATAAAAAAGTAACATTTACAGGAAATAAATTATCTTTAATAAAAATGTTTGATGATGAGCTTTTAATCAAAGGAAACTTACAAAAAGTAGAACTAGAATAATGAATCGTTATGTAATAAAAATTGAAGGTCGTCGGCCAAGCTCACTCCTATCACTTTTAATAATTTTAAAGATTCCTTTTATCAAAAAGGCTGAAACAAAAGATAGTTTAATAATAGAGATTGAAGAAAATCAATTTCAACGAATAAAAAAACTAGTCCCAACTTATGAAGTAACAATTCTTAAACGAACTGGAATATCTTATCTATTAAATTTATATAAAACAAAGAAAGTATTTCTCTTTTCAATTCTTTTTGCTTTCCTAGTAATTACAGTTCTCACTAATATAACATTTTCTATTAGAATAGTAGAAACCGATTCAGCTATCAAAGAAATGTTGCTTGACGATTTGAAAGAAAATGGAATAATTAAATATCACTTCAAGGTTCCCTATAAAAAGAAAGAACAAATAAGACAAAAAATACTTGATAAGGAAAAAGACTCACTCGAATGGTTAGAAATCGAAGAAATTGGAACAATGTACCAGGTTAAAGCCATTAAAAGAGTAAATAATCCAAAAGAAGAAACGCTTACTCCAAGAAGCATAGTCGCTAAGAAGAAAGGTCGTATCACTAGAATTGAAGCAGACTATGGTGAAGTAACTGCTAAGAAAAATGATGTAGTAGAAAAAGGTGATACCTTAATAAGTGGTCTCATAAAAAATAAAGATGAAATAAAAACTAAAGTAGCAGCAAGAGGAAAAGTTTATGCCGAAGTATGGTATCAAGTTAATTTAAATCTACCAACCATTTATCAAGAAGAAACAAAAACTGGTAATCAAAAGAACATATTAGAAATACTATTTCTAGATAAAAATATCTTCATTTCAGAATTATTTAAGTATCAAAACAGTATCAATAAAGAAAAAGTAATTTATCAAAGCAACCTAATACCCTTTCGAATAAGTTTCACTAAAAAAGAAGAAATAAACATCAAACAAGTAACTTATCAAAATAAATCATCTCAAAAAGAAATAGAACAACTAGCCATTAAAAAATTAAAGCAACGATTAGGTAACAATATAAAAATATTATCAATAAATGTTTTGAAAAAAAAGACAAGTGCTGATAGAATAGAAGTAGAATTGTTTTTCAAAGTAGAAGAAGATATAACTAGTTATTCATCACTGGAAAATATTGATATTACTTTAGAAAATCAGAAAGAATGAGGTACTTGTTATGTTAAATAGTCTTGGAAATTCTATTGAGAGTGTTCTAGAATTTAGTTTACCAATGGTTATTTTATCAGTAATAATTGCTGTTTCTTTACGAATTGCTGATATTATTAAAAATAAGAGAAAAATAGTTTTATATAAAGAAGTACTAGCGCTATTCTTTATGATTTATATTCTTTGCTTATTTCAAGTCGTTACTTTTCAAGATACCACCTATGTGACAAATAATAACTTTATTCCTTTTAAAGAAATTTTTAGGTATTCAATTGGAAGCAGATTATTTATAAAAAATGTTATTGGTAATGTAGTTATGTTTATTCCTTATGGCTTCTTTTGCAGTTACATATTAAAAGAGGATAAATATCAACCAATCTTAGTTTTAACCTTGATAGCATCAATTTCTATTGAAACTACTCAGTTAATGATTGGAAGAGTATTTGATATTGATGACATAATTTTAAATACCATCGGTGGAATGTTAGGTTTCTATGCATATGTTTTACTTCTAAAAATAAGAGAATTCTATAAACCATTATTTTCTAAGGAATGGATGTTAAACATAATAGCAGTTCTCCTATTGATAGGATTTGTTAGAATAATACTTTAATACTGGCACATAAAGTTTCAAGCTTTATGTGTTTTTTAGGTGAAAATTAAAATGATATAGATGACAATTTTTTAGAAATTTGTTAAACTTATGTTGGTGATGAACTTTGAAAGAAATAGGAATTTATAATGAAACAAAGGAAGACGTTCCTTACTTAGCAACTGTAGAAAAAGTAATAAAAACAGCGATGAAGATGGAGAAAGTCGAAGCAGAGTTGAACATTATTATAGTAAATGATGATTACATTTGGAAACTAAATAAAGAATATAGACATATTGATAGACCAACTGACGTAATAACTTTCGCCCTAGAAGATGACGATATCTGCAAGTTACCAGCTGGTGCAAGAGTGCTTGGAGATGTCTATATCAGTATTGATACTGCCAAAAGACAAGCTGAAGAATATGGACACGGTTTAGAAAGAGAACTTAGTTTTTTAGCAGTACACGGATTTTATCACTTATTAGGATATGACCACCAAACTGAGGAAGAAGCAAAAATAATGTTTGGAAAACAAGAGGAGGTCTTAGAAAAGTATGGAATTACAAGAAAAAAGTAGAAAATTTGGTCCAAAACGAATAATAAATGCTACTAAAAACTCTATTTCCGGCTTAGTAACTGCTCATAAATCAGAACCGAGTTTAATGGTTTTATTAATTACATCTATTTGTATTGTTATTTTGGGTTTTGTTTTTGAGATAGAACTATTTGAATGGCTATTTGTTATTATTTCAATAGCTTGTTGTGTTGGAGCAGAACTAATCAATACAGCTATAGAAAATGTTGTTGATCTTGTAACTAGGGAGATTCATCCTCTTGCCAAAGCAGCTAAAGATACCGCTAGTGCCGCTGAATTTGTTTTTGTAATAATGACTGTTTGCACTTTAGCAATTATATATATACCAAAGATAGTGGAGATGTTTTAATGAAAAAATGTGGATTTGTAACAATAATGGGACGCCCAAATGTTGGGAAAAGTACTTTACTAAATGGTCTTTTAAATATTCATTTAGCAATAACGACTGATAAAGCTGGAACTACTAGAAACAGTATAGAAGGTATTTATCAAGATGATGAGTCACAAATTGTATTTATCGATACACCTGGTATTCATAAACCAATTCATAAATTAGGAAACGTTCTAAATAAAACCGCTTATCTAAATATGAATCAAGCAGATATAATTTTATTTATGATAGATGCTAAAACTGGTTTTGGTAAAGGCGACCAATTTATTCTAAATAAAATTAAAGAAACCGAAGATGTACCCGTATTTTTACTATTGAATAAAGTTGATAAAATCGAGAAGGAAACTCTATTTAAAACAATCGATAAAGCTACTAAAGATTTTACTTTTCAAGAAGTCATACCCATATCAGCTTTAGAAAAAGATGGTCTTGATGATTTAGTAAAAACACTTAAAAAGTATTTACCTGATAGTGACCCGATTTTTGAAGATGATGCTTTGACCAATGTTTCAACTAAATTTATTATGGCTGAATTTGTTCGTGAAAAAGCTATGCAATTAACAAGAGAAGAAGTTCCACATGCTATTACTTGTTATGTAGAAAATTATAAAGAAACAGATGACCTTATCAAAGTTCAAGTTTTAATAGTAGTTGATCGACTTCCTTTGAAAAAAATTATTATCGGTAAAAATGGTAGTATGTTAAAGAAAATCGGTACATCAGCAAGATATGAAATGGAAAAATTCATGGGTAAAAAAGTTTATCTAGAAACTTATGTAAAAGTAATTGAAAACTGGAAGGAAGAAGAAAAATATTTAAAAGAATTTGGCTTTGAAAATGAATAAAAAAAGTTTCTTTCTATCATATTAATAATAGGTGATATAGTGGATAAATTAATTTGGAAATTATTTAAAGAAACAGGGGACATTAGGTATTTTCTTCTTAATAAAAGATTAGAGGAAAGTGATAAAGATGAAAATAGTAGATACGAAAGGGATAATTCTAAAAGAAGTTAACTATAGTGATTCTAGTAAAATCTTAAAAGTTCTAACAGAAGAATATGGTCTAATTAGTATCTTGTCAAAAGGTTGTCGTAACTTGAAAAGTAAATTAAGAGGGGTAAGTAGAAAACTCCTTTATGGCACTTTTCATTTTTATTATAGAGAAAATGGCATATCTACTTTAGCTAGTGTAGATGTCATTAATGCTTATCCCAAAATAATGATGAATCTAGAAAGTATCAGTTATGCAACTTTACTACTAGATTTAACGAATCAAGTCGTCAGCCAAAGTGATAGTAAAGAAATAATGCCTATTCTAATTAGTGCTCTAAACAAGATAGAAAATGGTTTAAGTCCAGAAACAATTACTAATATAGTTCAGTTGAAATATTTAACTTATCTTGGTGTAACGCCTATTCTTGATGAATGCACATCTTGTGGTAGTAAGACAAATATTGTTGCTTTAGATGCAACTTTAGGAGGATTTGTTTGTAATTCCTGTTATCAAAATAGAGGTTATAATAGTGAGAAAACAATTAAACTAATTAGAATGTACGCCTATATAGATATAAATAAGATTACTAAAATAACAGTTTCTGAAGAAACAAATCAAGAGATTTATCGTTTTTTGGAAGAGTATTATGATAGATATACAGGAATTTATTTGAAAAGTCGAAAAACTTTAAAGACAACATTATCGTTGTTAAAGGAGTAAATTATTATGAAATATCGTTTAAAAAATTATATAATTATTGCGTTATTTGCTTTCATTTTAATAGCAACTTCCGTATTATTAGAAGCAACTATGCGTGAAGATTTATTACTATATTATTCTCTAATATCAATTAAGAATAATCTCTTGCTAGCATTTGCAACTTTGTTATCATTTTTTGCTTCCTTTGAAGGCCTGATAATAGTTTTGTTCTTTCTAGTATTCTTATTGAAGTCTAATAAAAAAAGAACATTTCTTTTTCTTGACTTGTTAGGCAGTGGCTTAATTGTTTATCTTACTAAAAATATTTTTATAAGAGAAAGACCAATTATGGGACAGATGACTCTGAAAGATTATAGTTTTCCCTCAGGGCATTCCTTTTTTGCAGTTTCTTTCTATGGCTTTTTACTTTATTTACTTTTAAAAGACAAAAATGTTAAATATCGAAAGTTAAAGATTGGAATACTAAGTTTTCTGATAATAACCATTCCACTTAGTAGATTGATTTTGGGAGTTCATTATTTAACAGATATTTTAGGAGGAATAACACTAGGACTTGCTTATTTATTTGCACTATTAATGCTTTATGAAAGTAACTTTATCAAGGAAGAACAAGATAAAACAGAACTAACTTTCTCCTTTAAGTATGCAATAGAAGGAATTATCTCTACTTTAAAAAAAGAAAGAAATATGTTCATCCATTTTTTAGTTTCTATTTTAGTAGTGATAGCTGGTATATATGTTAAGTTATCTGTGACTGAATGGTTGATTTGCTTATTACTTTTCGCTTTAGTCTTTAGCTTAGAACTAAGCAATACTGCTATTGAAAGCACTGTTGATTTAGTGACATTAAAGAAAGACAAAAAAGCAAAACTTGCTAAAGATGCAGCAGCTGGAGCAGTCTTAATTGCTTGTATTTTTGCTAGCATCATAGGAATAATTATCTTTTTGCCAAAATTTATTGGTTAATAATTAGAAAAACAAGGTTTAGTGTATATAATAATGATAAAGATTTATCTTGTTTAGAGATAAAAAAACTACTATAATATATAAGAAAGAAAAGAGGAAGTTTATGGAAAAATTAACAATGGAAAAGCTAGTAGCTTTTTGCAAACAATATGGTTATGTATTTCAAGGAAGCGAAATATATGGTGGTCTTGCTAATAGTTGGGACTATGGTTCTTTAGGAGTTTTACTTAAGAATAATATAAAAAGTGCTTGGACTAAGAAATTTATTCAAGAAGATATAAACTGCGTTGGACTTGATAGTGCTATTTTAATGAATCCAAAGACTTGGGAAGCATCTGGGCATATCGCTACATTTTCAGATCCATTAATCGATTGTAAAAAATGTAAGACAAGACATCGTGCTGACAAGCTAGTAGAAGCTGATGGAGTAGAAGATGCTGGAGGAATGAATCACGAAGAATTAATGAACTACATTAAAGAACATAACGTGACTTGTCCAAATTGTGGTGCTCTTGATTATACTGATATTAGAGAGTTTAACCTTATGTTTAAAACATTCCAAGGTGTTACTGAAGATGCAAAGAGTACAATTTATTTAAGACCAGAAACTGCTCAAGGAATCTTTGTTGATTTTCTAAACGTTCAAAGAAGTATGCGTCTTAAAGTTCCATTTGGTATTGGTCAGATAGGAAAAAGTTTTAGAAATGAAATTACGCCAGGAAACTTTATTTTCCGTGTGCGTGAATTTGAACAAATGGAAATGGAATTTTTCTGTAAGCCTGGTGAAGAATTAAAATGGCATCAATATTATAAAGATTACTGCTATAACTTCTTACTATCATTAGGAGTAAAGGCTGAAAACTTAAGATTAAGAGATCATTCTAAAGAAGAATTATCATTCTATAGTAATGCTACCACTGATATTGAATACAAATTCCCATTTGGATTTGGTGAATTATGGGGTATAGCTTCACGTACTGATTATGATTTATCTCGTCATCAAGAAGTGTCAGGAGTAAGTCAAGCATATTTAGACCCAGAAACAAATGAGAAATATATTCCTTATGTTATCGAACCAAGTGTTGGTGTTGATAGAATGTTTTTAACAATATTATGTGATGCTTATGATGTAGAACAACTAGAAAATAATGAAACAAGAGAAGTATTACATCTTCATCCATATTTAGCGCCTTATAAAGTAGCAGTTTTACCACTTGCTAAAAAGTATCATAGTGAAAAAGCTCATGAAGTATTTAAACAACTTGTTAGCAGTTTTTCTTGTAGTTATGATGAATCAGGAAGTATTGGAAAAAGATATCGTCGTAATGATGCTATCGGAACACCTTTTTCTGTAACAGTTGATGATGAAACGATAAATAACAATACTGTAACAGTAAGAGATAGAGATACAATGGAGCAAGTAGTAGTAAAACTTGACGAGTTAGAAAACTATATAAGAGAAAGAGTTAAATTCTAATGAGACCAGTAATTGGAATACTTACAAGATATGATGCTAATCAAAGAGGTAGATCTTTAAACTATGTCTTTGATAGTACAAGAACAGCTATTTTAAAGATGGGTGGTAATCCTCTTCTCTTATGTCCAATGCAAAATATTGAATATTATGATACAAAGTATCGTGATTATGTCGCTTTGACAGAAGAGGAAAAACGTCTTGCTTTATACTGGCTAGATATGTGTGATGGACTTTTTATTCCAGGAGGAAGCAAAATAAGCCCTTACGATTTCTTTATCCTAGAAGAAGCACTTAAAAGAGGTTTGCCAGTTCTAGGTGTGTGTCTTGGAATGCAACTTTTAAGTAATTATCATAAAGATGAATTTATTTTGAAAGAAGTAGAAAATAAACAACTTCACAATACTATTTGGGTAAGAGAAGATGAGGCTAAACCAGTTCATAAAGTTTTAATAAATAAAAATAGTAAGCTTTACGAAATTATTGGTAAAGAAGAAATAGCTGTTAATAGTTTTCATTCTAAAGAAGCTTTAAAAAATGATAATTTTAATACCGTTGCTTTTTCAGAAGATGGTGTTATTGAAGGAATAGAACTTAAAAACTATCCATTTTGTATGGGAGTACAGTGGCATCCAGAATTAATGTTAGATACTGATATAAACTCAGTAAAAATATTTGAATACTTTATGAAGGAAGCTATAAAGCATAAGAATAAAGAGGTGGTTATAATATGATAGATAAAGTAAAGGGCGTAGTAATAGAGCCAAACGGAATAGCTCATTCTTTTGGTAAATGTCGAATGACTTTAGACATTAGTGATGATGAAACTCATGATCCTAGTTTTAAAAGAGAAGTATTAACTAAAGATTGGTTTAAAAAATATAATTATCCTTATAAAGATGATGAAACGTTATTTAGTCAAATACCTGATATGACTAAGCTTGGTTTTTCTTTTATTATAAATCATAGTATGGTTAATCCTAGTGGAACTAACTATTACTGCTATAGTATAGAAGTTGCTAAAGATTCAATACCAAACATTGGTACTTATTTTAAAAATATTTATCCTATTATAAAAGATGTCCAAGATGTGCCTGAACCATGTTATGTTGAAGGAATGATTTATGACAATGGCGAAGAAGCGCTTGATGATATTATTTACGACGTAGATGAATTTTATCAAGAACTTGGTATCTCTTTTGCAGATAAAAAAGGAAGAAGTCGTTAGTGGTGGGAGTGATAATAGTTGACTGATATCGATAAAGTAAAAGGTGTTATTGTAGAGCCAAATGGTACAGCTCATTCTTTTGGTCATTGTTTGATGATACCAAAGGAGATAGAAACTACTCATGAAGAACATGAAAAGTGTTTTGAAGAAGAAATAATTGCTAGTGATTGGTGGAAGAATAGCAATGTTAATTACGACTACAATCATTATTATTATTCACAAATAGGTAACTTGACTAAGCAAGGATTTTCTCTTATTCAAAACAGTAGTTGTGTAACAAGTAGAGGAAATCGTTCTATCTCATATGTAGTTGCACTTAGCAGTGAAGCACTTTCTAATCAAGAAGAATATATCAGAAGAGTCTATTCAAAGATTAATGAAATAATAACAAATGAAGATAGTGCTTATTTTGAGTTATCATTATTTAGTAAAGGTTTACCAATAATTGATATGTTAGGTGATTCGGTAGAAAAGTTAGATGAATTTTATGAACAACTTGGTATTGAACCAGAAAAATTGAATAAAACTAGTAAATCAAAGTAGTAATAATCACAAAAGTCAAACTTTTTTTGCGATTTTGTTTGACTTTTTAACTTTTATTGTATATAATATTAGCAGTTAAAGAAAAGGAAAGAGATTTTTATCCACCTGATCAGCCCTAATAGAGGCGATAGGTCAAAAGCCAACATATTAATCTTAATAAGGATATATGGGTTTTTAAGTGGATAAATATTTATCCACTTTTCTTAATTTATGGAGGTGTTAATTATCGCAAAAGATAAGAACAGTCTAATGATTAATGATGAGATTAGAGCCAAGGAAGTATTAGTTATTGGTCCAAATGGAGAACAAGTAGGAATTAAATCAATAAGTGATGCTAGAACACTAGCAAATTATGCCAATCTTGATTTAGTACTTATGAATCCAAATGGTAATCCACCTGTTTGTAAGGTAATGGATTATAATAAGTATCGTTATGAAAGACAAAAGAAAGAAAAAGATGCTTTAAAAAAACAAAGAGCTAGTCAAGCAGAGTTAAAAGAGTTTCGTTTATCTCCTGTAATTGATGTAGGGGATTTTGAAACAAAATTAAGAAATGCTATTAAATACCTTAAAAAAGGAGATAAGATAAAACTTAGTATTCGTTTTAAAGGTAGACAAATGGCACATACTGAACTTGGTAAAGAAGTCTTAGAGCGTTTTGCAGAAAGAGCAAGTGAATTTGCTGAAGTAGCAGAAAGTGCAAAATTAGACGGTCGTAATATGACGATGATGTTAGTACCAAAAAAAGATAAGTAGGAGGAATAAATTATGCCAAAAATTAAAACACATAAGGGAACAGCAAAAGTAGTCAAAAAACGTAAAAATGATATTAAAATTGGACGTCCAGGAAGTCGTCACAACACTGGTTACAAACCAACTAGTGCAAATCGTAAAAATAGAAAAGGATCTAACTTAAGTAAAGCAGATCAAAATCGTTTAAAGAATGTTCTTTAAAATGAGATGAAGGAGGAGAAAGTATGGCAAGAGTAAAGAATGGAGCAACAACAAAAGCTCGTCATAAAAAAGTATTAAAACAAGCAAAAGGATATTTTGGAAGTAAGCATAGATTATATAAGACAGCTAAAGAACAATTAATGCATTCAGGACAATATGCTTTCCGTGATAGAAAACAAAAGAAAAGAGAATTCAGAAAACTTTGGATTACTCGTATCAACGCAGCATGTCGTTTAAATGATATTAGTTATTCAAAATTTATTAATGGATTAACTAAAAATGGAATAGAAGTTAACCGTAAGATGTTATCAGAAATAGCAATTAATGATCCTAAAGCATTTACAGAATTAGTTAATGTTGCTAAAGGAGAAAAGAAAGTAGCTACTGCAAAAGCAACAACTAAGAAAGAAGAACCAAAAAAAGAAACAGTAAAAACTGAAACTGTAGATTATGATAAAATGACAGTAGCAGAATTAAAAGAAATAGCAAAAGAAAAGAATGTTTCTGTAACAGGACTTAAAAAAGCTGAAATTATTGCAGAATTAAATAAATAAACATATTTTGGAATTAGATTGCCTAGTGCCAGAAATGGTGGTAGTCTTTAGAACAAAATAGAAGATAATAAAAACGAAAAGGAGAAATTAATATGACAGTTGTATCAATGAATTATTTATTAGAAGCAGGTGTTCACTTCGGACATCAAAAGAGAAGATGGAATCCTAAGATGAAGGAATACATCTATACTACAAGAGATGATATTTATATTATCGATTTACAAAAAACAGCTAAATGTATGGAAAAAGCTTACGCTGCATTAAAAGAAATAGCTGAAAATGATGGAAAGGTTTTATTTGTAGGTACAAAGAAACAAGCTCAAGAAGCAGCAGAAGAAAATGCTACTCGTACAAATATGTACTTCATCAATGAACGTTGGTTAGGTGGAACTTTAACAAACTTCAAAACTATCAAATCAAGAATCAGAAGAATGGAAGAAATCGAAAAGATGGAAACTGATGGAACATTTGATTTACTTCCTAAGAAAGAAGTAGCAGGACTTAGAAAAGAATACGAAAAGTTAAACAAAAACTTACGTGGTATTCGTGATATGAAGAAAATCCCTGATGCTTTAATTATTGTAGATCCAAGAAAAGAAGAAATCGCTATTAAAGAAGCAAGAATTTTAGGAATCCCAGTATTCGGTATTGTAGATACTAACTGTGATCCTGATATGGTTGATTATGTAATTCCAGGAAACGATGATGCTGTTCGTTCAGTAAAATTAGTAATCGGAGCATTAACTAATGCTATTGCAGAAGCTAATGGTAATGAAGTAATTGATTATGTTTCTGAAGATGATAAAGCAAAAGAAGCTAAGAGAAAAGAAAAAATGGCTGAAAAGACTGTTCAAGTAAAAACAGAAGCTAAAGAAGAAAAAAAAGAAGAAGTAAAAACTGAGACTGTAGATTATGATAAAATGACAGTAGCAGAATTAAAAGATTTAGCTAAAGAAAAAAATATTTCTGTAGCAGGACTTAAAAAAGCTGAAATTATTGAAAAATTAGCAGCTTAATTAATGATAATCAATTATTTACTATAGAAAGAGGAATTTATTATGTTTAAAGCAAGTGATGTAAAAGAACTAAGAGATAAAACTGGTGCTGGAATGCTTGATTGTAAGAAAGCACTAGAAGCTACTAATGGAAATATGACTGAAGCTGTTGACTGGTTAAGAGAAAAAGGAATCAGTAAGGCTGAAAAGAAAGCAAGTCGTGTAGCAGCTGAAGGACTTTGTAAAATAGTTACTGACGGTAATAAAGCTGTTATCCTAGAAGTAAATTCAGAAACAGACTTTGTTGCTAAGAATGAAGAATTTACAAACTTCGTTGATTATTTAGCTAACACAATCTTAGCTAACAACTTAAAGACTCACGAAGAAGTATTATCATTTGAAGACAATGGAGAAACAATCGAAAATAAATTAGTTGCTTTAACAGCAAAAATTGGTGAAAAATTATCTTTCCGTCGTCATGAACTAGTTACAAAGAATGATAATGAAGTATTTGGAAACTATTTACATATGGGTGGAAGAATTGGTGCATTAGTAGTTCTTGCTAATACTAATGAAGAAGTAGCAAAAGATGTTGCAATGCACGTTGCTGCTATGGCACCAGTTTGTGCTACTAGGAGTGATGTACCAGCTGATATGGTTGATCATGAAAGTAAAGTAATTAAAGAACAAGTTATGAATGAAGGAAAACCAGCTGATATAGCAGAAAAAATGGTAACTGGAAGACTTAACAAATTCTATAAAGAAATCTGTCTTGAAGAACAAGAATTTATTAAAGATTCAAGTGTAAATGTAGGTACATTTGTTAAAAACAATGGTGGATCAATCGTTTCTATGATTCGTTATGCTGTAGGTGAAGGAATTGAGAAAAAAGAAGAAAACTTTGCTGATGAAGTAATGAGTCAAATTAATGGTACAAAATAATTAATAATTGATATACCAAATAGTACTGATTAAAAAAATCAGTACTATTTTAGTATAATCGCTAGTAATTATTAAAAAATTATGTTATAATTTAGAACGTATTTTGGAGTGTGATATATATGAAAAAAAGAAATATAGCAATTATTGCGCACGTTGACCATGGAAAAACAACTCTTGTTGATGGAATTTTAAAAACATCAGGAATGTTTAGAGACAATGAAGATGTAAGTAACGTTTCAATGGACTCAAATGCTCTAGAAAGAGAACGTGGTATTACAATTCTTGCTAAAACAACTGCTCTTGACTATAAAGATTATCGTATCAACATCTTAGATACACCAGGACATGCTGATTTTGGTGGTGAAGTTGAACGTATCATGAATATGGTTGATGGCGTATTATTGGTAGTAGATGCTTATGAAGGAGCAATGCCACAGACTAGATTTGTTTTAAAGAAAGCTTTAGAAGCAAAAGTAAAACCTATCGTTGTTATTAATAAAGTAGATAAGCCAAGTGCTCGTTGCTCTAAAGTAGTAGATGAAGTTTTAGACTTATTTATCGAATTAGGTGCTGATGAAAATCAACTAGAATTTCCAGTTGTTTATGCTAGTGCTTTAAATGAAACTTGTAGTTTGAGTGATGATATTTCTACTCAAAAACCTGGCTTTGAACCATTACTTGATTTAATCATTAGTGAAATACCAGCTCCGACAGGAGATAATACTAAACCATTACAATTCCAACCAGCTTTATTAGATTACAATGAATTTGTTGGAAGAATTGGAATTGGTCGTGTTCATAACGGAGAAATTCATACAGGTGAAATGGTTAACTGCGTTAGATTAGATGGTAGTACTAAAGCTTTCCGTATTCAAAAACTATTTGGTTACTATGGATATAGTAGAGTAGAAATCGACCATGCTGAAGCTGGAGATATTGTTGCTATTGCAGGACTTGCTGATATCTCTGTTGGTGAAACAATCTGTTCTCAAGGACAAGTTTTACCATTACCAATCTTACATATTGATGAACCAACTTTACAAATGACTTTTGGTGCTAATACTTCACCATTCGTAGGACGTGATGGTAAATTAGTTACTGCTCGTAAGATTGAAGAAAGACTTTTGAAAGAAACTCAGAAAGATGTAAGTTTAAAAGTAGAGACAGCTACTAATGATAGTTTCTTAGTATCTGGTCGTGGAGAATTACACTTAGGAATTTTAATTGAAAATATGAGACGTGAAGGTTTTGAACTTCAAGTATCTAAACCTAAGGTTATTATTAAAGAAATAGATGGTGTTAAATATGAACCATGGGAAGATTTACAAATCGAAGTACCAGAAGACTGCGTTGGTTCAGTAATTGAACAATTAGGACTACGTGGAGCTAAACTACTTAATATGGAAAACTTTGAAAATCAATCAAGATTAACATATAAAGTACCATCTCGTGGTTTACTAGGATTTATGACTGATTTTATGACAATGACTAAAGGTTATGGAATTATTAATCATACTTTTGCTTCTTATGAACCATATGAAAGTGTTGAAATTGGAGAAAGAAAACTTGGTGTTTTAGTATCAGTTGATAGTGGACAAGCTACTGCTTATTCAATTGGAAACTTAGAAGACCGTGGTATTATGTTTATTGAACCAGGTCGTGAAGTTTATGAAGGAATGATTATTGGTGAATGTAATAGAGATAACGACCTTGCTGTTAATGTTACTAAAGGAAAACAATTAACTAACACAAGAGCAGCTGGAAGTGACCACACAGTAGTTTTAAAAAGACCTCGTCCTATCACCTTAGAATATGCACTAGATTATATTAACTCTGATGAATTAATTGAAGTAACACCAAATAACATTAGACTTCGTAAGAAAATATTAAATACTGAAGAAAGAAAGAAATTTGACGCTAAGAAAAAGAAATAGATTATTTTGACAGGGTATTTTACTCTGTCTTATTTTTTTCTTTAAATCTTAATGAAATATTAAAAGCAAGACAAGCATTTGATGAATTATTTTGTAGTTATTTTTTATCTTAACTAATTGAATAATCAATTTATGTGTGATATATTTATGGAGAAAGGCGGTTTATATGTATATAGAAAAGTTAATAGCTGAATTAGAAAGTGGAAAGGATATACAGAAAATAGTCAGTGATAGATTAGATTACTTGAATAGTGAAAGTTATCAATCAAATAAGATACATATAGTAACTAAATCTTCTAATCTAGTAATATTATGGGAAGGATTTATTCCAACAACACAAAAAGTTGCGAATACTGATCTTCTTAATCCTAGTTATTTAGTTCCAGGTAGTAATAAAGTATATGAAGATTTCGTTTTAGCTCTTAAAAATTATATAGATAATGGTACTGATATAAAACATAAATACCCAATAAGATATGCAAAAAAATTTTTTGAAAAAACTGAAAATGAATATAGTGACATAATTAATCTTTATAAAGAATGTGGCTATAATAGAGCGGAATTAAGAGAAGAATTGCAAGCATTTATTTCTGAATATTCGGTAGCAAAGAAATATGTTAATAATATAGATTCTTTTTCAGACATATATAACTTTCAATATTTTATTACTCCAGAAGATATAAAAACAAATAAGGAATATAAATTATTTAAGGAAGTATATAAATCTATTACAGAGGGAAAAGAACAAGGAATTCCTTTAGATGAATTAAAGGGAACTGGAGTAATTAATATGTGTACTGAATATGCAATGTTTTATCAAAATTTATCATCTTTTCTTGGATATGAAACTATTATGGCAGGAGGAAATTTAAAAAATGAAGGACATAACTATAATTTTGTTTATGACAATGGTCAGTGGATGCTTCACGACCTTGTAAATGGTAAAGATGGTTATGTTAACTATAAGTTAGGAAAAGATTTTACAGAAGAAGATATAGTTGATGTTATTTTTGGTGATAAAAAAATAGAATTAGCAAATGAAAATAATTTAGTATATGAAAAAAATGACGGAATTATAGGAAAACAATCTGATGTGCTACTTGAAGAATATCAAATGAAAGATGTTTCAACTCAATTACAAGAAAACAAGGGTAGAAGTCTTTAGAAACGATAATTGTATTTGTTATATTTGAAATTAAAATTTAGAATTAGATGTATAGGAAATAAAAGACACCAATTTTTAATTGATTTGTCTTTTTTTGATGTAATGATAATGTTAAAAAACAATTTATCTATTTAACACATAAAAAAAGTCTAGTTTTGTTCCTAGACTTAATCACTTATATATTTGGCATCTTTTAGTTTATTGTAAATTTCTTTATTGCTGACAGCTCCAACAATCTTATTCATTACTTCTTCATTTCCTTTTTTAAAGAAGCAAACAGTAGGTGTTCCCGAAACTTCAGTTATTTCATATAATTTATTTTTTTCTTCTTCCGTTAAATTAGAAAGATTAATTGAATAACCAGTTAAATCATATTTACTTAATACTTCTCTAAATCTAGGTGAAAATTCTTCACAATGAGAACAACCAGTTTGTACAATTTCTAGAATAAAAGTTTCCTTATTTTCAATCTTTCCTTGTAAAGTAGAAAAGTCAATTTCCTTTACCGTATTTAAACTATTTTTACAACCAGTAAGAAATAAAACACCTACTAATATAACCAAAAAGATGATTTTCTTTTTCTTCATTTATTACACCTCATCAGTAATTATAACAATCAGAAATACTATTTGTAAATAATTTACAACTTAAAATATTTTTGCTATACTAAAAATAATAATAATAAGGGGTGTGATAGTATGGTCTTAAGAAAACCGTATGCATTTTTAATTCAATATTTTCAAAGAATTCACCTTTTCTTACTAGGACTTTGTTTCTACTTGTTCTATAAGACAAGTGTACTTCGTACTTTTGTTAGTGAATTTATAAGAACTGAAAGTTATAACCAAGACTTGGAATCAATTACTCGCTATGTCGGATTTTTACCAGTATTCGTCATTTTATTATGTCTTGGTATTTTTCTTGCTTTGATGATTCTATTAAGACATAAAAAGAAACCTTGGAAAATTTATCTATTTCCATTTTTGAATTATATCTATTTACTAATAACTATGCTTTATATTAGAAGTTTCTTCATAGGTTATAATGATGCGTCAGATATAACTAGAATAATGGCAGGAAGAGACTTACTATTTATTGCTTACTTTTTGCAATTTGGTGTTTTCTTATTATTGATTCTCCGTACTTTGGGTATAGACCTTAATAGATTTGGGTTTAAAAATGATCAAGAATATTTAGAAATAAAAGAAGAAGATAGAGAAGAATTTGAACTTAACTTTGAATTTGATAAAGACGTCTTCATTAGAACTTTTAATAAATTACTCCGTAACTTTAAATACTTTTATCAAGAACATAAATTTATTTTAAATGTTGTATTTACAGTTATTGCTGTTTATCTTGTATCTTATACCTATTATTATTTTGCTATTTTACATCGTATTTATAAAGAAGGAGATACTTTCCAATCAAATTTCTATCAAATAACTGTTAAAGATAGTTACTTAACTAATCGTAAATCAAATGGAGATTTAATTGATAACAATTCAAAATATTCCTATGTAATTGTAAAACTAGCTGTTAAAAATTTAGGTACTAACAGATCAATGTATACAGATAGATTTCATTTAATGAATAGAAGTAGGGAAGGAGAAAGAGCTCCTCAGTATCAGACATACTTCTCACAATATGGTCATACTTATGATGATACTGAATTTGCTAACAATGAGACAAAGGAGTTTACACTTATTTATCGTGTTGAAAGTAAATGGTGGAAAAGAAGGTATATGTTATATTATCAAGGACTTGATAAATCGTTCCTTTTAAGAAAAGTAAGACTTAAGGTAAAAGATTATCAGAAAGTTAAGTCAGAAGATGAAAAGAAGCTAAAACAAGTGCTTAAAATAGGTCAGAAGGACTTTAAATTTACTAAATATCAAATCTTAGATAGTGTTAATTATTACTCTTATAAATGTAATGCTTCTGGTTGCAGTGTAATGGAAGATGAAGCTACAGTCCATAACAAAAAAATCTTACAAATTGACTATATGAGTGATTACTTTGACCCTAAAACTTTTGTTGACTTTTCTACTAAGTATGCTAAAATTAAATATGAAGATAAGAAAGGTAAAGTACACAACATAGACTGTGAAAACGCTATTCCAAGAGACTATACTAATAATGCACTTTACTTAAAAGTCCCAGCAGAACTTAAAAATGCTAAAAAGATTTATTTTGTTTATACAATAAACGAAAAGCAATATGTCTATCATATAAAAGAGTAGAAAGGACGAAGAAGATGGATAAACAAAAACTAAAAAAGACAGTTACTTTAGTAGTCGTAGTTCTTGTCGTATTATATATATTATGGAATTTCTTCCTTTATCCACATCAAGCCTTTAGACATAATGAAAAAATATTAAGTGAAGCAGGAAAAAGATATTTTGAAATAAATAGTAGAAATCTACCAACGGAAACAGGAAGGGTTTCTACTGTTTCGCTTGAAACACTTATTAAACAAAAATACTTAGACGAATTAAAAATAAAGAACAATCTTTGTGATATAAGAGAAAGTAATGTAAAAGTAAAGAATGAAAGTAGCGGTGAAAAATCTTATTACACACACTTAAAATGTGGTTCTAGACATAGTAATATTGATTATACTGGACCAGTAATAAAACTAAATGGCAAAAGTAAGATGACAATTAATATTGGTGATACTTTCACTGATCCAGGAATTTTTAATGTCAGAGATGCAACTGATGGTGAATTGAAAATAGATGATATTTATATCAAAGGTAGCGTAAATACTAACAAAATAGGAACTTATGAAATAACTTACACCGCATATGACTCTTTAGAAAATGAAACAACCGTAACTAGAACAGTTAAAGTTGTTAGAAAATTAAGTAATACCATTAAAAATGCTACTCAAGATACAAACAATTATTATAAAGGTACATTAGTAGATAATTATATAATGTTTAATAATATGGTCTTTAGAATACTTCGGATTAATAAAGATAATACTGTTACTATTGTAAGTGATAGTCCACTAGCAAATATCGATTATAATGCTTCAAATGGTAGATTTGAAGATAGTAATATGGGTGAATGGTTAAATAAATACTTCTATAATCTTTTAAATAGTAAGAGTAAAAAATTAATAGTATCAAGTAAATGGTGTGATGATGTAATAACAGATGAAACCATTACTAAGACAACTTGTGATAGATACACATCTTTAAAAAAGGTAGGAATCTTATCAATTGAAGATTATAACAATACCTTTGATGAAAATAGCAATACTTATTTAAATAGTACAGCTAGAACTTGGTATAATAACTTTACTAAAAATAATGATGTATGGTCAATTAAATCCAGTTCATCAGCTGCTTATAAAGATAATATCTTATTAAATATTAAACCAGCTCTTACTTTATCTAGCGAAATAGAAATAGAAAGTGGAACTGGTGAACAAGATGATCCTTATATTATTGGTGCAGAAACAAATGCTAAAAGGGATATGAAAGTTAATAAATTAGATATAGGGCAAAAGATTAGTTATTCAGGTTATACTTGGGTAATAGCTGGTAAGGAAGATGATGGCACAACAGAAATTATAATGGATGATTACTTAAATACTGGCGAAGAAGGACTAGGAGATAGAGTTAACATTTCTTACAATACTGCAAGTTCAGTAAAAATATATAATCCTAAAGAACAAGGAAATATTGGTTATCAAATTTCTAATGATTTATCTAAATATATTGATACAAGTTATCTAGTAAGCAAGGAAATCGAAGTGCCAATATATGCTAAAAATGTAACATACAAAGGAAAACATGAGACAAAAACCTATAAAGTAAGACTATCTGTACCATCAGTATTTGAAATATTTAGTGGTAAGTTAAAAGGAATAGCAAGTTCTTATTGGTTAATTGATTCTTCTAAAGAAGAAGAAAATAAAACTTTAATTGAAACCGATGGAACAACACCATTCTATTATAGAGAAACTAATAAACTAGCAGGAGTAAGATTAAGAGCTTATCTTAAAAAGAGTGCTTATGTAAAATCTGATGATTGTACAAATAGTATTTGTAGAATTGGAAAGTAGTGAGGTGTAAAGATGAGTAAAGAAAAGAAAGTTATCTACTTAGCAGTGATAATTCTTCTTATAGCAGCAGTTATTTACTTTGTATCATCTCGTCCTAAAATAAGTAAATTTAAAATGCTTGATAGGACGACGGAAATAAATGATGCAAAAAATAAAGATAACTGGATAGGAGGATGGCTTAGAGTAGAAGGTACTAATATTGATATGCCAGTAATTATAACCAGTCCTGGTTTCTATATGGATAAAAATGTTGATGGCAGTTATGGAAAAGTTTATTCAAGACCAGATAATGAAACTAATCATCCAAGTATCGTTTCTCATAATATAAGAAATGTATCGAGAAAACCAATAGTTGGTGATGATACAATGACTGGCTTTGAACAATTAATGAGTTTTATCTATCTAGATTTTATCAAAGAAAATCAATATATTGCTTATACTGATGTTAATGGTAAACAGTCATTATATAGAATTTATGCAGTATCACTTATTGATGATGATCAAAAAGCAACTTATAAAGATACTTATACTGAACAAGAGGAAGACAAATATATCGATCAAGCGAAGAAGGAAAGTATGTATGATATAGATGTCGATGTCGATGCAACAGATAAACAAGTAAGTCTTTTAACTTGTACAAGGTTCTATGGTAGTAGTACTTCTTACAGTTTTAAGGTAGATGCAAGAGAATTGCGTGATGGTGAGAAACAGCAACTAGCTAAAGTAAAGACTAATAAAAATTATGAAAAGATAGAAAAACGAATGAAGGAAGGTACAAAAAATGATAAAGCATAGGAAAATAAAATTACTCAGCGTAATTGTAATAGCTTGTATTCTTTTGACACCAGCTACCAAGTCAGCTAGTGATACTTGTCCTAGTGTTGATACTTATATTCAAGAATATTTGAACTTAAATGGTAGTGGTAGCACAGTTGGAGAACGGGCTTATGTCAAAAATGGTGATATTATAACTTACAGCATAAAGCCAGAATATATTAAGTATGTTACTATTTATGCAGGTGAAGATTTAATTACTCCAGATGCTAATGGTAATGTTTCAATTGATATTGCTAAGTATGATGAAAAAGGTGGAGTAGTTTCAATTAACTTTGTATCTCCACCACTTGAAGATAAAAAATCAAAGGATGATTCTAAAAAGGATAATACTAGTGCAACTACTAATTCAGCTATTAAACCAGCTGAAAATTGTAGTGCGCAACTTACCCAAACCTTTACATCAGGTGGAGGAAGGCTTGAATTTAATCAAGGTGAGCTTAATGATATTCAAAACTCTTTAAATGAAATTAGTAATTTACAGAAAGAAAATACGACTATCACTCCAGGTTTTGACGATCCAATTAGTGGTGATTTTACTAAAGTAAGTGATCCAACTAAAGCAACTAAATTAATGTGTAAATATGATAAGGATTCAGGTAAAACTGTTCAGAAGTATACACATACTGGTCAAAAAGACACAGGAGATCAATGGTGTAAAGTTACTTGTCGTGAAGATGTAGTAGTTTCTATGGATCCACCAGTTATTACTCAATCAGGTATGTGTTTCAGCTATGTAGCAGATATTAAAACTAAATCAGTTTGTAAAGCAGAATATTTAAAACCAGCTCCAGTATTACATTATGGATGTACAGCTCCAAGTTATTGCTCTGGTGGTACAGATAAAGGTGGTCCTAATGAATCATTTGATAGCTGCGTAAATTCGTGTGATGGTGGTGAATATACTCAATCTTGTATTAATAAATGTTACAATAAAGTATATGGTTCAACAGAAGAAGATACAACAACTACTGAAAAGAAGTCAACTACTAAAAAAGTAAGTAATACTACAACAGATACTAAGAAAGATACTACAACTAAAGATAGTGAGAATGAAGGAGTTACTTATCTTAATAATTTAAAAACTAACTATCAATTTATAGAACCAACTAAATTAGCTTCTGGTTATATTGATATAGGTGGAAGTGTAGGAAAAGTTAGATGTTATACAGATACTGAATTAGCAGTACAAGGTGTTAGTGCAGAAGATGTTTATAACTCAAAAAAATATCTACCTGGTGGAACTTATGCTAATGGCGGCTGGACTCCAACAGCAGGGTACTATTCAATTAATCAAAAAGGAGAAAAAGTATGGCATGCAAAGGGCGGTTGTCCAAGTAAAATTAACTATCATTATTTTGCTTCCCTTGGTAAAACAAGTTTAACACTTAGTGAGTTAAATGGTACATTTAAATTTCCAAGAACAGGTAATATTCATGTATATGCCCCAGAGGACGCAGGAGGAGCTTTAAGACGAATTAGAGTTAATGGTGATTATAATGAATGTCAAGAGTCTTGTGGAACTTCTAGTATGTGTCAAGGTCTAGTTAACGGTTATAACGCTTATGGTACAAATAATAAAGGTCAAACAGTTCAAGCTTATGACAAAGATCAAAATATTGTTACTAAAGAACAAGCTAAAATGATATTTGATGCTGAAGTTAAAAAATGGAAAGAAGACCAAAAGAAATGTAAGGCTTCTGCTAATGATTGTACAACTCTAAAGAGTAACTATGTTATTCAAACTAGTGAGATTAGTAAAAACTCTGGAAAAGATTTAGGAGAAAAATATACTTCTAATCAAAATGGTAAGAATATCACTGCTAGCGGTGAAGGCGGCTATACAAGTATGGTTATTAATACTAACGGAAGATGTGTTACTGGTAGTTGTGAAAATAAGAGTAGTGAATACTGTTCTAACTTAGATAGTACTAAAAATAGTAGTGAGTTAGTAACTTACTGTAATGATAAAGAATCTTGTAAGAATTCTGGTACACCAGGATGTAAAAATGGAAACATTTGTTATGACCATCATACGACGATTTCATTCCCTAAGAACTATATGAACGTTAAGACTGGTCAAACAAAAGTAGAAATATCAAAAGATAAATTACCTTACTATGTTTCTCTTGGAAATGCTTATTGTACAAACTTATCTACAAAAGAAGTTAATACTGCTTGGTATGACTATAAATTAGATGATACTAATAAAACAGCAAAACCAGCAGAAAGTAAGATTAAGAAAAATATTACTGCTAAGATTAATGACTACGGAATATTTAAATGGAACTTTGATTTATCTTGTTTCTTTGCTATTAAAAACCCAACTACAGGTGAATGTAATGGAGATGATTGTAAAGAGAAGAAATGTACTGGAACAGATTGTGATGATGGAGTAGAAACGCCATTATCAAATGCTAAAGTACGTTCTGTTGATACGACTGATTTATTCCCTAATCGTGAACCAAGATTTAACTGGAGTAGTAAAGCTAAAAACGTAAGTAACCAAAGTTATAAGATTGATCCAGAATCATTAGTTAAAGAAATTGAAACTCTTGGTGATGCTGTTTATGATACAGATAAAGAAAATCAAAATGTTGATTATCACATTGTTTTAACACCTAGTGATATTAATGATGTAAGAAAATATAACAAAGAAAAGAAGACATATAATGATGCAGACAATGGAACTGGTGTAAATAAAATTGCTGGTGAAAAAGTTTGGGGAGTTACCGTTTATCGTAGTAAACTTCTAGATACACATGGTAATATTGTTAAAAAACGTGGTCTTCTTGGATGTAACAACCAGTCAAGTGCTAATACTTGTGCAACTGAAGGAGGTAAATAAGCGTGAATAGAGCAATGTTAATAATTGGAATAATTATGCTAGCGATGTTTACTTTTGGAGTGATTAACATAGCATCAGACTTCCAGTCTGGAAATGAACTTGATTATTACTTATTAAAAGAAACAACTGAAGCAGCGATGATTGATGCTACAGATATTGGATATTATAGAATGAGCGGTGGATTATATCGAATCGATAAAGAGAAGTTTGTTGAGAGTTTCGTTCGCCGCTTCTCTCAAAATGTTGTTAACACTAGAAATTATGACATCAAGTTTTATGATATAAATGAAACACCTCCAAAGGTTACTATTAAAGTAGATTCTGCTACTTCAGTAGTATTTAATGATGATACTATTCAAATAAGTAATAGACTTACTAGCATAATGGAAACAGATTATGAGACCAATGAATTAACTACTAAACTTGCTAATAGTGGAAAGCTAGATTATAGTAAAATAGATGAAGTCTATACTAAACTATTATCAGCAAGTTAAGAATAGAAGGGAAGGATAAAAATGAATAGTTTTAATGTAGGAATAAAGAAATTTTTTGCCAACAAGAATACAGTTACAGTAGTAGGTGTTGCTCTTGCTATCTTAGTATTATATTTTGGTTATGAATGGAGAGTAAAAAGCTCTATCAACCCTGTAACTGTTCCTTACGCTTTAAAAACCATCAGTCCAGGAACACAAATAACTGATGATTTAATTGGAACAGTTGAAGTTCCTCCAGCAATGCTAAAAGGTGATGCATACACTAGAAAATCAGATGTTGTAGATATGTATGCTGCTATTGATACTATAATTCCTGAAGGAAGTTTATTCTATCAAAGAAGTGTTGTAAGTAAAGAAAAATTAAAAACAAATATCTTATCTTATCCAAAGAATTATGTTTTATATAACTTAACAGTTAATATGTCTAGTACATATAGTAACTCTATGGTACCAGGTAACTATATTGATATTTATTTAAAAGTTATGAACCATGTAGATGAAAATGAAACTGTTACTGAAAATAATGATAAGATTATGGTAGGTAAATTATTAGAAAACGTTAAAATATTAGGAGTTTATGATAGTAATGGACAAAGCGTATTTGCTAATGTTGATGAAAATAGAACTCCAGCACAAATAATCTTTGCTGTACCAGAAGAATATCACATCTTATTACGTAAAGCATCTTATTTAAGAGCTTATGATTCTGAGATTATTCCAGTACCAACTAATGAAAGCTTAGAGAAGAATCCAGGAGATGTAAAAATATCTAACGAAGACTTAAAGAACTTTATTAATAGAGTAACAGCTATGACTGAAGCAGATCTTGCTCAACAATAGTTAAAGAAAGAGGGAAATAAAATGACTGAATCCATTTTTGATAAGTTAGACTTTGGGGTATTGAAACCACTACTAGATAATGATGATATAACCGATATTTCGTATTGTAATCATGGTCAAGTATGGATTCGTTCTTTAACATATGGTTCACAAAGAACAGAAGTAGCAGGACTTGATGATGCTTTTATGGAGAAACTTGCCTTTCAGTGTTCTAATGTTATGGGAACGACATTCAATAATGCTAAACCATTTCTAGACGCTGAAAGTGCTGAACTTCGTCTTAACTTTGTTCATGAATCAATAGCTACTAACGGAATAGCTGCTGTTATTCGTAAGACACCAGCTAAGATAAGACTTTCTAAAGATAAGTTATTAGCAGAAGATTACTTTACTGCTAATATTCACGATATCTTAATGAAATGTGTTGAAGGTCACTGCAATATCATTGTTAGTGGAGAAACTGGTTCTGGTAAAACTGAGTTTGTTAAATATCTAGCAAGTCATACAAAAGAAAATGAAAAAATTATTACAATTGAAGATACTCTAGAACTTCACTTAGATAAAATCTTTCCTCACCGTGATATAGTTGCGATGAAAACTAATAACGTTGCTAGTTATACTGATGTACTAGTTACTTGTATGCGTCAGAATCCAAAGTGGATTCTACTATCCGAAGTACGTAGTGCAGAAGCAGTTACAGCTGTAAGAAACTCAATATCATCTGGACATAATATCTTGTCAACAATTCATGCTGATAAAGCAAGTGCTATTCCATATCGTTTATATTCACTTTTGGAAACAGATATTGATGTAGATCAATTCTTAACAACTATTTATCGTTATATCCAACTAGGTGTTCATATTAAAGCTTATTATAGTAAAGAATATGGAAAATTCCATCGTGAAGTAGATGAAGTAGTAGAGTTTTATGTTGATGAGAATAATAAACCAATAAGTCGTGTTTTGTATCAGAAGACTTTTGGTAAGAAACCAGTACAAAATATGCCTAGTGAACATTTATTAGAATACTTAGAAAATCAAAATATTAATATTGATAATTTATTAACTAATCAAGATTCAATGGTTAACTTAGATAGTGAATTAGAAAAGATGGAAACACCTGATACTGAAGAAGTACCTACTGTTAAACCAGTAGCCTTAGAACCAGTTAATAATATTAGTGAACAAGTGCCACAACCAATTAATTTGGAAATGCCTAAGGAAGCAGTTATTCAACCACAACCAGTAGCAGTTACTAATAGTGAAGTAACAGTAACACCACAAGTAGTACCAGTTGTACCTGAAGTTAGTCAGAATACACAAGGTATTACACCAATGAATAATAATGGGGTAGTAAACCAAACGCCTAATATTCCTAATCAAGTCGTTAGTGAAGTAGTTAGTAGTCCACAACCAGTTGTACAGAACATTCCACAGATGCCAGTACAAAATGTTGCTACTGTTCAAACAGTAAGCCCTGTTCCAGAACAGAATATTCCATTTCCTAGTGAAGTGTTGTAGAAGGGAGGAAGTATATGGAACTTTTCTTATTAATTATAATCGGAGTAACAGTAGTACTCTATCGAAATTATAAAGGAGAAAACGTCTCAAAATTTTTCTCCTCACAATTCCAAACGGTATATGATAAATTTGCTCCTTATTCTTTCAAAATGGTCAGAGAAAAGGTCAAAGATTTAGGACAAGAGTTTACACCAAGACAATATTTAATGCAAATATTAATGTTAGGTGGCTTTGCTGGAGTTGTATCATACTTATACTTTTACAACGTTGTAATATGTATAGTTTATGTCATTGCTGCTATAGCTGCTGTTCCATATCTTGCTTATTTACGTTGTAAAAGAGTATATAGTGAATTCGTTTTCGAACAAATTCAAGTTTATACAACCAACGTTATTATGGAATTTGCAACTACTCAGTCATTTGTTAAATCACTTGAAGGTGTAAGAGATTCGGGCGTTTTAGAAGACCCTGTCTTATCAGATGTAAATACAATGATTGATATGGCTTATGAACAAGGAGCAATTGATGAAGCTATAAACTTTATGAATGAAAAATATCCATTTTATATTGTAAAAAATATGCATCAGTTATTCTTACAAATTACAAAAGAAGGTGCAAGAGATACTGGTGAGAGTTTGGAGAATATGCAGCTAGATATCGATACCTTAGTTGAAAGTGTATATAGAGATAGAATGGATAGAGCAAACTTCCATAAGAAATTTTTACAATATGGAGTAATATTATACTTACTAGTTATGTTAGTACAATATATGTTAGGTAGAACAAATTATTTAGCACTTATTGAGCAGACTTATGTACAAGTAATATTACACTTTATCATAATATTCAATGCATATTTCTTAATTAAAGGTGAAAAATATTATAATGAGAATGTGGGGGCTGAGTAAAAATGGAAATAGTAATAGTGGCAGTTCTTATAGTTGGAGTTTTAATCTATAATAAAACTATTGATAAAGATAAGTTCATTAAAGATAATGCCCAATATTTTGATCTTTTAAGAGAAGATGATTATAATTTCTTAGTTATGGCTAAATATGGAGATAAAGTTGATAGTGATGTTTTATTTCAAAAAAGAGTAATACTTGGAATTGTAACTATCTTTGTAGTTATGTTTGTTTCAATGAACTCTTTAAGTTTATTAAACATTTTACTAGCAGTAGTTATTGGTTTTTTAGCTTTTAAATATCCTTATATGGGACTTAAAAATTACTATAAAAAACACTTACATAATATTGATGTAATGTTGCCATACTATTTAAAGGGATTAGAAATATTAATTCAGCACTATACAGTACCCGTTGCGATTGGAAAAAGTATTGAAGATGCGCCTGATCTTTTTAAACCAGGACTTAGAAATATGATTGAAAAGATTAATGCTGGTGATTCAACAATTCAGCCATATATGGATTTTGCAAATGAATATCCCGTAAGAGATTCTATGCGAATGATGCGTTTACTTTATCGTTTAGGTATTGGTGGACAGGAAAGAAAACAAGAAAGATTATTGATGTTTTCTAAAACAGTGTCTAATTTACAGGCAAAAGCTCGTGAAACTAAATATAAAGAAAGACTTGATCATATGGGTAATCAAACAATGATAATGCTTGTGGTAACTGGTATCAGTGTTATGTTCTTAATCGTAATATCTTTAATGAAAATGACATTTTAAAGAAAAAAGGTTACAAATTATTGATTATTTGTTATAATGTTCATATAGTAGGAAAGGAGAATGATATAAATGAAAGAGGCTACAGGAGAGTTAAATATGACAGTAGTTACTATTGTCCTAATTGGTGTTATAACTGCTTTCTTTGCTTGGTTCTGGCCACAAGTTATTCAACCACAAATTCAAAATCAATGGAATAAGAATGTTAATTCCCAAGTTAATAATATGGGATAAGGAAGTGATAAACAATGCGTGATGCGATTGGTGGAGTATTTACATTACAAATTATTTTAGTTTTTGTATTATTGATTAATGGGTATATGGCATATTCTGTCAATTATACTCGCGCCTTTCGTGTTAAGAATGAAATAATAAATATTATTGAACAGAAGGAAGGCTTTTCGGAAGGTGGCACAGCTGCTAAAGAAATATCATCTTTAGTTAAAAGAGCTGGCTATGGTCTTTCTACAGTTCAACAACAAGCGGTAAGAAACAATAATAATGTTAATGGTTGGTATTGCAATGGTTCAGAAGGTTACTGTGTAAAGTGTACTGATAATACTGGTAATAACAAACTTAATTCAGATGATGCATCTTATCGAGGAGTTTATTATAGTGTAAAGACATATGTCAATATGGATATACCAATTCTTAACCGAATATTTACTGGTTTACCTGATATGTTATCGGTAAATGGTGATACTAAGACTGTATATGCTAAGAATGGATGCAAAGCAATGAACAAATAAAGGAGGGAAGAGTATGTACGTAATAGTTGCAAATGAAGCAAAAGATATGCTATCCCGACTTGATATAGATGTTATGAAAAGTGTAGAGGGAGTTCATACAGCAGATGAGATAGTTTCAATGTTTAAGAACTTCTTTTATGCTAGAATGATTCTTGATGTTACAGCAATTCAAGATTATGATGATGTTACAAATATTCAAAAGATTTCTATAGGTTTGGATGCTGAAAAAATTATACTTGTTTTGCCAAATAATGAAGTTTCTACATCTAGTAATTATTTATCAAAAATAATTTCAATGGGTATTTATAATTTCACTACTAATTTAGAAGGAGTTAAGTATTGTCTTGATCATCCTAATACTTATAAAGATGTTGCTCATATTCAACAACTTAATACTTTGTCTAGTACAATTAATGAGAAAGTAATGAGTGGTAATAAGATTATTGGTATTAGAAATATTACTGATCATGCTGGTTCTACTACTTTAATATATATGCTAAAAAAAGAGCTTGAACAGTCCTATGGAATGGATGTTGTAGCGATTGAGATTAACCGTCATGATTTTTTATATTTTGGTGATAAGAATATGGTATCAACGACGGATGCTAATTTAATGAGTGAATTAGTTAAACATAAAGATGTATCTGTTATCTTGATTGATTTAAATGATTCTTCTAATGAAGGTGTCTGTGGAGATGTTTTATATTTAATAGAACCTTCTAGTATTAAACTTAATAAGTTAATGCGAAGAAATAGAAAAATCTTTGATGAGTTAAGGGGAAAGAAGATAATATTAAATCAAAGTTTATTAACTAATAAAGATGTTATGGATTTTGAATATGAAGGTAGAACTAAAGTGTTTTACAACTTGCCACCTTTAAATGATCGAGAAAGAAGTACAGTTCTTACTGATTTCTTATCAAAGATAGGTCTTTTAAATAAAACAGAGGAAAAAGAAGACACCAAGATTTTTGGATTATTCAAACGTTAATAATTGACAAAAATGACTAATTTATATATTATAATAGGTGAGAAGGAGAAATTGATATGGATTTATTAAATTTACAAATATTAGGAAACGTTGCTCCAGTAACTGATACAGCTTGTCACGGTATGTTATTCTTAGTAAGAGTTATTCGTAAAGGTGTATTTCCTATTTTACAAATTGGTATACCAATTATCTTAATCGTTTTAGGTACACTTGATTTAGGAAAAGCTGTTATTGCATCTGATGAAAAACAAGTTAAAGAAGCACAAGGAAAATTAATCAAGCGTTGTATTTATGCAGTAGCTGTCTTCTTTATAGTTACGTTAGTTAACGTTATTTTATCAATGGTATCAACTACGGCAGGAAATGCTGTTACAGGTATGGAAGACTGGCGTGATTGTTGGAATGCTGCTGGTAAATAATTCTTAGAAAGTAGTAAATATAGAAATTGCTATTTTCTTTTTTTTTTGGTACAATAATTATGATTAGTTTGACTTTTATGTAAAATAATCTTTTGGAGGCGTTTTTATGAAGAAAAAGAGACTTTTAAGTTCGGTGATACTAGCTTTAATGATAGGCGTTTTTTTAGTACCAAATGGAGTAGAAGCCGCAACACAATGTAAATATAGTTGGACTAGCAAACTTATTGGAACGGATTCGAATGGAGCTACTATGACTGGTGAATTTATTCTTAGTACTGGCGATGATGAAAAACGTTTAACTGTGGCTACTTCACCAATAACATCTAGACCAGCTGAATTTGCTAATAAAAATGGTATAGCATTAAATTCCAATGGTAGCTGTCCTTCTATTAGTATTTATGTCAAAAACACTTCTGGAAGTTTTAAAATTTATAAAAATAAGACTAATTGTATAAATGGTGCATTGACAATAGATAGTAGATGTTCGTCTGACTTAAAAGGTACAAAGTTAAGTGGTAATACTTCTAATTCTAATGCAAATAATTCAGGAATTCAGTTTGAACTTAGTTCATCTTCAAATAGTGAATGTAAATATACAAGAAAAATCGTTAATTCTGCTACAAATGATACTTTGTCAGCTAGAAATATAACAATAAAGAAAAAAAGTAACAATAAGGTTTCTGGTAATTGTACAACTGCTGGAGGTGGATCTTGTACTCTTTCTGTTGATGTGCCAAATAAGTTTTATAACAATAATACTTTTACTTGTCCAAAATATATTTATACTAGGTCAAAAGCAGTTGGAAAAGAGGGCGTAAATTTTAATACAACTGTATATGATACTGGTGGGGAAACTGATAATAACAAATCTACTACAAATGAAAATGGTGAGGTAGTTGATAGTAATAGCAATAATAAAACTTTTAATAATAATGCGACTTTAGATGGGTTAAATCAAAAATATGATAATTGTAGTCAATTAATTGATATGTCAGAAGGTAAATTTGGGTGGTTGCTTCAAAAAATACTTAACTATATTAAGATAGCAGGACCTATACTTGTTGTTTTATTAAGCGCGGTTGATTTTATCAAAGCAATGGCTTCAAGTGATGAAAATGTATTTAAAAAAGCTCAATCTAGATTAACAATTAGATTAATAGCTGCGTTAGCATTATTTTTAGTTCCATCGCTTGTTCAATTACTACTTGGTTTGATTAATGGTATATCAGATCCAACTTGTGGTTTAAAATAGTAAGGAGTTGATGTAAATGATAGGAATGTGGGAAAGCACTGATCCAAGTATTGGTAGTGATCTTATACGTGATTTTTGTGGAGTTTTTGATGGTATTGGTGTTACTATGTTGGGAGGAATTTATAAAATATTCTTCTTAGTAGCTAATGCTACCATTATAAATGGTGATGTAATCAAAGTGTTTTATTCAAGAATTCAACTCATTTTGGGAATATTGATGATATTTAAACTTGCTATGTCAATTTTAAATATCATTATAAATCCTGATATCATAAAAGATCAAAAACAAGGTGCTGGCAAAATTGTTACTAGGATAGTTGTTGCTTTGTTTATGCTTACGCTTGTTATACCAATAAATATTCCTAATGCTACTGATAAAAGTCTAAATGCCTATATAAATGATCATGGTATACTTTTTGGCTTTTTATATAAAGCACAGGATTCTATTTTATCAGAAAACATACTTGCTAAATTAATTCTAGGTACTTCATCGAGTGGAAGTGATAGTATGGATGTAAATAATTTGAGTGATATTGGAAATTCTATGGCTTCTACTGTTTTGAAGGTGTTTGTAAGAATTAATGTTTATGATGATACTAAACCAGCTTGTGACAATGAAGATGAAAGTGACCCTTGTCCAAATACAGTTTGTCCTGAAGTCGTAAATGCAGTGCAGTATGCTGAAGAAAATATAGATCCTCAAGTTATCATATTTCACCTTAATGATGCTTGTGGTGGTTTAAAAAGACTTTCATCTCAACAGGAAAGATATGCTTTTGCTTATACGCCAATAGTTGGGGCACTAGTTATGATTATTATGACGATTATTATAGCTGGTTTTACGATTGATATAGCCGTTCGTTCTATTAAGCTTGCTGTTTTAAGGTTAGTTGCTCCAGTTCCAATTATTTCTTATATTAATCCTCCAAAGCAAGGCGGTGGAGCATTTGATAATTGGACTAAATCATTAATTTCAACATATGTTGATTTATTTGTTAGGCTTGCTATCGTTTATTTTGGATTGTTTATGATTCAAGTGATTATGAATGGTGGATTAGATATCTTCGGTAGTGGTGTAGATGGAATTTCATTTACTACTGGTGTTGCCTTTATCTTTATTGTTTTAGGTATCCTTGTCTTTATGAAACAAGCACCACAATTTATTAAAGATATATTGGGTGTTAAAGGAAAACCAATGGGTAATGTTGGACTTTCTAGTTTATTAGGTGGAACTGCCATGGCACTAGGTGGCGGTGGACTTGCTGGCTTTGGATTAGGAGCTATGCAAGGTTTTGATACAGCAAGTAAGGCAGCGGCTGAAGGCAAAGCTTTTACTCCAACTCAGTCGTGGGCACAAAACCGTGATCAAATGGCTAAAATCAGAACCGGTGATAAAGATGCACGTGGTGGAATACTTGGTGGTATGATGGATCGTTCATTATACTATGCTAGAGAAAGACAATTGGGTATCAAAGGACTAAGCTATGAAAATGCTGAATTAGCTAAAAATGCTCATTATGCTCAACAAGATAGAATTCATAAGGCACAACTTAAGAGAGATTTTGCTTATGAAAGACTAAAACAAGCAGGGATAACTGAAGCTCCTTCAGTTAAGTATCAACAGGCTAGTGAGGATTTAAATAATTATGTTTCATATGCTCAAAGTCAAGGTTGGAGTCAAAGTACAATTGAAGCTTCAGATACTTATAAGCAACTTAGTAGAAACGCTAATAATGCAAGACTTTGGGAAGATTTCGAAGAAGCCGACACTATTCTAAGTCAAGCGCAAACACTTGGTGGAAAAATCGAAAAGAATTACAAAAATGTTTCTCAAGCTAGAAGTACTGCTGGTGTTGATCCGAGAATGATTGATGAATATGGTGGTTCGGGTATTGGTGGCCGTCGTCGTGGAACATACAGAGCAGGTGGCAAAAGAACACGATATGATCCATATTCTCAAGGTAATCCTTCTAATCTTGATGATATTGAATGGAGAGGTCCTTCTATAGGTGGAAGTCCAGGTGGAGGCCCTGGTCCAGGTGGCGGTGGCCCTAGACCTTAATGTATAAAGGAGTGTGACTAGTTAATGAATTATTTAATACCGGCTAACACTAAAAAAGGTGAATTAATCTTAGGAATATTTAGAGGTAGCGATTTGATATTATTTGGAGTTGGTATACTACTAACATTAATCTTGTTAGTTAGTATGCCGATGAATGATACTATGGAGGTTGTCCTTGTTATACTTCCTGCTGCTGTTTGTACCTTCTTAATTATTCCTGTTCCTAATTACCATAATATGTTAACAATAATCTTAGAGTGTTATGCCTTTGTAACTAATAGACAAAGATATGTATGGAAAGGTTGGTGTGTATCAGATGGCAAAGAAAATAGGTAGTGCCTATACAGAGGATTGGGTACCAGTTGAATCTATTCAAAATGGTATGATTGTCTGCAGTGATAAAAATAAAGTAACAGGAGTTAAAATTGCTCCGAGAAATATCTTTATCTTGGATGCGCAGGCACAAGATAATGTCTTAATCAGTTTGAAAAACTTTTATAATATGATTGATTTTGAATTTTGGTTGGTAGTAGCAGATCGACCTGTTGATATATCTGTTTATATGTCACAGTTACAACTTTTATATAATGACACACCATCTCCTGCTATTCGTAAGATAATAATGCAAGATATTGAAAAGGGTAATACTTTTATGAATAATAGTATTGTTGATACAGAGTATTATGTATTATTTAAAGATAAAAATCCTGATAACCTTCAAAAGAGAATTCGTCTTTTAATAAATGGTCTTGCTAGTTGTGGACTTAATGCTTCGCAAGTTAGTAATGATGATTTAAGATTAATTCTTGATAACTTCTTAAATGGAGGTAAAACAACGGAGTTTGGGACGGTGATGCCATTATGAGTATAAGTTTAAAAAGTCAAATAGCACCTAAGGGTTTGCATTTTAATCCGAGTGATTTCTTTATAAGTGATAAGTATGCTACTATTTTAACAGTAGTATCTTATCCTAAATATATAGCACCTGGTTATTTATCAACTTTGACATCTATGAGTGGAATTAAAATTGTTATTAAACATCTTCCAGTTCCTTTTAGTATGATGTCTAAGATGATTAATAGACAGATTGCTGATTTAAGAGAAAAGTATCGTCAAGAAAAAGATCAAACTGCTAAAGAAAAGATTAGACAAGATGCTGAGAGCTTAGAGTATTTCGTTTCTATGCTTGCTTCTAGTCAATCTAAGATTTTTGATTTCCAAATGCATATTATGATTACAGCTGATACGAAAGAAGAACTTGAACTTAAGAAAGTTAATGTTAAAAACTATTTAGACGCGATGGAATTACGTGCTATTTCTCTTCGCTTTGAACAGGAGAAAGTACTTAAAAGTATTATTCCAATTTTTCCATCTCAAGATGTTGAACAAAGAATTGGTACACCAATTCCTTCTCCAACAATAGCTGCTATGTATCCTTTTATTTTTGATAGTATTAAAGATCCAGGATTATCAGTTTTATTAGGTGTAGATTTTTCTGGTGGTGTAATTTTATTTAACCAATTCTTATATCAAATTAGAAAAGAAAATAATAGAAATAATGCTAATATGATAATACTTGGTACTTCTGGAAGTGGTAAGAGTACTGCCGCTAAGTTAGTACTTAGAAGTCATATTAGAAATGGTTGTCAGATAGTAGCGATTGACCCTGAAAATGAACTTGAAGAAATTACAAGAACTTTTGGGGGAGATACAGTTGATATTGGTAAAGGTGGTCAGTTTGGATTAATTAATCCCCTTGAAGTTATTATTGATGCTGATGAAGAGGAAATTAAACAAGGACTTGGTTATACTGTTTTGACAAGGACTTTACAGTCTTTGAAAGCTTTCATGCGATATTATGATCCATCTATCACAGAAGATGTTTTAACAATGTTCAGTGAAGTAGTTCAAGATACTTATAAACGATTTGGTATTGACTTTGATACGGATTTTTCACATTTTACTAGTAATGATTATCCAACATTTACAGATGTTTATGCTACTATTAAAGGACGTATTTTATCAATGCCCGAACAAACTCATGAAAAAGATATTTTACAAAGATTACAATTGAAAATTAAGCCATTAGTTACAGAACTTAAATTCTACTTTGATGGAAAAACAACTATTCGTAAAGATAGTGACTTTATGGTATTTAATATTAAAGAGTTGATGAACTCAGAAGGAAATACTAAGAATGCGTTGTTCTTCAATATTTTACGTTTTGCTTGGGGTCTATGTCTTGATACTAGTGTAAATACAATATTGATGGTTGATGAAGCTCACGTATTATTAGGCGCTAATAACGAATTAGGAGCTGATTTCTTAGCACAAGTACAACGTCGTGCTAGAAAATATAACACTGGTACAATAATTATTACTCAACAACCAAGTGATTTCTCAGATCCTGCAGTTATTACACAAGGTAAAGCTATTTTTGATAACTCATCATATTACCTTGTTATGGGATTAAAGAAACAAGCTGTTGATGATTTGTCATTATTAATTGATTTAAATGATAACGAACGTGATAGTATCAAACGATACTCGCAAGGTGAAGCTTTGTTTGTCTGTGGAAATAGACGTATGCGAATAAATGTTGTTGTTACTAAAGAAGAATTAGAATCATTTGGTGATGGTGGCGGATTTTAGATGTAGTTAGGTGGTGAAGAAGAGATGAACCAAAATAATAATGGACAAAATAATTTAGGAAATAATAGAAATGTTCAAAATCCTAAGCAAGGTGTTCCAGGTGGTAGTCAGAATGGTTCATCTTTTCTTAATGATACACCTTCTACTGGTGCTTTTCAAAGAAGAGAACCAAGTGGTGGAGGTAGAACTCCTGCTCACTCATCATCTTCTTTTCAAGATAGTTTAAATAGAAAACCTAATTCATCATTTAAAGATGATCTTAAAAATAAAGCTACTAATTTTATTCCTGGTGTAGGCCAAGCTAAGAAACTAGCAGATTTAAGTAACAAAGCTAATAATGCCTTAAATAATATTAGGGCTAATAAAGGTCCACAGTTACCACCAGGTAATGGAAATGGTGGTGCTGATAATGGTAATCGTCGTAATAATGGAACAATTCCAAGAGATAATAATGGTTTTGGTAGACCTTCTCTCTTATCGCGTAGAAGAAGTCTTTTAGATAGAGATGAACCTGATGATGAAGGTGAAAATGAGGAAGAAGCAAGTGGAATATCTAGCTTAAAAGGTAGACAAAAAAGGAATAATAATAGTGGTAGTGGATTTTCCTTTTTAGCTAGAGGATTTTTAAGAATGTCTCCATTATTAAAACTCTTTTTAATAGTTCTTGCTACGTTGTTTCCGTTTCTTATTTTCTTTATGGCAATGTCACCATTACTTGTGACAAACAGTACATCAGCAATTGGTATATCTGATGGTAACAAGGATTATAAGGCAAATGAACAAGAAAAGAAATTTCAGGAAAGAGTAAATGAAGTTCAATCTGATTATGCTAGTGATGGTAAGAGTTTTGAGGCTAAATATATTGGAGCAGTTTATACTATTCTTTCGACTTACGGAAATGGCTATGCTTATAAAAACATGACAAAATCCAAAATTGAAGAAATAGCAGATTTAATGTTTGATGAAAATAATTCATTTAGTGAAGATACTTTTAAAAATAATTTAATTAATAATTACTTTCCAAGTAAAATTCCTGGCAAAAGTAAAGAAACATATAAAAGATACGTAGATGATATGTATGAAATACTTAAATTTTATGATAGTAAGAAAAAATCAAATACTAGTACTGCTAATGGTGTAACAGGAGCGGTATGTACTTATACTTTTCCAGGTATTAATGCTGAACAGTATGGTACAGGTATAAAGAATCGTTCTATTAATGCTACTAATATTATGGTTAGACTTATGTCTGCTGGTGGTATTTGTGATGGAACTTATGGTGTACCGATTGAAGGGGAAGAACTTGTTCCACTTGAAAAGTATGCTCTTGGTGTTGCTTATGCTGAAATTGGTGAATCATCACCAGAACAGGCTTTTAAAACACAAGTAATTGCTGCTAGAAGTTTTGCTCTTGCTGTTCCAGATGCTTCTGGTAATACAGGTGGAAGAAAACTTTATGAAGAAAATGGTCAATGGATTTTACAAATATCTAACTGTGTTACTGATCAGGTTTATTGTGATCCGGATAGAGGTTGTAGTGTTAATGGTTCTAGTAGTAATCAAAATCTTGTAATGCATAGTGGTACAGATACTGCTTCTACTAAACACTTTGATCCATTACCTGCTGATGCCCCCCAAAGACAATGGGCTGCTGAAGTAGCTGGTAAAGTTGCTTTAGATAGTTCTGGTAATCTTTATCAAACTAACTTTTTAAATACTGACCAGAATGCTTGGATTTCTATGGCTAAACAGGGAATGGATTATACCGAAATTATTATGAAACATTATCCTAATGTAGCTTCTATCAGTGAAAGTAATTGTGTTGATTCTTCTAGTAGTGCTGCTTCTGGTAACTATGTTGCTTGGAAACAGACAGACTCTCAGTGGAGTAGTATAGTACTAGGTGGTGGAACCGACCAAAGTCGTTCTATTGGTAAGATTGGTTGTCTTGCTACTAGTATTTCTATGTTAATTGCTAAGAGTGGAGCAGTTGATAGTATTACTGATAGTGATTTGAAAGCTAACTTTAATCCAGGTACTTTCGTAGAAGCGATGAATAAAGTTGGTGGTTTTGATTCAGGCGGAAACTTACAATGGTATAAAGTTTCATCGGTTGCGCCTTCATTTAGTTATTCTGGTACAACTAATTTATCTGGTCTTACTAAGGATGAAAAACTAAAAACTATTAAAGAAAAAACAAGTCAAACTAATACTTATTGTGTTCTAGAAGTTAAAGGTGGTCAAGGACAACACTGGGTTGCAGTTGATAGTGTTAGTGATAGTGGTGTTAAAATGATGGACCCTGGTAGTAAAGCTACTGATTTATGGAAACAATATGATTGGAATAGAACATCTAGAATTGATTGCTTTAAGAAAAGTTAGGAGGGAAATGTAATATATGAAAGAAAAGAAATTTAGATATTATGTTATATTTTTCCTTCTAATTGTTTATTTGATTTTGATGTTTATCTTTTTCCTATATCCTAGTTATAAAGATAAACATAATAAAACATCAATTATTGTAAATAAATCAGCTAAGTGGTACTATGAGGATGGTAAATGGAAAGATATGACAAAAACTAACCAGTATAATTGGCAAGAGTTTGATATTTATCAAGATGGGAGTTTTTTAGGTAAGCATTATCTTTTATATAATGATAGATGGTATATTTTTGATAAAGATAGAAATCCAATTAAACAAGAAGGGGTTGATATCTTTGCAATTAAAACTAATCAAAAATATAGTTATGGTAATTTTATTTTAGAAGATGTATCAGAAGAAGATGAAAAATATATAAGAAAAGTCTTAGAAGATAATAATATTAATGCTTTATCATTTACTAGTGAAAATGTTATTAATTTTGATTTAGATAGTGATGGTAAACTTGAAAAAATAATTATTGTTTCTAATGCTTTTACGACAGAGTATGCTAAAGATTTATTTAATTTTATCTTTGTAGTAAAAGATGATAAAATAAGTATAATAAAGAAAACTATAAATACTTACGATAAGTTGTATAGTATGTGTAAAGATTATGTTGCTTATCTTGCTGATTTAACAGGACAAGGGAAATATTCTATAATAACTGGTTGTGGTTATTATAGTAACCGAAAAGATTGTATTGAAATGTATCAATTAAAACGAGGCAAATATATTAAAGTTAAATCGTGTGATAAAACAAGTGAATAATGATTGAACAATTTGACTTTTTAGTATATAATATGTTTCAAAAAGAAAGAAGGGCTTTAGATGAAGTTAAAATTTCGTGCGGATAAAGATGATTTAATTATATTTGGTGTCTTTGCTGTTTTCTTATTATATATAATAGCGATTGGAATTGTTAATTTACATACTTTTGCAACAGAAGGGGTATTTAGTGGCTTTAATCCACTTCCTGCTTTTGGACCAGAGTTCTTGTGGATGACACTTCTAATTTATATTGTAGCTTTAATTGGTATGCTTTTAAGTGTTAAATCATATTTCTTTGAAATGGAAAAAGGTTTTGGAATTACTACGGAAAAGAAAGATAAAGGTTATTCAAGATGGGCTAAAGATAAAGAACTTCAAGAAGAATTAAAAGAAGTTTCCTTAAAAGCTGATACTGCTACTGCTGGTGGAGTTCCACTTATTTTAAAAGATGATGTTGCTTGGGTTGATAATAGTCAATATCATACTTTAGTAATTGGTGCTACTGGTTCTGGTAAAACACAAACAGTTATTAAACCAACAGTTAAGTTACTTGCTAAGAATGGTGAATCAATGATTATCACTGACCCTAAAGGTGAAATTTATGAAAGCACTGCTTCTATGCTACGTGACAAAGGTTATGATGTCCAAGTATTGAATTTCCGTAATCCACAATCTGGTAGTGGTTGGAACCCTTTAACTTTACCTTATCATATGTATAAGTCTGGTAATCAAGATAAAGCGATTGAATTACTTGATGACTTAGCTTTAAATATCTTATATGATTCCTCTAATGCTAATGCTGACCCTTTCTGGGAGAAAACCAGTGCTGATTATTTTTCTGGAGTAGTTTTAGGTTTATTTGAAGATGCACATGAAGATGAAATTAACCTTAATAGTGTTAGTTTAATGACTACTGTTGGTGAAGAAAAATTTGGTGCTAGTACTTATATTAAAGAATACTTTGATGCTAAAGACCCAGCTAGTGCAGCAGCAATTAATGCTTCTAGTACTATATCAGCTCCAACAGAGACTAAGGGAAGTATTTTATCAGTATTTAGACAGAAGATTAAGCTATTTGCTTCTCGTGAAAACTTATCAGAGATGTTAAGTCATAGTGATATAGATTTAGCTGGTATTGGTAAGAGAAAGACTGCTTTATTTATTGTTATTCAAGATGAAAAAACAACTTACCATCCACTAGTTACTATTCTTTTGAAACAGTGTTATGAAACACTTATCGATGTTGCTCAAGCTAATGGTGGGGCTTTACCAGTTAGAACTAACTTCTTACTAGATGAGTTTGCTAATATGCCAAAATTAAAAGATATGACAACTATGATTACAGCTGCTCGTTCAAGACATATACGTTTTACGATGATTATTCAGAACTATGCACAGTTAAACCAAGTATATGGTAAAGAAGAAGCTGAAACAATTCGTGGTAACTGTGGTAATATTATTTACTTAATATCAGCAGAAATTGCTGCTCTTGAAGAGATCTCTAAGATGTGTGGTGAGGTTAAGAGTAAAAAAGATGATAAAACAGCATCAACTCCACTTGTTACCGTATCAGACTTACAGAGAATGAAACAATTTGAAACAATTATTCTTCGTATGCGTAAACAACCATTTAAGACAAAAATGACTCCAGACTTTAATATTGATTGGGGAAAAACTTATCCAAAAGCAGTTTTTGCAGAAAGAGAAAAAATACCAGTTCATACTTTTGATATAAAAACATTCGTCAAAGAACAAAAGAAGAAAAAATTACTTGAAATGATGAATTCAGCAGATATCGGTGCTCCAAGTGATGGTGGAAGTATTCCATCATTTGTACCACCAAACTTATTTGCTAATTCAAATAAACCAGAACCAAATCCATTTAATATGGATACACCTCGAAAGATGCCAATTAATCAAGCTTTAGAACCTAGTAAAAAAGAACCACCTATGCCTAATTTTGATGTTGATGAATTGGTTAAGAAGATAGATGCTAAAATAGCAGAACTTGAAAAAGAAGAAGCTTTAGCAAAAGAAAAAGAAAAGATGGAGAGCAAGAAAGTAGAAGAAGCAAGAACAGTAGAAGCACCGAGAGCAGAAATTAAACCAAAAGTAAATCTTAATTTAGATGATAATAATGATACTGATGATGATTTCTTTGATGACTTTTTTGATTAGTAGGTGAAATATGTTTAATAGATTTAATAATTTAGGAAAAAAAATACGAACTGAAGAAGAGGAAAAGGATACTCCTAAAAATGTAAGTGCTACCCCAACATCTGATAAAGAAAAAGCCCGTAAAAAATTATTAAAGATAGTAGGAATTATTTCTATCGTTTTAATTGCTATTTTCTTAATCGTTTTAGTAGGTACTATGTTGGTGGGAACAAATTATTCTTTCGACCGGATGGAACTTGAACTAAAAAATGCAGCTATCAAATATTATCAAGTACAAGATGTTTTACTTCCTGCTAATGAAGGAGAAAAAAGTGAAGTGGATGCTGCTACTTTATCAAGTGATGAATATAAATTAATGAAACCACTTAGTAAAATGAGAAAGAATACACAATGTTCTGGAACAGTGGTTGTTCAGAAGATAAATAATGAGTATATTTATACACCATATCTTGATTGTGGTGATACTTATAAAACTAAAGAATTATTTAATGCTGTCAAAGATGAAAATAAAACAGTTACTAGTGGTAATGGTTTATATGAGATGAATGGCGAATTAGTCTTTAGAGGTGACAATGTTAATAACTATGTTAAATTATCCAAAGGACTATTTAGAATTGTTAAAATTACTAGTGAAAATAAAATCTTATTAATACCTGAGTTTGAAGATTATTATTATGACGTATGGGATGACAGATATAATACTGATCTTGGTTATAGTGCAGGAATAAATGATTATAGATTAAGTCGTATGAAGGATTTTCTACTTGATATTTATAATGGTACAATAAATGATCCGTTGTTACTTTCTGATACTGATAAACAAAAACTTACAACTTATTCATTATGTATTGGTAAAAGAAGTAAAGGAGAAACAAATAATACGGGAGAAGTTGAATGTGCTGATAAATTGGATAATCAAATGATTGGTTTATTAACTGTTAATGATTATATTAATGCTTCAACTGATGCTAATTGTACTTCAACAACTTCAAGATCTTGCCAAAATTATAATTATTTAAAACTTAAAGATAATACTTTCTGGTTAATGACCGCTTCTAATGAAAATACAGCTACTGTATATTATGTTAATAACGAAGGCTATATTGCAGAATCTAATGCATCAAGTCTTAGTAGAATTAGACCTACTATTATGTTAAATAACAATGTAATGATAAAGAGTGGTAAAGGAACTGAAAGTGATCCATTCATTTTAAAATAACATTTATTGAAAGTCATATTAAACTATGGCTTTTTTCTGTGATTTGGTATAATTAAATGACTTTTGGTCATTTTTTTTGTATATCTAGCAAAAAAGGAGCCATACTATCAATAGGTGAATAAAATGAAAGAGAAAAAATATCAAGGAATAGTTGAGAGACATAAACCTAGTGAAGAAAAAGGGAAGTTTGCTTTAATCGCTTTTTTAGTTGGTGGTTTAGTAGGAATGCTTGGGGAAGGACTTATTTGTTTTTATGTGAAAATATTATCTATTTCTCGGAGTGATGCTTCAACTTATATGATAGTAACCTTAATATTTATAGCATCACTATTAACTGCTCTTGGAGTATTTGATAACTTAGTAAAAAAAGCTAAGTGTGGACTTATTATTCCTATAACTGGATTTGCTCATTCAATGACTAGTGCTGCGATTGATTATAAGAAAGAAGGCCCTATCTATGGAATAGGTAGTAATATCTTTAAATTAGCAGGATCAGTTATTCTGTATGGAATTGTTTCTTCTTGGGTATTTGGAATGATTCGTTATGGAATCGAGGTGTTAAAATGATTCTAAGATTTAAAAACGTTTATGTGAAAGAAGCTGCTACGGTAGCAGGACCATATGAATCGAAAGGACCACTTAGTAATTATTTTGATAAGAAGTATCGGAAAGATTTATATTGTGGTGAAAAGTCTTTTGAACAAGCTGAAGTAAAATTACTAGAGGATAGTTTGAAACTAGTTCTTAAAAAAAGTAATTTAAAAGAAGATAATATTGATTTAGTAATAGCAGGTGATTTATTAAATCAAATAACTTCTTCCTGTTATTCATCATTAAAAATGAATAGTCCGTTTCTCGGTATCTATAGTGCTTGCGCTACTAGTGTTGAAGGAATATTACTAGCATCTTCTCTAATAGAAGGTGGTTTTGTTAAAAATGTTATAGCGGCGACTTCTTCGCATAATATGTCTAGTGAAAAACAATTTAGAAATCCAACAGAGTATGGAGCGCCGAAGCCGAAGACAGCTACTTTTACAGCGACAGGTGGAGCTAGTATTCTCCTTTCTGATGAACCCAGCAAAATAAAGGTTAGTGAAGGCATAATTGGTACAATGGTTGATTATAATCAAAAAGACCCCTTAAATATGGGAGCAGCTATGGCTGGAGCAGCGGCACATACTTTAGCAGAATATTTTAAAGAGAGTAAATATAAACCAGCAGATTTTGACTTGATTTTAACAGGTGACTTAGGTAGATATGGTAAAGAAATATTAAAAGACTTTATGAAGGAAGAATATAAGATTACATTAGGTTCTAATTATAATGATTGTGGGACCATATTATATGATTTAGATAGGCAAAAAGAGGTTATGGCTGGTGGTAGTGGACCAGTTTGTAGTGCATTAGTTACTTATTCTAAAGTTTTAAATTCTTTAAATAAAGGTGAATATAAAAGAGTATTATTAGTAGCAACAGGAGCTTTATTCTCACCGACTTTTGTCTATCAAAAGAAACCAATTTTATCAATAGCACATTTAGTATGTTTGGAGGCGATTTAAATGTATTTTCTATATTCATTCTTATTCTGTGGAACTATTTGTTTAATAGCAGAACTTATTCTTGATAACACTAAACTCACTCCTGGCCATATAACTAGTATCTTTGTAGTAGTAGGAGCAGCCTTAGATGCTTTTGGAATCTATGATTACTTCATTGCTACTTGTGGAGGAGGAACACTGGTACCAATCACATCTTTTGGACATTCTCTTATTCATGGAGCATTAGCAAAAGCAGAAACATTTGGTTTCTTAGGACTATTAATGGGTATGTTCGACCTTACGGCATCAGGAATAACTTCAGCAATAATATTTTCTTTTATTTTCACTTTATTCTTTCAAGCAAAAGATTAAAAAATTAGTAAGTAAATATCTTGTATCTTCATAATAAAGAATGCGTGCAATTTATATTGACTAAAGTATCTAATAAATTATTTTATTTATAGGTGCCTTTATATATTGATATAAACTTATTTTTTATCATATTAATACATCTTTTTTAATTATTAGAGTTGGAAATAGATAAAAAACTTCATTTAATGTAAATAATATAGATAAGGAGGTACTTATGCTAACTTATCTATTTTTATCATTATTTATCACTAATGTCTATGCTGAAACAGTAGAAACACCATATCTAATAGCAGATACTTCTACTGCTAAAGAAAGAGAAATAATAAAAGAAGAAGATTTATACTATTTAAGAAAGGAAGGGAAAATTAGCAATAATTACTATAGTAGTAAACCAAAAAACTATGATATTAAAACAGACATGTTTATCTATGATAAGTATAGTAAATATACAACTAAAGAAATCAATAGTCCTGATTACTTAAAAGAAGAGATAACTTACTATCATTATTTAGAACTGGAAAAAATTAATTATCTAAAAGTACTAACTAGTAGTAATATAACTATTTTAGATATAAAGCTAAATAATAATAATATTAAATCTAATAACAATACTTATTACTTTAATAAAAGTAAGATAGAAGATAGTATTTTAGAAATAAAATTAATGGTATTAGAAAACTTTAGTAATAACTATTTATTAATAGAAAACGACGATGTTTATCTAAAAGGAAAAATAAAGTTAAAAGAAAAAGGAGTAGTAATTAAGAAGATAAGATTAATTAACTATTTAACTAGACTAAAGATGAATAATAAAGTAAAAGTTACTACTAATTATAATGATTTACCTTATTATAAGTTACTTAAAAAAGAAAAGCTATATAGGTATAGAAGAAAACTATATAAATATAAAAAGAATGATACATTATTAACTAGTAATAGAGTCTTAGATGGATATAAAGTAGATAGAGTAGAAAAGATAAATAGAATATATCGAAAAGAGGTATTTACTTTCTATGATAATATTAAACTAGATTATTTAGATTGGGATAAGATTTTAGTAAGTTCAACCATACCTTTGAAAGAGTTAAAACTATATAAGAGTAAAGAGTGTGGAAAAATGAAATTAAAGCTAGTATATAAAACTTTTAGTTATCTAAAAGATATAGACTTTACATGTTCTTAAGAAAAAGAAATTCTACTTTTGTCGAATGGATTGTCTTTTTAAAAATATATAAGTATTCTTTAGGGGAAAGGAGGAGGTATGGACGAATTACTCTTAAAGTATGATAAATTAATCTATATGATGGCTAATAAATATAAGAGCTATGCTAGTATAGATGATCTTTATCAAGCAGGATGTATTGGACTAAAAGAAGCATTAACTCATTATGATGAAAGTAAAGGAAGTGATTTAACTAGTTATATTTGTCTTTATATTAAAGGAGAGATGCTAAAAGAAGTCAGTAATAGTAGAGAAATAAGAGTAGGATATGATGTTTATAACTTTTCAAAGAAAGTAAAGGAGGCAAGAGATTATTTAACTCAAGAGTTTGGAAGGGAAGCAACTACTTATGAAGTAGCTTACTATATGAATGAGAATATAGAAAAGATAGAGATGGTTGCTAGAGTAAATATGCCAGTTTATCATTTAGATGATAGGAATGAAGATAATTTATCTTTATATGATAAAGTTAGTTATGTAGAAAAAGCCTTTGATACTGATATCTTAGATTTAAAAAGTGCCTGTGATAAACTTAATTCTTATGAGAGAAGTTTAATCAATAATAGATACTATCTTGATAAAACACAACAAGAAGTAGCAGAAAGTCTTGGTATTAGTCAAGTAAAAGTAAGTAGAGAGGAGAAGAAGATTTTAGAAAAATTAAGGGTTAGTTTAACGACTAATTAATTTACATCTATAGGTAGAAATGATATAATTCCATTAGGAAATGAGAGATGTGTATGGATAAAGATTATCAAATGATAGATCATTCTATTAAGATAAATAAAGAGGAATTACCTAAACTTTTGCAAAATATAATTAAAGATTTAGAAAAATATGATAAGGAAGGTAATATGGAAATGTATGATGGACTTTATGAAGGATTAGAATCATTTTCTAAATCATTTCTATTATCAGGTGAAATAACAAATAGTCAATTTGAAACAATATTAAAAAAATACAGAGGGTAGTTATGAAAATAAAAAAATTTTAATAAATAGAAAGCTTAGAAAATGATGAATGTAATAAAGCATTATTAAGAATAGTACCTAAAATAGACCTTTCAAAGATATATGATATTATTAATGAAATTCCAAATGAATATGAAAGAATAAAAGTAATAAGTGATATTAGAAAGAAATACTATTTTGAGTGTATTAAGTATCGTTATGAAAACTCATTATATAAAACATATTTAGAATTATTAGAGAAAAACAAATAAAGTAGAAACTTTTTGTTTTTTTCTTTTTGTAACTTAGTTGTAACTTTAGCTATAATATAATACTAATAAGAAACGGAGGAATTATTTATGGAAATTCTAAGAGTAGATAATTTAACTAAAATTTATGGTAAAGATACAACTAAAGTAGTAGCATTAGACCATGTGTCTTTTACAGTAGAAAAAGGAGAATTTGTCGCTATTGTTGGAGCATCAGGATCTGGTAAATCAACTTTATTACATTTGATAGGTGGAGTTGATCGACCAACTTCTGGTAAGGTATATATAGATGGAAAAGATATCTTTAAATTTAGTGATGATAAACTTGCTATATTTAGAAGAAGACAAGTAGGATTAATTTATCAATTTTATAATTTAATACCTATTTTAAACGTAGAAGAAAATATCACTTTACCCCTTGCCCTAGATAATCGTGAAGTTGATAAAGAAAGATTAGCTAGTCTATTAAAATTACTAGGACTAGAAAATAGAAAAAATCATCTTCCTAATGAATTATCAGGAGGACAACAACAAAGAACAAGTATTGGTCGTGCTATAATTACTAATCCTACAATTATCTTAGCCGATGAACCAACTGGCAATTTAGATTCAAAATCAAGTGATGAAATAGTAGCGTTATTAAAAAAATCTAATAAAGAACTTAATCAAACAATAATTATGATTACTCATAATATGGAAATAGCAAAAGTTGCTGATAGGATAATAAAAATTGAAGATGGAAAAATTGTTTCGGAGGTATAATTATGACATTACTTAATAAATTAACAATTAAAAATCTTAAATTAAATAAAAAAAGAACTATTGTTACAATTATTGGTATTATGTTATCAGTAGCTTTAATTACAGCAGTAGCATCTATGTATGCTAGTGGAATAAAATCTTTAATAAAATATGAAACCCTTATTAAAGGTGACTTTCATACTGCCTTTTATAATGTTCCTACTAGTGATATTGATAAGTTTGTAAATAATAGAAATATTGAAAAGTTAAATATAACGGAAGGACTTGGTTATGCTAAAATAGATTCTAAAAATGAAGATAAACCTTATGCTTATCTAAAAGGATTTACTAAAGATGCTCTTAATAATTTATCTGTTAGATTAGTTAAGGGTAGATTACCAGAAAATACTAATGAGATAGTTATACCAACCCATTTAAAAACAAATGGTCGCTTGGATTTAAAACTTAATGATAGTATTACACTAGAAGTTGGTAAAAGAATAGATTCTAAAGGTAGCGAACTATCTCAAAGTGATAAGTATCAAAATACTGCTGGTGAACAGTTAGTTGAAACGCAAACTAAGACTTATAAAATAGTAGGTATTATAGAAAGACCTGCTACTAATATTGAATATTATACTGCTCCAGGTTATACCTTTATTACCTATATAGATAGTAAAAACTTATCTGGAAATGTAGATATCTATGCTAAGTTTACAAAAGATGGTGTAAAAAACTGGGATAAAACAATTGCTAATATTTTAGGAGTATCCCAAGTATTATTTAGAAAAGTCTATAAAGTCTATAATCAAGAAATAGAATTAGAAAAACTAACTGAACAATTAAAAAAGACTTATATGTTTGATATGAATAAATATCTTATTGATTTAGAAACTAATCCTATTTCAAGTACTAGTATGGGAGACTTAGGAAAAGTACTTGCTATTGTGATAGTTATTATAGTATTTACCTCTATATTTTGTATTAAAAATAGTTTTGATATATCAATTACTGAAAAAATAAGACAGTATGGTATGTTAAGAAGTATAGGAGCTACTAAAAAGCAGATAAAAAGAAATGTTTTTTATGAAGCTACTATCCTCGGTTTAATAGGTATACCCTTAGGAATAATCTTAGGATGTTTAGCTACCTATATATTAATCATTATTAGTAATTATTATTTAACTGATGTAATTCAAACTGGTTTTAAATTAGAATTAGTATTTTCAACTTATGCTATTTTAGTAGCTATAATATTAGGTATAATAACTATCTATTTCTCAGCATTAAAAAGTGCTACAAGAGCTTCTAAAGTATCAGAAATAGATTCTATTAGAAATAGTTCTAATTTAAAAATTTCTTCTAAAAAAATTAAATCTCCTAAATACATAAAAAAACTATTTGGTATAGGAGGAGTAATATCTTTTAAAAATTTGAAAAGAAATAAGAAGAAGTATAGAACTACCATTATATCAATAACAGTTTCGACCTTTGTATTTATCGCTTTATATAGCTTTATGGAATTAGCTTTTCAAAATGTAAATAATGAATTAAAAGTATCTGATTTTAATATCTCATTAAGTACTAATGCAATTAATGATTATTCATATAATAAATTTCTTAAAACAGTTAACTTATCTGGTGTAGAAGATTATGCTATATTAAGAAATAGTGAATTATCTTTTACTGGTTCTCATTCTAGTAAAGAATATTTAGAATATTTTGGTACTAAAAAAGAAAATGATGCTGAAGAACATATTACTATTTTTGCTATAGGTAAAAAACAGTACGATAAATACATTAAATCATTAGGGTTAAACTATGATGATATAAAAGATAAAGGGATACTTTTTGATAAGCAATGTATAACTAGTTATGATAAAAATAATAATAGAATAACAAAGAATATTAGAGTTTATGACTTTAATAAAGGTGATGTAATTACCTCTACTAACAACCAATTAAACTTAGAAATAGGGGCTATATCTTCTATAGGACCTAATCTTCTAAAAAATCTATCTAACAGCTATTTAATAATTAGTGATGAAATGTTTGATAAGATAGCTAAAACTAATAACTTAGATATTTATTATAAAGCAAGTAATGCTGATAAGTTACAAGATGAACTTGATAGTTATTTAAATGGGGAAAGTTATAATATTGATAATAAAGAAGAAAATGTAAGAATAATGAATAACTTATTTACCTTAATCGCTATATTTCTATATGGATTTATTATTGTAATCTCATTAATTGGAATAACTAACATCTTTAATACTATTACTACTAATATGGAATTAAGAAAACAAGAATTTGCTATGTTAAAATCTATTGGTATGACTTCAAAAGAATTTAAAAGAATGATAAGATTAGAAAGTTTATTTATGGGTATTAAATCATTACTATTTGGTATACTTATCGGAATAATATTATCTTATTTGATTTACCTATCTTCAGATTCTGATATACCTTATAAACTACCTATAGTTGCTATTATAATATCTATACTAGTAGTATTTATACTTATCTCCTTAATTATGAAGTATTCTCTTAATAAGATTAATAAACAAAATACTATTGAAACAATTAGAAATGAAAATATCTAGATAGGGAGCGTCAGCTCCTTATATTTTGATATAATATTAAGGAAGGGAGCTACAAATATGAATATTTTACTAGTAGAAGATGCAGAATCAATTATTAAAGGACTTACATATTCCTTGGAGAAAAGTAATTATAAACTAGTTATTAAAACTACAATAAAAGATACTAAAGAATACTTACTTTCTAATACAAATATTGATTTAATTATCCTTGATATTACTTTACCTGATGCTAATGGCTTTGATTTATTTGTAAATACTATTAAAAACTTAAAGATACCTACTATTTTCTTAACAGCAAAAGATGAAGAAGATGATATTGTTAAAGGTCTAGATATAGGAGCAGAAGATTATATAACTAAACCTTTTTCTACTAGGGAAGTAATAGCAAGAATTAATCGAATATTATTAAGATGTAAAAAGAAAAGTATTATTAAGATTAAAGATATTTCTTATGATATGGATAAATTAGTTTTGATGAAAAATAATACTCCTATAGAATTAACAGCATTAGAGTTAAAACTAGTTAATCTCTTATTTGTAAATATAAATAAAGTTGTAAGTAGAAATGTAATCTTAGATAAGATTTGGGATTGGACTGGTAATTATGTTGATGACCATACAGTAACCGTTTATTTTAAAAGAATAAGAGAAAAGATAGGCACCAATATAATTACTACTATTAAAGGAATGGGGTATAGAATAGATGAAGAATAAACTTAGATTAAAACAATATATTACCTCTACCTTAATTGTTTTTATATGTTTATTTGTTATGTTTCTAATTTTAAATATCTATGAATATAAAACTTATACTAGAAACTTTAATAATAAAATTAGTGCTATTGTAACATTAGTTAAAGATAAGTATCCAGAAATAACTGATAAAGAGATTATAGAAATAATAAATAGTAACAAACAATCAGATGACTCCTTTTTTCTTAAATATGGAATTGATATCGATAATAAAGCAGTACTACTAGAAAATGATAAGAGTTATCATACCTTTTTAATTATTAATATGTCTTTTCTAATAATAACTATTGCTAGTTTATGTATATTATATTTTAGATACAATTATAAAAGAAAAAATGATATAAAAGATATTATTAAATATATAGAACAAATTAATAGAAGGAATTATGAATTAGAGATAGATACAATTTCAGAAGATGAATTATCAATATTAAAAAATGAAATATATAAGACTGCTGTAATGTTAAAAGAAGCAGCTTTAAATTCTAATAAAGATAAACTTAATCTAAAGAAGTCTTTAGAAGATATTTCTCATCAATTAAAAACACCTCTTACTAGTATATTAGTGTTATTAGATAATCTTATTGATGAACCAGATATGGATTCTAGTATTAGAAATGATTTTATTATTGATATAAAAAGGAATGTTATAAATATTAACTTTTTAGTACAAGCACTTTTAAAACTATCTAAGTTTGATGCTAATACTGTGCACTTTATAAAAAAAGAAAATGATTTAGAAATGATTGTTAAGGAAGCAGTTAAGAATGTTTCTACTTTATGTGACTTAAGAAATATAAATATAAAATTAAATACTTTAGAAAATGCTAAAGTATTGTGTGATGCTAAATGGCAAATAGAAGCAATAACTAATATAATAAAAAATGCTATAGAACATTCAAAAGATAATTCAAATATAGTAATAAATATAGATAATAATAGAGTTTATTCTAAGATTGAAGTGATTGATTTTGGTGATGGAATATCTAAAAGAGATATCAAGCATATTTTTGAAAGATTTTATAAGGGCGAAAATGCTACATCTAATAGTATAGGAATTGGTCTTGCTTTAGCAAAAACTATTATAGAAGAAGATAAGGGAACTATAGCAGTAGAATCAAATGAATCTAATACTAAGTTTACTATTAAATATTTTAAACTTACATTTGAATAAGTGAATTAAAAAAAGATTCAGGTGATGAAGAAATACATAATACTGGTTGTTGGAAAAAGTATGAAAATAAACTAAGAAATATTGATTTAAAGTTAGCTTATCCAGATGAAGTTGATAATCTTATGTTTAATTTACTAATGGACTGGAATGAACTTATAAATCCAACAATAGAAGATATAGCAAAGTTTCATTATCGTTTTGAATTAATTCATCCTTTTCAAGATGTCAATGGTAGAATAGGAAGATTTATAATACTAAAACAGTGTATTGAAAGTGATATTGATTTGATTACAATTGATAATGAATATGAAAAAGAATATAAAGAAGCTTTATATAAAGCTCAGAAAACAGATGATGTTTCTTTTCTAGTTGAAGTATTTAGTAAGTGTCAAAAAAGATTAGATGAAAAAATGATAGACTATAAAAATACTATTGATTTAGTTAAGAGAGAAATAGAAAATGAAGACAGATGATAGGCTAATGTCTTTTTTCGTATATAATATTAAATTAATTTTAATTTTAGTCTTTCTTTGCTATAATAAAGAAGAAATGTGGTGATTAAACTTGAATATATATAATTTAACAAAAGAAGAAATGATTAGTTATGTTCTAGATAAAGGGTATAAGAAGTTTTATGGGGAAGAACTATTTACTTGGTTATATCAAAAAAGAATTACTAATTTAGATGAAATGACTAATCTAAAAAAAGAATTTAGAGAAATGATAAGTGAAGACTTTGTCTTTGGAACAGTTAAACTAACAGTAGTAGAAAAAGATAAAGATGTAGAAAAATACTTATTTACCTTAAAAGATAATGAACATATAGAAGCAGTATTGATGAAGCACGACTATGGCTTATCTTTATGTATTTCATCTCAAGTTGGTTGTAATATGGGATGCAAATTTTGTGAGTCAGGTAGAAGAAAGAAACAGAGAAACTTAACTACTGGTGAAATGGTTGAACAAATACTTTTAATAGAAGATAACTGTGGTATGCGAATAAGTCATGTAGTAGTAATGGGAATTGGTGAACCATTTGATAACTATGATAATTTATGTAATATGATAAAAATTATTAATGATCCGAAAGGACTTGCTATTGGAGCTCGTCATATAACAGTATCAACTTGTGGTATAGTACCTAAGATTAAAGAATTTGCTGACTTTCCTTATCAAGTAAACCTTGCTATATCTCTTCATGCCCCAACAGATAAACTAAGAAAAGAAATAATGCCGATTGCAAAAGCATATTCTCTTAGTGAGCTAATGGATGCTCTTAACTACTATATTAAAAAGACTAATAGAAGAGTAACATTTGAATATATTCTCTTAAATAACGTTAATGATAGTGAAGAAAATGCTAAAGAATTAGTTAAGCTAATAAAAGGAATGAATGCTTATGTTAATTTAATACCTTATAATGCGACAGAACATTTACAGTTTCAAAGATCAAACTCTTTAAATATTGCTAAATTTTATGATATACTAAAAAAGAATAACATCTGTGTAACTATAAGACGTGAGTTTGGTTCTAAGATAAGTGCAGCGTGTGGACAGTTGAGAAGCAAAAAGGAGGAAGTATGAAAACATTTTGTTTAACAGATCCAGGAAAAGTAAGAGATCATAATGAAGACAGTGTTTTAATAATAACTAAAAAATCAGGCGAAGTTTTATTAGCTATAGCTGATGGAATGGGAGGTCATTCCGCTGGGGAAGTAGCTAGTAATATTGCAATTAGTTATTTAGGTAATCACTTTCAAGAAACATTTGAAAATAAAGATAAATTACAAGCAGCGTCTTGGTTACGTGATAGTGTAGATGAGATAAATGATTTGATATTTGAACATGAAAAAGCTCATCCTGAAAGTAAAGGAATGGGAACAACCTTAGTAACAGCTATAGTTACTAAAGATTATATCTTATTTGGTAATATTGGTGATTCATCTGGGTTTGTGATGAAAGATGGAACACTTCATAAAGTTACCTATGATCATACATTAGTTAATTTATTAGTATCAGCAGGAGAGCTAACAGAGGAAGAAGCAAAAGATCACCCTAAGAAAAATGTTTTAATGAAAGCGCTAGGTGCTAATGAAAAAGTAGATATAGACATCTTTGATTGTGATATGAATATAGACGAAATATTATTATCTAGTGATGGACTTACTAATATGCTAGAACCTAATCAAATAGAAGGAGTCCTATTAGAAGATATTGATATAGAAGATAAAGTTATTAAATTAATAAGAAAGGCTAATAATCGTGGTGGAACAGATAATATTTCTGTCGCATATATGCAATTAGAAGAGGGTGAAGAAAAGTGATAACAAAGGGGCAAAAAATAAATAATCGTTATGAAATAATTCGCACTATTGGTGAAGGTGGAATGGCGAATGTTTATCTTGGTTATGATACTATCCTAGATCGTAATGTAGCAATTAAGGTTTTAAGAGGAGATTTATCGAGTGATGAAAAGTTTGTAAGGCGTTTTCAAAGAGAAGCTTTATCAGCATCTAGTCTTTCTCATCCTAATATAGTGGAAGTTTATGATGTTGGTGAAGATAATGGACTATATTATATCGTTATGGAATATATTGATGGGAAAACACTAAAGCAATTACTAAAGAAACGTGGTAGTTTAACACTTAGTGAGGCTATCGATATTATGCTACAGTTAACTGATGGAATGGCTCATGCCCATGATAGTTATATTGTTCATAGAGATTTAAAACCACAAAATATAATGATTAAAGATGACGGCCAAATTAAAATTACAGACTTTGGTATTGCAATGGCTTTAAATGCCACGCAACTTACCCAAACTAATTCCGTAATGGGAAGTGTTCATTACTTACCACCAGAACAAGCAGCAGGAAAAGGAGCTACTATTCAAAGTGATATTTATTCAATGGGAATTATCTTTTATGAATTATTAACAGGAGAGTTACCATTTAAAGGTGATAGTGCTGTTGAGATAGCTTTGAAACAAATGAAAGAACCACTTCCTGATGTTCATAAATTAAATAAAGATATACCCCAAAGTATTGAAAACATTATCTTAAAAGCAACAGCTAAAAACCCTAAGAATCGTTATCAGAATGTAAGAGAAATGTATCAAGATTTATTAACTGCTCTAAATGATGATAGAATGAATGAAGAACCATATGTTTATCCTTATAAGGAGCACGAAATAGAAGATGCCACTAAGGTAATGAAACCAATCGAAGAAGGCGAAGCAATCGCTACACCGATTGTTGATGATAATGTCAAAAGTACCAATAAATGGGTAAAAATATTAGCAGGAATATTAGCAGGAATTGCTCTTATTTGTTTAACAGTTTTCTTTATTATTCCAGCAGTTACTACAGAACCAGACATTATTGTTCCTGATGTTAGTGATATGTCTTTAACTAAAGCAGAAAAAACATTACAAGACAAAGGATTTGAAATAGCAACTAAGATAAAAGAAGTATCTAGTGATAAAATTAAAGAAGGAAAAATAGTTAAAACCGATCCAGAAGCTGGTAGAAGTATTAAAAAAGGAACAACTATTACTCTTTACCGTTCTAAGGGTGAGGATAAGTATACAGTTAAAGACTATACTGGTCAAAATTATATAGCTGTTCAAACAGAACTAGAAACAGTTTATGGTATTGATGTTAGTATTGAAAAGAAAGATGTTGATACTTCTCGTGAATATGATGAACAAGAAATAGTTGGTCAAAGTGTTAAAAAAGGGGAGAAACTTGCTAAAGGTGACAGTATAATATTATATATACCAAATATTAGTGAAGTTTATCCTGATATGCAATCAGAAGGTTGGAGCAGAGATGATGCGGATGCTTTTGCTACTAAGTATGGTCTAAATATTGTTTTCCAAGAAGAAGAAACAACTGCTTATGAAGAAGGAAAAGTAATAAGACAAAGTAGAGCAGCAGGAAGTCCAATCATTAAAAATGCTACTATTACGGTAACAATTGCTAAGAAACCAAAAGAAACAACAACTAATAATAACACTACTACTGATAGTAATAAGAAAGATAATACAACATCATCAGATAGTAATAATACTACAAATAGTGGTAATACTAGTAATAATCAAAGTCAAAGTGATAGTACAACCAAACATAACAATTAATTAAGGAGATCTCAATGAAACAAGGACAAATTATAACTTTACAGAAAAATCAATATATTGTGAAAAGTGATGATTTAAAAGTTTCTTGTGTAATAAGAGGAAAAATCAGACAACAACAACTTCTTCCACGCGTGGGAGATTTTGTTTTGTTTGATGAAAATAAAAAAGTGATAGAAAAAATATTACCAAGAAAAAATAGCTTTTTAAGACCATTAGTAAGTAACATAGATCAAGCGATAATAGTAACAAGTGTTAAAGAACCAGACTTTTCTTTATCTCTTTTAGATAGACTTTTAACTTTAATGGAATTAGCAAAAGTTGAAGGAATTATCTGTCTTACTAAACTTGATTTAATAAGTGATATAGAGAAAAAAGATATATTAGAAAAGATGAATTACTATCAAGAATTGGGTTATAAAGTAGTAGTTAATACTGATTTAGATAGTATTAAAGAATTATTGAAAGATAAAACTAGTGTTTTTATTGGGCAGACGGGAGCAGGTAAATCAACACTATTAAATAAATTATCTCCTGATTGGAAAATAAAAACAGGAGAAATATCTAAAGCTTTAGGACGAGGTAAACATACTACTAGAACAGTAGAATTATTTGAATTCTTAGATGGTCAAGTTCTTGATACACCAGGATTTTCAGCTCTTAACTTTGAAGGTTATAAAAGGGAAGATATTAAAGAAGCTTTTAGAGAGTTTAAGTTATATACTTGTCCTTTTAAAGATTGTTCGCATACTAAAGAAGGGGAATGTGAAATTAAAAGACAAGTAGAACTTGGTAATATAATGAGAAGTAGATATCAAGCTTATTTACAGTATTTGAAGGAGGTAAAGTAATGTTAGTTAGTGCATCATTTTTAAGTAGTAAAGATATTCCTAAGTTTTTAAATAAACTTAATGATACTGATATTAACTATATTCATGTTGATGTTATGGATGGTGTTTACGTTAAGAATAAAACAATGCCTTTTAGAGAAATGCGTCATATAAGTGATTATACTAGTAAGAGGTTAGATGTTCATTTAATGGTTAAAAATCCGTTAAAGTATATACCTGATTATGCTTCACTTAATACTGAATATATTACTATTCATAAGGATATAGAAGATGATTTATTAACTTGTCTTAAGGAGATAAAGAGTTATTATATAAAGACAGGAATAGCTCTTAAAGAAGAAGATGAAATAAAGGATATAATTCCATATTTACCTTATATTGATTTACTCTTGATAATGTCTGTAACACCAGGAGCAGGTGGTCAGAGTTTTCAAGATGAAGCCGTTTCTAAAATGAAAGAAGCACAAATCTTAAAGAAGGAATATAGTAAAGATTTCTCTTTTATTGTTAGTGTTGATGGTGGGATAAATGCCGATACTATTGCAAAAGTTAATAACTATGTTGATATGGTAGTGAGTGGTAGTTATTTATCTAGGTCAACTGATTTACAAGAAGCGATAGATACTTTACGATAGTTAAAAAATAGTTTATAATTGAAAGAGAATAGGGAGGGAAGCAAATGAATAATAATGAAAATAATACAAATCAAGTAAATACTAATTTAAATAATACTACTAATATTCAACCTCAATCAGTACAACCAGTGCAGCCAGTACCAGATACTACTAATGTAACACCTGTATCTGCTCCTACTGAACAAGTTCAAACTACTACACAACCAGTCACTCCAGTTCAACAACCAGTAGTAAATCAAGCACCACAACAAGTAAGTTCTACTCCGCAAACAAAAGTTGTTAAAGTAGAACAGGTTAAAGAAGTAGTAAAAGAAGTTCCAGTAGCACCTGTTACTAATCAAGTTCAAACACCACCATCTGCCAATAATGGAACGGTTCCACCTGCTCAACCAGAAGTAAAGACAGAGGTAGTAGTAAAACCAAAATCTAAGATAGGTGGTATATTTAGTTCACTTCTTTTAATTGCTTTTATCATTTTCTTATTTGCATTTGTTTATTATTTACCACAAATAAGTCAATATATAGAAGATTATAAGAAGGAGAAAAGTGGAGTAGAAGATGGGTCAATGAAAACTGGTACTATGACTTGTACTTATACTAGAGAAAATAATGAAGATATTACTACTACTTATGATATAACTTTTAGTTATGTTAAGAATAAGTTGAAAAAGACAGAACAAGTAACTTCTTATAAATTAATTGATAGTGCTACTAGTACGGCTACTTTAGAAGATTCGAATAAAGCTTGTCAAAATTTAAAGACAGAACTTGTTGGTGTAAGTGGTATTGATATTGATTGCTCTTTGACTGCTGTTTTACAAAAGACAACGCAAACGATTGATTATACATCTTTTAATGCTAAAGAAGTAGAAACTAATATTGCAGAATTTAAAGGATTTTATCCAGAATATCAACTAGACCAAAGTATAGCAGCAATCAAGAGTAATTTACAAGATGCTGGTTATAAATGTATTAATAGAGATGCCGATGCAAATTCATAGGATTAATTTCTTATGAATTTTTTTGTATAATAGGAAATTTAAATGGTTATAGAATTACTAAGACAATTCGACAAAGTTCTTATTATTTACTTGATATTATTACAATAGATACGTTCGAGATAATTTAGTTGTAAAATGTCAAAAATTATGATACGATTAGAATGTCAAAAATACTGATAAGAATAGAAAGCAGGTGTTTAGTATGTATCAACTCTCTAAAGTTAACAAGCAATTAACCTGGGGGGGGGGTATACTTTACTAAGCTAAATAATAAACTAACTTTCTTTTATCGTGGAATAAAGGTAGATTAAATATTGTTATGGTGATATTAATCTATCTTTTTTGTGTAAATTGAAATGAAAGGAATTAACTATTTATGAAAAAGGAAAAGATAAAGAATAGACTAACTATCGGAGTAACTTTTGTGTTATTAATTACAGTAATAGGTATCAGTTATGCAGCATTCAATTATGTAGGAACAGGTAAAAAGTTAAATACTATTACAACAGGAGCAATTTCTATGAATTATATTGAAAGTAGTAATGTTATTTCCATGAATAATGCTCTACCAACAACAGATACTACAGGAAAGAAAAGAAAGAATACTGGCGAATACTTTGATTTCACAGTAAAGTCATTAATAAAAGGTAATACAGATATCAACTATGAGATAGCAGCCAAAGAAGAAAGTGGTAATACATTTGCTGGAAAGAATATAAAATTCTATCTAACAAAAGTAAATAGTGATGGAACAGAGGAAGAGGCAATGCCACCAAAGACCTATTCAGAAGATACAACCAGTAATATCTATACAGGAAGACCAGCAGATATGATGAGTCTATTTGTAGGTAACTTAGCTAATCAGGGTGATACTGAGATTAAATATAGATTAAGATTATGGGTCGATGAAAACTATAATCCACAAAATGATAATGGTGGATTAGTATATAAAGTAAAAGTAAATGTTTATGGACAAACCAGTGATACAGTAGCGAAGGTAGAAGACACTTATTGTAAAGATAATGGATTTAATACTTTATCAGATTGTATGTTAGTAATGAATAATCATGAAGCAAGTGCAGCAGCAGCTAAAACAGCAATAAAAGCTAAAGGAGCTCCAAACTTTGCTAAGATAGCACCAAATGATACAGAAACAGATGGACTATATATGGCAGAAGATGATGAAGGAGAAAGTTATTATTATAGAGGAGCAGTAAAGAATAACTATGTATCATTTGCAGGATTTACTTGGAGAATAATAAGACGTAATGGAGATGGAAGCGTTAGAATGATTTAC
>ENA-OPWR01000166-OPWR01000166.1-human-gut-metagenome-genome-assembly--contig:-NODE-166-length-65328-cov-3.511559_pt1 | contig 65328 bp, 70 predicted proteins | sample MGYA00241507_ERZ502006 | MGnify/ENA primary metagenome ERZ502006 (study PRJEB25962, sample SAMEA2043041) | human gut metagenome | biome: human gut; feature: human-associated habitat; material: faeces...
CAGGTGAGACAATTTCGTGGAATAACACTTAAGACATTATCACAGAATAATCATAGTAAGATGTTAAATATGTTTAAAATTATTGACAAAATTTTTGTTTTAATGTATTATTTATTTATATGAAAGAGGTGTTTTAAATGACTGATGCATGTGGTGGATTATTAGATGTTGTCACTATCATTAGAAAAGTAGTAGATGTAATAAAAATTTTAATTCCTATTGGTTTGATAGTTTATGGATTATTGGATTTAGGAAAAGCAGTTATTGCTGGTAAAGAAGATGAAATGAAAAAAGCTCAAGGTACATTAGTAAAAAGATGTATTTATGCTGCTGCTGTTTTCTTAGTTGTAAATTTAGTTGTTTTCATTACTGGATTTGTAGGTGCTAAAGGGTGGCAGAATTGTTGGAATGCAGCAGGTGGTAATACTACTATAGGTGATAATGGTGGTAGTGTAGAAGGTTAATTTAACCTTCTTTTTTTTGCTTGATTTTTGTTGTTTCTATGATATGATATTATTTAGTGAAGGTGATAAATGATGAAGAAAGTTATATTAGTAGATGGTAATAATTTATTGTTTAGGAGTTATTATGCGACAGCTTATTCTGGTAATTTAATGAAAAATAGTAAGGGATTTCCTACTAATGGGTTATTTGGTTTTGTAAATATGATGAATAAAATTATTCATGAGGAGAATCCTAATTATATTTTAGTTGCTTTTGATATGGGAAAAACTTTTCGTCATGAAAAGTATGAAGATTATAAAGGAGGAAGAGATGAAACACCTAATGATTTAAAAATTCAGTTTCCGGTTGCTAAAGAAATTTTAAAAGTAATGGGTATTTGCTATTTAGAAGTACAAGGTTATGAGGCTGATGATATTATTGGTACTTATGCAAAATTAATTGATGATAATAGAGATTATGAAGGACTTATTGTTAGTAGTGATAAGGATTTACTTCAATTAATATCTAATCATAATACGGTTAAGCTTTTAAAAACAAAAGATTCAATAATGATGACTCCAGAAGTGTTTAAAGAAAATTATGGAGTAGAACCATTAAGAATGACTGATTTAAAAGGGTTGATGGGAGATGCTTCTGATAATATTCCAGGAGTAAAAGGAATTGGAGAAAAGACAGCAATTAAGTTATTAACTCAGTATAATAATCTAGAAAATCTTTATGAGCATATTGATGAAATTAAAGGAGCAACGCAAAGAAAATTAATAGAAGGAAAGGAGAGTGCTTTTACTAGTCGAGAAATAGCTACTATTTATCGTGAAGTTCCTGTAACTTATTCTTTAGAAGATTTAAAATATTCTTCTTGTATTTCCAAAGAATTAATTCAACTTTATAATGAATTAGAATTTTATTCTTTTTTGAAGAAGTTGGATAATGTTGTGGAAGAGGATAAAAATATTGATTTTAAAATTGTTAGTAGTAGAGAAATAGAAGAAATTAAAGATCCTGTTGCTTTATATATTGATATTAGTGAAACTAATTATCATAAAGCAAATATTTTAGGTGTTTCTTTGTATAATGAAAAAATCCATTATTATATTCCTTTTGAGTCTTTAGATAGTTTATCTTTTATCAAAGGAGAAGTTTATACTTATGATGCAAAAAAGAATTATGTTTTGCTTAAAAAAAGTCAGATGTCTGTTTTGAATGTTTCTATGGATGTTATGATTGCTAGTTATCTTTTAAATTATAATGTGAAAGATGATATTGCTAATGTAGCAGCTGCTTTAGGGTATGAATTAGAATTTTCTTCTAAGAGGGAAAAATTATCTTTGGAAGAATTAGCATTACGAAATGTGAAAAGAGCGAAGTTTATTTATGATATTACGGAAAGACTTTATAATGAGATGAGAGAGAAGGAAGTATTTTCATTATATCAAGAAATAGAGCTACCATTAAGTACTGTTTTAGCTAAGATGGAGTTAGAGGGAATTTGTTGTGATAAAACAATTTTGGATGATATGGGAGAAGATATTCAAGAGAGAATTCAAGTTTTAGAGAAAAATATTTATTCTTATAGTGGAGTTGAATTTAATATTAGTAGTCCTAAACAGTTAGGAGAAGTTTTGTTTGATAAATTATCTCTTCCTCATGGGAAGAAGAATAAACAAGGTTATTCTACTGATGAGGCAACGCTTTCTAAATTGAAGGATTATCCAATTGTAAAAGATATTTTGGAATATCGTATGTTAACGAAATTATATTCAACTTATATTGAAGGTCTTAAGAATAGTGTTCATTCTGATGGTAAAATTCATACTATTTATACACAGACTTTAACTAGGACTGGTCGTCTTTCTTCGATTGAGCCTAATTTACAGAATATTCCTGTTCGTAATGAGTATGGGAGATTGATTAGAAAGTGTTTTGTTCCAAGTTCAGGTTGTTATATTTTGAGTAGTGATTATTCTCAAATTGAGTTAAGAATTTTTGCTCATTTGGCTGATATTGAAGCGTTAAAAGATGCTTTTTTGAAAGAGTTAGATATTCATGCTAAGACTGCTAGTGATATTTATGGGATTCCTATTTCAGATGTTACAGCGAATATGCGTCGTAGTGCTAAGGCAGTTAATTTTGGAATTATTTATGGGATTAGTAGCTATGGACTTGCTGGGGATTTGAATATTCCTGTTAAGGAAGCTAAAGATTTTATTGATACTTATTTTCAAACTTTTCCTGGGATTAAAAGTTACATGGATAAAGCAATTGAAAAAGCTCATGAGGATGGTTATGTAAAGACTATTATGGGAAGAAAGAGAGTAATTGATGAGTTACATAATAGTAATTATATGATCAGGAACATGGGAGAGAGAATGGCTTTAAATACTCCTATTCAGGGAAGTAGTGCAGATATTTTGAAGAAAGCAATGATAGAGATTGATCAAAAATTTGAAGAATTAAATTTAAAAAGTAAGATGTTACTGCAAATCCACGATGAACTTGTATTTAATGTTTATGCAGAGGAATTAGATGAAGTAAAGAAAGTTGTTCGCGAGACAATGGAAAATACTGTTCATTTGTCGGTTCCGCTTAAGGTAGAAATTAATATTGGTAAAAATTTATATGAAGCGAAATAGAAGTGGGGGATTTTTATGCCAGAATTACCAGAAGTTGAGACTGTTGTTCGTGGGCTTCGGGAAAAAGTTGTAGGAAGAATAATTAGAAAAGTTAATATTTATTATGAAAATATTATTGAATATCCTGATGTTTGTTCTTTTCAAGAGAAAATTAAAAATCAAAAAATAAATGAGATAAATCGCTATGGAAAATGGATTATTTTTGTTTTAGATAACTATTATTTATTATCTCATTTGAGAATGGAAGGTAAATATTTTTTAAAACCTAAGGGTGCTACTTTAGAGAAGCATGAACATGTTTCATTTGTTTTAGATAATGATATGGAATTAAGATATATGGATGTTCGTAAATTTGGAAAAATGCAATTAATTGAAAAAGAAAATATTAATAAGATTGGTCCTTTTTTAGAGATGGGATTGGAACCTTGGGATAAAAAATTGAATACTTTATATTTAAAAGAAAAATTTTTGAGAAAGAAGTTGCCCATTAAAAGTTGTTTATTGGATCAAAGAATTATTGTTGGAATTGGAAATATATATGCAGATGAAATTTTATTTTTATCTAAAATTAATCCATTGAAAGAGGCAAATTCTCTTTCTTTGGAGGAACTTGAAAGAATTATTGATAATACAAAATTAGTTTTGGAAAAAGCAATTGAAAAAGGAGGAACGACTATACGAAGTTATACTTCTTTAAATGGTATTCATGGTCTTTTTCAACAAGAATTGTATGTTCATTCTAAAGAAGGACAAAAATGCTTAATATGTGGAAGTGATATTTTGAAAATTAAAGTAGGTGGTCGAGGTACTTATTATTGTCCTAAGTGTCAGAAAAATAGTTGATTAGCTTTTGTAAAATGTATAAGTATTTTGAACTTTTTTATTAGGAGGATTATGATGAAGTCAGAAGAGATTGAATTATTGAGAGAAAATTATTATTCTTTGGTAAAAGAAAAACAAGAATTGTTGGCATTGAAAAAAAGAATTTTAGAGTTGGAGCAGACAAGTGAAGTAAAAGAGTATTTGGATTTGGTTAATAGGATTAATTCTAAGCATTGTAGTAAAGAAAAGTCTAATCGTGAAATAGTTCGAGATGCAATTAATTTTTCTAATATAACTCCAACAAATGATATTTATGTTTATATTGGTACTTATAAATATGGTAATGAAACTGATATTATTCATGGTTCTTGTGATTATTTAGTTAGTCGAAATGATCATACTGCTGATTATGTTGTTTATTATAATTTAGAGGCAAAGAGATATAACTTAAATTTTTCGATAGAAATTCCATATGAAGAAGTGGATAAATTTGAAGGGGAACATAAAGTAATTTATCCTAAAAAATTTAATAGAGAAGCTTATTTTTATGATTTACAGGATGAATACTTTACTACGGTTATTTTGGAATCTGAAGAGAAGGCTATGTCAAAGATAAAAAAATTAGTTACTAAGATTTAATAAAGTGAGGATTGTTTATGTTTAAATTGGTATCAAAATATCAGCCAAATGGGGATCAACCTGAGGCAATAAAAGAGTTAGTTAGTGGAATTAAAAATGGGCGTAAAGAGCAGGTTTTATTGGGTGCAACAGGTACTGGAAAGACATTTACAATTGCTAATGTTATCAATGAAGTTCAGAAACCAACTTTGGTTCTTGCTCATAACAAAACTTTGGCTGGTCAATTGTATTCCGAGTTGAAGGAATTGTTTCCAGATAATCGTGTTGAGTACTTTGTATCCTAGAATTTTTTTAGTTAAGAAATCTTTATTTTTTAAAGCTTTTATGTACGTTTTTGTTTAATAAAAATATACTTAAAATACTATTTAGTTCTAGATGGAATTTATTAATTTGTGGCCAATTATTGTGTAATTCGTGTAATGATATTTTTAGAGAGTTATCTGTATAGATAATTCTTTTTTTTGGGAGGTGATGAAAATAGCAGAGTTTGAAATAGAAAATGATGACAGTTTTACTGTTGTAACAAATAATATCTTAAGAAATAAAGATTTATCTATGAGTGCTAAAGGACTATTATGTACTATTTTTTCATTACCACCAGAGTGGGATTATTCATTTAATGGATTAGTTTCTATATGTAAGGAAGGTAAGGCTGCCGTTAGAAATGCAATCAATGAATTAAAAGAGGCTAAATACATTAAAATTAGCCAATTTAGGAATGAAAAAGGATATTATCAATACAAATACACTGTTTATAGAAAACCTTACGAAGAGAGGCAAATAAATGAGTTTCATCCAACACCCGGTTATCGGATGTCCGATTATCGGAAGTCCGATAACCAGCCACAATTAAATACTAATAAATTAAATACTAAAGAATTAAAAGATAATATAGATAATATAGATAAAACATCAAACCAAAATTTAGAACATCATTATCTAACGAAAGAATTATTTAAATTGAACTATATCACTCCAAATGATAGTAGTTCTTTTTTGTTTGATGATCTATTTAAAAATTATTTATCTGATGGATTTACTTTTAGCAAATTAATTAGTTCTATTCACTATATTGTTCCCAGAGTAGTTAAGAGAAAATTTAAAGATGAAAATGGAAATCTTATTGAAAATAAATTTGGGTATTTTGAAGCCTCTTTTAAAAATAATTTAAGTAAATTTGAAAATATGCCTGATGAATTATATCCTCCTAAAAATGAGGATAGAGAACTATAAGTCAAGGAAGGAGTGAAATATGCAAAAAGGAAAAGTAATTTCAATCGCTAATCAAAAAGGTGGGGTAGGTAAAACAACGACAACGCTTAATCTTGGAATAGCACTTGCTAAATATGGTAAGAAAGTACTGTTAGTTGATGCTGATCCACAAGGTGATTTAACAACATGTTTGGGTTATTATGATGTTGATAATTGTGTTACATTGGCAGATGTGTTTAATGGATATATTACAGATAATAAAGTAGATATAAAAGATAGTATTTTACATCAAAAAGAAAATATTGATTTAATTCCTTCAAATTTGGATTTGTCTGCTTTGGAAATGTCTTTAGTTAATGCTATGCGTAGAGAAAATATTTTGAGTAATTGTTTATCTTCTATCAAAAATAACTATGATTATGTATTAATTGATTGTATGCCTAGTTTAGGAATGATAACAATAAATGCTTTGACTTGCGCTGATAAAGTTATTGTTCCTGTTCAAGCTCATTTTTTATCAGCGAAAGATACTAGTCAGTTATTAAAAATAGTTACACAAGTAAAAAATAATCTAAACCCTAATTTAGAATTGGGAGGAATTTTATTAACTTTGGTTGATAATAGAACAACAACTGCAAAAGATACAAAGGATTTGTTAGAAGAAGTTTATGGTGATTATGTGAAAATTTATGATACTCAAATACCAAATGTTATTAATTTAGCAAAGTCAGCTTCTGCTGGGAAAAGTATTTTTTCTTTTGATAAAAATAGTAAAGGTGCTTTAGCATACTCAAAATTTGCGAAGGAGGTATTAAACGATGATAAAAGAAGAGTTAAAGAATCAACTCAAAAAGAATTTATTAGATGATATGTTTACTACTCAAGAGCAAAGAGATGATGCAAAAAGAGAAAAAGTTATTGATATTAAAATTACTGATATTGATGATTTCCCAAAACACCCTTTTAAAGTTTTAGCAAATGAAGATATGAAAAATATGATTGCTAGTGTAAAAGAATATGGAGTACTATCTCCAGCTTTGGTAAGGCAAAAATCTGATGGAAGATACGAAATGATTTCTGGGCATAGGAGAAAATTTGCTAGTCAGTGTGCTAATTTAAATACAATCCCATGTATTGTTAGAAATTTAACTGATGATGAAGCAACAATATTGATGATAGATAGTAATTTGTCACAAAGGGAAAAAATACTTCCAAGTGAAAGAGCATTTGCTTACAAAATGAAGCTAGAAGCAATAAAGCATCAAGGTAGAAAAGAATGTTTAACTTCTACACCATTGGTGGAGAAGTTATCATCAGAGATAATAGGTTCTGAAAATAATGAAAGTCGAGAACAAGTTAGAAGATATATTAGACTTACTTATTTGAATACTGAATTATTAGATTTAGTTGATAATGGGACAATTGCTTTTAGACCAGCAGTGGAACTTTCATATTTAAAAAAAGATGAACAAGAAATTCTTGTAGATTTTATTAAATATAATCAATCAACACCATCATTGGAACAGGCAATAAAGTTAAAAAAATTAAGTCAAGAAAATTTATTAGATGTAGATGAAATGCATGATATTTTAAGTAGTTTAAAACCTAATCAAAAATCAAAATTGAAATTTGATAGAGAAAGACTACGAACTGTACTCCCAAAAAATATAGAAGAAAATAAAATTGAAGATTATGTTGTAAAGTCTATTGAATATTATACAAAGTATTTACGTCATAAAAATAGAGAAAGTAGGTAAGATAGAAATTATATGATTTAGAAAAATTTAATTTGTAGAAATGACAAAATGAATAATGTATGATTATAATTTGTCAAAGTGGAGGGAAAAATGAGAAAAAAATTAATATTTTTGATTTTAACTATTGTTTTAGTATTAACAATAGTAGGGATTGGTAAATTTAGAACTACAAGTAATAAAAAAAATAACAATAGTTTAACTGTGAAGAAAGTGGAAGTGAAGAAGGAAGATTCTAAAACAAATAAAGAAGATAAAAAAGAATCACAAGAAAAATTAGAAGAAACTTATATTGGTAAAGATAGTATAGAAGAATCAAATGTAGATTCAAATAATAATGCAAATAATGATTCAAAAAAGTCAGAAGATACTTCAATTCAAAGTAATCATTCAAGAATTGATGAAAAGAAATCTCAGGCAAATGAAGTAACTTCTAATAATAAAAATGACAGTAATAAAGTGGATACGACGAATCCAAGTTATTCTATTCATAAGGGAATTATAGATTGCAATGATTATTCTAAATGTTTAGATATTTCTTTACCAATTCAATTTACTTATAAAAAGTCAATTGCTAATACTTTTTATGTAGAAGTAAAGTCAATAAATGGTTCTGTTTTAGGATATTTTATAGAGTATGTTTTTAAAGAAAACACTTATTCTAGTTTAGAAGAATGCAATGATATTGGAAATAAAATTAAAAATACTTTATCTGATAGAGTTGCAAGTTATACTTGTAGTGTAGAAGGAATACTAAAAATAAATACAAAATATTAGAACATTAAGTTGTTCTTTTTTTGTGGAAAGGATTGAGAAAATGAAAAGTAATTTAAGAAAAATTTTAAGTGTATTATCTTCTTTGATGATTTTAATTTTAGGGATTAGTGTAGTATATGCTGGTACCAATGATACAAATATTGTTAAAGATAGATATGCTAATGCATATGGTGTTTATGATGGAACAGATAGAGTTCATCTATTTTATGCAGAGAAGTTTTTGATGAATGGGAAAGTAGCTTATTGTATTGAACCAGCAGTAGCTATTAATACTAATATTTATTCTTCAACTGAAGACTGGAATGTTACAGGTCTTAGTATGGAGGTTAGAAATTATGTTAGGTTAGTAGCTTATTATGGATATGATTATCCTAATCATCAAACAAGAAATTATTATTTAGCAGCTCAAGAATTAATGTGGGAAAAGATTACTGGAAGAGAAACTTATTGGGTTACTGAATTAAGAAAAGATGGCCCTAGAATTGATGTGGAGAGTGAAAAAAATGAGATATTAAATCTTGTAAATAATCACTATAAAGCACCATCTTTTGATGAAAAAACTTATGAAGTAAATATTGGAGAAGAATTAACTTTGAATGATACTAATGGTAGATTATCAGGGTATGAAATTTATAAAGCTAATGGGTTGGATGTAAAGATTGAAGGTAATACTTTAAAAGTAAAAGCTAAGGATACTAAACAAATAAACGAAGTTCAATTGATTAGAAAAAATTATACTTCTCAAATTAATTTAATTTATCATAATGGTGCAAATCAAAAATTAGTAAGTACAGGTTATTTAGATCCAGTTGTTTCAATTGTGAATATTAAGACGGTAGGTGGTAATATTACAATTGATAAACAAGATAAAGAAACAGGAGCAGTAGCTCAAGGAGATGCTACTTTAAAGGGGGCAAAGTATGGAATATATAATTCAAAAAATGAATTAGTAGATACATTGATTTTTGGTACAAATAATAAATCTAAAGATTTACCTTATGGTAATTATACAGTAAAAGAAATAGAAGCAAGTAAGGGATATGAATTAGATAAGACTGTTTATGATGTAACTTTAAATTCTAATAATATTGATGTTAAGTCAATTGTTTATGAGAATGTTATTAAAAGAAATGTAAATTTATTTAAGGTATTTGCTAATAATAAAACTGGTATGCTTTTAGGGGAAGCTAATGTACAATTTGATATTTATTTGAAATCTAGTAATAAATTGTATAAAAGTGTTATTACTGATAAAGATGGGTATGCCGAAGTTGAATTGGTATATGGTACTTATATTGTTAAGCAAGTAACCACAACAAAAGATTATGAAAAAGTAGATGATTTTGAGATTGTTATTAATGAAAGCACAAAAAACCCTGATAATATTTTACTTTCTAATGCAGAAATTACAGCTAAATTAAAGGTAATAAAAGTTGATAAGGAGACAGGAAAAGTAATTAAAAGAAGTGGTATTAAATTTAAAATTAAGAACACTAAAAGTAATGAATATGTCTGTCAAAGGATTACTTATCCAACAAAACAAGATGTTTGTGAATATGAAACTGATGAGAATGGAGAATTTATTACACCTTTTCCACTTAATAGTGGAAAATACATTTTGGAAGAAATGGATCAAAAGATAGATAATTATCTTTGGAATAAGGAATCTGTTTCTTTTGAAATTGGGGAAGATTCAAAGTTAAAAACTGATGAAAAAGATGGTATTTTATTTGAAATGAAATTTGGAAATTCTCGTGCTAAAGGAAATATAGAAATCAAAAAACATGGTGAATTATTTCAAGTTGATAATGGAATGTACTTTTATAAAAATACTAATTTAAAAGGAATTGAATTTGGAATTTATGCTCTTGATGATATTGTTTTGCCTACAGGAGAATTAAAGTATAAAAAGAATGAATTGGTTTCAAAGATTATTACTAATAAAGATGGTTATGCTGTTTCTGAAAAGTTGGAACTAGGTAAGTATTATGTTAAAGAACTATCTACTTTAGATGATTATGTATTGGATGAAAATACTTATCCAGTAGAATTAAAATATAAAGATCAATATACTGAAGTTGTAACAAATAGTTTGAAATTAAAAAATTATTTAAAGAAAGGAAAACTAATTTTTACTAAAAATGATATTTCTAATTCAGCACCACTTCCGAATACTACTATGGAAATTTATACAGAGAATGACGAATTAATTTATACTGGCGTTACTAACGAAAATGGACAGATAGAAATTGATAATTTAAAAGTTGGAAGATATTATTTATTAGAGAAAAATGCTCCAACTGGTTATAAAATTAATCCAGAAAAAATGTATTTTGAAATAAGAGAAAATGGTGAGGTTGTAAAATGTAGTATGGTAGATGAAAAGATTGAAATAGAAGTACCAAATACAGGTATTCAAAATTTTTATATTTTAGAATCTATTATGGGACTTGTTTTAGCAACAGGAATAGGAGTTATTGTTTATGCAAAGAAAAGAAAAAAATAATTGGAAAAAGGGTCAACTTTATGTAGTTGGCTCTTTATTTATTGTAATAAGTTTAACCTTTTTATTATTTAGGTTTTATTCTTTTTATAGAGAACAAAGAATTGAAAAAGGAAAAATAAATTCTTTTTATCAATATCAAATTGAAAAGATAAAAGTAGTACCTAGTGATGTTAATAGGGAAAATAATGACTTAAATTACATAGCAGTATTAAAAATAGATTCAATTCATTTAGAAAAAGGATTATATGATATTCAAAATAAATTAAATCATGTAGATAATAATATTGAAATATTAGAAGAAAGTACAATGCCTAATGTTCAAAATGGAAACTTAATTTTAGCAGGGCATAATGGTAACGGAAAAAATTCTTACTTTAGAAATTTACACAAAATTAAAGAAGGAGAACTAATCAGTATTTTCTATGATGGTTATGAATATCAATATCAGGTAATGAATATTTATCAGGTGGAAAAGACTGGAAAAGTAGATATTATTAGAAATAAGGAAAAAACAACTTTAACTTTAATTACTTGTTCAGGAAGAAATAAGCAATTAGTTGTGATAAGTGAATTAATAAATATGAGGAGGAAATCGTGAATTATAGTTATAATCAAATTACAAAAGCTTTAGATAAATTGTTTAGAGCAGGTTTTGTAGAAGAAAAAAATATTTTAAATATGAAATTAGAAGATTTGTTAAAGATGCCTGATTTAACTACTATTGAGATAGGAATTATTATTGATTTTAAAAAGGCAATTAAAGATAAAAGTATAGTTAAATTTTTAAGTAATTATACAAAAAATATTTAATAAAGGAAGGAGATTTATATGTTGAATCAATTAGTTTTAGTGGGAAGGATAGTAAGAGATCCGGAGGTGAAGGAGTTAGATAGTGGCAAAAAAGTTAGCCATGTTACTCTAGCAATACCTAGAAACTATAAAAATGAAAATGGTATATATGATACAGATTTTGTAAATTGTACTTTATGGGGAGGTATTGCTGAAAATACAGCAAATTATTGTAAAAAAGGTGATGTTGTCGGTGTTAAGGGCAGAGTGCAAACTAGGTTGGTTGAGAATGAAAATAAGTTAGAAATTGTTGCTGAAAAGCTTACTTTTTTAACTAAGGCAAAAGAAAAAGAAATGGAAAAAGATGAAGAAGAAAGGTAGTGGTATATTATGGGTTTTGTGAATAAAAGACCACCAGTTAGTTTGAAGTTACAGGTAAAAGAGTATAATTTGTTATTAACAATTCTAGAAAGAAATCAATTGTCGGATAATGAATTAATCGTTGAAGATGCAAAAAAGTTATATGGAAAATTGTTAAAGTATAGTATTCCAATGACAGATGATGATTCTAAAACAGAATATGTTCATGTTGGATTTTATGCTGAGGAGGCTAAAAATATGGTAACACAGTTTTTAGTTTTTTATGATGATGAAGTAGTAGATAGAGACTATTATACTTTGCTTTTAGAAATTAGGCATAAGTATTTAGAAAGTAAAAATGCAAGTGTATAAATTTATTTTTTATACATTTGTTTTCTATTTATGTTTTTATTATTATGATTGTGGGAGGAAAAAACATGAGTAATAATATTTATCAATTAGTAAGAAATAATATAAAATTTTATCGTAAACAAAAGAATATGACTCAAAATGAATTATCAGAAATTACTGGTTTTAGTCATGAGTATATAAGAAAGTTAGAATCGTCCAAGTATTGTGGAGGTTTATCACTTGATAGTCTTTATGTTATTTCTAAAGCATTAAAAGTACCTATTTCTAAATTTATGGAGAGTAATTATGAAGTATAATAATGATGATTTGTTTTGTGATTTTGCTAAAGCAGAGTTCGATAATTACTTAGCAGGCTTTTTGTATTCCCTTCAATTTAGTGATGAAAAATATAAAAAGTTAAAAGAAGAACAAAAAGAAATTACCAATCATTATCCAGTAATCGCTAAAGTTTTATATGATAATGAGATTGAAATTTTGAATGAAGAGCAGATAAAAGCAATGATTAAGGTATTAGAAATAGAAGAAGAAATAAGAATGATAGAAGAAAAAGAATTATTTTATTGTGGAGGTAAAGAGTTCTATCATTATTTAAAAAAAATGAAAATTTTATGATAGAGGCATACTTATTTTGATAGGTATGTTTTTTTTTTGATGATAATCTATGCTATAATATTTTTATAGGAGTGATTGTAATGAAGACAATAAAATGTAAAGAATGTGGGAAAATATTATCAAAAAAAGCAAAAATTTGTCCTAATTGTGGATGTGGTATAAATTGGGGTAAGAAATTTCTTAAAATATTTTTAGTTATATTAATTATATTTGTTATAATTTTAGGGTTGTCATTTGTTCCAAATTTAATAAAAGATTATAAGTTCCAAAAATTAAGTAAAAAATATTCTGGTACATGGGACTTAAAAATAGATAATGATCAGTATTATCAAAATGATGGTGAAAGATTGAAAATCCTTTTGGATAAAGAATTAATCTTTGGTACTGATGTTATATTATCGGCATCAGATAATGTTGGAGAAGTATCTATGTGTATACCAGAAGAATTTGATGAAAAATTTGTTAAGAGATGTCCTGAATCATTTGTGAGACTTTATTCATACATTGAAGTACCAGATATAGTATACATTAATTTTATTGATGAAAATGGAAGTCTTATATTTATAAAATTTAAGTATAGTGATGAAACTTTAAAACAAACTAGTTGCCATAATGGAGAATTTTGGGGACAATGTGTTGATGAAAAATTAAAAATAACTTATGAAAAAAAATAAATGCTTTTGTAAAATTATCATACTTGCTTTTGAGTGAGTATGTTTTTATTTGTAATTTTTTTATTAATATTAAAAAATAGAGAGAAAGGTGAAGTGAATGGATAAAAGAATTGAAAAATTAATTGATACAATAAGAAAGGAAAGAATTAGACAGGGATATTCCTTACGACAGTTAGCAAAAGAATGTGATACAAGTCATTCATGTATCTTTGATTTAGAGCATAGTTATAATTCAAAAATTGATTTAATAAAATTATTAAAAGTTTGTGAAGTTTTAGAGATAGATTTTTATGATTTACTTGTGAAAAGTGGTTTAATTTTTAGTGATAAGGTATTCCATTGTTATGAGATTGATGTTTATTTAGATGATGAATTATTTTATAAATTTGATGTAAGTGAGACAACTGAAGATAGGGCAATTAAACTATTAAATGAATACTTAGAAATAAACAATTTAATATATGAAGATTGTGAATTGGAATTTGAAATTAGAGAAAAAATACCAAGATCATTAAAAAAATAATTAAAAAATAGAATAATAGGGTATAATAACATCTGTGGTGAGATAGAGTATGAATGAAGATAAATTAAAATTGTTTGTTAATGAATTAAATTATAAAAAACAAGTTAGTTTTTATTTGTTTAATGTTAAATATATTATTACTTATGAGGAAAAAAGGTATAAGATAAAGCAAGAAAATTTATCAACGTATCATTCATATTCTAGTATTGTTGATTTATTTAATGAATATTACATCTATGGAAATGCACTAAAAGATTTATTTGAGGAAATTATAATAATTTAAAATAAAATACTTATAAATTAAGTTCATTTAGATAGTAAACTTTATTGTTATGAAAAGAAAAATCCAAGAAATTGGGTTTTTATTTATGTTTAGCAAGCACTGAATTTTTACTCCCGCAGAGAAAAATTCTATTTATGGGAATTTCCCATACCCTATTAAGCAATTGGTGAGAGAATGATAATATATTTTGGATTATTAGTAGTAATGCCAATTCTATTTTTTATTTATATTTGTTGTTTATTAAGTGGTTATTGTTCTAGGCAAGAGGAATTAATGAGATGCGTAAACGAAATAGAAAAAAACAATTTTGGTTATCATTCGAAGAAGAACGACAATTAAGGCTAAATGCAATTAAAGTTGGACTTTCAGAATCTGAATATGTTAGAAGTTTGATTATGGGATATCATCCAAAAGAGAAACCGTCTAAGGATTTTTTTGATTTAATGATGGAATTAAGAAAGATTGGAATTAATATTAATCAAATTGTAAAAAAAGTGAATTCTACAGGAAAAATCGATATTGGTTATTTTCAATATGAAATGGATAAATTAAATAGTATAGTTGATAGGATGAAGAATGAATATCTTTAGTTTATTTTAATTTGGAGAATTTTATGGCAGTAGTAAAAATATGGAAAGTTAAAAGCAATTTAAATAAAGTAATTGATTATGTAAGTGATGAAAATAAAACTTTAAAAGATGAAGATAGTAGTTTATTGAAAGAATTACATCAAGTAATTGAATATACAACAGATAGTTTTAAGACAGAAGAAAAGTGTTATGTCACAGGAATAAATTGTATTCCTGCAACAGCCTATCAGGATATGATTGATACAAAGAAAAGGTTTCAAAAGACAGATGGTATATTAGCATATCATAGTTATCAATCTTTTAAAGAAGGAGAAGTTACACCAGAGATTGCTCATGAAATAGGAGTTAAGCTTGCTGATGAAATGTGGGGAGATAGATTTGAGGTTGTAGTATCAACCCATTTAAATACAAATCACATTCATAATCATTTTGTATTAAATTCTGTTTCTTTTTTAGATGGGAAAAAATATTATGATAATCGAAGTAATTATGCAGAGATGAGAGCAATTTCTGATAGTTTATGTGAAGAATATCATTTATCAGTATTACCTGAAAAGAAGTGTAAAAGTGGTATTAATTATAGTTATTATTCTAAAAAAAATTTAGTAAATACTAACTATTATAAAATTGTTAAAAATGATTTAGATTTAGCTATTAAATTAGCATATACTTATGAAGATTTTGAAAGAATCATGAAATCATGGAATTATGAGTTATTTTATCGCTCTGGAAATTTGACTGTGAGAAAATATCCCTATCACAAAAACATTAGAGTATTTAGAAATTATGGAGAAGAGTATAGTATAAATCGAATTAAAGAAAGAATAAAAATAGAATTTTTTAAGATACCAAATAAGAAAAAGTTAAACTATAGTTCTCCTCCATATTTTAATTTAAAGCATAGTTATTTATATAAAAAGTATGTTCATTATTTGTATTTATTAAAGATATATCCTAAAAAATATCCTAGAAGTTATGTATCTCCAGAAATTAGAGCAGAAGCTAGAAAGATGGATATGTTATCTGATGAAGTGAGATTGTTGGTTGCAAATGATATAAAAAATCATGAGCAACTTTTTTTGTATCAAAATAAGGTGAATAATCAGTTAGATATTTTACTTCATCAAAAGAATATATTATGGAATCGTTACAAAAAAACTGAAGACATCATTGGAAGAGCAAAGATAAAAGTAGAAATAGATACATTATATCAAAAAATTAAAAAGGTAAGAAAGGAAGTGGTTTTATGTCGTGATATTGAAGAACGAACACCTAAGATAATTAATAATTTAGAACAACAAGAAAAAGAAATAAATCTGTTAAAAGAAAGGAAAGGGATGAAAAGATGAATTCAAGTGAATCGGCTGAAGCAGTTGTGAAAATGGCGTTACAAGGTTCAGAGGTTGCATTAAAAATTAGTGGAGAAGGAACAAAAGAAATACTAATTATGCTTTATGCTATCTTAAATGGATCTCAAAAAATAAAAGGAAAGACAAAACTTACCAATATGTTGAAATCAGGTAAAGAGTTAAAAATATTTTCTCTTAAACAAGAAGATTTAAAAAAGTTTACTGAAGAAGCTAAGAGATATGGTATTTTGTTTTCTGTTTTAGTAGATAAGAAAAATATAAATCCAGATGGTTTGGTTGATATTATGGTTAAAACGGAAGATTCCTATAAAATTAATCATATTGTAGAAAGATTTGAATTAGCTTCTGTTGATAGGGTAAAATTGAAATCTGAAATAGAAAAAGAATTAGTAGATAAATTAGCAAATGATGTTAAAAATAAAGGAGAAAAAGTTCCTGTTTTAAATGATGAATTTATTGAAAAAATATCAAAAAATGTTCCTTCACAAAAAGAATTAAACGAAATGTTAAACCCCTCTACGGCGAAGATGGAAAAAAGCCCTCTGTCCGAGCCTTCATCCAAGAACAAAGAGAATTTAGAGGTTACTAAGAAATCATCAGTTCGAGAAAAATTAGAGAATATAAAACGGGAGCAACAGGAAAAAGAAATTAGCAAGAATGAGGTTCAACATGAAAAGAGTAAGAGGACAAAGACTACCATACATAAGAATCCAAAAGTTAAAGTATCAAAAGTTAAAAGTCGTTGATTTGAGGAAATGGAGGAATTTATTTGAGAGAAGGGATAAAAGTTTTAAAACTAGATAAATATGAGATTAATACTATTCTTAATGCTTTAAAGTTTTATAAAGAACTAGCTGATGAAGCAGATAAGGATAGTATTTTAATTTGTAGAACTATTTTGAAAATTATAGATACTCCAGAAAAAACTAATGTTTTTAGAAGAAATGATAGAGATGAAGTTAGATAAAAGAAATTCTTTTTTTGTTTTATTCATTTTTGGATTGGTTATTGTAGTATGGTTATCATTGTTAATTGCTCCTTATTGGAATAGCAGTTTTATTGACATGATAGAAGGTATTTCTAAAGCATTAAGTCATCCATTTGTTATTTATTATTGTGAAGATAGTTTTAAAGTTATATTTATCTTTTTGCTAATTTATCTAATAGGAATCTTATATTATTTATCTACTAGAAGAAACTACAGAAAAAGAGAAGAATATGGTTCTGCTAAATGGGGAAATGTAAAACAAGTTAATAAGAAATATATGCAATTACCTTTATCTCAAAATAAAATTTTAACACAACATGTATATTTAGGGTTAGATGGTAAAGTTCATAGAAGAAATCTTAATGTTCTTTTATGTGGGGGAAGTGGAGCAGGAAAAACTTTATTTTATTGTGAGCCTAATATTATTCAGGCAAATACTAGTTTTGTTGTTTTAGATCCTAAAGGAGAACTTGTTAGAGATACAGGAGCTTTGCTTGAGGAAAAAGGGTATGTAGTTAAAGTTTTAGATTTATTAAATATGGAAAAAAGTCATTGTTATAATCCATTTGTATATTTAGAATCGGATAATGACGTTCAAAGATTAGTAACTAATTTATTTAAAGCAACTACTCCAAAGGGAAGTCAATCAAGTGATCCATTTTGGGATACTTCTGCTAGTATGCTATTACTTGCTCTTATTTTTTATTTAAAGTATGAAGCCCCAGAAGAAGAACAAAATTTTTCAATGGTAATGGAGATGTTACGAGCTGGAGATGTAAGGGAAGAGGAAGAAAATTATTCTAGTCCGTTAGATATTTTATTTAATCAATTGGAAATTAGAAATCCAGAGCATATTGCTATTAAATATTATAAAAGTTACAGAAGTGCAGCTGCTAAAACTTTAAAATCAATTCAAATAACACTAGCTGCTAGATTAGAAAAATTTAATCTTGAAAGTTTGGCTAAACTAACAATTACTGATGAGTTAGAGTTAAAAAAATTGGGTGAAAGAAAAACTGTTTTGTATGCATTAATACCAGATAATGATACATCATTTAATTTCCTTGTCAGTATTTTATATACTCAATTGTTTCAACAGTTATTTTCTATTGCTGATTATAAATATGGTGGAAGTTTGCCAGTTCCAGTTCATTTTGTAATGGATGAATTTAGTAATATTTCTTTGCCAGATGATTTTGCTAAGATTTTAAGTGTGATGAGATCAAGACAAGTATCTGTTAGTATTATTCTTCAAAATTTGTCTCAATTAAAGTCACTATTTGAAAAAGATTGGGAAGGAATTATTGGAAATTGTGATACTTTTTTGTATTTAGGAGGAAATGAGCAATCAACTCATAAATATGTTTCAGAATTAATTGGAAAAGCAACAATTGATACAAATACTTATGGAAAATCTAATGGGAGAAGTGGTAGTTATTCTACTAATTTTCAAATGACTGGAAGAGAATTATTAACGCCAGATGAGGTTAGGATGTTAGATAATCGGTATTGTATTTTACTGATAAGAGGCGAGAAACCTATAATAGATTTAAAATATGATACTTTTCATCATCCTAATATAAGTTATACGCCAAAGGGAGGAGCTATTCCTTATAATCACGGGAAGTTAAATAAGGCAATTGCTAGTATTACACTTGAGGAAAATACTGATGGATATACATTTAATGAAGTAAAAGATGTTGTTGATGATTATGTAATTATTTCTTCAAGTGAGTTAGAAAAATATTTTAATAAGAAGGAAGGGTGATAGTTTATGTTAAAACAAAAGAAAAAATTGAGAGGTAAGTTATTATTTCCAGCATTAATTGGAATTCAATATTTAAATATTCCTAATGTTTATGCTGCAGAGAAAGATCCATTACAAGTAATTAATAATTTGTCTAATTTAATGGCTAGCATTATTACTACTTTTGGGGGAATTGTTTTAATGTTTGGAATAGTACAAATTGGTTTATCTTTTAATTCTCATGATCCAAGTCAGAGAGTAAGTGGAGTAATGACTTTTGTTGCAGGAGTTATTCTTACTTGTTCTAAAGCTATAGTAGATAGAATTACATAATTGATGGAGGTGTTATATTTTGTTATTTTTAAGTGAAAGTTGGGTAGTAGATAATATTAATAATGCCTTAAATACTTGGAATAGTAAGCTAACTGAAATATTTCAGTTAATAACGGAATCTCCAGAGACTTTTAGAAATGGAGCTATATGGAAAGTTATTTTAAATATTAATGGTGCTTTGCAGGCTATTGGTTTATCATTGTTAGTTTTGTTTTTTTTAGTTGGAGTTATTAAAACATGTGGTTCATTTGATGAGATAAAGAGACCAGAGCAGGCAGTAAAATTATTTATTCGATTTGCTTTAGCAAAAACTTTAGTGACTTATGGCCTAAATATTATGTTATCAATATTTGAAATTGTTCAAGGAATTGTATCCAAAATGATAACAACGGCAGGCTTAACTAATTCAATGAAAGCCGTTTTACCAAGTGCAATTGAAACAGCAATTAATAATACAAGTTTTTTAAAAAGTGTTCCTTTATGGGCTGTAACATTAATTGGGGTATTAGTAATTACAGTATTATCCTTTGTAATGGTTTTAACTGTTTATGGTAGATTTTTTCGATTGTATTTATATACAGCAATAGCACCTATCCCTTTATCAACTTTTGCAGGTGAACCTACACAAAATATTGGGAGAAGTTTTTTAAAATCTTATTCAGCAGTTTGTTTGGAAGGAGTAATTATTGTTCTTTCTTGTATTATTTTTTCTCTTTTTGCTTCTTCACCTCCAACAATTGATGGTAATGTTTCAGCAGTTACACAAGTATGGAAATATTTAGGGGAAGTTATTTTTAATATGTTAATTTTAGTAGGAGCAATTAAAACTTCTGATAGAGTGGTTCGAGAAATGATGGGATTATAAAGCTTATTATTTTACTATTGTTTACAAATTATTAGTTGATTTGATGTAATAATTTAAAAAAGTATGATTCTGATAAGAATTTTATATAGAAAGAAGGTTAAATATTGAAAAATAAAATAAAATGTTTATTGGTAAATCCTTACCAATTACCAAAAGAAATTGAAATAAATAATGATTTAGAAACTTTGCAACAGTATGTAGGTGGATATATAGAAACTATTCAATACAATGATGTAATTATTATTTGTAATGATGAAGGAAAATTGAATTATATGCAACCTAATCGAGCAATTGGATCAGATATTATATTTGGTCCTTTTTTGGTTGTTGGTGATGATTTTGAAAATGCCGATTTTAAATCATTAACAGAAAGACAAATATTAGAAAATAAAATTCGTTTTGATAAATATAGCATTAGAAAAACAAATGATAAAATTAATCAGATTCTTGGTAAAACTGTTAATGATATTATTCAAATAAAAAAAGATGAATATAATTGTGAAAGATAATTTGGAGGTGAAAAGATGCGAAGACAATATGATGATTTTACTCAGTTGAAAATAAAAGATATGAGTAAAGTAATAAGTGATATGACTTATAAGTATATAAATGAAGAAAGTAATTCTCCAACAGTAGTTCCCTCATCACATTATGAAAAAATTCTTAGTCAAGTACAAGAAAATTATTTAGGAGAAATTACGAGTAGACAATTTTTAGTGATTATGTATAATCAATTGAATGCATTAAAAAAAGAAGATGAAAAATATTTTTATCAAGCATTATTATGTTTAGACATGGGATTAAATCCTAAAGATTTAAGATTAGATGAACAAATAGCTATTTCTTATACTTATGATTACTTATCTAGTATGCAAAAAGTTGAGAAAAAGGATTTTCGGTTTTTAAATGAAAATATTACTGATGCTTATCATCACTATAAAGAAGATCCAGAGATTCAAAGACAAGCAATAGAGGCAAGTAATACTATAGAGAAAAAGGAGAATCCATCTTTGGTAGATGATAGTAAGAAAAATTATAATAGAAATGATATTTTTGAAAGATAATTAATGGTGATGTTTATGGAAATAAAAATTAATAAAGAAATAAGAAGTTATACAGAAAATATTTATTTTGGATTGTCTTTAAGGCAATTCTTTTTTTCTGTATTAGCTTGTGTATTGGCAATAATTATATATTTTACATTTCATGGGATTCTTCCTAATGAAATTGTTTCTTGGTTATGTATATTGGTAGCAATTCTACCTATTACGATTGGTTTTGTAACATATAATGGAATGCCTGCTGAAGTATTTTTGAAAGAAATTTTTAAATTCTATTTTCTAATTCCAAGGTATTTAGTGTTCAAGCCTGTTAATTATTACAATGAAGTTTTGAAAAGGAAGGAGAACTATGATGTTTAAATTAAAGAAAAAAGAAATGGAAAAGTTTATTGCTCCTAAAGGAGTACAAGATATTATTCCTGTTATAAGAATATGGGAAGATGGTATTTTTTTAGTAGGGAAAAATAAGTATTCTAAAACATTTCAATTTACAGATATTAATTATGCAGTAGCAAGTAGAAGTGATAAGGAAGGAATGTTTCTAGATTATAGTGAATTATTAAATTCACTTGATACTGGAGCTACAACAAAAATAACAATTTACAATAGAAGATTAAATAAAGTTGATTTTGAAAACAATATATTAATTCCTATGAATGGAGATAATTTAGATGAGTATAGAAAAGAATATAATAATTATCTTTTAAATCAGGCAGTTGGAATTAATGGTATTATACAAGAAAAATATTTAACAGTTACTATTTCTAAAAAAACTTTAGAAGAAGCTAGAAACTACTTTAATAGAATTTACTCCGACTTGTTTTCTCATTTTTCTAAACTAGGTTCTAAATGTATTGAATTAAATGCTGATGATAGATTAAGGATAGCTCATGATTTTTATAGAGTAGGAGATGAAAATAATTATCATTTTGATATTCTTTGTAATATGAAAAAAGGACATAGTTTTGCAGATTACATTTGTCCTGATATTTATGAAAATAATAAGGATTATTTTAAAGTAGGAGAGAAGTTTGGAAGAGTTTTATATTTAAAAGAGTATGCTAATTATATTAAAGATTCTTTTGTTACAGAGTTAACTGATTTAAGTAGAAATATTATGTTAAGTATTGATGTTATACCAATTCCAATGGATGAGGCAGTTCGTGAAGTTGAAAATAGAAGGTTAGGAGTAGAAACAAACATTACAAATTGGCAAAGAAGGCAGAATGCAAATAATAATTTTAGTGCTATAGTCCCTTATGATTTAGAGCAACAAAGAAAAGAGAGTAAAGAATTTTTAGATGATTTAACATTAAGAGATCAGAGAATGTTTTTGTCAGTTTTAACAATGGTTCATTTAGCAGATACCAAAGAGCAATTAGATAGTGATACAGATAGTATATTATCAATTGTTAGGAAGCATCTTTGTCAATTTGCATGTCTTAAATATCAACAATTAGATGCTTTGAAAACAGTGATGCCGTATGGAGTTAATTATATTCATGCTTTAAGAACTTTAACTACAGAATCTTTAGCAGCTTTTATTCCTTTTAGAGTTCAAGAAGTAAATCATGAAAATGGAATTTATTATGGATTAAATGTAATTAGTAAAAATATGATTATTGCTGATCGAAAACAGTTATTGAATGGAAATTCTTTTATTTTAGGAGTAAGTGGTTCGGGAAAATCTTTTACAGCTAAAAATGAAGCAGTTTCTATTATGCTAAAGGATAAAAATGCTGATGTAATAATTATTGATCCAGAAAGGGAATATTCTTCTTTGGTAAAGGCTTTAGGAGGAGAAGTAATTACTATTTCTGCAACGAGTGATAATCATATAAATGCTATGGATATGAATAGTGAATATGGAGATGGAGCAAATCCTGTAATATTAAAATCCGAATTTTTATTGTCGCTATGTGAGCAATTGATTGGAAAAAATAATTTGGGAGCAAAACAAAAATCAATTATTGATAGATGTACAGCAAGTACTTATCGGCATTATCAACAAGGAAATTATAAAGGTATTCCACCGACACTTCAAGATTTTAGAGAAGAACTTTTAAAACAAGTAGAACCAGAAGCAAAGGATATTGCTCTTGCTTTAGAATTATTTACAAATGGTAGTTTAAATACTTTTGCTAAAAATACAAATGTTGATACAAATAGTAGATTAGTTTGCTACGATATTTTAGATTTAGGTAAACAGTTATTACCGATTGGAATGCTAGTAGTGTTGGATAGTATTTTGAATAGAATTACTAAGAATCGCTATGCAGGGAAAAATACTTATATATTTATTGATGAAATATATTTATTGTTTAATTATGAATATTCTGCAAACTTTTTATTTACTTTATGGAAAAGAGTAAGAAAATATGGGGCATATTGTACTGGAATAACACAGAATGTTGAGGATTTGTTGCAAAGTCATACTGCAAGAACAATGCTTTCAAATAGTGAATTTATTGTAATGTTGAATCAAGCAAGTATTGATCGAGATGAGTTAGCAAAATTATTAAATATTTCTGACTTACAAATGAATTATATTACTAATGTTAAAGAGGGGAATGGTCTTATTAAAATTGGTAGTATTTTAGTTCCTTTTATGAGTAATTTTCCTAAAAATACAAAGTTATATCAGTTGATGACGACAAAACCTAATGAAAATGGTGTAAATTAGTATTTTATTTATGTATTATTAATTAATTTATGTTAAAATGTAGTAGAGCCTAAAGGTAGTAGAATGGGGTGAAATTAATGAAAAAATCTGAAATTATTGCATTAATTGCTGAGAATACTGAATTAAGTAAAGCAGATGTTGAAAGAGTTTATAATGCAACTTTTGATTTGTTTAAGGATGAATTAGCAAAAGGTAATAAAATTTCAGTTTCAGGATTTGGTACTTTTGATATTTCTGAAAGAGCAGAAAGAGAAGGTAGAAATCCTCAAACTGGTGAAACAATTAAGATTGCTGCTAGTAAATCAGTAAAATTTAAAGCTGGTAAAGAATTAAAAGAAAAAGTTAATGGTTAATATTTGGAAAACATAATTCAAACGAGATTTTTATATATTTTAAGCAATGTATTTAAATCTTTTTTTTTTTGTGGGGTGATTGACATAAAGATAAAGGTAAAAAATATTTCTAAAAACGGAATAAAATTACTAAAAAAAGAAATTATTTTAGCTGATAAGTTAAAAGATAATGTAGTTGATATAAAAAATAAAAGTAATGAATTAGTAGCCAAAGATGATTGTAATATTACTGAGTACGCTAATAATAAAGTTAATGAATTTACAAAATTATCTACGGAAAAAAACTTAAAAAAAATTAATGGAATTGGGCGTAAATCATTTAGAAACACAAAGAAAAATTTCATAAAATTAAAGAATAAAATATCAAAAAATAAAAGTAATAAGAGAAATAAAACTAATATAAAAATAAAATCCTCAAATAACAACTTAAATAATGTTCAAACTATGAATAAAATAGTAAAAAGAGATTCACAAAATCAGTCATTAAATTTTTTAAAAAGAAAATTAAGAAATTCAATAGTAATTGTAAAAAAATCAGTAAGAGCAGCATTTATTACTATTAAAAATACAATAACAGGCATGAAGGCAGTAGTAGAGTTATTGATAGCTGGTGGTTGGGTTATAGTAATTATTATAATTATAGTATGTATTGTTGGAATATTGTGTACTTCTAGTTTTGGTATCCTTTTTTCCAATGAGCAAGATGATGATAGTTTGAAAATATCTGCTATTATAGTAGAAATTAATAATGATTTAAGCAGTAAAGTGGAAGAAATAAAAAGAAATAATATTTATGATAATTGTAATATTAATACTAGTATTTCTAATTGGAAAGAAATATTAGCTTTTTATAGTGTTTATGCAATTAGCAATAACAAAGATTCTATTACTTTTGATAGAGATAAAGTAAGTGATATTAAAAGAATTTTTTGGGAATTTAATACTATAAATTATAGATTAGATTTAAATAAAGTTTTATATATAGATATTAATAGTAAAAGTTTAGAGAAAATGATGAATAATTATAATTTTTCTTTAGACCAAAAGGAGGAAGTTAATAATTTATTAAATAGTGAACTTGATTCAATGTGGAATAGAATTATATATAATAGCACAAATAATAATAAATGGATATTTCCTGTAAGTGATTTTTATGTTATTACAACTTATTATAGTCAAGAGCATCAGGCTTTAGATATAGCGTCATCATATAATACTAATATTCATTCAATCGCGGATGGAACAGTTATTTTAGTAAAAAATGGGTGCGTTGCTGGTAATTTATCTTGTAATGGTAAAGCAGGTAATTATATAACAATTAAACATGACGGAGGATATTATTCTCAATATATGCATTTAAATAAAATAATGGTAAATGTAGGGGATAAGGTTAGTGCAGGAGATGTGATTGGAACTATGGGAAATACTGGAAATGTTATTCCAATTCCTCCTAATTCATCTTCAAAATTAGGAACGCATTTGCATTTTGTACTATATGATGGGCAAAGAAAAAATTTAAAAATAAATCCAACTATCTTTTTTAATTTGTAATAATAAAATTAAAAAAATATTGTACTAACTGGAAAAAATGTTATATAATGTAAATTGTAGGAGAGGTGTGTTAAAAAATGAATAAAAAAATATTTCGATTGTTTGTAGTATTATTGGGATTTTTATTTCCAAATTTTGTTTTTGCAGCAGAAGATTCCTCGGCGTTTTTACAAATATATTATGATGAGGGAATGAGTTCTGGAGTTTACAAATCTGAATCTGATGTTCCTGAAGGATTGCATTCGTGCATTGAAAATTACAAAGGTTTTAGTTATGATGGGGATAAAACGGTTACATTCAACAATGTGAAAAATCCTTATGTTGTTGCTTTAAAGTCCGTGAATATAAAAATTGCGGGAAATAATAATATTAGTATGTTTGGAAATCGTGCTAGTAATGAAGAATTAGCTAAGATTTCTGTAACTGGAGATGGAGTATTAACAATTAAAAAGGCTGTAGCATTAGGAGAAAGCACTAAAGAATATACAAATAATGATTTATTAGAATATGCTAAACAATTTGTTTCAACTGATTTACCAACTTATATTAATTGTGAGGGTGATTTAGTGATTGGTGGAAAAAAACCAATTTGTGAAATCAATAAAGATTTTGTAGGAATATCAAGTGATAAAGATTTAACTGATTATTCATTGGAAGTTATCGATAATAAAGATAAAATTTCTAATGAAAAAATGGACTTAATTAATACAAATATTGGTGGTAAATTACTATATTCGTATGATGTTAATTTGTTGAATGGAGACAACACTAAAGTTACTAGTGGTAATTTTAAAATTAAATTTCCAATTAATGATGAGTTAAAAAAGTATAGTGAATTTAAGGCTGTTTATTTGGATTCTAATTATGATGTAAAGGAAACTTTCGAAGTAGAGAAAGTTAATGATTATTTAGTTTTTAGTACTAATCATTTAAGTAATTATGCTCTTGTTGGATTACAAACAATGGGAGATATAAATAATGATGGAAAAATTGATTTAAAAGATGTTATTAAATTATTAAAAGTATATTTAAAAGTAGAGGAAGCTCCATCAAATATTATCGAAGTTGGAGATATGAATAATAATGGTAAAATTGATATGAATGATATTATTAAATTACTAAAAACTTATTTAAATTCCTAGAAAGTAGTGTTTTTATTAATTACTACTTTTTTTGTTTAAACTTTATAAATTTATTATTATATATTTATTGAAATTAACCATTAAATAGGTGTAGAAGATATTTTTGTAAGAAAAGGAGAAGAAAATGAGAAAAAAATTATTAGTATTTATTTTAATGCTATTTCCGATTATGGTGGATGCAAAGGTTGTAAATCAATATACTTATACAAAAAATGAATCACTTTATTGGACAGGGTTAGATACTGTTGGTTTAGGGTACAACTCTGAAAATGTTTATCCCATATATGATTATGTGGATGAAAATGGATATTTTCATAATGTTTATCAAACTAGGGATTTAAATTATTTATATTGGAGTAGTTATGATAAAAGTATGAAAATGACCAATACCATTAAAATTCCAATGTATTTTAATAAGGATAATTTAGATACTATAGGTGAAATATTTTATCATCCTTTTGCTCAAGCGATATATAAAGATGGTTATTTGTATGTTGCTTATACATTTCCTGCTACAAATAAAAGTCTAGGAAGTGTTTATACTCAAAAGGTATTAGCTATTGTGAAATATGATACAGATGGAAATGTTATTGTCTCAAAAGATTATACTGGAGAAGTATTGAATGCTTCAAATTATCAGAGTGGTGGTTCGCAGATTATTGCTTATGGGACATCATCTGTTAGTATGACTTTGAATAATGATGAATTAACTTTGTTCTTTGGTAGGAACATGTATAATAGTCATGAATCTAGTTTGTTTGCCGTTTTCGACAAAGATACATTGACACATAAAAGTGTTTTTTATAAAGATTATTCGATGGAATTAGGTGGTAAGTATTACAAACTTGCTCAATTATCCATTTCTCATTCCTTGGGGCAAAGGATAATTACAACTTCTGATAATGAGTATTTAGCGGTAGAATTGGGAGATGCCTATCCAAGAGGAGTTGTGTTAACGAAAACAGCTTTAACTTATGATTCGGAGTATGATTTAAATTATTACGAACCTAGACAATTATTAATGTCTTCATTTAGTGAATCTGCTAAAGGAAGTAATGGAAACAATATTATAAATTATGAGTTAGGAAATATTATTGAACTGGATGATGGATATTTATTAGTTGGAGCTACTACTAAGAATTTAACTTTAAATTGGTCGAGTTATATGAATAATCCTTATAATCTATATGTACAAAAATATAAAAAAGATATTCATAGTTGTAAAAATGCTGAAGGTTGTCAGTTGTTTAACGTTGATTCTATAAGTGCTACTGGTGATAAACCAACGGATACTTCTAGTGGTGATATTTATTTGACTGGAAAAGAAATTAATTATGGAATGAACTTTTTAACAGATTTTAATAATAGTTCTATTATGATGCTTAGAGCAGTAAAGTTAAACAATAATAATGTGGCAATATTTTTTGAAGAAAGGGCAGTAACAACTTCAAATGATAAATTAACTGTTGATACGAGTAAAAAAAGTAGTGCTTATTACATGGTAATAGATCATGATGCTAATATAATTGTACCTAAAACAAAATTAGATAATGTAACTTTAAGTGGTGAAGAGCATTATGTGTATCATGATGGTTATGTTTATTTTAGTTCTATTTATGATAAAACGATAACAGTAAATAAGATAGATGTTTTGAATCAAATAGAAAGTATTAATTTGGATAAAAGTGAAGTGTCTATAGATTATAATCATTCTATTAAAATAAATGCTACATTAAATCCAAGTGATACTTTTATGGATAAAACGATAAAATGGACATCAAGTAATCCTTTGGTTGCTGACGTTGATCAATCAGGCACGATAACGGCAAAGTACCCTGGTAGTGCAGTTATTACAGCAACAACTTCAAATGATAAAAAGGCTACAGTTAAGGTAAATGTAACGGGTGATTATCCTGTAGTGAAAGGCGATATTAATGGGGATAATAAGATAACTCTTTCAGATGTATTATTATTGATAAAGATTTATTTTGGAAAGATAACACCAACAAATGTTCAGGTAATAGCAGGAGATTTTAATGGTAATAGTAAAATAGATTTGAGTGATATTTCGTCTGAAATAAAATTGTATTTTAATAAAAATTAACAAGGAATGTTATTAATTTTTTATTGATTAAGTTGCTAATATATTATTAATCATAGTGTAAAAAATAACTGACATATTTATTGAAGATGGAGATTTTATATGATATAATATCATTGGAGGAGGATGTGAATTGAAAAGGATACAAAAGAGCCAAAAAATGAAGGCTCAAAGAAAGGTTAAAAAGGGGGTTTTGGGCCTTGGAATATTTCTTTCTTGTTTTTTAGCGGCTATTGTTTATGTTTGTGCAGCGGATGTTCCTACATTTACATTAAAGACTGACAATACCAAATTAGAACGTGGTCAAGAATTTACTATTTCTGTCGAGACAAGTAATATGCCAGATTCTACTGAATTAGCGGACATAATAACTTATGATACAGATGCTTTTGAATTATCTGATTATGATGATACTACTGCTAATTTAACTAAAAAAGATGTTACTAAGTTAATTGTTCCTTCGGAAGAAGATGGAATGGTTGCATTCATTATGGGAGTAAATGATGATGCGTTAGAAGCAGGAAAAAGAATTAATTACAATGGCATTTTACATACAGTAACATTTACAGTAAAAGATTCAGCAAAAGGTGGAAAATATGAATTTCAACTTAATTCTTCATTAAATAATGTAGACACTGAAATTGATACTAAATCCCAAAATTTAAGTGTTGATGTTGTAATACCAGTTGATCAAACAAGTGTTAGTTTAGCAAAAGATACATTTGAATTGAATAAAGGTGAAACTGCTCAAATCAATGTAAATTATGCTCCAGCTGATACGACTGATTCCAAAGAATTTACATATTCGGGTTATAATGATAAGATTATTTCTGTTTCTAGTGATGGAAAAATTACTGCTCTTAGTGCAGGTACAACTACTATAACTGTAAATGCTTTTGGAAAAGATTATACAGCAAATGTAACAGTAACTAATCATATTAAAAGTGTTTCATTAGATGAGTCAACATTAGAATTGGCAAAGGGAAATAGTAAGACATTGGTTGCTACTATTAATCCATCAGATACAAGTGATTCAAAAACAATTACTTGGACAAGCTCAGATAAGAATGTTGCTACAGTTGATGAAAATGGTAAGATTAATGCTGTTGGAGTTGGAACTGCTAATATAAAAGCAACAACAGTAAATGGTATGGAAGCTATTTGTAAGGTAACCGTTATTGTTCCATTAACTAATGCAACTCTTAGTAGTAGTAATTTGACTGTAGAAAAAGGTGAAAGTAGAAAATTAAGTGTTACTTTAGAGCCTAAAGATACAACGGTTAATGACATTCAATGGACAAGTTCAGATGAGTCTATTGCAGCAGTTGATGAAAACGGTAATGTTACTGGAATTAGTAATGGAACTGCAAAAATCACTGCAAAAGTTGGTAATTTCACTTTAGAGTGCAATGTTACTGTAGTAATTTCATTGAAGGATATTACTTTAAGTGATACAGATATTAAATTATTACCAACTCAGAAGAAGAAAATTGATGTTGTTTACAATCCTACTGATACTACTGATAATAAAACAATTACATGGGATAGTAATAATAAAAATATAGCAACCGTTTCTTCAGATGGAACTATAACTGCTGTTGCTAGTGGTACAACTACAATCACAGCAAAAATTGGTAATATTACTAAAAATGTTAATGTTAAAGTTTTAGTTCCAATTGATAATGTAATTATTCAACCAAGTTCAGATATTACATTAGATAAAGGAAAAAGTACAACTTTATCTGTAAGTTTTTATCCAGATAATGCTGAAGAGGACAAGACTGTTATTTGGTCAAGTGATAAAGAATCAGTAGCAACAGTTGATAAAAATGGAAAGGTTACTGCTATTAGTGGTGGTAAAGCTGTTATTACAGGTAAAATTGGTAGTCATGTAGTGACTGCAAATATAACAGTTGAAGTACCTGTTAATAAAGTGGAATTAAATAAGAAAACATTAAATCTTGAAAAAGGTTCCAATGAAAAATTAATTGCAACTATTGATCCTACTGATGCAACTAGAAAAGACATTGTATGGTCAAGTAATGCTAATGAAGTGGCTTCAGTGTCTTCGGATGGAGTTGTAACTGCTAAAAAGAACGGAATTGCAATAATTACTGCAACTGTTGATGGAAAGAGTGTGGATTGTACAGTAAATGTTAGTACTTCTGTTCAATCAGTATCATTAAACAAAACTACAGTTACATTGGAAAATGGTAAAACTACTGAATTAGTTGCAACAGTAAATCCAGTAGATGCTACTTATGATAAAATTGAATGGACAAGTTCAGATAAGTCTATTGCAACAGTTGTAGATGGAGTTGTAACTGCTAAGAAAAATGGTAAAGCAACTATTACAGCAACTGTTGGAGGAAAAAGTGCTTCTGCTACTGTACAAGTTATAACTTTGATTGATAAATTTGAAATATCTAAAAGTTCAATATCAATTGTTAAAGGGAAAACTTATCAATTAGAAACAACTATTTCTCCAAGTGATACAACAGAAAGTAAAGTTGTTACTTGGGAAAGTGCTAATAAGAATATTGCAACAGTTGATAAAAATGGAGTAGTAACAGGAGTTAGTAAAGGTACTACTAAAATTACTGGTAAATTAGAAAATGGTAAAACTGTTACTTGTGATGTAGAGGTAACGATAATTCCTGTTGATTCTATTTCTTTTGAAAATAGAGTTGTTGATGCATTAAAGGGGAAAAAATTAACTTTAAAATTAAATATTAATCCAGTAGATGCTACAGAGATAGAAGATATTTCTTATACTAGTGATGATGAAGAAATTGCAACAGTTGATAAAAATGGAGTAGTAACACCTTTAAAGAAAGGTGAAGTTACAATTACAGCAAAGATGGGTAATTATACTGCTACGACAAAAATTGTTGTTGATGAAATTCCACTAGAAAGTATTGCATTAATTAGCACTTCCAAAAATCTTAATGTTGGAGAAAAATTAAAATTAAACGTAGTACTTAATCCTGAAGGTGCAACAGATGAAGTAACATTTTCTTATCAATCTAGCAACGAAAAAATTGCAACGGTTGATGAAAATGGTAACGTGACAGGTGTTAGTGCTGGTCAAGTAACCATTACAGTTAAAGCATCAAATGGTATGGAAAGTACTATAACTTTAAACATTATTGATAAATCAAACGGAAAAGTAAGTAGTCCTAAAACTGGTGTAGTGCCAATTTCTATCTTTGGTGGTATAGCTTCAGTTTTAATCTTTGGAATAGCTTTTGTTTTAAAGAAAAAAATTGATTTAAAGTAGTAGAAATGAAGGGAACTATTATTTAGTTCCTTTTATTTCTAGATTATGTGTACTTAATTATAACTTTATAATTGGTGGAGTTTTTAAAAGGAGTGAATATGGGGATTAAAGATAATTTTAAAAGGGTTTTGTTAATTATTTTATGTTTATTTACTTTAGATAGGAAAGTAATGGCTGAGTCGTATCAAGAGGTAATTGATGATATTATCAAGGATAACAAAATAGTAGTTAATAGCGTTATTCCAAAATCTTATAGTGAGGCATATACTTTTCTTAAGTATAGTATTCAATCAAACAATAAATTTAAGCAATCAAATTATTCAATTAGTGGTCTTAGTTTTAACCCTGATTAAATTAATTCTCAATTTGAAGGAGTTTATAGTTTATCTATCTGTGAAAATAGTGTGTCTAATGGTATTATAACGTGTGAAAAAGAGCATAAGTATGAAGTTAATGTAGTTTTTGATGATTCTAAAATAGATAAGTCAATTTTAAGTAAGATAAATACTTATGATGCTGAAATTCCAAAGGGAAAGCAATATAATGTATGGAATGGTAATCCGTATGAAAATGTAGTATTTATAGATGATATGGAGTTATTAAATTATATTTCTAAGATTAATAGTGAATATAATGACTTGATGGATTTAGATAATATTTTTAACATTTTGCGTTTTAATTCAGAATATAAAAAGCTTACTAAGAATGTAAATTTTGCTGATTCTGGTAATGCTGCTGGCAATGGTTATGGCATTTTTTCTTCAATTGGAAGTAATGTTATTTATGAAATTGATGGTTATATATATGGAATTTCTTCATTCCAAATTAGAGAATTTATTCTTAATGCAATATATGTAGATGAAAAGGTCGATATAACTAATAAAGATCAAGTGTTAAGTGCAGTTCAAGCAAGATTGAATGATAATTTTTCAAATGATAATTTTAATGTTTCTATTGGTGATAATACAAATTTGGAATCTTTGATAGATGAGATACAAGAAGAATATTTATCTCCGTATGGAATGCCGTTAGATGAATCTAAAATTTCAAATCAAATTGTAAATATTAGTTTTGGAGGATATGCTTATCCATTTTTAGTTATTCAAGATTCTTCTAAAGTTAAAAATCTTACTTTAGGTAATGTTGTAACTACTGACTTTTTAACTAATGCTTCTATTGAATATAATTCTAAATTAATACCTGCAGATTCTCAAATAAAATTAGTTCAAAATAATAATAATAGTAAAATTTTAAAAAAATTGAGATTAGCTAATGGAGACACCTTTAATATAAATTTGTTTTCTAATACTGTTAATGATTATTTTCAATCAACTTCTAAAGATAATTTTAAAATTTCAATTCCAATCAGTGATAATTTAAAAAATAAAGATTTATTGGCTTATAGTATTGATGATGATGGAAATGTTGAAGAATATAATATTACAATAAACGATAATTATGCAATTTTTGAAAGTGATCATCTTGGGGAATATACAATTGGCTACCTTTCTAAAAGTGATGATACTAATCTAATTGGAGATATGAATAATAATGGTAAACTTGATTTAAATGATGTTATTATTTTATTGAAAAAAGTATTAGGAATAATTTAATTTAAGTTAAAATCTTTTTCAAGAAATTGAAGAAGATTTTTTGCATTACTAAGTACTTAAAGTGAAACCTGTTTTTAAATAATTTACATCTTAATATATACATGTTATAATGAAAACGTAGAGAAGGTTAGGAGGTAGGAATGAGAAAAAATGTTTTTTTGATACAAATTTTTCTTATTATGCAATTATTTGTATTTTGTAATAATGTTTATGCAGAAGAGAAAACTGTTTTTTCAATGAATACTGTTACTTCATCATCTGGGGAAGATGTAACACTTAAGTTGAGAATGGATAATAATCCAAAATTCGGATTGCTTTTTGTAAAAATATTGTATGATACAAATAAGTTAGAATATGTTGATTCTGAAGTAGTTGGATTAAAGAAAGCTTTGATAAAAGGTGTTGATCAAAATAAACAGAAAAATGTTGTATTGTATGCTTTAACAATTGATTCTAATAAATTGTTAGATGATACTGGGGATATTTTAAAACTTAAATTAAAGATTAAAAATGATTGTAAAGAAGACACAGAAGTAAAGATAGATGTTACGGACTATGGTGTTGATGAAAATACTTCACTAGATTATGAAGTAAAAAATGGCATGGTGAAAGTAAAAAAGAATATAAAAAGTATAGATATCAGTAAAAATAATGATTTTTCTCTTGCAGAAGAAGTGAAAGAGAAAAACTTAAAAAATATTACTTGGACAAGTAGTGATGAGAAAATTGCTACAGTTGATAAAAATGGAAATGTTCATTTTAAGAAAGATGGAAATGTAACAATAACAGCGCGTGATGGAAATAAGGTTGTTTTATCGAAAGAATATTATGGTAATGAAAAGATAAAAAAACAGTTATCTATCTCGAAAAAAGTATTATTTATTGCAGCAGGAATATTACTTGTATTTGTAATTTTATTAATCAGTTTGTTTATACGAAAAAAGAGGAAAAATATAAAGTGAAAAAGAAACAAATATTGTTGAATTTATTGCTAGTGTTATTAATTTTCTTGCTTGGAATATGCATTTATAATATTTTTAAATTGTATAGAGATAATAACAGTACTTCAAAAATTATTAGAAATATCGAAAATAAAGTTGTTATTCCAAAAATTGATCCTAGTGATGCTAGTATAATTCAACAAGAAGATAAGTTAGAACTAGAAAATGACTTTTCTAAATTAAGTAAAATAAATTCAGATACTGTTGCATGGATAACGATAGAAAAAACGAATATTAATTATCCAATTGTTCAAACGACTACTAATAGTTATTATTTGAATCATTCTTTTGATAAATCTTTAAATGTCAATGGTTGGATTTTCTTAAATACATTAAATGCTGGCGATTTTAGTGATAAAAATACAATAGTTTTTGGACATAATACGAATGGAAGTACTATGTTTAGTCAGTTAAAGGGAATTTATAATGGTAAGTATGGAAATGAAATAAAAATTTATATTTATTTAAGAGATATTGTTTATAGGTATGATACTTTTTCAGTATTTTTAACAGATGAAAATGATGAAAATCCACTGGATAAATTTATAGATTATGAAAAGATATTAGAATATCAAAAACAAAGTAAGGTTAAATTTAATGTTAGTGTCAATGAAAATGAAGATATATTAACGTTGTCTACTTGTTATAATACAACAAATCAGAAAGTTATATTAATGGCAAAGAGACTAAATTAATGAAAAATATTATAAGTGAAATTTTACGGAGGAAGAAATGAAAAAACGAATTATTGTACTATTTTCTTTATTATTATTTTTAGCAATTCCAAAGGTTTATGCCTTATCTACTGATGAGTTGTTAATTGTAAATGGTAATGTAATTAAAAAAAATCATACAATAGAAGATGTAAAAAAAATGTTTGGTGATCCAATTGTTACTACAAAGTCTGCGTTTGGAGGAGAAGCATATTCTTTTAGTAGTTATGGGGATAATACTTATTATTTGTATATTGAAACAAATGCGGATGGTGTTATTAAATCTTATGGTGCTTTGTATGGTAATTTTGAATCAAAGAATCGTAAGTATGGGGATAGTTGGTCAGATAATGGTTATGGTATGGGAGGAGATCAAATAACTGATAATAGTGATAAAGTTTTTGGAAGTCTAGATTATAATACTACTCGTACAGAATATAATGATTATTGGAAAAAGTTAGTAGAGAATAATCGCTATCTTTATGATATGCAAAAACATACAATTGAGGCTAAAAGAATTTATAATTTAGTACAAAATTATGAATTTACGCAAACTTATGTCAGTGAAGATTTATTTGATATTGCATGGCAGTTATACACGAATAATTCTTCTTTGTATGATTATGCTAAAATTTCTAATAATCAGAAAAAAATTAGTTTGATTAATAGTAGATCTGTTAACTACAATAATTTTTCTTTGCCTAATCCATTAAGATTATTTTCAACTGCCAAAAATTATTTCAAGGGCAGTGGTTATAAATATTTATTTTATGGAGTTTACCCTAATGATAATGGAACTTGGGCTTCAGAAACCTTATTTATTGATCCAACTTTTTTAGATAAAAAGGTCGAAGTACCTTTAACTAATGAAGAAAAAATAAAGTTTGCAAATGTTAAGAATCAGTATTCTATTTATAAAACGCATGCTTCAAAAATTGAAAATCCAATAGAAGAAAAATGGGATTATTCTACTTTGCCTTTAAAAGAAGGAAAATACTCAGAAGATTACTTACAATTAGTTACTGAATATTTAAATATTGCTAGAATAGGGATTGGGTTGAATCAATTAAAGTTAAATTTGGATATGTCTGATGCTGCTCAGAAAAAAGCTGCTTTAGTTATGTACAATAATATCAATAATTTAGGGAGTGGTCATTTTCCTGAAAAACCTAGTGGAGTTACGGATGAATATTATAAAAAAGCACAATCTTATATGAATGAAAATTTATACAGTGGTGATCCACAGACAAGTATCATTAATGCTTTGAATGATGCTTATGGTGATCCTGTAACATGTGGGCATCGATATAATTTACTTAATCCATATTATTTAGAGTGGGGGGTTGGCTCTGTAGGATCAGGTATTTCTATGGGATGGCAAGGAGCACATAAGTTTTCAGGAATGGGTTCATCTAATGTAGATTTAGTTGCATGGCCTAGTAATGGCATTTTTCCAATCGATTTTGCTTATAATGGTATTGGAAATTGGACAGCTTATTTCTTTAATGGTTATCGGTCTACAAGTGATACCTATGTGGTGATTAAGAGGCTGAACGATAATAGTGAATATATTATTAATAAAGATAATTTATCTTCTACAAAAGTATTAAGTTTGCATGGCAGTTTAGTAACGTTTAGGGATGATGCTATAACTTATACTGATGGGGACGTTTTTGAAATTAATATTTATAATTTGAATGATGGTTCTGGAAATTTAGTAAATTATGCTTATCGGAGTGTTTTTTACAATTTTCCTAATGTTGATAATATTGTTGAGGCAACAGATATTTCTCTAAGTCAGGATAATGTTACAATCAAAAAGGGAGAATTAGTTCGTGTAATTGCTAAAGTATTACCAGAAGATTCTAATAATAAGTTAATGAATTTTAAAATCAAAAATTCATCAATTGCAACTGTTAGGCAAGATGGAACTATTGTTGGTGTTAAACCTGGAAAAACATCAGTTACTGTTGAGAGTGGAAATGTTTCTAGAGTAATTAATGTTAATGTTAGTGATGAAAATGGAAATGTTCCAGATTATTTGATGGGTGACATGAATCAAAACGGGAAAATAGATTTGAAGGATATTATTATTTTAATTAAAATATATATTGGTTCAAAGCAACAAAGTGATTTAGATCTTACTATTGGGGATATGAATCAAAATGGTAAAATAGACTTATCTGATATTATATTGACCCTTAAATTATATGTAAATCAAAAATAGAAAAATATTAATGATACTTTATTTCGTTTACTTTTTAGAAATTAAGTATCGAATTAGTCTTCAAAATAACTAATTAGATATAATTACATTTTTTTGAAAAAAATTAAACTAAACTACTCTTAGAAGGGTAGTTGCTAGTGAGTTGTATTTCTTACTGGGAACTACCTTTTCTTTTTGCTGATTTGAAGTATTAAAGTCAACTCACCCAATGTAGCTATCTCTTTATTGGAGATGGTTTTTTCTTATGTGCTTGGTAGTGGCGAGGGGCAGTTGTATTTTAGTTTTTAACTATAAAATAAAAGATAAAGAAGAGAGCAAAGTTACTGTAACTATTGTTTATAGTAATTTTGCCCTCTTTTTTATTTTTGATATTTATTTTTTTTGGATTAGAGGACCACCATCTCTTATCAATTTGAAAAATCGAATTGATAGGAGGATATGAAAATGGATTTACGTCCAAAAAGAAGAAGAAATAAAGATAATCCATATAAATTAAGTTGCATAAAAGATAAAAATTTATATTTTATTACTTTTAAAGATAGTAGAGGAATACTTCAAAATGTAAAAGTAACTTTAGAAGTATTTAATTTATTTAATGATTATGAACTTAAAGATATATCATTTATGAATGAATATGATAATCATATAGAACATATTAATCTTGAAGAGGAGCAGTTATATATGAGAATGTCTGATAAACCTAATGATTTATCTCAACAAGTACTAGAAAAAATTAGAGTTAAAGAACTAATGATAGAGATAAAGAATTTACCAGAAATTCAGAGAAGAAGATTTGTTAAGTATTATTTTGAGAATAAAACTTATGATGAAATCGCTTTAGAAGAGCATTGTACTAAAATGGCAATAAAGTTTAGTGTGGATAAAGCATTTGAAAAAATTTCAAAAAAATTACAAAAATAGGCTATACTTTTGGCTTCTAACTTAGGAATAAGATGAGGAGGTATAAATACTTCCAAAGTCTTATTCTTTTTTTGAATGAGATAAAGTTCTTTGAAAATTTAATCATTATCATTAAATACATTCCTATTATAGTTGGAAACGACTAGCACATTAGTAAGTTCGCTTGCGACCAAAACTTGACTATAAATATAGGGTTGCTCTCTATAGTGCGATGATAAATAATAGGGACAATGATACTTCTGCTTAGCCACAATCTCAAATAATGGGAGCAGTTCTGTGCGAACCACAGGAAGGTGAGATACCTATGGAATTGATTAGCAATCAATCATTTAATGATAAATATATTTAACTTAATATGAAAGGATGGAGAAAATGAATGAATATATATAAAGTTATTGTAAGAAAAGTATTTAAAGCAGAAATGAATGTAAATGCAAAAAATGAACAAGAGGCTTTAAATAAAACTATTGATTTAATGAGTAGCTGTGATAAGAAAACTTTGGATTCGGATAAATTATTTGATTCTACACCAATACTTAATTATGAAGTGGAAAAATGTTTAGCTGAATTAGATAGTCTAATGGATGAATGTAATTAGAAAAAATTAATTGTCAATCATACAATTTGAGTATTTTTAAAATTGTTTTAAAAGAATAGCAGTGTTATTATGATTAAAATTTTATGAGGGAGGTAAAAAAATGGATGAGAAAAAAGTTTATACTGCAGTTGAAATTCAAAAAATGTTGAATTTGAGTAAAAGCAAATTATATATATTTCTTGATGAAGCATATAGGCGACAAGATCCATTTAAGGTATTAAAAATTGGTAAGTTATATAGAATCCAAAAAGATTCTTTTGATAAATGGATAAATGGTGAGGTGTAGAAATATTGGAAAAAAAGAGTGTAGCCTTTTTTGAGAGAGGTTCATGGTATCATAGATATAAATTAGTTTTGGACGATGGAACAGTAAAGTATTTAAAAAAAGGTGGCTTTAAGACAGAAAGTGAAGCAGTTGATTCATATAAAAAATACTTAGAAATATATGAGAATAAAATATCAAATTATAAAATTTTAGTAGAAAAAGATATTAGTTTTATTAGTTATTTGAAATACTGGTTTGAAAATATTTTTTCTTTAAGAATAGAAGATACAACCAAAAGTGTTGGCTCTTATATTATTTATAATTTGATTATTCCTAATATTGAATATGATATTAAAATTACCCAGATAACTTCGGATTATTTAGATGACATTATTGCCAGGTGTAATTCTATAACCTCTTGTGGAGGCTATTCTTCAAAATCTTATATTTATATGGCATTAAAAGATGCTGTAATAAACGGATATATTAATAGTAATCCATGTTTGAAAGTCAAAACTTATAGAAGACCTAAGCCAAAGATAAATGTTTATAATAAAGAAGAAATTAAAAAGTTTTTAAAAGAAGCTTATAAAACTAATTGGTACTTAGAAATTTTATTGGGATTATTTTGTGGACTTAGAAAAGGTGAAATATTAGGATTAAAGTTTTCTGACTTTGATTTAGAAAATAATATTTTAAGTATTAATAGGCAGATTGGGATAGAATTGAATTTGGAGAAAGAGAGTTGTAAATCAATTACTAGAAAGCAAGTAGAAAAGCACTTAAAGACACCAAATAGCAAAAGAATTTTGAAGGTTTCTGATGTTATTATGAAAGAAGTTAGAAAAAGATATAAATATAATAATAATTTAAAAAAAGGCCAGAAAGAGTTTATTGATGAAGATTATGTTTCTTGCCAAAAAAATGGGAAACCCAAAAATATTTCTTCTATGAATACAGCTATTAATAAAATAGCTGATAGGGCAAATTTGAAAAGAATATCTGTTCATGGGTTAAGACATATGTTTGCAACGATACTTTTGGAACAAGGGGTATCCTTGCCTAAAATATCAGCTGTTATGGGACATTCTTCTGTTCATACTACGTTTGATTATTATTGTGATGTTATGGATGAAAATGATAAAATTATCGCCTTTATTAATGATACTTTTGCTGTAGAAGATGATGATAAGTGTTAAATTTAAAAGAGAGCGAATATAGAGATTATATAATATATTCTGTAACTAGGTTAAAGAAAAAATATGGTTTTAGGGTTAAATTAATATATGGTGATAATAATTTTGAAATACAACAATTTGGTGGCTTTAAAACAAAAAGAGAAGCTAATAGTTATAAAAATGTAATTACTGCTCAATTATATAATAGAACCTTTGTGATTATAAGAAAAGTTAGAGTGGAAGATTTTTTTAATTATTGGCTAGAAAATGTTGTTAAAAAAAATTTCACATATAATACATATTATTCTTATAAATTAACAGTAAAAAATCATATAGTACCTTTAATTGGAAATCATTTTATAAACAGTCTTAATCAAAGTCATATTCAAAAATTATATAATAGTTTATATGATAAATCTCCTTGTATAGCGAAGAATGGAAAATCTGTAATGAATTCTGCTTTTCAATTTGCACTTGATAAACAACTGATAAGTTGTAATATTGTTAAAAATGTTAATTTACCTAAGAAAAGTTTATATGATTACGATAAATTTGATTCTAAGTATATAAGAATAAATATTGAAAAAACATTGAATATAACACAGATAAATACTTTGATAAATGCAAGTAAGACTACTCCTATATATTTACATATTCTTTTTGCTGTTTTGATGGGATTAAGAAAAAGTGAAATTAATGGACTTAAGTTTTCTGATGTTGATTTTGTTCATAGAAAATTAAGCGTTCAAAGACAATTGGGAATTGATCCTAATAAATCTAAAGAAGAATGTCAAAAGAAAACTTACACTACTCAGGAGATTAAACTAAAGACTTTCTCTAGTAGAAGAGTTTTAGATATTCCGGATATGGTATTTGAAGCAATTTTAGAAGAAAGAAAAAGATATGATGCAAATAGAAGTAGAAGAAAAAATGATAAACATAATCCATTTAGAGATTTGAATTATATATGTTGTTCAACTTATGGAAAACCAAGAAGTTTAGGATATATTCAAAAATACTATAAAAGTCTATTAAAAGAAAATGGGTTACCTAATATTAGATTTCATGATTTGAGACATACATATAGTACAATTTTGTTAAAAAATAATTACGATGTAAAAGCAGTTTCAAAATTACTAGGACATGCTCACTCTATTATAACAGTTGATGTATATACGGATAAAAATGAACTTGCAATCGATTGTTTGGCTGAATTGGAACCATTTATTAATGATGTTGTTCCAAAACCAAAAAATTCTGAAAATAATTACACGAATTTGCAAAAATTGATTAATTTAGATAATTTTCTTGAAGACTGAAAATTACAAATAGTTTATTTCTTGAACTGTTGTAATTATTAGTCTTTTTTGCTATAATTAATCTAGATGTTATTTTATTTTTTTTGCTGTTAGTTTGTGGCCGTTTAAGAATTTGATTCGTGTAATGGAAAAACTCTCTTAAAATTGTGGAAAAATTACACGAATTCTTACACGAATTCACTGGCTGATAGTGCGATTTTGGGAGGTGGCCACATGTTTAAATTGGTATCAAAATATCAGCCAAATGGGGATCAACCAGAGGCAATAAAAGAGTTAGTTAGTGGGATTAAAAATGGACGTAAAGAGCAGGTTTTACTAGGGGCAACGGGTACTGGAAAGACATTTACAATTGCTAATGTTATCAATGAAGTTCAGAAGCCAACTTTGGTTCTTGCTCATAACAAAACTTTGGCTGGTCAATTGTATTCTGAGTTGAAGGAATTGTTTCCAGAGAACAGAGTAGAATACTTTGTATCTTATTATGATTATTATCAGCCAGAAGCTTATGTTCCTAGTACAGATACTTATATTGAAAAGGATAGTTCAATTAATGATGAAATTGATGAATTGAGGCATAGTGCAACTTCTGGATTATTGTCTAGACGTGATGTTATTGTCGTAGCGTCTGTTTCTTGTATTTATGGGATTGGTGAAGTAGAAGATTATAAAAATAAAATACTTACTTTGAATGTTGATGATGAGATAGAAAGAGAAGAAGTATTAAAAAGACTTGTTGATATGTTGTATGAAAGAAATGAAATGGATTTTAAGAGGGGAACGTTTCGTTCTAAGGGAGATGTTATTGAGATTATTCCTAGTTATGAAAGAAAAAATGGGATTCGTATTGAATTTTTTGGAGATACGATTGATCGAATTTCTTCTTTTGATGTAGTAACTGGTCAGGCTTTAAGTCATAAAAAGTCGATTTCTATTTTTCCGGCTTCTCACTTTGTTACTGATGAAGAGAAATTAAAGATTTCTATTGAAAGAATCCGTAAAGAATGTGATGAGAGATGTAAGTATTTTAAAGAACATGGTAAATTAATTGAAGAACAGAGAATTCGTGAGAGATGTAATTATGATATGGAAATGCTTGAAGAGACTGGTTTTTGTCATGGAATTGAAAATTATTCTAGACATATTGCTTTAAGGAAAGAGGGAGAGACGCCTACTTGTTTGATTGATTTTTTTCCTAAGGATTTTTTGATGGTAATTGATGAGTCACATGTTACGATTCCTCAGGTAAGGGGAATGTATAATGGAGATAGAGCAAGGAAGATGAATTTGGTTGAGTATGGATTTAGGTTACCTAGTGCGTTGGATAACCGTCCTTTAAAGTTTGATGAATTTGAGGAAAAAATTAATCAAGTAATCTATGTTTCTGCTACTCCAGGGGATTATGAAATGGAACATGTTAAAGGAGAAGTTGTGGAGCAAATTATTCGCCCAACAGGTCTTTTAGATCCACTAATTGAGGTTAGAGGAACGAAAAATCAAATTGATAATTTGGTAGAAGAGATTGAGAAGCGTATTTCTCTTAATGAGAGAGTATTGATTACGACTTTGACGATTCGAATGGCTGAGGAGTTATCTAATTATCTTAAGAATATTGATATTAAGGTAGCTTATTTGCATAGTGAGATAAAGACTTTACAGCGAATGCAGATTATTCATGATTTACGTGTTGGAAAGTATGATGTTGTGGTTGGTATTAATTTGCTTCGTGAAGGGATTGATATTCCAGAAGTTAGTTTGATTGCAATTATGGATGCAGATAAGCAAGGCTTTCTTCGAAGTACAAGAAGTTTAATTCAGACGATTGGAAGATGTGCTAGAAATAGTCATGGAGAGGTTATTATGTATGCAGATACTATTAGTGATAGTATGCAAGAAGCTATTTCTGAAACGGCTAGAAGAAGAAAAATTCAGGAAGAATATAATACTTCTCATGGCATTGTTCCTAAGACAATTATGAAAGAAATTCGTGATGTTATTTCTAATGAAGAAGAAGTACATGTTGAAGAAAAGAAAATGACGAAAAAAGAAAAAGAGGAAATGATAGATAATTTGAATAGGGAAATGAGGCAAGCAGCTAAGGAACTTGATTTTGAGCGTGCTATGGAATTGAGAGATATTTTATTTGAGTTGCAAAGTGAATAATATTTTATAAAAAATAAAAAAAGATAATGACAAGTTATCTTTTTTTTGTTATAATTGCTTTAATAATAGTAGATAATAGTAGTGGGTGGTATGTATGGTACAAAGAATGATTTTAAAAACACAAGATAAGTGTATTTATGAAATAGAAGAAAAAAATTTAAAATTTTATTTATTGATTCCTAATACAAAGAAAGTTTTTTTGACGATATGTTTGATGGAGAATCCGACAGATGTATCAATTCAAAAAATTATTCAAGAACCAAATAAGGTATTAGTTATACCTATGGTGGAAAGTAATATTTTATCTTCTGTTTCATTAAATCAAGAAGAGGCTTTTCATTATTTAGATCAATATATTTCAGGATTGATTAATTTGTCTCATCAAATTTTAGTTTATAATCATATTGAAGTAGAAAATGTTGTTTATTTTAATAGCGCATTGTTTCCTAATTTTGAGAAGTGGTTTATTCAAAAATATCAAGGTAGGGTTGCTAGTGTGAAGATTAATTATCAATCTAGTGAGAAGGTAAATCCTATTATTCAAGAACCAGATACGATTGATAATACAATGACTTTAGCTGCGTCTATTTCTCAGTCTCAGAGTGCCGATGTTCCTTTAGTTGATGAGGAGAAGACTCCTGAAGTTCAGGAGAATAGTTATGATTTTGGTTTTGTTTCTTATGTCTTATTAGGGGTAATCGTTGCAGTTGTATCATTAGTTTTTCTTTATTTAATTATTTAAAAAAGCTTATTGTTGAGATAAGCTTTTTATTTTATGTACATTGCAATTGTTGCAACAATTGATCCTACCATTAAAATTAACATGATGATAGCAAAAATTCTTGCGCCTAAATTATGGCTGTATGTATTTTTTTGTTTCTTTTTCTTAGGAGGATTCTTTTTTTCTTTTTTCTTTTTGCTCTCTTCTTTTTTCTTTTTATTTAGATCATATAATTCTTTTTTTGATGGTCCTTGTTTTTCTTCTACAACAATTTCTTCTTGTTTCTTTTTCTTTTTACTCATGTTTGTCACCTCTTTTAACATTATAACGGAAAATAGGTATAAATACAAGGGGAAGGTAATATATTTAAGTGGTGATAAGATGAAAAAAGGAACAGGGAAAAAAATACGATTAAGAGAGTTGATTTTACCCAATAAAAAATTAAATTATTTTGCTGGGATGATAATATTATTAGGAGTTTTATCGGGATCTATTTTTTTAATGTTATCTAGTGCAGCAGATAAAAATAATGTGATTAAGCAAATAGAAGTATTTTTTACCAATATTAGTAAGGGAGGGGTAAATTGTGGACTAGCATTTAAGAATAGTATGATTATTAATTATTTATTTGTTTTTGTTATATGGATATTTGGACTTAGTATGATTGGTGTTTTTTTTAATATTTTTATTGCCTATTTAAAGGGATTTTTGGTGGGATTTTCTATTTCTTCACTTTTTTTAACTTATCAATTAAAAGGATTTTTGGGTGTGCTTTTTTATACTTTTCCTAGTCAAATTTTAAATATATTTGTTGTTTATCTTTTAACTATTTATAGTTTTATGTTTTCTTCTCATTTGTTTAAAATTGTATTATCTAAGAAAGGAAATAATCGAAGTATGTTAAAGAAGTATGGGGTTATTTTAATGTTTTGTATTATTTTGAGTTTTGTTTCTAGTGTTTTGGAAGTTTATGTTTTTCCTAAAGTATTAAAATTATTTATTTCAATTTATATTTCTTGATTATTTTCTCATACTAGTAGTAGGTGAGATTATGGATACAAAGAAAATAGAGAGAAATTCTTTTTTTTATCATTTATTTTTATTTTTTTCTTCTTTTACTAGGGGATTAGTAGAGGTTTTTTCTTTGGTTCTTTTATATAAGAAAGGATATTCAGTAGATGCTCTTTTTTTCTTTTTGTTTCTTTTATATTTTGTAGGTATTTTTGTTAATATTGGTAGTCTTTTATTACCTTATCGTTTAGTACTTATCTTTTCTACACTTTTATATGGGGGCAGTTTTTTTTATTTATCTGTGATGAAAAATACTTATTTATCTTTAATTCTTTTTAGTATTCTTTTATCGTGTAGTAATTATTCTTATCATTGTGTAAGGCATTATTTAGCTTGTTGTATGCTTGCTCGAAAGAATCTTCAAACGAATAGATTAGTTTTGATGATGTATTTAGGGGTAATCTTTTCTTCTTTAGTGGGAACTTTTTTTGTGAGTAAGTTACCAATTATTTATAGTGGAACTATTATTTTTATTCTTTCTTTAGTTTCTATTATTCCTGTTTTTTTAGGAAAAATACAAATAGAAGAAAGAAAAAGGGTTAAAATTCCTAGATTAAGTAAGAATAAAATCTTATTTAGTATTTTTGAACAATTTAAAGTGATTTTTTTGGAAATACAACCTTTATTTCTTTATCTTTATGTGAAAAAATCTATTTTTTATGTGGGAATATTTCATGTGGTGATTCATCTTTCTTCTTTATTAGTTGTTTATTTCTTTTCTAAGAAATTAAAAGAAAAGCATTTTTTATGGATTAGTTTTGGGATAGCTTTTGTCTTTTTTTTGAAACTGAATCTTAAAAATGAATTTATTTTGTTATTTGTTGCTTTGTTAGAGGGAATAGGAGTGAAGATGTATGAAGTATTTAGTTTAAATAATCTTTATGATTTTAAAAAATTAGATGTTCGATCTTATTTATTGATGGAAGAAGTTATCTTTTTTGGTACGAAATCTATTTTTATGGCAATTGTATGTTTATTTCATTTTTCTATTTATTGGGTTTTATTGATTTGTATTATTGGGGTTTTGGCTAGTGGATTTTTTTTGCAAGAAAAAAAGTATCTTTAAAGGATACTTATGAACGGGCTGCGCCATCTACTTGAAGAATTTCTCCTGTTGTGTAATTTGCCATATCACTTGCTAAATATAAGAATGCATTTGCAATATCGATTGGTTTGCCAATTTTTCCTAGAGGAATTGTTTTAATTAATGGTTCAATCACTTCTTTTGGTAAAGCAGATACCATATCGGTTTCTGTAATTCCTGGAGCAACAGCATTTACTCGAATGTTTAATGGGGCTAATTCTCTTGCTAAGGATTTTGTTAGTCCGTTGACAGCAAATTTGCTTGCTGGATACATACAACCACTTGGTTGTCCATAAATACTTACCATAGAACTTGTGTTTAAGATTACACCATTTCCTTGTTCTTTCATGTAAGGTACTGCTACTTTAGAACATAAGAATACAGATTTAATATTGATATTAATGATTTTATCTAATTCTTCTTCTGTATAACTTGTTAATGGAGTAGCAGAAGAAATTCCTGCATTATTGATTAAAATATCAATATGTCCAAATTTTTCATATACTTTTTTGAAAGCTTCTGCTATTTCTTTTTCATTATTTAATGTAGGATGTAGTCCTATTACTTCATAATTACTATTTTCTTCTTTTAATTTATTTAGTGCATGATTAACGGTTTCTTCTCTTGAACCAAATAATGCTACTTTAGCTCCATTTTGTAAGAATAATCTTACTGTTTCAAAGCCAATTCCTCTAGTACCACCAGTAATGATGGCTACTTTGTTTTCTAACATATTTATCACCATACTTTCCTTAATCATTATAACTTATTTTTTGATTTAGGAAAATACTTTAGAAGTATTTTTTGGTAAGAAAAAGGGAAACTTGACAATTATTTTCTTATTGTTTAGAATATTCTTCAAGTTGAGGTGATTTATGTGGAAGATAAGAATGAATTTTTTAGTAATATTATTGCTCAAGAAAGATTTTTGCGGTTTAAAGAAACGCTGGAAAAAGAACAGTTTGATTTTTCTTTAAAAAATAATTTAATTTTGAAATTTTTGCTTGAGGCAAAAAAAGACTATGAAAGGAATTCTTTTATTTTTTATTACAATTATTTTGATGTTTTGGTATCTTATGATAGAATTATTAAAAATTTTTCAACATTAAAAAGTAAACTAGAATTAAATGATGCTCTAGATATTTCTATTTTATTTTCTTATTTATTATGGAATGGGTATTTCTCTTCTGAGAAGAAACTTCATTATTGTAGTTCAAAAAATTTAAATAAAATTGGTTTTTTAGGTCTTGAGGTAATGGAAGGACAAGGTTGTTGTCTTCATTTTAGTGCTTTGTTAAAAGATTTTTTGCGTGCTTGTGGATATGATAGTGCAATTTTATTAAATCATTTGGAGAAAGTAGATTATACGCATATTTATTTTCCTAATATTCAAAGAAAAAAAGAAAATATTTCTAAGGATAAACCTTTTCTTTCAAAAACTTTTATAAAGTTATGTGTTTATGTCATGGGAGATCATGCTTTTAATTTGATTAATGATTCGGGTAATTTATCTATTTATGATGCAACAAATTTATTGTATGTTCCTATTTCTGATTGTACTGATGGTAGGATTGTGGGTAAGTTTGTACATGGAAAGTTGTATCCTAATTTTAGTTATATTTTTAATTTAGAGAAAGAAGCTATTCAAACATTAGATTTGTTTCATATTGGAGAAAGGGGCAGTTATTTTGATTGGATAGAATATGAGAGAAAAAGTGAAGAATTATTAAAGAGATTTGGGAATAATCAAGATTTACTTTTATCTTCTTATCAGGATTCTTGTGATGATATTTCTATTGTTTCTAATGGAGTAAAAAAATTTAAAAAGTTAGTTCGTTAGTATTTAGTAAAGAGATGCTTACTTGTCAAAGTGTCTTTTTTTTGGTATACTTATTAAGTCTTTGAACTTGTTAATATACAGAAAGGAGAGATTATTTTGAGTAAAATTAAGATATTTAGTTTAGGTGGATTAAATGAAATTGGAAAAAATATGTATGTTATAGAAATTGATAAAGATATTTTGGTTATTGATGCAGGATTAAAGTATGCTGATGATCAAATGCTTGGTATTGATTATGTTATTCCTAATATTGAATATTTAAAAGAAAATAAGAAGAGAATAAAGGGGATTTTTTTAACGCATGGTCATTTTGAGAATGATGGAGCTATTCAGGATATTGCTGAATCTTTAAGTGGAATTCCTATTTATGGATCTAAATTTACGATTGCTTTATTGAAAAAAGAGTTAGAGATGAAGAAGGTATCTACGAAGAATCTGGTGGAAATTCCTGCATATAAGACTTTGAATGTTGGGCATGTTAAGGTTTTTCCTGTTGGGTTATCTCATTCTATTCCTGATAATTTAGGGTATGCTATTTATACAAAAGATGGAGTAATTTTTTATGCTTCTGATTTTGTTTTTGATGCGATGATGAGAGGGCATTATCAAACAGATATGGGAAAACTTGCTTATATTGGGAAACAAGGTGTACTTTGTTTAATGGCAGAGTCTGTTTATGCGAATAAGGTTGGTCATACTTCTCCTAATCATCGTATTTCTAGTTTGATTCGTGAGACTTTGAGTAAGGCTGAAGGAAGAATTATTTTTAATGTATTAAGTTCACATTTGTATCGGATACAAGAATTGTTTAATGAAGTATCAAAGACAGATCGTAAGATTATTATTATGGGAAAGAAGTTACAAAGTATTGTTGAATATGCAACACAAAATAATTATTTATTTGTTGATTCTAAGTGTATTGGAGATTTATCAAATATCAATGATCCTGATGTTGTAATTATTAATTCTAATGATCGTGAAAGGCCATATTCTACTATTTATAAAATTGTTAATGGGTATGATAAATTTGTAAAATTAAAACCTAGGGATACAGTATTTTTAGCAACTCCTATTTATGAAGGAAGGGAAAAGACTTTTTACAAGTTATTAGATGATATTTCTAGATTAGATGTTGAAGTGGTGACTCTTTCTAAAGAGAATTTATCTCATCATGCTTCTTCTGAAGATTTAATGATGATGATGGATTTGATGAAACCAAAATATTATTTTCCTATAAAAGGGGAATATCGTCATCAAGTAGCTAATGCTAATTTAGCTATGCAAGTTGGTATTCCTGCTAATCATATTATCTTAAAAGAAAATGGTTTTGTTGCTAGTTTTGTGAATGGAAAGTTAAATGAAAATGATTTTTCTAAGATTCCATGTGGGGATATCTCTATTGATGGTGATTCTAGTGATGATATTGGAGAGGTTGTTTTAAGAGATAGAGAAATGTTATCGGATAATGGAATTATTGTTATTTCTGCTACTTTATCAAAGAAGACAAAGAAGATTATTGCTGGTCCAGAAATTTTAACTAGAGGTTTTGTATATGTTAAAGATAGTACTGAGTTAATTGAACAAATTAAAGAGATTTGTACTAAGGTAATTGTAGAAAATGTTCATGATAATTATGTTGATTATGGTAAGATTAAGAGTGGTATTCGTGAGAATTTGAGTAAGTATTTAAATGGTCAAACTGGAAATAAGCCTATGATTATTAGTGTACTTCAAGAAATATGATATTGATTTTTAGAAAAATACTGATAAAGAGTGTTTTTCTTTTTTCTTTTGCATGCTATAATGATAATAGGAGAGTGATAAAGTGGAGTATAGGAAATCGTATCCAACGGATGCTTATTTATTGGTTCAGTTAAGGAATGAAGTATGGAAAAATACTTATTACGATGTTTTGCCTAATGGAATTTTACAATATATGAAGGAAAATAAAGAAGAGATGGTAAGTCATCTAAGAGATCAGATTATGGAGAATAATCGGATTATTGTTGCGTTAGAAGATAATAAAATAGTAGGGTATATCTTTTATGCAAAATCTCAAATTGATTTATATGATACAGCTGCTGAGATTAGAGAAATTATAGTATTACCGCATTATCAAAGAAAGGGAATTGGAAGAAAGTTATATCAGTTGGCAAAAAAAGAATTGAAGAAACTAGGATATCATACTTTGATTGTTAGCTATCCTTCTGTTGGTAAGGATAAAGAGTTTTTTCAATGTTTAGGGGGAGAGATGAAGGAGAAGTTTTCTCGTGATATTTTAGGATATCCTATTTCTTGTGACCTTTTTTCTTTTCAGTTAGATGATACTATAGAAAATACTTCTTCAGATTGGCAAGTTTTATATCAAGAAGTTCAGAAAAAAATAGGACTTTTAAATGATACAAATAAAGAAATAGCAGCGGTGATGAGTTCTCAGGGAAATATTTATTTTGGACTAGGGATAAAAAATAAAGTTTGTCCATTAGCAGGTGCTTTATCTAATTTATATTTAAGTGGAGAAAAAGAGATTAGTAAAATTATGATTATGAATAAAAATAGTAAGGTTGTTTTGCCTTGTGGAAAATGTAGAGATTTATTCATTTACTTAGGTTATGGTAAGGCTGAGATTTTATTTGATATGGGTTCTTTGAAGGTTATTTCTTTAAAAGATTTAAATCCTTATTATAAAGCTGAAGAAAAAGTATAAGAGATTTGGTTCTTATACTTTTATTTATATAATTCTTTTTTTAATTCGTTGATATTATTGGTCATGATAGTAATGTAGTTTTCGTTGCTATTAGTAATGTTTCCATCAGTAGAGTGCATAGTATTTATTGTGATTTGTTCTAAGTTATTATCTTTAATTAGTTTTGTTACTGTACCATTCGTTTTTGATGTTGCAGAGTATATATATTTAATTTGTTTTTCGTTGATTAGATTTTTTACTTCTTCGATTTTGTTGGTACTTAGGTCTTTGTTTTCTTCTAGTGAAATGACTTTTAATCCATATTTTTCTAGAAATTTAAAAATATCACTATCAGTTACAATAATTTTATATTTTGCGTTGGTTATGGCTTCTGTTAGATTGGCATCTAATTTAGATATTTCATATTCTAAGTCTTTATATTTGTCGTTTATTTCTTCTACTAAATATGGGTTAGTAATATATTCAGCAAGTCCATTTTTTAGATTTTCTGCCATCATTAAATAGTTATTGGGACTTAGCCATAATTCTTCGATTGAATTGTTATACTTCATTCCTGTTGCCACATCAATTACTTTTAACTTAGAATTTAGGTTAATCATTTTAACTGCATAATCTCTATCTTTATCTAAACTATTAAAGACAAATAAGTCACTTTTGCTGTATTCTTCTAATTTTCTAGTGGATAATTCATATTTATCTACGTCTACTCCTGTTGGATAGACACTATATACTTTAGCATGATCTTCGTATAGTTTATTAATAATAAAATTAATAGGGTATGTTGTAGTATAAATATTGATATTATCCATTTTTGTTTCAGTTTTTTCACAGCCACTTAGTAGTCCTATACTAAAAAATATAATTAGTAAATATATTATTTTCTTCATTTCTATTCTCCTATCTAATATAATATATTTTACAGTATTTTAAACTTTTTGTAAACAGATACAAAATAAAAGACTAAAAAATTAAAATTATGCTATAATAAAATAGTTAGGGAAATGGGTGATAAAATGGAAATTTTAGATAGACTAAATATTCATACAAATGAAGATTTATATAGAAAAGCATTTACTCATACTTCGTATAGTAATGAGCATGATGTGGAGAGTTATGAGAGATTGGAGTTTTTGGGGGATGCTGTTTTAGAACTTACGATTAGTGATTATTTATATAATGAGAAACATTTGGAAGAAGGAACAATGACTAAGATGAGGGCTTCTTATGTATGTGAGGAGGCATGTGCTACTTATTCCAGAGAACTTGGATTTGAAAAGGAGATTTTGTTAGGTAGTGGAGAGAGTGAAGCAAATACAACGATACTTGCTGATGTTTTTGAGTCTTTTATTGGGGCAATGTATATTGATCAGGGATTTTCTTATACAAGTAAGTTTGTGATGAATATTATTATTAAATATATTGAAAAGAAAGTTGATTTTTTACATGATTATAAATCAGAATTACAAGAGTTAGTTCAGACTGTTCGTAAAAGTGTAAGTTATGAAATTGTTGATGAAAAAGGACCTGCTCATCATAAGACTTTTGTTTGCCAAGTTTTAGTAGATAATATTGTGATGGGGACGGGAAGTGGTAGTAGTAAGAAGGCTGCTGAACAGGCTGCTGCAAAGATAGCTTTGGAAAAACAAGTGAAGTAAGTAGGAAAGAAAAATGAAGTATTTTAGTTATTTACAATATAATTCTTTAGTGATTTTGTCCTATTTTTTTCTTTCTTTATTTGTGTTATTATTGGGATATATATCAAAAGGAAAAAGTACTTACTTTTTTTCTTCTGGGAGAGGTAAGGCTTTTTCTTTCGTTACTTATGTGAGGATGTTTACTCATGTTTTAGGGCATGCAGATTGGAATCATTTTCGAAATAATTTCATTTATATTTTGTTAGTTGGTCCAATGATTGAAGAGAAATATGGGAGTCTTCCTTTACTGAAAATGATTTTAATTACGGCATTTATTACAGCATTAATTAATATTATTTTTAGTAAGAAAGATATTTTAGGAGCTAGTGGTATTGCATTTATGTTGATATTACTAAGTTCTTTGGTGAATATTCAAAGTGGGAAGATTCCTCTTACCTTTATTCTTATCTTTTTCTTTTATGTCATTAGTGAAGTAATTGATGGACTTTTTAAGAAGGATAATATTTCTCATTTGTCTCATTTAATTGGTGCTGTTTGTGGTTTTATTTATGGTTATTATTTATTTTAAGGGGGTGAAATAATGAAGAGATTAGAACGTTTAAAATCAAAGATACTTTTGTCTAAAATGAAAACTCTTCTTATTGAAGAGAGAAGAAGAGGCTATTACCGAGATGAGATGAATGTAAAAGAATTTATTCCTTTAGAGGAAAATAAAAAGTTAGTGGTATATGAAAATGGGATGATTGATTTTGTTCAGTATCATTCCAAGAAATTAATAAAAGAAAGAAGATGAAATTTCTTCTTTCTTTTAGTTGGTATATCTTAGACTTTCATTTGAAACATTAAAAATCATTCCTACTAATAACATATAGGATAGAAGGGAAGAACCACCATAGCTGATAAACGGTAAAGTAATTCCCATGATAGGAAGTAATCCTATGGTCATAGAAATATTTTGTACTTGTTGGAATAAGAGTACAGCAATGACTCCTCCGATTGCATATTTGTCCATAAAATCGTTTGCTTTAAAGGTTGTATGAATTAAGTTCATATCGAAGAATATGATTAATAAAATTAATAAACTTGCTCCTAATAATCCAAAGTTTGATGCTATGACAGAAAAGATAAAGTCGGTTTGCATTTCTGGAAAATAAATAGGAGTATGATTAAAACCATGACCAAATATTCCAGCTGAACCAATAGCAATTAAAGAATTTTTTAATTGCATTCCGCTGCTAGCGGACCAATTGGTAATTCTATCTATTCGGTAAAATAGTCCTGTACCAAAAATTTTGATAAATAAATCTTGATTACTAATATAGATTAATGTTCCTGTACCGAGTATGGCTCCTACTAATAGGATAGCAATGATAAACCATCTTTTTCTGATTCCTCCAATAAATAACATGGTTGCTGTAATAATTAAATAAATCATTACAGCTCCTGTATCAGGTTCGATAAATGTTAATGCAGAAGGGATGGCTACTAGGATTAAAATTTTTATTAGGAATTTAAATTCTTCTTTGATGGTTGGTTCAATGTATTTTTCATTAAATTCGTGAATTAATCTTGCTAGAATGATAATTAAGAATACTTTCATAAATTCACTTGGTTGAATCGTTCCTATATAAGGAATTTTGAACCAACAAGTGGCATTTTTTCTGGTTACTCCAAAGAATAAAACTAATATTAAGGAGAGTACACCGAAAGAGTAAAACCACCAAGCATTATTATATAAAAATTTATTTCCTAGAAACATCATAAAATAGGCAAGGGAAAAACCAATAACATACCATATTCCTTGTTTTAGCCAATAGTCTTGAAATTCACTTCCTAGAGCACTCTTGGTACAATAGATAGAAATAATACTAATAATACCAAATAAAATAAGAGGAATAATCACTCCATTTTCTACTTTAAATTTTGAAATATTTTTTATGATCATCACCACATTTCTAAAAATATTTTAACACATATTAAAAAGTTTTGAAACTATTTATTGAAAGATTAAAAAAATTATGATAAAATTTTATTAGAATAGTGCTTGATAATAGATAAGAGAATAATTTTTGAGGCTAGGTGATTGTATTGAGTAATTTTATTGAAAAATTTTATCAGTTTGTAGATAAGATTGGGAAACAAAATTTTATTTTAATTGTTTTTATTTTATTTGTTATTTTATTAACGGGGTTATATCAAACATTTTCTCTATTTACTTCTAGTGAGGGAATGGATATTGTTGATGGGGTAAAGACTTATCATTTTATTTTAAATAATGATATTAATGAGAATACAATTACTATTCCTGCTAATAGTAGTAGAAATATTCAAGTAACAATATCTAATCCTGGGGATGTGAGTTTAAAATATGGGTTATATTATAGTTCTTCTAGTGATTTAACTTTAGTTTCTTTAGGATATTTAATTTATAGTACTTATTTACCTACAGGATTAATTTCTTCTAAAGATAGTTGTGAGGTATCTTTAAAAATTAATAATCGATCTGATAATGATATTTCTGTTAAACTTGGGGTTGCTTATGGATTAGAAAATGGGGGAGATTTATTATTAGATACAAATAGTCATTGGTTTAGTTTATATTATAGTCCTTTAAGTGATATGCCAGTTGGTAGTTATGTTAAGTATGTTGGAAATAATGGATGTTCTGGAAAGGCTTGTGAAGGACAGAATGCTAACTATGTAAGTGAAGATAATATGGGGTATTGTAATTATTCTGAACAAAAGTTTAAAACAAAAGGTTGGAGAATTGCTTATGTAGAGGATGGTTCAGCTTATTTAATTAGTGCAGGTTCTCCTGAATGTATGTGTACTGGTAGTGATGGGACAATTGGAAGTTGTAGTAGTGCAGAAACAACAACTGGGTTACCTAAACATATGGATAATTTAAATAAGACTGCTTTAAAATATTGTAATAGTACTTATGCTTATGGGGGAGAATGTAATAGAAGTAATACTTGGAATATTAATGATAATGATTTTAAAAAATTAACTGGTTATGCTTTAAATGATAATTTAAATAAAAGTGGTTATTATTCTTCTAATGATTTAATTAATAATGGTAGTGCTTATTGGTTTACTGCTCCTAATGGGACAGAACTTGCTTATGGATGGAGACCAACTTATCTTGATGTTGATATTTATCATTCTACTTATGCACTTGGAGTTAGACCAATTACTAAGTTAAAATCTTCTATTGTCGTTACTGGAGGAAGTGGAACTTATGCTGATCCATATACTATTGAAAATAAAGTATTAACACCATTTAAATTATCAGAAGCAGATCCTGGTTCTTATGTGAAATATACTGGTAATAATGGATGTTCTGGAAAGAGTTGTGAAGGGCAGAATGCAAATTATGTAAGTGATACTGACATGGGATATTGTTCTGATTCTAATTATAAATTTAATGCAAATGGTTGGAGAGTAGCTTATAGTAAGGATGGTACAGCATATATAACGAGTGCTGGAGCACCAGAATGTATGTGTACTAATTCAAGTGGAGTTGCAGGGACATCTTGTTCTGACTATGAAACGACTGCTGGAGTCCCTAAACATCTTGCTAATTTAAATGCAAAAGCTTTAACTTATTGTAATTCTTCGTATGCTTACGGAGAAAAATGTGATAGTAATAGTGCGTGGAATATGAATGATACTGATTTTCAAAATCTTACAGGCGATACACTTAAGCTTGCTTATGGCAAAGATTTTGGTTTTTACGATGATTTTTCTCTTATTAATAATAATGGATACTATTGGTTTGTTACATATAGTATTTCGTCGACGATTACGTTCAACTGGGATCCGTCTTATCGGAGTGTGGACTACTACAACTCGCACGTTGCGATTGGTGTTCGCCCCGTCCTACGTCTTAGGTCTTCAGTCAAAGTTGTTAGTGGATTAGGTACTTATGCAGACCCTTATGTGATTGAATAGATGATTATTAATAAAATTATTCCTCAAGTGTTTTTTTAGAAAATACTTGAGGAGTTTTTCAAGATAAAGTATAGATAAGTATTTTAATTTAAAAAAAATCATTATATAATATAGTAGAGATGAGGGAATAATATGAGAGTTGTTGTACAAAGATGTATGAAGGCAAGTGTTTCTGTAGAAAATAAAATAGTAGGGAAAATAGATAAAGGATTAATGCTATTAGTTGGTTTTACTTATGGTGATACTGAAAAAGAAATTGATTATATGATAGATAAGATTGTCCATTTGAGAATTTTTGATGATGAGAATGGAGTGATGAATCAATCTTTATTAGATGTTAGTGGCAGTATTTTATCGATTAGTCAATTTACCTTATATGCAGATACAAGAAAAGGAAGAAGGCCTTCTTATATTAAGGCATTAAATGGAGATGAGGCAAAGGGTTTGTATCAGCTTTTTAATCAAAAATTAAGAAGTGCTGTTGAATTGGTAGAAGAAGGAATTTTTGGAGCAGATATGAAGGTTGATTTTATTAATGATGGACCAGTTACTATTATTTTAGAGAAAGAAGGAGATTTGGATGGAAAATAAAGTTAATTATAAATTATTAAATCTTTTACTTGGAATTTTAATTGTTTGTTTATTATATTTTATTCGGGATTTATGGCTTGGTATTTTTGCAAAAGTTATTGCTATTTTACTTCCATTTTTGGTTGCTTTTGCTGTTTCTTATGCGATTTATCCTTATTGTAAAAAGTTAGAAGGATATGGTCTTCCTAAATGGCTTTCGATGTTTGTTATTTATTTTATTATTATTGGTTTTCTTATATTAATTGGAATTACAGTTGTACCAATGCTTTATGATCAGGTAGTATTATTTTTGAGTAATATTTCTGCTGTTGTTACGGATATTTCTTCTAAGTACGAAGTGGATTTGGGTATTTTGCAGAAGTCGATTTCTACAGTTTCTAGTGATATTTTGAAAGATGTAGGAACTTATATTTCTAGTGGGGCAATTAATATATTAAATGCTTCTATTAGCGTTCTTACGAATTTGATTATTGTAGTTGCTGTTAGTGTTTACTTTTTATGGGATATGGATTCTATTCGTGATACAATTAAGAAGACTTTAAAAAGAATGAAGGGAAGATATTATTCTTATGTAAAGAGATTAGATACGGAGATTAATAATTATTTTAGTGGTTTATTTAAGACAATTTTAATTCAATTTATTGAATATACGATTGTTTTTAAATTAATTGGTCATCCTAACTATTTAATTTTAAGTATTTTAGCTGCAGTTACTACAATTATTCCTTATTTTGGAGGATTTATTGTGAATGTTTTAGCGGTAATTATTGCTTCAGTTGTTAGTACAAAATTATTAATTTTAACTTTAATTGTTTGTTTAGTTTGTCCTAATATTGATGGTTATATCATTGCTCCTAAAGTATATGGTAAGACTAATCAACTTCCTGCTTTAGTCAATATTTTTGCTGTATTTGCTGGCGGTATTTTAGGAGGATTCTGGGGAATAGTAATTTCTCTTCCTGTTGCTATTATTATTATTGCTACTTATCGTTTCTTTAAAGAAGATATTAATCAGAAAATTGTAACGATAAAAGAAAAAAAGCAAGAAAGTTAGTATTAGGAATGAAGTGTTTTAAGTGAGGCTTATTTCGCTAGTTAGTTTAAAAAAAGTATCAGTTAAATTTTTCTGATACTTTTTTACATATATTTATTCATTTGTTTCATCATTTGATTGATTTGTTTTTGATTAGGTGTTCTTCCCATTGAAGACATCATTGCTTTAATCATTTGTTCGTTAATAGGAGGATTTTCTTTTAAATATTTCATCATAAATTTTCTAGCGATGAAAAATCCAATAATTCCTCCTGCAATTAGTCCAATCACTAAATATAATATATCTCTTAACATACTTATCCCTCCATGTATTCATTTTACTAAAAATAAGTATTTTTGTCCATTACTTTGCTAGTAACTCTTCTTTTTTATGGACATTTTCTAACCAAAAATAGTCTTGATTTTCAAAATCACAGACGAATAGTTTGTTATTGAATTTTTGAAGACTATCAAAGAAAGTAGGGTAGTTAATACTACTTTTTAATTTTAGACAATAATTACTGACCATTAATTTACTATATTCATGATAATTAGAAATGAGATGAATATTTGCTTTGTTGTTATAATAAACATCTACTTTATGATTAATATTTAAAAAGTTATTCATAAAGAGTTTGTTAAAATGATTGGTTATTGCTTCATAATAATTAGTTGATAGCATCATATCATGTCTATTTGTATAGTAGGTATCTTCTAACATTTTATAAAGTTTGTAAGGATATTTATTATAGACTTCATAGAAAAAATCATTTACATTATAAATATAAAATATTCGCACTTTGATCACCAAATATAATATATAAGAAGTAGGGCAAATATTTTGTCGAAATAGAAGAAAAAATAAAATTTTAAAAATATTGATTTAAGGAAGAGATTACTTGTGAAGGGTTGTAGCCATCTCTTAATAGGGAATTGTATAATTTATTTCTTAGTTTATAATTATCTAATTTATGGTTACTTTTGATTGCTTTTTCAATTTTTTTATTGATTTTTTCTTGGATGATTTCTTCATTAAATAAGTATTTATTTTCTTCGATGATGGGGGTAGAGATATTTAATTTTTTTAGTTCATTGATGATTCTGTATTCTCCCATGTTAGTAAACTTTAATTTATCATTAATAAAACATTTGGTAAAATACTTATCGTTCAATAGTCCTTTTTTTGTTAGCTTTTCTATGATAAAGATTCTATCTTCTTCTGCTACTTGTTTTCTTTTTAGATAATCATCGATTTCTTTAGTGGAACGAAGTCTAGTTTGAATATATTTAACGCAGGCATTATAGTATTCTTGTAGATTTGTATCGATTAGTATTTTATTGTATAAATGAGCATCTAATTCTTTTTTTAGTAATAGTTCATTTTCTAGAATTACATCATCATAGGTATCGATAATTTCTCCATTATCTAAGTAAAGTCGATATTTTAAAGCACCAATTTTTTCGTACTTTTCTATTTTCATTTTAGTTTTGCTCAAATCTATCGAAGGTAACTTTTCCTAAAGATCCTTCTCTTAAATCTTTTAATATTATAGTGGAAACTTTTTCAATATCTACTTCATTTTTGGAGATTGCTCCAATTTTTTTTCCTATTGTGTCGATGATTTTAGGAGTATCTTCTAGATTTTCTATTTGGTAGCGTTGTTTTAGAAATTCAGGGTAATATTTTTTTAGGGTTTCTAAAATGTAGATTGAAACTTGTTCTTTGTTTAGAATTTCTTCTTTGATAGCGGTCATTGAGGCTAAATTTAGGGCAGTATTTTTTCCTTCTAGTTTTGGCCATAAAATTCCTGGGGTATCTAATAGTTCTAAATATGCGTTAATTCTTATCCATTCCAAATTTTTAGTAATTCCTGGTTTATTTCCTACATTGGTTGCTTTTTTACCTACTAATCGATTAATTAGGGTGCTTTTTCCTACGTTAGGTATACCTAGGATTAATATTCTTGTTTTTCTAGGTTTTAGTCCTTTAGCTTGTCTTTTTTTGTTTAATTCTTGAGCAATGGTATCGATTTTACTAAAAATACTGTTCAAGTTTTTATCATGTAAAAGGTCTACTAATAGTACTTGATAACCTTTTTCTTCATAATATTTTTTCCAATTATTTGTAATTTGCTCATCACATAAATCTTTTTTGGTCATGATTAAGATTCTTGGTTTGTTTTTTGTTAAAGAATCAATTTCTTTATTTTTAGAGGATAGGGGAATCCTGGCATCAATTACTTCTAATACCATATCAATTAAATTAATTTTTTCAGAAATTTCTCTTTTGGTTTTGGCCATATGACCAGGGTACCAGTTGATACCGATTTTTTCAACCTCATTATTTTGTTGATTATTTTTCTTCTCTTGTCTCATTTTTCTCTTTTGATACATATCCATTTAAATCACTTCCTATCTTTTATATTTTTTATTTTCTACTTTTTTCAAAATAATTTTATCTTCATAATCAAAATATTCATATTCATAAGTACTATTTTTATAATAAACATACACATTGTGTAATCCATTTTTGTACCATACTGAATAATTAAAATTATCATCTTTAAATATTTGGTTTAATTGTGCCTCTATTTCAACATTTCTTTTATCGTATACTTCTTCTATTTTTAATGTTTCAAATTCATTTAACTTTGGGTGATTCGTTAAAGTTTTTAGAATGTTCCAACCATTTTTTTCATTTTTATTTAATATATTAAATCCAAAATCCAAGTATAATTTTGCTGCCAACCATGTTGTAGTTTGTGTGTGCAAAATTATACCTTTATGCTCTAATTCATTTGCAATTTCTAATATTTTTGTAATCAATGGCTTTGCTAAACCCTTACCTTGATAGTCTTTTTTTATTGCTACCCAATCTATTGCACCATTATACCCAAACTCTTCTTTGCTTAGTAGGGATACAGTTGCAGTACCAACCTTTTCATTTGTTTTATCATCCACTATAAATATACATCTTTTATTTAACTCTTGAATGAATGTATCATAGAAATCATGAAATATCATTATTCCTTCTTCGATAGCACAAAATTCTCCACTCTCAATATGAATATTTATCCAATCATTCATACTCCCGTCTTTATAAAATTCAAAATGAAAACCATCAGGTAATGAATATTTTTTATAAATAGATGTATCTTTATAATACATTAATAATTCATAATATTTTATTGTATTGTCATAAGATTTCATTATTTATCCCCTTTACTTTCATTTAAATACTTATTGTAAAATTCATCCATTGAAGAAATATATTTTTGATCTTGTATAACCCTAAATTTTTCATATTCTTTTTCTGCTTTTTCTACGGCTTCTTTATGTGATATACTGCCACTATTATTTAATATTTCTTTTCTTCTAAATTTTAATAAATCATCAGTGGTAGTTATCCAATCTTTCATTGTCATTACATGTCTTTGCTTTGCTTCATCTTCAGCAAATATTAAAAACATATTTGTTAAATCTTTTAAATTATTCATTTCTTCTTCGTTTAAATAATTTTTTGCAATAATCACATCATATTTATATATTAAACCATCAGGAGAATTTTTCCAATTAGTTAGTCCCATATGTTCTTTATCTGAGTTTGCTCTACTATATATTAATTCGGCAGCAGTATGTCCACTTATAGCGAAATGCAACTTATTTTGAACTATTTTAAAGAAAGTATATGCTTCTTCCGACTTAGGATTGTAATCAGTTGCTGTAGCAATAAATAAATCAGTAATCTTTTGGTATGCCATTCTTTCACTTACTCTAATTGTTTTGATACGTTCTAATAATTCATCAAAATATTTTGTATCATATTTATTTCCATTTATAAAACGTTCATCATTTAAAGCAAAACCTTTTGTCATATATTCTTTTAATATTTTTGTTGCCCATATTCTAAATTCTGTTGCTTTTTTAGAATTAATTCTATAACCCACAGCAATTATAGCATCTAAACTATAAATAGTTGTGTTATAGTTTTTTCCGTCATCGGCAGTTAACGAGCATTTCTCGGTAACTGATTTTTTATCTAACTCATTATCTTCAAATATATGTTTCAAGTGTAAGCTTATATTATCTGTAGAACATTCAAAAACTTTTGACATTCCTTTTTGTGATAACCATAAAGTTTCATCTTTATAAATAGCATCTACTATAATATTACCCTCACTATTTTTATATATAATTAGTTTATTATCTTCCATCAATACTCTCCTTTCCTTTAGTTTTTCATAAGTCATACAACTATCAATTTAAGTTAAAATTTTATTAAAAAATGTCCCAAAATGTAAAAAGCATTTATTAAAAATTCTTTTATTTTCAAGGATTTAATAATGTTTTTTCATAACTACCAACTTACCAATTAATTTTTGTTATATTTTCATTCATTACTTTCGCTATCCTTTTCTATCATTTTTGTTTCATTTAAAAAATTATCAAAATCAGAATTATATAATAGATCTTGTTTAACTCTATATTTTTCAAATTCTGATAATGCCTTATCACAAACTATTTCGTGTGATATTTTTCCAGCATCTTTTAATATATCTAAATCATCGGCAAGTAAAAACTTATCTATTCTTTCCGACCAATCTTCCATAGTCATTGGAATGTGTCTTTTTGCTCTATTTTCCGCTAAATCCAAAAATGCTGATACTATTAGTTCTAAACTTTCCAATTCTTCTTTAGACAAATAGTTTTTAGCTATAACTACATCCGTTTCTAAGATTTTTCCATTTGGGCAGTTTTTCCAATTAGTTAGTCCCATATTTTCTTTCTCCGAGTCAGCTCTATTATATATAATTTCAGCAGCAGTTTGATGTGACACTGCATAATGCATTTTATTTTGAACCTTTTTAAAAAATTTAATTGTTGTCGGAGATTTTTTATCATAATCTATACTTGTCGCATAAATATCAGTAACTTTTTGATAAAAGCGTCTTTCTGATAATCTTATTTCTCTTATTTCGGCAAGTAAATAATCATAATAGTCTTCATCAAAGAACGTACCATTTGCCATTCTCCTTTTATCTATTATATAACCTTTTTTTGAAAACTCTTTTAATATGTGAGTTGCCCACCTTCTAAATTGGATGGCTCTATCTGAGTTTACTTTATAACCTACTGAAATAACCACATCTAAGTTGTAATATTGTATATTCCTTTTTACTTTTCTATTACCTTCATTTTGAACAAGTAAGAATTTCTTACTTGTTGAATTTTGTTCTAATTCATAACTATCGTATATATCATTAATATGCATAGTAATATTATTTCTAGTTGTATTAAAAAGTTCTCCAATAGCTTTCTGTGTTAGCCATAAATCACCATCTTCAAATCTAACTTGAATTCCCTTATCATGTGTTTGCCTTTCAAATATTAGAAATTCCGCACTACTACTTCTTATCATTAAATCTTTTGCCATATTTATCAACTCCCTAATCTAAAATTTTAATTTTTCATTCATTACTTTCACTTGTTTTTTTCTTATCAACTTTATTATCAAAATAATAATTCCATATACTATCCAAATTACGCAATCAAGCAATATACTATAAATTACAATTACAAAACATAACCATATCTAGACTACCAAAGTTGTATCTTTACATTTTTTTAAATGTTTAGTTAATTCTAAAGCACTCAAATGATTTTAATAAAAGAATCTATCAAACTCATACATTCATAGTATAGCATACTTTAGCCATATTAAAAAGAAGAATTATTAAAATCTTCTTGTATGTTTTCTTGTATGCCAATTAATCTATTTTTTACATATTTCTAGCAACTTTTTTACGGTATTTGCAGTTCTTATAGTAATACTATCTTTAATATAAGTTGAAGATGTTTTAACCCACCAATTTGATTTACGATAGTTTTTTAATTCATAAGACCAAAAGAAACAATTTTTATATTCATAAATTTGTTCAACATTTTCATTTAAATTTCCAAGTACATTTTTAACTTCAGTACTTTGAACTGGAGATAATATAAAGATTATATTATCATAAATTTGTTTATTACCTGTTCCCCACCACGAAGGAGCATTATTAAGTAAATCCTCAAGTTCTAAATAACTTATAACAAAAACAGGTATTTCTAAATCAAAGTTTTCTTTAATAAGACTGTGAATATTTTTTACAATATTTTCTTTATTTGATTCATTACTTTCTAAAATAATATT
>ENA-OPWR01000169-OPWR01000169.1-human-gut-metagenome-genome-assembly--contig:-NODE-169-length-64430-cov-8.864186_pt1 | contig 64430 bp, 45 predicted proteins | sample MGYA00241507_ERZ502006 | MGnify/ENA primary metagenome ERZ502006 (study PRJEB25962, sample SAMEA2043041) | human gut metagenome | biome: human gut; feature: human-associated habitat; material: faeces...
TCCACTCCATGTCCGTCTGGCAGACGGCGATACGCATTTCCATAGGCTTCGGTTTTTGCCGCTCCGCACGCTTCAGGGCCCACCCCGCACGGCGGAGGTCGGGCGGCACGGGCTGCGGCGCGGAGCGACGGCCCGTGCTCCGGGGGAATAAAGTTAGCGGTTTTCGGCCGCACGGCCAAATTCCGCGCCGTTTTTCGGAATCGCACCCCGGCGGGTTTGGATTCGCACGAAATAAAACGTAATTTTGCAGCCCGGAGGGGCTACCCCCGCAAACGACGACGAAAAAATGATCAAAGCCGGACGCATTCAGACCCTGACCGTCAGCCGGACCTCCGACTACGGACTCTACCTGGCCGACGAGGAGCACAACGAGGTGCTCCTGCCGAACCGTTACACCTCGCTGGCCGACAAGACCGGCGACGCAAAGGAGGTGTTCGTATACCACGACTCGGAGGACCGGCTCGTGGCCACGACCGAACGCCCGCTGCTGCAGGTCGGCGAGGTCGGGGCGCTGCGCGTGGTGGACAAGACCCAGCACGGGGCCTTCCTCGACTGGGGCCTGCACGGCAAGGACCTCTTCCTGCCGAACCGCAACCAGCAGGGAGGCGTGGTGGTCGGGCACCGCTACGTGGTCTATCTCTACGAGGACAACGTCACGGGACGCTGCGTGGCCACGATGAAGTTGCGCGGGTTCATCGACAACGAGGTCATCACGGTGCGGCCCCACCAGCAGGTGCGGATCGTCGTCGCCTCGCAGAGCGAGATCGGATACCGCGTGGTGGTCGAGAACCGCCACTGGGGCATGATATACAACAACCAGCTCTTCCGCCCGGTGGCCGTGGGTGACGCCCTGACGGGATACGTCCGCCGCACCACCGAGGACAACCGCATCGACATCAGTCTCCAGCAGACGGGATATGCGCAGGTGAAGGATTCGGCGCAGGAGCTGCTCCGCATCCTGCGCGAGCACGGCGGAAGGCTGCCGCTCAACGACGACAGCTCGCCCGAGGAGATCGCACGCACGGTGCAGATGAGCAAGAAGGTATTCAAGCGCTCGCTGGGCATGCTGCTGCGCAGCGGCGAGGTAACGCTGACGGAGGGCGGAATCGAAACCAACGCAGGCCATGGCGAAGATTAACACCGCGGAACGGGTCTCGGTCGAGGCCTCGGACAACTTCGTCTTCCAGCGTTCGCGGCTGGCCTACTGTGCCGCGGCCGAACGCATCGGCGGCGAGGTGCTCGAAATCGGCACCGGATCGGGGTACGGCATCGAACTCGTCGCACCGCACGCCCGGCGGTTCGTCACCATCGACAAGCACCGCCCGCAGGAGGAGCTGCTTGCACGCGGGGACGTCACGTTCCTCGAGGCCGTGGTGCCTCCCCTGCCCTTTCGCGACGCCTCGTTCGACTGGGTGATCTCGTTCCAGGTCATCGAACACATCCGCGACGATAGAGCATTCGTCGCCGAAATACACCGTGTCCTCCGGCCCGGAGGGCGGTTTCTCGTGACGACGCCCAACGCCCCGATGTCGCTGACGCGCAACCCGTGGCACGTGCGCGAATACACGCCCGAGGAGTTGCGCCGGCTGCTGCTCGGTCCGTTCTCCGAGGTCGAGGCGCTCGGGGTCTTCGGCAACGGGAAAGTCATGGACTACTACGAGGAGAACCGACGCTCGGTCGAGCGCATCACGCGCTTCGATCTGCTCGACCTGCAGCACCGCCTGCCCCGCTGGATGCTGCAACTGCCCTACGACCTGCTCAACCGCCTCAACCGCCGCAGGCTGCTCCGGCAGAATACCGACCTCACGACCTCGATCCGCATGGACGACTACCGCATCGGCCCGGTCGGCGGGGAGTGCTTCGACCTGTTCTACACGGCCGTGAAGTGACTGAGGCGGAGTTTCGGTTCGCAAGTACGCAAAAGTTTCGCACAACACATTGATAATCAACGGACACACATCCTTCACGGGATGTTTTTCCGTTTTTCCTTTGTTTTTCTGTTTTTTTTTATACTTTTGCACATCGGTCCTGCTGGGGCAAAGCAGGACATAAACCACGGAACAAGCTGATTTTTCAGAACTTAAAAACTTTAGACCATGTACTGGACACTTGAACTGGCATCAAAACTCGAAGATGCACCCTGGCCCGCAACGAAAGAGGAGTTGATCGACTACGCCGTGCGGTCCGGTGCTCCGCTCGAAGTGCTTGAAAACCTGCAGGAGATAGAAGACGAAGGCGATATCTACGAATCGATCGAGGACATCTGGCCCGACTACCCCTCAAAGGACGACTTCTTCTTCAACGAGGAAGAATATTAATAGCCTTTATTTAGGTTAAATAACTGAATGTCAGCGCGATGAACAATGAGAATTTGTTTGTCGCGCTGGTGTTTTATAGTCTCAAACGGTGCGGTTTGTTTGTCTAAATTACGGTTTTTTCGCTCAAAATAGGAGTTTGTTTGTCTAAAATACATTACCTTTGTTTCTCCTCGGGAATATTAAAAAAGGAGGAAAAAGCGTATGGGAAGACCAAAAAGACTATATCCACTTGGCAGATACCGGCTCCGTGTCCCCAAAGATGCGGAAGCGGACAAAGCTTACCCTGTCGTTTTGGAATATACCTGGAACAGGGAGATTATCCGCAAAACGACAAATGTCTTTGCAAAAATTGCTGACTGGAATCAGAACGGCAATCAGGGACGAGGCGAATTGCGAGTCAGTTACGGAAGCGAGTATAAACGTCTTAACCAGCTTCTACTGGCCCGTGTTGAACGGATTGACAGTCTGCTTGCGGAGTATAATGAGAGGAATCCGAATCAGATTACAGCCGAAGTTGTGGCGGGCTTCCTTGCGGACAAGCCGCTTGCACGGCGAGACCAAGGGAAGGATTTTGTGGAATTTACTTTGGAGCGCCTTTCGTCCGATTACTCCCGAAACAGGATTGGCAGGAGCCGTTATGAAAACGGCAAGAGTTGCATGAATATCTTCCAGACCTTTCTAAGGGCAACCAAACAAGGGTCCTATCGACCCGATGCAATCTATGTAGGCGATATGACTCCGGAACTGCTGGACAGCTATATAGCTTGGCGTAGAGAAGTAAAGTTGAACAGTGATGCGACAATTAACCATGCCTTGACGCCGATATTGAAAGCTTGCGCCTATGCGAGCGAGATGGGCATGATGGAACCTGCAGTCAATGCCAGGATTCAGGATATGCGTATCGTGTCAAAAGTTTCGCTTTCGGAAGAGGAAGTTGAGTTTGATGGCAAAAGTCTGTCCAAGGAGCAAATGTTATCTCTTCTTGAATATTACAAGACATGTCTTGAACCTCGCCGCAAGGAGTTTCTGGAAATGTTCTTATTTGCTTTCCATGCCTGCGGACTCCGTGTAGTGGATGTGATGACCTTGCAATGGAAACATATCGATTTTTCCCGGAAAGAGTTGCGGAAAATCATGATTAAGACGAACAAACGTCACGTGATTCCACTAACGGAACCTGCCTTGCATATACTGCAGCGGTGGCAGGAGAAACGTGCCGGATGCCGGTATGTATTCAACTTAGTAAAGGACAATCTGGATCTTGATGATGCAGAAGCTCTGTACAAAGCCCGTAACAATGCAACGAAATGTATCAATCAGTCGCTGGCGGTTGTCGGAGAACAGATAGGGCTTCCGTTTACCCTCTCGATGCATGTGGCCCGGCATTCGTTTGCGGTCTTTGCACTGAACAAGGGTCTTTCCATGTCGGTTGTCAGTCGTTTGCTCGGCCATGGAAGTACGGATGTCACCGAAAAGGTCTATGCCAAATTCCTGCCCGAAACGCTGTCTGCGGAAGTGGCACGTCTGAAAGAGGATTTTGCTTATCTCGAAATTCTCTGATAATTGTAGATGGCTATTATAAACAATCATTAATTTTACACCTAAAATTGATTTGATATGACTATTACGAAGATATTTCTATTGCTGGTGTGCGCATTTGTTCTGGTATTGCTGCTTTCTACCATCTTTAATAAGTACCATAGGATAATTATGTGGTCAGCCGCAATAGTATTTTTTATAGGAACTCTGCTCCTTATAGGACTTGGGATAATTGATCCTATAAAGGACAATCGTCCTGATCCTGTAGTAATAACGGGCATCTTTACCGCCCTTGTGTTATCGGGGCTATTTGCATACGGAGCAGAAAAACTGCGTATCAAACTTAGGGAAAAGAACCAGCAAACCGTTCAAACCATAGATAATCAGTCAGAATGTTCTGATTCCCCCAAAGGGGTTGTATTGTCGGGAAGGCTTGATACTTCACTTGCCCGTACAATTTTTGCGAAAGCAATAGAAGCCGGATATATTGAAGAGGTAGGGTCCCATTATAGCTGGAAAGGGACAAAGGCTCTTCTTGCCTATATGTGTGGTCGAATATATTGCGGCGATTATCCTGAATATTCCAAATACGAACAGAAGACTTTTTGGGAATTCGGCAACGGACTCTTTCCCGATGTAGAGCTTAACGCACTATTTGAGCAGACCGGTATCGGACAGTCTCGGCAGAACAGGAGGGATATGCCCGTCCCTAACAATGCCGGAGAAATCGATAAGTTTTTTCAGAAGTAACAAAAAACGAAGAGTATTATCTTTGTTCTTGGCAGATCTTAGCTTCGGGCTTGTTATGCATTTTGTTTTGCTTCATCTGGCAATCTTCGATTTTTTCAATTTTATTTCTCTCTTTTTTATTACTGGTAATCAACTGGTTACATACAAAGTTGTGGCAGAATCATAACTTTCCATAACACCTGTCCTAACATTGGATAATTTATTGTAACTTATTAGTCCTCAGCTATTTCATACATTCGTGCCGTGATTCTGGTGCGATGTGCACAATCGTACCATATCGTATAACCAGGCTGAAGGTCTGAGTGTGCATCAGGGCAATCGGCCATAATTGTTTTAAGTATGGCTAAAGAAACGAATGTAGAGAAGCTATGCGACCGGGAATTGCTTGAAAAGATTCTCAGCATAGTGGAGAGACAAGAGAAACTGCCGCCTCCGGCTCATGAAGGCGGACACCGTCTATATGACAACAAGTCTTTGATGGAGAAATTGAACATCAAAGAAAAGTATCTGAAAAAGTTGCGAGACAACGGCTATCTCGGCTACTCGCGTGAAGGTGATAAATACTGGTACACGCAGGAAGATGTGGACCGCTTTCTGCGTCGTTTCCATTATGAAGCTTTCGCTATTGGTGATGAACTTCCAAAGCAGGAAGGAGGTGGCTATGTTTGACACCGTTCATTTGACCAACATGCTTCGTTCTGAAGTGGAAGGCATTCCGGAAACAGGTCTTCCGTTAGATGCCTTCCCGGACAAGATACAGGAGATTATCCTCAATCTTGCCAGATACGAAAATTTCAATGTGGAATATACTGCGTCTATTGTTCTTTCTGCTATTGCTACTGCAATAGGCAACTCTTGTCATATCCGTATAAAGGGCGAGTGGAAAACTTGCCCATCCCTTTATATGATGCTGGTCGGACGTCCCGGGCTCGGAAAGACTCCTCCCCTCGGTTTTATCTATAAGCCGATTAATGAGTATGATGACCGGCTGCATGAGAAATATAACGAGGAATATGACGAATATGAAAGAGCCATGTCAGCAGGCAAGCACGGAAGTGATGGGGAAGAACAACTGCTCAAGAAACCGAATTTTGTAACTACGGTCATTTATGACTCCACCCCGGAGGCGATGATGAATATTCATCAGCATAATCAGCGTGGGATAACATTGGTCGTCGATGAAATTCTGGCTTTGTTCAATTCCGTCAAAAGGTACAACAGCAAGAACAATCTCATTGAAGATCTGCTGACAGCTTATAGCGGACAGCCGTTAAAGATTATCCGCAAATCAGAATCACGTCCTGTTCTAATCAAGAATCCATGTATAAATGTCATCGGTTCAGTACAGACAAATATGCTGCAGGAAGTCTTCCGTGCAGAGTTCCTTGCCAACGGATTGCTTGACCGTTTTCTGTTTGTCTATCCCAAAAACAGGAAGATATCCGGATGGAGACGGGAAGAACGGAATACGGCCCGTCCTGACATCATGAATCAATGGAGGACAATAATCAACAGAATCTTAAGCATCCCCTGTATTCTTGATGACAAGGGTACTACGGTCAATCCCCGTATCATTACAATGTCTGACGATGCGGAAGAATACTTTTATGAATGGTACAATGGAATTATCGATGCTGTAAATGCCATTGAGGATGATGCAGATGTTGAAAGCCGCAAGATGAAACTCAACGGCCATGTAGCACGTCTTGCCCTGTTGTTTCAGGTAATGAAATGGGCTACTGATAGTGGAGATATGCAATATATTGAGCGGGATTCCGTAGAATCGGCAATCCGTATGATTGATTATTATGAGGAAACATACAGGAGGATTCAGGAAACCATTGTCATAAACAGTATCGGCGAAACTAAGGAAGCGTGGCTTTCTCTGTTGGAAGATCGGTTCACTTCCGGGGATGCTGTTATTGCCGGTAGAAAAGTTGATATGTCCCGACGTACCGTCTATTATGCGCTTGACCAATTATGCCGGCTTAAACACCCTCTTATAGAAAAGCTTCAGCATGGAGTCTATCGCAAACTTATGACAGAAAATACTGATGCACCTTGCACTATTGCACTTTCATCTTGCCAGGATACCGTGCAATCTTCTCAAAGTGCAAAAGTGCAGAGTGCAACCACACTAAAATCAGAGGACCATGAGTGAATACAGATTCCATTTACAGAAATACCGCCCTGGAAGCAAGACTACTTGTCCGAACTGTGGTAAAAGCCGGTGTTTTGTCAGGTATATTGATGAACAAGGCTGCATTAGCTTTCCCGGTAATGTCGGCAAGTGTGATCATGAAAACAGTTGTGGCTACCACTATACACCTAAGGAATATTTCAAGGATAATCCTGATGTGTTGGAAATGGATGAGGGAAGCGGCAAGTCACTTCTTTCTGCCCCTTATAAGACGGCAGATAAAACTCTGTCTTGTATCGTCCCTTCGTATATTCCTTCATCTTATGTGTTAAGGAGTCTGTCACATTATTCAATCAACCCCTTATATCAGTATTTCTGTCATGTATTTGGCGAAAATGAGGCAAGCAGATTGTTTGAAATGTATCGCATAGGGACATCTTCAAAATGGGGAGGTGCAACGGTTTTCTGGCAGACAGATATAAATGGACAGGTAAGAACCGGCAAGGTAATGTGCTATAATGCCGAGACAGGCCATCGGGTTAAAGAGCCTCAGGCTTTTGTCAGTTGGGCACATTCCGAGTTGAAGTTGCAGGATTTCCATTTGAAGCAATGTCTGTTTGGAGAACATCTTCTGAAAAAATCATCGTCTCCTGTAATGCTGGTGGAAAGTGAAAAGACCGCAGTTGTAATGAGCCATTTTATCCCCGATTATATATGGTTGGCAACAGGTGGAAAGAACGGCTGTTTCAACAGTGAAGCTATGCAGGTTCTCAAAGGCAAGGAGGTTACTCTCATCCCTGATTTAGGAGCAACCGAACAATGGAAAGAAAAGTCTGCTTTGTTGTCTGGAATATGCAAACGGGTTGTTGTGTCCAATGTTTTGGAATGTACATCCGATGAAGAGCAACGCAGCCAAGGATTGGACATTGCAGACTTCTTTCTGTATTCACCATCAAAGAGACAGATACTCCATCAGATGATACAACGTAATCCAGCATTGCAGTTGCTCATTGATGAACTGGATTTGGAACTTATTGAATAGTAAAGGAACTTGTTCCGAGGATTTATAGAAAGTCCTTAACACAATAAGGACTTTTTGCCTGGCGGCAATAAAATCCGGTCATTGTCCCGCAGAGCGGACTGGCACAAGAGCAAGCTCAAATATTAATCATTTATCAAAAGAATACCCTATATGAATACAGATATTAAACAGGCCATGCATGTTGAAGCCGGGAAGTCATTCGGCACATCAGAGGCGAATGAAAACGAAAGGCATTGGAATGACGACAAGATTGACAGAAAGAATCAGGATCCGACCAATCACTATGACAAGACCCGAATGAAACTGAATTTCGAGATTGGGCCCGATGGGAAAGTTCATCCGTTAGGCTATCAAGAGAAATCGCTTGAAGTACGTTTGCAGGAACGGTTGACTGAACTGGGCTGGAAACCCTTCAAGCCGGACAGCAAAATTCAACCAAACTGTTGTGCGAAATTTATCTTTGGAGGCAATCATGACCGTACACTTGAGATGGCATTTGGGACCCAAACCGTAAATCTGGAAAAGGGTGCAGATAACAGTCATCTCCAGCGATGTCCGGAAATCGAACAATGGGCAAAAGATGTCTATGACTGGTGCGCCAAACGGTACGGACAGGAAAACATCATCGGCTTCCAGGTTCATCTTGATGAGAGCAGCCCGCATATCCATGCCTTGATCGTTCCTGTAGGCCAACGAGCCAAAAGCGGACGCGAATGCGTCATGTGGTCGGCTAAGTTCGGGAAGAGCCGTTATGAGTATGGCCATATTCTTCGGGAAATGCACACCTCTCTATATGAAGAGGTAGGGAGCAAGTACGGGTTGGAACGTGGTGACAGTATTGAAGGCCGGAACGTCAACCATCTTAGTAAACGCGATTATATCCGGAAACTGGCCAAAGATGCGAAACAGGCGGAGAAAGCGGTCAAGGGTCTACAGACTATGACACGGAGGTTGGAAGCACAGATATTCAGGTATCAATCCCAACTTGAAGAAATTGAGAAGTCTCTGGCTTCCGGCAAAATCGCTCTTCAGGAATATGAAATTCAAAAGACCAGGATACAAAAACAGATTTCCGAATACCAGTCCAAACTTGAAGACAAGGCATGTAAGCTTCAAGAGAAGGAGCAGGAACTGGAGCAGATGACAAAGAATATAGACCGTGTCGGTAGAGTGGCTCAACCTTTCCGCAATCACAAGATAGATTTTGAGCCGCCACGAATCATTGGTAAACCTCCGATATTCGGTGTTGACAAATGGATTGAGGAGCAGAACCGGTCTATCGCCAGCCGATTCGTAAAGATTGTCCGTCAGATTGAAGAACTGTATCGTAAGGATGCCGAACGACAAATACAAGTGGTGCGGAATAATACGTTGCTGGACTATCGGGAGCTTAAATGGCTACAACAGGAGTATGCACGACTGACGGATCTCAACGATAATCAGACTGAACAAATGCAGACGTTTCTTGACCAGCTGGCTGAGCCTTCTTTGCGGGAACGAATCTTTTCTATCGCTGATGCTTTGATTGGTGGGCAACCTGTCGCTGTTTCATCCGGCGGAGGTGGTGGTAACTCCGATTCAGACCTCCGCTGGGACGGAAGAAGGCCAGATGAGGAGGAAGAGGCGTATAAACGACGATGTATAAAAACCGCATTAGAGGTGTCAATGAAAAATAAACATAGTTACCGAAGAAGATAATTTATCAAGGTGTGCCGTATCGAATATTTATAGCGCACCTTATTTTTATTATGATTAAAATTTACATTACATACGCCCCATTATGGGAATATGCCGTTTGAAGTAGCTGATAATTGGGCGTGGACAACATTAGGAAACATTGGAACGTGGCAAGCTGGAGGAACACCAAGTCGTTCCAACAAATCTTATTATGGTGGAAATATTCCGTGGCTAAAGACTGGTGATTTAAATGATGGGGTGATTACTGATATTCCAGAAAAGATAACAGAAGATGCAGTTGCCAATTCTTCAGCCAAAATTAATCCTACGGGAAGTGTCCTTATCGCAATGTATGGGGCAACAATAGGTAAATTAGGAATACTCACCTTTCCTGCGACAACAAATCAAGCATGTTGCGCATGTATTGAGTATTTTGCAATAACTCAAAAGTACCTATTCTATTTCCTTTTATCTCATAGAGGTATGTTTATAGCAAAAGGTGGTGGTGGAGCACAACCAAATATTTCAAAAGAAATAATTGTCAATACCGCTATACCTCTACCACCACTCGCTGAGCAAGAAAGGATAGTAACAGAAATTGAGCGTTGGTTTACCTTAATTGACCAATTAGAACAGGGGAAATCGGACTTGCAAACAGTTATCAAACAGGCCAAAAGCAGGGTCCTCTACCTCGCTATTCATGGAAAGTTAGTGCCACAAAACCCCAATGATGAGCCCGCTATTAAGCTATTGAAGCGTATAAATCCTGACTTCACACCTTGTAATAACGGACATTATACGCAGTTACCTGTAGGATGGTGCAAATGTCTATTAGAAGACATAGTTAAATACGAACAACCTCAAGCCTATATTGTCAATTCAACTGATTATAATGACAGCTATTTGACTCCTGTTTTAACTGCTGGGAAGTCTTTTATTATAGGATACACTAATGAGACAGAAGGTATTTATCAGAATACGCCTTGTATCATTTTTGATGACTTTACCACAGATTCCAAACTTGTTGATTTCCCATTTAAGGTAAAATCATCTGCCATGAAAATCCTGAAAGTGACAGACGATATAGAAATTGAATATGTTGCTATGTTTATGAGCATAACACGACTTATTAGCGATACTCATAAACGTTATTGGATTTCAGAATACTCTAAACTTTGCATACCAATACCACCAAAAGAAGAACAAAAGCGTATAATCAATATTGTAAAGACAGCGTTTAAAAAAATTGACGCAATAATGGAGAACTTATAAAATCTCCATTATTGTATCAAGTCTGCTATACATTGAATTTATTGCAGCAACGATTCTTACTTGTTCCTTATAAGGAGGTACAGGCACTTCTATTGCCTTAAATAATTTTTTATCCAGGTGAGGTATTGCCGAACCTACTTTATTCTCTCGCAATGCTTTACGATGTAGATTTATAACATGTAAGATATATTCTGCAAACATGTTTTTATTGATATGTAGTTGCTTGAATGTACTACCTTGATAACCTTCAATCTGTGTTCTGAACACTTCTCCAGAGTTTTCTCCATCAACTAAAATCAATAGGCTATTGGCTACTACATATCGTCCATTTGTCAAGGTTTTAAAGTCACGCTCTCCTCTTAGATATTTTACGTCAAGGTTTGGCATTTCTTTACCATCAAGTTTCTCTCCATCCGTCAAAGAACATAGCATTTGCATTGGAACTACTACCCACCCAATAGGCAAGTTCGTATAATGTCCGTTAGGTTGTGCTTTATATTGTTATCGTATTCATCAAAAACAAAAACTGATATGATAACAAAATTTAATGACTATCTTGCCAAAACAAACTTGGCAAAGAACACAGTGGATTCGTATGTATGGACAGTGAACTACTTTTTCAGTCACTATGGGGAAGTGAACAAGAAAAACCTGTTGGCATACAAAGGATACTTGGTTGAAAACTTTAAGCCTCAAACCGTAAACCTTCGGCTACAGGGTATTAATAAGTATTTGGAATTTTCCAAGCATGATAGACTGAAGGTGAAGTTTGTCAAAGTGCAGCAAAAGAACTTCTTAGAGAATGTTATCAGCGATGCCGACTACAAGTTTCTGAAAGCACAGTTAAAGGCCGATGGTTATGAAGATTGGTATTTCGTAGTATGGTTTATGGCGGCGACAGGTGCACGGGTAAGTGAACTGTTGCACATAAAGGTTGAACATGTGAAGGTGGGTTATCTAGACCTTTATAGTAAAGGTGGTAAGGTGCGTCGTTTATACATCCCCAAAAACTTGCGAAGCGAGGCTTTGCAATGGTTGAAAACGAAAGGTATTACAAGCGGTTATCTTTTTCTCAATCGTTTCGGACAACGCATTACAACACGAGGTATCGCCCAGCAACTTAAACATTTTGCCGATAAGTATGGACTGAACCGTGATGTTGTTTATCCTCATTCTTTCCGCCACCGCTTTGCCAAGAACTTTCTTGACCGTTTCAACGACCTTGCATTACTTGCCGACCTTATGGGGCATGAAAGTATTGAAACTACGCGCATTTATCTGCGGCGAACAGCTAGCGAACAACAAAAGATTGTTGACAAGGTTGTAAATTGGTGATAACATAGCCTTAGAAGCGCGTTTAATCACGCTTCTAAGGACTTTTGAATGTTGTCGAGAATAGAAAATAGTTCTTCTATTTTTGCAACAATGCGTTGTTGTTCGGAAAGAGGAGGTAACAAAATAAAATAATGTTTCAACCATTCTGTACTGATATTTAGTTGTGCAACTCCTTTCCCTGATTTTAAACAATCTTTGAGAAAATCACTTGTTTGAAATAGATAGAACAAATACTTTTTCTCAACAACGTTTGAGCACTCCTTAATATGTGCGACACGTTGGTTAAGAGCTGCAGGTAATAAATTGTTTGTCAAAATACCTACACGTCCTACATTTCCAGTTAAAGACATCAACATATCCCCCTCTTTCAACATGAAATCTTTAAGTGTTTCCATTTCTTCAAAGGGATAAAATTGAGGCATTTTATCCTCTATATATCCGTCTTGAACATTGGAAATACGAATTATTCGCACACCATTTGAAGATAAATATTTTGAACTCTTAAAAGCATAGCCATTTTTTATTTCAGCTATATTATTTAATTGAGCTACAATCCAGTCTTTGGGTAACTTCTTACTATGTCCGTTATCACAAGTGATTTCAGCTTTTGGATTGATATGTTTGATCAATTCAGAAGCAGGCTCGTCATTAGGGTCTTGTGGTACTAGCTTTCCATGTATGGCGAGGTCTAGTATCTTGCTTTTGGTTTGCTTGATGAGAGCCTGTAGATCGGTTTGACTATTTTCAATAATATCAATTATACCCATCCATTTTGAAAGTTCAGAAACAATTCTGAACTGTTCGTGTAATGGTGGTATAGGAACATGTAAATTACCTAATATGGTTCCATTTACATTGGGCTGTCCCACTCCAACAGATTCTTGTTCTATTTGTTCCCAATAATAACCTGACTCAAAATAGAACTTGAGGTATTGAGGCAATACTGCATCATAAGTCTGGACCCGAATCAAATATGAAGCATAAATAGCTCCTTCTGTCAATCCTTGTACCAAATATGACTTACCAACAGTTGCGCCGGTTCTAGCAAACAAAATATCGCCATCGCTTAGTAGATATGATTTTGCTTTATTTTCATCGAAATCTGTATATGGAACAGAATCCCATTGTACACTGTTGTTTTGAATGTCCGTAATGCGTAAAAGCCTGTATTTCCCATTAGTCTTTGCGGATTCACTTACACCGTACAAAATGGATTTAGAAATATCATTTATGGTTGTCCACTCCCACAAACTTGGAATTTCAAATGGTACATTCTCATAATGGGGCGTATCAGAAGTCTTTGCAGACTTCTTGCTCCGCTTGATCTTGCCTTCCTTTATCAGTCGTTCTTTTTCAGCCTTGATTCGTTCGAGCAGAACTGATGCTGGCTCATCATTTGGATCCTGCGGTACGAGTTTACCGCGAATGGCGAGGTCTAATATCTTTTGACGTAATTTCTTTGTATCCATTTGAATCAGTCTTTGTTTAAGAATAGATTGCAAAACTCGTTTAGTTGCTGCTGCATACGTTCTTGAGGAATGAGTATACGTTTGTATTCAGCAATCATCGTAGGACTCATGCTGCGACTCATAGCGTACTCTACTACTACCCGGTCTGCTTCAGGACAGAGAATAATACCGATAGACGGATTTTCGTTGGAGCGTTTTACATCGCGGTCGAGTGCTTCCAGATAAAATTCTAACTGTCCAAGGTCACGAGGATGAAACTTTGTCTTTTTTAACTCTACAGCAACCAATGCCTGTAAGCCGCGATGAAAGAACAGTAAATCGGCCTTGAATGTAGATGCACCAATATTAAGACGGTATTCCTGATCCATGAATATAAAGTCTTTTCCCAGTTCAAGAATAAACTGTTTCATGTGTTCTACCAGACCGTTCCTTAGTTTTGTTTCGCTATGCTTTTTCGGCAGATTGAGAAAATCTACGAACAGGGTGTCTTTGAACATGAGTGGCGCATTAGGATATCTTTCCAGTAATCCTTTTGACATATTGTCCTTGCTTCCTAATAAAGCCGTATAAGTCTGATTGGAAATACAACGCTGCATTTCTTTATAAGAAAGATGTTCCTTATTGGCATAGAGGATATAAAATATGCGTTCTTCATTGCTCTTGCAGCGACAAAGAATTTCTATATGATTGGACAATGTAGTTAGTTCCAATATTCTGGGCATTTGCCCAGATGTTGATTGGGTGTGTGTAACCATCGGCTGTAAAATTACAGACGTTTCCGATATATTATTGCTCGCAGCAATTTGTGCAGACGGCATCTGCACAAATTCAGTGTTCAAATATTTTCTTATTGTTGCTATGAACGTTTCTGATGAATACTCATCATAAAACATTACCATATTGTATATGCTTCTTTTGCTATATCCTTTGATGTCAGGACGTTGCGAACGTATGTGTTCGGATAATTGAGAAACAACCTTACTTCCCCATTCTTTGCTCTTCAGTTTAGCAGATACATATCCACCTACATGCCATGCTGTGAGTAGCAACTCTTCATTGACGGCTCTTGAAGCATTACTTTTATGTTGGAGAATAATATCTATGATTTCTCCAAATTGTTGTTCTGTTGATATTGCGATGTCGTTATCCTTCATACGCTTAATCTTCATTTATGTTTGCAAGCAGCTTCTCAAGTTCTGCTACTGCTAAACTAATAGTTTTACTTTTCTCTTTTATATCAGCCATCAATTCAGCCAAGGAGCGGTCATCAGACTTTCCTCCTTGTTTTATCCAGGTTATATCAAGGCTTGTCTTGTCACGGGTGAGAATATCGTCTACCGGATATTTACGCCAACGCCCTTGAGGATTGTTGTCTGCATCATATGTCTCTTTGCGTCCTTCTAAATTTCCTGCATTATAGCATGTAACAAAATCATCCAAATGATGTCTCTCTAATTTATTAGTAGTAAGCGTATGTTTGATGTCAGTACGATAATCATAGAACCAAATCTCTTTTGTCGGTTGACCTTTGGAAAAGAACAATACATTTGCTTTTACGCCTTGTGCATAGAAAATACCCGTAGGCAAACGAAGTATCGTGTGTAAGTTGAAGTCTGAGAGTAACTTCTTGCGAATTGTTTCCCCAGCACCACCTTCAAAAAGGACATTGTCTGGTAATACTACAGCTGCACGACCTCCGGTTTTGAGCATCAGCATCATGTGTTGAAGAAAGTTCAACTGATTGTTCTTCGTTTCTACATAGAAATCCGGGCGGTTAATATCGACAGAGCCTGCCGGACGTGTGCCGAAAGGAGGATTGGCAAGTATTACATCTACAAGAGTGGATGGTTCTTTCTCCAAGGAATCCTCACAAACAATCGGGCTCCGGTCTGTTCCTACACCATGCAAATATAGGTTCATAGATGCAAGCGTTACTACCAATGGAGTGTTATCTACGCCGTGCAGTGCCTTGTTGCGCAAGAAATCTCGTTTCTCCTTACTGGCAGACTGCTCTTTCATATAATCGTATGCAGTCAAGAGGAAACCTCCGGTACCGCAGGCCGGATCACAAACCGTTTCTCCAATTTGCGGGGCTATGCAATCTACCATTGCTTTGATGAGTGGACGTGGAGTAAAGTACTGACCGGCACCACTTTTCTTGTCCTGCCCATTCTTCTCAAGGATGCTTTCGTAGATAGCACCTTTCACGTCTCCATCCATGATCAGCCATTGTTCCTCATCAATCATGGTAATGACTTTTTTAAGATGAACAGGCATTTCTATCTTATTATGGGCTTTTGTATAGATGGTACCAATCAGATTGTCCTGACTACTTAGGTGCTTTAAAGTTTCCTCGTATTGTTTGACCAAATCAAATCCATCAAGAGACTTTAAATCCTTCCATTGATAACCATTTGGAATTGCAGATTCTCCAAATAATTCTGCGTTTTCATCATCCATTTTCAAGAAAAGGAGATAGGTAAGCTGAGTTATATAGTCTGTAAAACCGACACCGGCTGCTGCCAGTACATCTGCCATATTCCAGACTTTTTTTGTAAGTGTCTGCTCTGTTGTATTCTTTTTTGCCATATTTCCTATTCAAAATTTTTATGTTCTACTATAAACATGTCATCTAATGTAACTTTATAAGTATTTATTTCAGTTACATAATAGAATGGATATTGAGATTTACCCTCCTTTGACACATCGATAAAACAATTCCACGGAGATACTTTTGGAGATGGAGCTCCTGGATCTAGACAGAAAATTTTAGTTATGACGTCATTCTCATCGCTTTCTATTCCTATAGCCAATAAAGCATGTGCACCACCATTGAATTCTGTCGAGATTATAACTGGAGTATTCTGGCTTACGAATTGCCCTATCAATTCAATTCTATCATCATTAGTTCTTGGTCTTTTGTGTATTGCCCTAATTTCAAATGGCTGTTCGTTGATTTCACGTGCTAATGCTGTATAGTTATAACCATTTTGAATAAAACCTTGCTCATAGAAAAAATGATATAAGAATTTGCCTTTTGGAGTACGCCTATCGGGAAAATTATACAGTTTAATATCTTGCTCTTCAATCATCCCTTGGCATAGCATTGCCATCACAAGGGAATAAATAGAACATGCGCCATCTAAATCCCCTTGTTGCTTATGTACATTGACCCATCGCCCATTTGCATCTTTTGTTTGCAAACCAGTTCGATTTAATCTTATGCTATCTATTATTTGTATGGTTGTCATTATTATGCTGCTTTTCTTAAAACTACAAATGTGTATAGAGAGTGTAAAGCTTCGTTAGCTTTCTGCATATTACCAAAGGCACGGATCATCTGTGCTGCCTGAGTTGCATCATCTTCACGAATCTCTTTGATTGTACAAGCTCCGTTGGAAGCAATATAATCTACAATACGACTGATGACTTCACGTTGTTTATCTGTTATTTCGCGCTGGTTTTGTCCTAACCATAGATTGAAATACTGTTTAGATGTAGAAACAACACTATCTAACCGCTCAATTTGGTGTAAAGCAAAACGTACGAGCTGTATGATATTAGTTAAAGCATCGCTTTCCTCTTTTGTAGAAGAACGTCGAACACTGTTTGGATTCAGAATGGCATATGAATTCCACAATTGTTTGGAAGTAAAATGATTGTTAACCATTTTGAGTTTGTTTTCCAAATCTTTTAGCATTGAATAGGTAATTGGCTCACCTTCATTATTATAAATTATACGTAGAGCCTCTATTTCATCACAATGTTCTTTGCAGAAATCTTCAAAGGCTTCTGTTGTACTTTTAGCTTCTTCTATTGAAAAACCTTTAGATATAAGCGTGTCCTCACCTGGCATCAGCGTGTTGACAAACCCAGCAGCAAGAATGAGCAGATACCTGCGCGCATCTGCGTGATTTGCAAGTGGAGCTACTAAACCTTTCCGTTCGTTATTAGGCTCTTTAGTACTTATGAATGGCGGCAGAATATTGTTTTCAAATGCTTCGTAAATCCTTGAAGCAAGTTCTTTCATGTCGTCATTTGCTAAACGTACGAACTCCGTTCGCTGTGAATTATCAGCTTTGTTGTATATTCTGGAAAGTGTTGCAGCAAGACGTTTCAGATGCTCGTCAGGAAGGTAACCATGGGTAATCTGTTCCAACAGCTCTTTAAGAGTAATAATCTTTGTAGTCGGATCATCAGTTATCGTAGGTATTGTTTTTTCGTGTTCAGTAACACCTACGGCATCTATCAAATAGAAACAATCTTTACTAAACGCATTTGGGGTAACATTCCGTAACTGCTCATCTCCAATTGTGCGTACACCACGTCCTTTCATCTGTATATAGAGCGGTAAAGATTCTACATCACGCATGAAAATCAATACTTCAAGAGGCTTAACATCTGTACCAGTTGCTACCAATGTGCAAGTTACGGCAATTCTGAAATCCTTATCATTCCGGAACTGACGTATCAATTCATTACTATCGCCCGCGGAATAAGTTATTTTTTGCACGAAACGGTCATCTGTATGTCCAAATACCTCTTTAGCTATCTGTACGATATTGCTGGCATGAGTCTCATTTAGAGCAAAGATCAAAGTCTTTGGCAGATAGTCAAAATTTGCTTCTCGCTGTGGATCATTGAACAACTCGGTATAGACGACATCGCGATAAGTGGAGAGAATAAGTTTTATTTGCGCAGGATTAATGACACTTCTGTTTAGCTCTTTATTGGTATATGTTTTCGTTTCTTTATTGGAAATGGTTTTTACATCTCCGGTATATCGTGTTTCTTCTTTGATTTTTTCTCCTTCTAATATAGCACCGCCATTTTCTGTAACCTGAGTTTTGATTCGATATACACGGCAATCTACATTTACACCATCAACGATACTTTTTTCCAATGTGTAGTTGACTATACGATTATTGTTAAAGAATGCCATTGTTTCAGGAATTGGTGTGGCTGTCAATCCAACAAGTCTGGCTGTATCAAAATATTCCAATACCTTACGCCAATTCCCATAAATGGAGCGGTGACACTCATCTATGATAATCAGATCAAAATAATCATGTGGTAAATTAGGATTAGGAGGCAATACAACTTCTTCTGTAGGATCATTATTATCATCGTTGTCATTATCCTCAATAACATCGCCTTTCAGAAAAGAAAAAAGACGCTGTATTGTTGAAATAACGACATTGCTATCAGATGGTATAGAAGAGGAACGAAGACGATTCACTGAAAATATTGTATTGAATGCATCTCCATTTTCTGTCAACCGGAAAGTTCCAAATTCTCCCTCTGCCTGTTTCCCGAGGTTATTTCTGTCCACAAGAAATAGTACTCTTCTCATTGGAGTATATGAAAGAAGACGATATGCAGCAAGACATGCGGTATATGTCTTACCTGCACCTGTTGCCAATACCATCAAGGCGCGATTCTGCCCACTCCTGAAACTTTTTTCCAGTTCAGTAACTGCCTCATACTGACAATCACGTAATCCTTTTTTTCGCAAAGTTGGGAGTCCGGCAAAATAATCATTTATTCCCAACAGCTTAACCAATTCATGAGGAGTTGGAATCGTCATAATTTGTTTGAAACAAGAATCCTGTTTACGAAAGTCACAGAAGTACAAGTCTTTCCCATTTGAAGTAAATATGAAAGGCAAAGGCTTTTGGTATACTTGATAGATATTAGGAACATTCCGGGCATATAAAACAGCCTGTTCGCACACAGTATTGGAAAAAGGATCTATCTCTTCTCTTTTTGCCTCAAGCACACCTACAGCTTTTCCATTAATAAAAAGAAAATAGTCAGCCTCTAGGTTACCTTTTAAAAGTCCTTCCCTTATGGCTACAGCAGTACAGTTTGGTTCGTAGTTGTCTCTATCAACCACTTTCCATCCAGCATCAGTAAACCACTGATCTATTTTTTGCCTCGCTTTTTCTTCTGGTGTCATATATTCCTATATTTTTATATTATCGGAAGTTGCATACTAGAAAAATAAGATCTACAAAGAACGAACTATTGACGTTCATCCTTGTCTGTTATCAAATCTTTTAGGTCAACTTGAAGAATTTCAGCAATTTGCTGTAAGGTTTCCAAATTAGGCTGGATTCTGTTACAAGCATACGCATTGACCATGCTAAAACTTTTATCCAATTTTTTTGCTAACCACGTTTGTGAAATGCCTTTCTCCGACAAAACAACCTTTATTCTATTTAATTTCATTCTTAGATGCAATTATATTACGCAAATGTAGTGAATTATATTCAATAACTTGATTGTTTTACTATTTTTGCATCTAAAATATATTAATATGGATACAGTAAAAAAGAGAGGAGAAATAATAAGTGCAGATCAACGTTTGTTGGTCTCTCAGCGCTATAAGCGAATAACCAGAGCCGTAAACTCGGAATTTTGGAATAGTGATAGTGAAACTACCCATAGTTTGTATGTAGGTTCCTATGGAAGAGGTACTGCTATCAATACGAGTGATATTGATATGCTTGTAGAATTGCCTAGAAGAGAATATGAAAGGTATGATATATTAAAAGGTAACGGTCAATCACGATTATTACAAGCATTAAAAAATGCCATTTTGAGGACCTATCCAAGGAGTGACATACATGGGGACGGACAAGTTGTAGTGATAAACTTTACGGATGGTATTAGATTTGAAATTTTACCAGCTTTTCGTCAAGAGGATTGGTTGGGGAATTGGAACGGAAAATACGATTACCCAGATTCGAACATGGGTGGTAACTGGTTGACAACAGATCCTAAAATTGAACAGCAAGCAATGAGGGAAAGAAATGCAGCAAGTAATGGTTTATTATTCGACACTTGTAAACATATGCGTGAAATTCGCGATAATAATTTCAGTAGTTACCATCTTCCAGGAATTGTAATTGACAGTTTCGTTTATCACTATATTGCTGATTGGCATTGGACAAGGGAGTGGGAACAACGCTCAGATTATCCAACCGGCACCTACGAAAAGAGACTTTATAATTCATGTCCAATTTGGAATTTTAATCTTACCGCACCAGGAAGTGGAATGCCTGTTGAAACATCTGGTTATATTGATATATTAAGAAAAGTCTTAAAATATATGTCAGAAGAATAAGAACATGGATAATCAAATAGCTATTCAATATAGAGAAATTCTTGAGCGCTTTAATAAAATTATCTGGACGCACAAAATTCATTTATGCCAAGCCGATATTTACCTAGCTAAAAGAAAAAAGCGAAATTTAATTCTTTCTATTTTATCTGCATTAGTATCAGCTTCGGCTATTACTAATATATTTAAATGGTTGCCAGAAATAGTGATTGTTCCATTAATAGCCTTTTTATCACTGGCATTAACTTTTTTTACGACTAAATACAAGGCAGAGAATTTGGAAAAGAAAGCGGCAGACAACGAAAGATTTGCAGCAATTATGCATGATTTGCGTAACAGATATGCCGGTTTTTTATCTGATATAAAAGCTGGCTTATACACGAAGGAACAAATATCGGAAATTCGCCTACGTTTAGAGCAGATTGAAAATATTATCTATTCAGGTATTGTCCCATACACATCCAGCGAAGCTGTAAATAGGGCGTCAAAAGCATTAAAGAATAAGCAAGAATCTACGACAACCGATGAAGAAATTTCTCAAATCATATCCAGTAATTTACAATTATAAGATATAGGTTACAAAAGCGAGAAGTTTACAATTGTATTATTATCAATCGAATTATAAAGATATCCTGACTGTTGCTCTTTTAGACAGGTATAATGCATTATATAGGTTTTCCAAAGATTATTGCCTTATTTACATTAACAATAGAAAATAATAGCAAGCCATAATACTTTATTTGAATATGGAACTTATTTTTTCAGTAAAAAAGTTATTTGCGGAATATCTTAAATCTGGAGAACATTTTACAATTCCAGCGTATCAACGTGGATATAAATGGAAGATAACAGATATAGAGCAATTATTAGATGATATTGACTCTTTCGAGACTCATGGAGATAACGATGTCTTTTATTGTCTCCAAAATATTACAATAGTAGCCCAAAAGGATAAAAATTATAATGTAGTTGATGGGCAACAGAGACTTACAACCCTTTCGTTACTTTTGGCATATTTTGGTGAATTTGAGTTGATTGAAGGAAAATTGCAATATGATGTCCGTAAGGAATCAATGAATTTTCTTAAAAATTATGTATTTAACTGGGAGTTGTCAGCATTTAAAAACAATGCTAGTCAACAAGGTAGGTTGCTGGAATGGAGCGAACTGGGCATAGAAGAAGACGATCAATACAATTATCAGGATATATTTTACATGTACAATACATGTAGAACAATCGAATCGTGGTTCAAGGAACATTCAGAAAAAAAAGATATAATGAAGGACAAAATCTTGAACCATGTAAAATTGATTGTCAACCTTCCTCAAATAAATTCAGATCAAGAGTTCGACTTGTTTGACAACCTTAATGGCAAACGGGTTCCTCTGGATGGGGCTGATCTTATTCGTGCAATAGTGATTACCCGGGTCGCCAGAAAGGACGTAGAAGATATTCATGATCCTATCAAGCATGATGTCATTCTTAATGAGAATCGTATAAAAAATGGCCTAAAACTAGATTCAATCAACAATTGGTGGTGTAACAAGGAGCGACAGAATTATTTCAGATATTTCACCAGAAATATCAACTCAAAAGGAGAACACATAAAGTTCGATGAAAGTAGATACCCTATTGACACTCTCTACAAGCTGATAGTTCAGACTTCTAAAGGACAAAAATATCTTGGCATTCATGAAGATACTCTTTTGAAAGGAAGTGGTACAATCAAACTGATGTATTTTGAACATTCTGATAATCTGTGCCGCCTATTTATTTATATACAGGATATCCAGCGTCTTGTCGAATATTGGTACGATGATTCTGAGTTGTACCATTTAGTCATGTACTGTGCTGTCTATTTGGGAATGACATTCAATGAACTCACAAATCTATGGTTTTCTCACAACCGCTTATCATTCATCTCGAACTTGAAAGAGAAGATTCGGGAGAAAGGTTGGATCAAATCCGTACTCAAAACCACCGATGATAATGGGGAAACCCTTTCGGATGAGGATTTAAACTTCCAACAAAACTGGTATGACGACGAGGACATGATTCCTGTTATGGTACTCTTGGATGTTATCCGTATTCAGAACTCAAAAGCAACCAAATTCCCAATTGCCAATTTGGATTCCCAGCATTTCTGTGCTGTCAAAGAGGACAAAGAGCATATCTTCCCGCAAACGCCATTAAACACCGGATATCGGATCGACACATTGAAGGATTACATTAAGATTGCCTATAAATGTGGGTACGGCAAGAAAACAGAACAATGGGCCTTTGGATTAGTTGACTACTATTGGCCTCGGATTCGTGACAATGAAAACTTCAGGAATTGGTTCAACAATAAGATGACAAACGAAATTATACCTCTGAACTCTTTGGGAAACGTCTGTCTTCTACAAGATAAAATCAATAGAAGTTATGGCAATGCCTCATACACACAGAAGCATTTTGACATTATGAAGAAAGCCGCAAGGGGCGAGTATATCAGGCCACATGTCCTTGACGCCTTCTCAAAAATAATGGCAACCGAAAACCAACGGTCAGATTCTTCATATATGCTACAATGGGATAAGAGAGACATTGTGTTAAGAAGGCAATATATTGTAGTCCAGATTAGAAATTTCCTATTTTAATGATATTATTATGAAAAGACAAACATACTTGAGAGATGAGAATTTACTAACACTACTCTCTCTACATGATTTTATCATACCTGAAATACAACGGGAATATGTTTGGGGCAGTCCCGACAATTGCAATAGTGTACTTATTCCATTCTTGGAAAGCATTAGAGACGAAGCACAAATTGATGAACATTGTCATTATGCGCATAGTCAAGAAAACCATCATATAGGATTCTTATATTCTTACAAGCCTCAGTACATCTGTGACCTATCCAGTCGAATTGTAGATGAATACCTAATAGATGGTCAGCAACGATTCACGACTCTATTTATCCTACTACTTGTAAGAGCGGTCAGGGAGAACCGAATGACGGATTTCTGTAATCTGATACGTTGGGATGACGGATCAATAGCTTTTGACTACAAGGTTCGCCAACTTACACACAGGTTTATCTACGATTTGGTTGAGCATTTCAAATCTGACGATAGTCTGCAAACATTGAAAGATATTACCAGTGAGACTTATCCGTGCTGGCTTTTGAAAGACTATCAGAATGACATGACCGTCAGCAATATCATGAGCGCAATTAAATGCATTGACGAGGTTTTTAGTAATTCCGATGGCTTCTATTATGACTATCTTCTCACCAAGATACATTTTTGGCATTTTAAGACTGATGTAACTTCTCAAGGAGAAGAACTTTACATCACCATGAACTCAAGAGGAGAAGAACTGTCAAACAATGAAATGCAGAAATCAAGAAAGCTGAAAGTAGCAGAGATGTCTCAATTGAAGGAATGGGGAAGACTTTGGGAAGAATGGCAAACATATTTTTGGCGGAATCGAGCCAAAGGGTGCGGCAGTAAGGCAAACTATGATGCAGACAAAGGCTTCAATAATCTCATTGCATGTGTAGACGCAATGGAAAATAGTTTAAAGATTCAACTTAGCTCCATTGAAGATATAAAAAAATCAGTAGAGGCTCTGCAATTCATGGTTGACACAGATTGGAACAAAGAATTGCAACAAATATATCCAGGATACTATACTGACTGGATTAGTACTTTGAAACAAGATATTTGGGCAAAAATCAATACAACAGATGCTAAATGGCTTATTGAAAAAGACACTGACACGACTCAAAGAGAAAACGCAGTCTTTCTGTGGCCATTGTTTTACTATTTCCTTCTCGAAAAGTCATCAAAGAATCCGGAAGGAATCAATAAAATGACCTTTGTTAGACTCATGCATCTCTGCTACCTTAACTTTCATTCAAGGAAAACCAATGATGCGTCATTAAAGACTTTTGTTCAAACTATTCATTCCACTCACTGCAATATGACGAATTTGGATGAACTCGATGAGGAAAATCGTAAATTCATATCTAAAGAACATTTATATGTTTCAAGATATATAAATGATCCTGAGATTGAATCTTTAATTTGGAAGATTCAAGACAAATCATATTTTCTAGATGGTGAAGACGTTGGAGGAGATACAATCATCAGTTATCTCGAGGATATTGCCATTCTCAATATTGATGTTAAAGAAGCTCTTAGAAATTTGATACATAACTATGATGTCATGTTCCCTAAGGATGCAACACAAAGAAACGAGATTCTTCTCAAACGAATTCTCCTTTATTATGAAGACAGCGAAGGGAATGCATTTTGGAGGCGAGTGAGTCCATACTACGATAGAAATTATGAAACTTCTTCATGGAAACGGATTGTACGTCATGGTGCTTTCTTAAGATTCTATAAAGAGATCAGCAATAATTATACATATGCGTTTACTCAGGATGACTTATCTGATTTCATAGGCAGGAAACAAGATGAATTCTTTTCGGACGAAAGGAATAGGTGCTTTACTGGTCCCAAATGGGACGATAGGCGTCTTGCCATTTTTTTTGATATAATTACTGACGGTCAACTTTGGATAGCAGGTAATCATAAGGATCTTGGCTTTCATGAGGATTTCGACTCAAAGTTTAAAGTCTTTATGGGGCACACCATTGTAGGGAATAGAGTATGTGGAAGAAGACATCAGTGGCAGTACAAACAGTTGCCGGATAAGTGGGAATGTAAGCTACAAAAGATGTATCCATTATATACGTTTACATTTGAGTAAGGTTGTTGTAAAGAATGAAAATTATTGTTTGTCTGTATCCCATTCCCATCGCCTCAGACCGTCTCAGACGGTGCGGTTTGTTTGCGCAAATTTCATTAATTATTATATAATACATTGATAATCAATATAAATAAATTTCTTCAACGAGGAGGAGTATTAGCAGCCTTTATTTAGGTTAAAATAACTGAATATCAGCGCGATAAACAATAATAATTTGTTTGTCGCGTTGGTGTTTTATAGTCTCAAACGGTGCGGTTTGTTTGGGTAATTTCATCTTTAGAAGGAAAAAATCAGGATTTGTTTGGACTAATTTCAGTACCTTTACAGAGGTTTGAGTGTATTGCCGCAGCTATTACGATGATGATTTAAACGATAGAAAATCTATAGACTTTTTTATATAGAACACTTTCTAAAACAGTATCATTATTTGTTATAGTATATGAGACAATTCAGTAATAAAGTCATTGAAGAACTCGGGTATTATGTCTATGCTTTGATAGATCCAAGAGATCACAAGATATTCTATATTGGTAAAGGTTATGGCAATAGAGTGTTCCAACATTGCCTTGCGGCAATTCAGGAAGATGACGAAACACTAAAACTAAACACTATTCGTGCAATTCTGAATTCCGGATTGGAGGTCGGTCATTATATTCTACGTCACAAACTATCAGAAGAGGAGGCGCTCCAGATGGAGTCATTGTTAATAGATGTTCTGACTTATTCCGCATTCAATACAGAACATGTGCTAGCAAATATCAAGTGTGGGTACCATCAGTGGAATGAAGGAATCAAGACAGTAGAAGAAATAGGAATTATCTATGAATGTGAAAAAATTAATATCGATTCAAATGATAAAGGTCATATATTACTAGTCTGCCTGAACAGAAGCTATGATTCAGCAAAAGCAAAAATTGGATACAAAAAAGTAGATATATATCAAAAAACCAGAAAATATTGGTCTATATCACACTCCCGTGCCAAAGAAATACATTACGTATTAGGAGTATATCATGGGATTGTTAGGGCTGTGCTTAATGTGGGAGGTTATACATGGTCAAAGGTCGACGACGAACTCGGGAATGAATTTAAACAAGAAAGGTGCTGTTTTGAAGGAATATTAGAAGACCACTCACCTTACATGAACAAAGATGTAACTGAATACCCGTTTGGAAGTGGCGGAGCTTTCCGTTATATTTAATGGATTGAGTTGAATTAAAGTCTGGAAACGACTACCAACTCCCCGTCAATCAATTGGATTGACGGGGAGTTCGTTTGTTTGGGCAACGGCGTCTGGTGTCTCATGAAATGAATATTACCGATAAATTTATAGTTTTTCGGAGACTTCGTTGTCTAACAGAGTAGAAATCTGAAATCATGATGGAACAGAAGGAACAGGAATTCACCCGATTGGTAGAAAAGCACAAGACTGTTGTCTATACCGTCTGCTATATGTTTTCCGGAAGCAGAGAGGAGGCGGAAGACCTCTTTCAGGATGTGCTGGTCAGGCTCTGGAAAGGTTATGACACATTCCGCGGAGAGTCAGATGTCAGGACCTGGATCTACCGCGTAAGTCTCAACACCTGCATCAACGGACAGAAGAGGAAGAAAAAAAGAAAGGAAACTGCACATGTCCCGTTAAGCATCGATGTTGATCTCTTCGGAGAGATAAGCGACAGAACGCTGCAGGTAAGACGTCTGTATGACAGGATAAACCGACTCGGACTTATCGACCGCGCACTGATTCTCCTGTGGCTCGAAGGGTTGTCTTATGAGGAAATCGGGGCTGTCATAGGCATTTCCGTAAAGAATGTCTCCTTCCAGCTCTACCGGATCAAAGAGGAACTGAAGAAAATGAACCCCTAAAATCAACGGCTATGCAGAACGACAACGTATCCATGCAGAATGAACTCCGGCAGATGAAGTCGGATTACGAGTATCTCAAGGCAGGTATGGACAAACAGGTGATCATCAACAGGCAGCTTATGGAAGCAGTTTTGCGGAACAAGGCCGGTGTGCTGGAAGCAAACAGAAGGAACACCACGGCCGGTGTAGGTACCGCGATACTTATCACACTGGCAGCCTCCTACATCCGAGGACTGGACATGCGTCTCGCCGGCATGATTGCGGCACTCTATGTACTCATGCTGATCGGCTATGCGCTCATATACCGCCAACTCGGGAAAATAGAATACGGCACGGACAACATCCTCTCGACCGTGACCCGATTAAGGCGTTTCAAACGGAACTACAGGATCGTCAATATCCTCTCATGGATCCTGGTGATAGCGCTCATGTGCTTCCTGCTCCCTGAAATCCACCACACGTTCCGCAATCCGGAACGAGGCCTCGCCGCCATAGCCTTCATGTGCGTTGCTGTTCTCGCGGGCATCTGCATCCAGTATTTTATGGACAGGAAAGTACTCAAGGCCTGCGACGACATCATCGACCAACTGAAAGAGAAGCCATGACGGAGCCATCCGTCGGGCGGTGACGAATCGGGCAGGAGGGAAACGGCTTCGTTTCCCTTCTGCTTTTCCAGCATACCGAAGGTCAGCCTGCGCCCGGGGTAAAGGCCGCAAGAAGGGGCGGAAACGGAGGTCGAACCGAGGGGTGCCATGCTTTTTTTGCCCGGAAAGATGGCGGTTACGGGATTTTTACGCATCTTTAACGGCCGAAAAAAGTGCAATACAGACCCATCAAACCGCAGAAGGATGCAATCGATACTGATCGTGGAGGATGAAAAGCGGGTGGCCGACCTGCTGAAAACGGGGCTCGAGGAGAACGGCTACCGGGTGACGGTGGCCTACGACGGGGCCATGGGCCTGCGCCTCTTCCGGGCGCAGCCGTTCCAGCTGGTCGTCTCGGATGTCGTGCTGCCCCGCATGGACGGGTTCGAGCTCTGCCGGGAGATCCGCAGGATCCATGCCAGCGTGCCGATTCTGATGCTCACGGCGCTGGGCACGACCGACGACAAACTGGACGGCTTCGACGCCGGGGCCGACGACTACATGGTCAAACCGTTCGACTTCCGCGAGCTGACTGCGCGGATCCGGGCCCTGCTCAAGCGACAGAGGGACGCCGAGCCTGCACCGCAGGAGTCGCTCCGCTGCGCCGACCTGCGCATCGACACGGTCCGCAAGGAGGTATGGCGCGGCGATACGCCCATACGACTCTCGCCCAAGGAGTACCGGCTGCTGGTCTATCTGGCCGAACACGCCGGAAGGGTCGTCGGCCGCACGGAGATCGCCGAACAGGTGTGGGAGACGCACTTTGATACCGGGACGAACTTCATCGACGTCTACATCAACTACCTGCGCAAGAAGGTGGACCGCGATTTCGAGCCCCGCCTGATCCACACCCGCCCCGGCATGGGTTTCATCCTGACCGACAAGCCATGAAGATCCGCACCGCCCTCACGCTGAAGAACACCCTGGCCACGGCCGCCGTCTTCCTCGCCTGTCTGGCGGCCGTCTATCTGGTCAGCGAACACACGCGCAGCCGGACCTTCTACCATACCCTCCAAAGCGAGGCGGTCACCAAGGCACATCTCTTCCTGCAGGGCCGGGTCGATGCCCGGACCATGCAGGAGATCTACCTCAACAACCGCAACTTCATCGACGAGGTCGAGGTGGCGGTCTACTCGGCCGATGCCCGCATGCTCTACCACGACGCCATCCGCAGCGACATCGTCAAGGAGGATTCGGCGATGATCGCCCGAATCCGCGACCTGCACCGGATCGAGTTCCGCGTCGGGAAATACCAGGCCATCGGGATGCTCTACCGCTTCGGAGGGGAGGACTACATCGTAACGGCGGCGGCCTACGACCGCTACGGGCACGCCAATCTGGCCCAACTGCGGATGACGCTCGCCACCCTGCTCCTGATCGGCATGCTGCTGCTCTTCGCAACCGGTTATCTGCTGGCCCGCGCCGCCCTGCAGCCGATGCGCGGCATCGTGCAGCAGGCCGGGGCGATCACCGCCTCGCGGATCGACCGGCGCCTTCCCGTGAAGAACGCCCGGGACGAACTGGGCGAGCTGGCACTGGCGTTCAACGACCTGCTCGCACGGCTCGAAACCTCGTTCCATGCCCAGAAACAGTTTGTCAGCAACGTCTCGCACGAACTGCGGACCCCGCTGGCGGCGCTCATCGCCGAGCTGGACCTCGCCCTGCAGAAGGAGCGGAGCGGCGAACACTATCGCCGGGCGATGGGCCGCGCGCTGCAGGACGCCCGCCGCATGACCCGCCTGATCGACGGACTGCTCAACCTGGCCAGGGCCGACTACCGGCAGGAGCAGATCAAGATGGAGGAGATCCGCCTCGACGAACTGCTGCTCGACGTGCGGTCGCTCATCCTCAGGGCCCACCCCGACTACCGCATCGAACTGCTTTTCGAACAGGAGGAGGCCGACGACGAACGCATGATCACCGTCGAGGGCAACCTCCACCTGCTCACCATCGCCTTTACCAACCTGATCGAGAACAACTGCAAATACTCCGGCGACCGCCTCTCGTGCGTCCACATCTCCTACTGGGACCAATGGGCGATCCTCCGCTTCTCGGATGCCGGGGTCGGCATGACCGAGGAGGAGCTGCGCAACCTCTTCACGCTCTTCTACCGGGGCGGACAGGAGTCGATGGCCGAGGGGCACGGCATCGGGATGGCGCTGGCCCGAAAGATCGTCCAGCTCCACCGGGGACGGATCGCCGTCCATTCCGAGGCGGGACAGGGCACGACCTTCGTTGTCGAACTGCCGCATGTGTAAACGGGCGGGGACGGCGACACGGGCTCCGCTCCGGACGCAACCAGCAGGCAGACAACCGAGTACGGCGTTCTAAGGATTTTCTAATACCGTTCTAATCGCTTTCTAACGGCCTTTCCGGGCCGTTTTTTTCATTTTTGCGGCGACAAAATCGGACAACAACCTTTCAAAACAGACGGTTATGTGGAAAAAGAGGAGCCGGACACAGTTTGCATTCGATGCCGGGAAGGTATTTCTGGCCGCGACACAGCCGCTTGCCGCGGTGTACGGATATTTCCGGACGACCCCCTCGGGGCTTTCGTCCGACGAGGTGGAGCGCCGCCAGGCGCAGTACGGCAGGAACGAGGTCGAGCACGAACGGCGGAAGAACCCCGTGACGATGTTCATCCGGGCGTTCATCAACCCGTTCATCGGGATTCTGACCCTGCTGATCGTCGTCTCGTATGTCCTCGACGTCTGGACGGCCGCCCCCGAGGAGAAGGAGTGGACGACGATCCTGATCATTGCGACGATGATCCTGCTGAGCGTCATCATCCGTTTCTGCCAGGACTGGCGGGCCAGCCGGTCGAGCGAGGCGCTCAGGAAGATGGTGAAGAATACCTGCTCGGTGAAGCGTGCGGGGCGCGAGGTCGAGGAGCTCCCGATCGAGGAACTCGTGCCGGGCGACATCGTCACGCTCGCCGCCGGGGACATGATCCCGGCCGACGTGCGGGTCATCGAGACCAAGGACCTCTTCGTCAGCCAGTCGTCGCTGACCGGCGAGTCGGAGCCGATCGAGAAGCGACCCGACGCCCGGGGCCGGAAGTATGTCCGGGGAAGCGTGGTCGAACTGGACAACATCTGCTACATGGGGTCGAACGTCATCAGCGGATCGGCCACGGCCGTCGTCTTCGGGACGGGCGGCAACACCTACCTGGGTACGATCGCCCGGGCCATCGTCGGCCACCGTGCGGCCACGGCGTTCGACCGGGGCATCGCCCGGGTGAGCCTGCTGCTCATCCGCTTCATGCTCATCATGGTGCCGTTCGTCTTCCTGGTCAATGGCATCACCAAGGGCGACTGGCTGGAGGCCTTCATCTTCGCCGTGTCGGTGGCCGTCGGGCTCACGCCCGAGATGCTGCCGATGATCGTCACGGCAAACCTCTCGAAGGGAGCTGTCACCATGTCGCGCAAGAAGGTGATCGTCAAGGACCTGAACGCGATCCAGAACTTCGGGGCGATGAACATCCTCTGCACGGACAAGACCGGGACGCTGACCTGCGACCAGATCGTGCTCGAACGCTACATCAACGCCGACGGCAGCGCCGACGACAGCAGGCGCATCCTCCGCCACGCCTACTTCAACAGCTTCTTCCAGACGGGGCTGAAGAACCTCATGGACCGGGCCATCCTCGCCCACGTCCGGGAGCTGGAGCTGGAGTCGATGAAGGACGACTACCGCAAGGTGGACGAGATTCCGTTCGACTTCACGCGCCGCCGCATGTCGGTGGTCGTCGAGGACCGCACGGGCAAGCGGCAGATCGTCACCAAGGGGGCCGTGGAGGAGATGCTCGAGATCTGCTCGCACACCGAGGAGGGCGGCGCCGTGCGGGAGCTCACCCCCGAGCGGATTGCGACGGCAAAGGCGATCTGCGAACGGATGAACCACCAGGGGCTGCGCGTGCTGGCCGTCGCCCACCGCAGTTTCCTCGGCAAGGAGGACAACTTCTCGGTCGGGGACGAGCGCGACATGGTACTCATCGGCTTCCTCGCCTTCCTCGATCCGCCGAAGCCCTCGGCCGAGAGCGCCATCCGGCAGTTGCAGAACTACGGCATCGAGGTGAAGGTGCTCTCGGGCGACAACGACGCCGTGGTGCGCACCGTCGCCCGCCAGGTGGGCATCACGGGCAAGGCCCTCACCGGCCGCGAACTCGAGGAGCTGGAGGGCGAGGAGCTGCGCCGGGCCGTACAGGAGGCTTCGGTCTTCTCGAAGGTCACACCGCTGCAGAAGACGCAGATCATCACCCTGCTGCAGGAGGCGCAGCATACGGTGGGATTCCTCGGCGACGGCATCAACGACGCGGCGGCCCTGCGCCAGTCGGACATCGGCATATCGGTCGATTCGGCCGTGGACATCGCCAAGGAGAGCGCCGACATCATCTTGCTCGAGAAGGATCTGATGGTGCTCGGTGAAGGGGTTGTCGAGGGGCGCCGGACCTTCGGCAACATCGTCAAGTACATCAAAATGACGGCCAGTTCGAACTTCGGCAACATGTTCAGCGTGATGGCAGCCAGCGCCTTCCTGCCGTTCCTGCCGATGATGCCCATCCACCTGCTGGTGCAGAACCTCCTGTACGACATCTCGCAGACGACGATCCCCTTCGACCGCATGGATGCCGAATACCTGCGCAAACCGCGCAAGTGGGACGCCTCGGGGCTGAGCCGCTTCATGATCTGGATCGGACCGATCAGCTCGATCTTCGACTTGACGACCTACCTGCTGATGTGGTACCTCTTCAAATGCCGGTCGGCGGAGATGCAGGCGCTCTTCCAGTCGGGGTGGTTCGTCGAGGGGTTGCTGTCGCAGACGCTCATCGTACACATGATCCGCACGCGCAAGATCCCCTTCATCCAGAGCCGCGCTTCGTGGCCCGTGATGGCGATGACCTTCGCGATCATGGCCTTCGGCATCGCGATCCCCTTCACGCCGTTCGGGGCGTCGATCGGGTTGGTGGCGCTGCCGTGGAGCTACTTCCCGTGGCTGGCGGCCACGCTGACGGCCTACTGCGTGCTGACGCAGGCCATAAAGAACCGGTATGTCAAACGCTTCAACTCGTGGCTGTGATGTATGAAGAGAACGGGATGCATGATCCTCCCCGGAGTGTTGTTCGCCGGGTGCCGCCTCGCGGCCGGGGCACAGGTCGGGGCAGCCGCTACCGCATGATCCGGCAGTCGAACAGGGGCCCGGCCACCGCATCCCCGCGGATGGCCCGCAACGTCACGGTCACCTTCTCCCGGCCCGAGGTCAGCTCGGCGGGAATCGGATAACTCCGCTCCACGTAACGGGCTCCCCAGTTGTGGATGTTCTCGAAACCGACCTTCACGCCGTCCACCTCGATGTCGAACGAGTGGTTGTAGAAGCGGTTGCCCCAATAGGTGCAATAGAGCGTATTGGGCTGTCCGGGATCGACGGCCATGTCGAACGAGAACCATCCGCCGAGGGTTTCCCGGTACTTCCGACCCTCGAACTCATGGGGTTGGGTATTCGTACCGCGGAAGCCGTGGTCCCGCTCGGGCTGCATCTCGCCGGGCGTGAACTGCGACACGGTCCGTTCGCGCAGCCACGCCTCACGGTCCTCCTGCATCCGCAGGGCCGCCAACCGGTCCTGCCATGTCGCCGTGGGCAGGTGGCGGAAATAGACCATCATGCGACGGCCGCCGACCTCGAAATAGGGGATCAGCTCCTTCTGCACGGGCTGCGCCGTACGGGTTTCGAAACGGAGCTTCGCGGCATCCGTGCACCGGACCAGAGACGGGGCATCCGCAACCCGGTCGGTCACCAGCACCGGAATCTCCTCCCTGTCATCCAATACGGCGCTGAGCACCACCGGCCCGTAGAGATAGGCCCGCAGGGTCGAATCGCCCGGGACAGCCTCCGAACGCAGGGTCCGTCTCAGCGTGAGCCGGACCTCGTCTCCGTCGCGCCATCTGCGGTCGATGGCAAGGTATCCGGCCGCCGCAGGCTCCGCCCGCACGGTCCGGCCATTGACTGCGACCTCATGGCCTGCAGCCCACGACGGGCACCGCAGGTGCAGCACGAAGCGCTCGGGGGCCTGAGCCGAGATCCGGAAACGGATCTCGTCGGAGCGGGGAAATTCGGTCTGCTGCTCCAGCCGAATCCCCCGCGACCGCCAGTCGAGAGTCGAAGGGACATACAGATTCACGAAGAGGTTGTCGTCACCTCCGAAAAAGTAGATGAACTCGCCGTAACGGGCATGGTTCTCCATGCCCGACCCGACACAGCACCAGAACGAATCGAACGGCAGGCTGAAGGTCTTGCGGCATCCGGAGCCCAGCGGAGACATGTAGCAGACCATGCCGTCGTCGGGGTTCTGTGACGGCAGGATCTGGTTGTAGAGCGCCCGCTCGTAGTAGTCGGCATAACGCGCCGCCGGATCGTACTGAAAGAGATGGCGCGTCAGTTTGAGCATGTTGTAGGTATTGCAGGTCTCGCAGGTTCCCTCCGAGAGCCGGGTCGCCAGCATGTCCGGAGCGCCGAAGTGTTCGTTTTCGCTGTTCCCGCCGATCACATAGGAGTGGTGGCCGACGACCCGCTCCCAAAAGAACGAGGCAATGCGGCGGTAGCGCTCCTCGCCCGAACATTCGTATTCGCGGATCGCCCCCACGATCTTCGGGATCTGGGTATTGGCGTGTTTGCCCGGCAGCGAGTCCCGGCCGGCGGCCAGCGGACGCAGGATCTCCTCGTGGTCGAAACGCCGTGCGAGATCGAGGTATCTTCGGTCGCCGGTCAGCACGTAGACGTCGGACAGCGCCTCGGTCATGCCTCCGTGTTCGCAAACCAGGATCCGCGCCATCTGCTCGTCGGAGAGCCCGGAGACCAGATCATCGAGCCAGTCGGCAAAGCGGACCAGCACGGTCAGGGCCTTCGTGTTGGGCGTATACCGGCAGATATCGACCAGACCGGCAAACTCCTTGTGCAGGGTATAGAACGGCACCCAGCCTCCGTTGAGGTCGAAACCCTGGGAACGGATGTCGCCGCGGGAGAGTTCGGCAAACAAGTCCCGGCTCCGCTCGAAGCCCGCCAACAGACCGGTGCCCTCCCGTTCCTGACACTCGGAAAGGGCATCGACGCAATAGTTGATCCGACTCAGGCACACGGAGTCGCCCGTCGATGCATACATCATCGCCAGGGCCGAAAGATAGTGTCCGAAAGCATGGCCCGAAGCCCCGGAGTTCTCCCACCCGCCGTATCGGGGAACGGATGTCTCCAACCCCGCCTCAGAGCGGAAACCCGAAAGGAAACGGTCGGGGTCCATCGACAGGAGCCAGCGGCGGTCCATCTCCTGGGCATGGAGGAACGGGCCGCCCGTGATCCGGACAGCGTGCAAAGGGGCCGGGCACACCTTCGGAACAACCCGGACATGCGGTTCGCACCGGATCGGCCCTGTCCCCTTTTTCGCTTCGGCGGCATGCGGCGCCATCAAAAATACGACAGCGACAAGTTGCAACAAACAGTGACGGTTCATCGGCTTGTGTTTAATAGTTAAAAAAGGTACTCTGCCGCAACCGGCAGGACATGACAAAGTTGGGATTTTTCCGCAATCCGATCTTCCACGGAATTTGCAAATTGTTGTGCAATATTCGCACCGCGTGTTGTCGAAACAAACAAGAAACCGGACCAAACGGACAACATGAGGTCTGACGGGCGACATAAAATATCGGGAAATACGCAGCAAGGTCCATTTTTGCAAATATCACACAAGCATCGGCAAAAATTACACGGGATTGGCTTTCATTCGAATCGTATTTTTGTATACCAATCCTAACACTACGCATACAATGGACATCGGATTTCAAACAGCCGATTACATCGTCTTCGGCACATATGCCCTGATCATCGTCGCAATCGGGCTGTTCGTATCCCGTTCGGGCCGGGAGAAAAGCTCCTCGGACTATTTTCTGGCGGGCAGGAACCTCTCCTGGTGGGCCATCGGTGCTTCGCTGATCGCAGCGAACATCTCGGCGGAACAGTTCATCGGCATGTCCGGATCGGGATTCCGGATCGGAATCGGAATCGCCGCCTACGAATGGATCGCAGCGGCATCGCTCATCATCGTGGCGAAATACCTGCTGCCGATCATGATCAGGAAGCGGATCTACACAATGCCGCAGCTGCTCAACGAGCGGTACGGCAGCGGGGTCGGCATGGCCTTCTCGATCTTCTTCCTCATGCTCTACCTGTTCGTCAATCTCACGTCGGTGGCATGGCTCGGGGCGCTTGCCATGAACCAGGTGCTCGGCATACCGATGATGTGGGGAGTCGTCGGACTGCTGCTCTTTTCGGGCGTCTACTCCATCTACGGCGGGCTGAAAGCCGTCGTATGGACCGACGTGATCCAGGTGGTCTTTCTGGTGGGAGGAGGGCTCATCGCCGTCTACTTCGCACTCAAATCGGCCGACCCCTCCACGTCGGTCATGGCAGACGGGAGTGCATGGGCCGGACTGCAGCACGTTTTCGACACGATCCGCGGCACACAGGGCGACTACCACCTCAACATGATCATCCCCGACGGAACGATCGTTGCGGATCCCGCCTCGGGACAGCGGTTCGACATATCGAAGGACCTGCCGGGACTCTCCCTGCTGCTCGGATCGATCTGGGTGACCAACATCGGATTCTGGGGATTCAACCAGTATATCATCCAGAAAGGACTGGCCGCCCGCTCGCTCCATGAAGCCAAGAAGGGACTGCTGTTTGCCGGATACCTGAAAATACTCATTCCGCTGATCGTCGTCATCCCCGGAATCACGGCCTATGTCCTCTTCCGCAACCCGCATCTGGTCGAGGGCATCGGGGACACGATCACCACGGCCGACAGCGCCTATCCCTGGCTGCTGAAGAACTTCACGCCCACGGGCATCAAGGGCGTGGCCTTCGCGGCACTGGTCGCAGCCATCGTATCCTCGCTGGCCAGCATGCTCAACAGCACCTCGACCATCTTCACCATGGACATCTACAAACGGCACATCGCGCCGCAGGCCTCGGAAAGGCAGCTGGTGAAGGTGGGGCGCATCGTCGCCTTCTGTGCGCTGCTTATCGCCATGGCAGCCGTCAAGCCGCTGCTGGGCGGACTCGACCAGGCGTTCCAGTACATCCAGGAGTATTCGGGCTATGTCTATCCGGGGGTCACCGTCGTATTCGGCATGGGGCTGTTGTGGAAGAAGGCAACGAACCGAGCCGCACTCTGGACCTCGATCCTGACCATCCCCGTAGGAATCGCACTCAAGTTCGCATGCCCCGAAATGGGATTCGTCCTCCGGATGGGATACGCATTCATCATACTGGTAATCATAGCCGTAATTCTTTCGCTGCTCGACCGCAGCGAATCGGTCCCGGACGGAGACCGGACGGAAAATGCCGACAGACGCACGAAACGGGCAGCTCGGATACTGACCCTCCTGGCTGCAGCCTCGATCGCCGCAGGAGCCGCATTCGGGAAGTGCTGGGCGCGCTACCATTTCGACGCGATCTTCATGCTCGGCACGCTGCTCGGATTCATCGCCCTGATCGTATGGACCAACGCCGCAAGCCCGACAAAGAGCCACCGCGCCTATACGACAGACCGGGATACATTCGCATTCTCCCCGGGGCTTACGGTTGCGGCCTGGGGAATCGTCGTCATCCTCACCGCGATATACGCACTCTTCTGGTAGATCCCGCACGAAACAACATCAAAAACAAACCACTTAAAACAAAAAAGCAAATGAAAATCTGCAACTTACCTGCCATTCGGGCACTTTTCACGAGGGGAGGGGAGATGCTCGTCCTGCTTCTCCTGCTCTCGGGATGTTCCGATGAATCGTCGGAAAGAGCAGCCTACGACCCGCGGAAACCGATCGTACTCGAAAGTTTCTCGCCGCATGAAGGGGGCGTGGGAACACAACTGATCATCCGGGGTGAAAACTTCGGATACGACGCCTCGAAAATCCGGGTGCGCATTGCCAACAACGAAAACCGGGAGGCCCGGGTCATCAGCGCCAAGGGCAACCGGATCTATGCGATCGTTCCGGCCCGTGCCGATACGGGCCACGTCACCGTCACGATCGGCGAGGGCGATGAAATGCAGGAGGCTTCGTTCGAGGAGGAGTTTCTCTACGAATTCAAGTCGAACCTCTCGACGCTGTGCGGCGGCTCGCGGCTGGAGGATGTGGACGGGTCGTTCAAGGAGGCACAGTTCTCCCGTCCGATGCGTCTGGCGCTCGACGACGAGAACAAAATACTCTTCGTCCTCGAAAGCGACAACTTCAAGGCGCTCCGCATGGTCGATCTGATCAACCAGACCGTCACGACCCCCTGGCGAGGCCCAGGATTCAACAACGTCCGCACGGTCAGCTTCGGACTGACCCGGGACACGCTCCTGATCGGGGTGGAGGGCGGCAGCCAGAACCTCTCCACGATCTTTCTGCTGCGCTCCGACGGATTCGTCCGTCAGAAAAACTACTCCGTAGGGTCGGGATCCAATGCCTCGATCGTCAATCCGGTAGACGGAGAACTCTTCGTGAACAACTATTACAACGGATCGGTCCTGCGTTATGACCGTGAAAGCGAAACCTCGATAGAGCTGGCCCGGCCCTTCAAGCAGAACACGGACTTCTCGTTCTGCTGGAGCATCGACGGCAAATACCTCTACGCCCTCTGCATCGACAATCCCGGATCACACTCCGCCATCATGCGCATGGAGTACGACTTCGAAATGAAGACCCTCGGCGAACCCGCACAATGGGTCGGCGTGGACGGACAGCCCGGATATCAGGACGGCGTGGGCGACGAAACCCGCATCAACGCCCCCTACCAGATGTGTGCCAGCCGGCAGGGAGACTATTTCCTGGCCGACACCTGGAACCACTGCATCCGCCGCATCGTGGACAACAAGGGGCAGGCCACGGTGACGACCTACGCCGGAGTGCCGAACTCCCCGGGATACACCGAGGGCGACCCGCTGCAGGCCCAGCTGCAGTTCCCGACCGGAATCGCCATCAGCGACGACGGAACGGTACTCTACGTCGCGGACAAGGAAAACAACCGTATTGTAAAAATCACCGTAGAATAAGCGCCATGAAAGGATATCTATACTCATTCATTCTCGCCCTTTTCGTTCTGACCGGGGCGTGGGGGCCCGACGCGGCCTGCGCACAGGGACACGAGAAATCGGCCTCGCACGTCGTGCAGGGAAAGGTCGTCGATGCCGACGGACTGCCGCTGGTCGGCGTCAATGTCATTGTCAAGAACCAGCCCGGACTGGGCACGAACACCGACATCGACGGAAATTACCGGATCCGGACCGGGGCGAACGAAACACTCGTGTTCAGTTACCTGGGTTATGCCACCCAGGAGATTCCGATCGTGAGCAAAAGCACGATCGACGTACAAATGGCGGAGGACTCCAACGCCATGGAAGAGGTGGTGGTGGTCGGAGCCGGCTACCAGAAGCGGGCCTCGGTCGTCGGGGCTGTCGCCTCGATGAAGATGGAGGACCTGAAGGTCCCGACGGCAAACATCTCCAACTCGCTGGCCGGGAATGTCCCGGGAATCATCGCCGTACAGCGGTCGGGAGAGCCCGGAAAAGACGCCTCGGAATTCTGGATCCGCGGCATATCGACCTTCGGAGCCAACTCGTCGGCCCTCGTTCTGGTCGATGGAATCGAGCGTGACTTCAACGAAATCAACGTCGAGGACATCGAATCGTTCTCCGTGCTGAAGGACGCCTCGGCCACGGCGATCTACGGACAGCGCGGAGCCAACGGCGTCGTACTGATCACCACCAAGCGGGGCAAGGAGGGCAAGGTGAACATCAATTTCAAGACCGAATACGGCATCTCGTCCTCGGCCTTCGAACGCGAATTCGTCGATGCCGGGACCTATGCGGCCCTGGCCAACGAAGCCCGCATGACCCGCTACCAGGACCCCGTATACAGCGACAACGAGCTGGAGATCATCAAATACGGCCTCGACCCGGACCTCTACCCCAATGTCGATTGGCAGAAACTCCTGCTCAAGGACCACACCTCGACGTTCAAGGCCATGCTCAACCTGAGCGGCGGCGGATCGACGGCCCGCTACTACATCTCGGGATCCTACTACAAGCAGGACGGCATCTACAACGACAACCTGAAGGAGGAGTACGGACGCGGTTCGGGCTACAACCGCTACAACTACCGGCTCAACACCGACGTGAACATCACCAAGAGCACGATCCTCGAGGTCGGTATCGGCGGGTGGGTCACCGACCAGCGCAATCCGGGCCTGGCCGTGGACGACAACTTCTGGCAGTCGATCGGCCGCATGACCCCGATCGCCGTGCCGCTACGCTACTCGAACGGGCAGCTCCCGACCTACGGATCGAACAACAACGAGATCTCGCCCTACGTCCTGCTCAACTACACGGGATACCAGGCCTACTGGGAAAACAAGGTGGAGACGAACGTTGGGATCAAGCAGGATCTCGGGTTCATCACCGAAGGCCTCCAGTTCTCGGGACGCTTCTCCTACGACGGATTCAACGACCAGCGCACCAACCGGCTGAAACGGCCGGCCCTCTACAAGGCCGAACGCGTGAGGGACATGAACGGAGACCTGATCACGACCCGGATATTCGACGAGCAGACCCTGCATCAGTCTACCTCGACCTCGGGCTGGCGACGCGCCTACGGAGAGCTCCAGCTCGGCTATGACCGCACGTTCGGGAGACACCGCGTCGGCGGACTGCTCTTCTACTACATGCAGTCCTACTCGGAAATGGCCTCGGTAGGCGACACATCGGCCACCGACCAGATATTCAAGACCATCCCCCAGCGCAACATGGCCCTCTCGGGGCGCGTGACCTACGGATACGACGACCGCTACCTGCTGGAGTTCAACTTCGGATACTCGGGATCCGAGAACTTCGAGCCCGAAAACCGGTTCGGATTCTTCCCGGCGATCGCCGCAGGATGGGTCATCTCGAACGAGAAGTTCATCAAGAAAAACCTGCCGTGGCTCACCCTGCTGAAGATCCGCTACTCCTACGGACAGGTCGGAAACGACCGCATCAGCGGCGGCCGATTCCCCTATCTGACGACCGTCGTCGGAGGCGGGGGCATCAGTTTCGGCAACCAGGGCTCCAATTCGGTGGGCGGCATCCGCATCGGCCTAATGGGATCGAGCGGCCTGACATGGGAGGTCGCCACGAAGCAGGACCTGGGACTGGACCTGAAGATCGCCGACCGGTTCGACCTGACGGTGGACATCTACCGCGACAACCGCGACGACATCTTCATGCGACGTGCCTACCTGCCCGGAACGGTCGGCCTGCTCGCCATCAGCGATACGGACAACCAGAACCCGTGGGGAAACGTCGGAGCCATGCAGTCGGAGGGCATCGACGGGAACTTCGGATTCACACAGCCGATCGGGAAGGATTTCGTCTTCACGCTCCGGGGCAACCTGACCTATGCGCACACGAAGGTGCTCCGCTACGATGAAGCGGCCAACGCCCTGTGGTACCGCATGACGCAGGGCTACAAGTGGAGCCAGAACAAGGGCCTCATCGCCCTGGGACTCTTCAAGGACGAGGCGGAGATCGCCAGCAGCCCGAGCCAGTACGACCTGGAGCTGATGCCCGGAGACATCAAATACAAGGATATCAACGGCGACGGCATGATCAACGACGATGACATCGTACCGATCGGCAACACGCAAAACCCGGAACTCGTCTACGGATTCGGACTGAGCGCCCAATGGAAAGGATTCGATTTCAGCGTCCTGTTCCAGGGAACCGGAAAGACGGACGTCATCCTGGAGGGATACAGCGTGTTCCCCTTCTCGGAGGGCGAATACGGCAACGTGCTCTCCGCCGTGGCCGACCCGAGAAACCGGTGGATCTCGCGCGAGATATCCGGCACTCCGGCCACGGAGCGGCAGGACGCCATCTTCCCGCGACTCTCCTACGGAGCGCGAGAGAACAACCAGAAAAGGTCCACGTGGTGGCTGCGCGACGGGCGCTTCCTGCGTCTGAAGAACCTCGAGCTGGGCTACACGCTGCCCCAGACCTTCACACGCAAGTTCAAGGTGGAGCGGGCCCGGATCTATTTCCTCGGATACAACCTCGCCTGCTGGGCCCCGTTCGACTGGTGGGATCCGGAACAGGGCAGCGTGAACGGCAACGTCTACCCGATTCAGAAAACCTTCACGTTCGGCCTGAACGTCAGCTTCTAACCCGACATACAACATGAAAACGATACGCAACATCATCATCCTGTCCCTCTTCGCGCTCAGCGCGGCGCGTTGCAGTTTTCTCGACGTCGAGAACTACACCCGGGACATGCAGCAATACGACTCGATCTTCCTGAAAGAGACCACGACCAAACAATGGTTGTGGAACGTATACAGTTCACTGACCGACGCCCCGGCGTTCAACAGCGGCGGAACCTTCTACGCTTCGGACGAAATGGTCTGGAACGACTCGGAGCAGGCCTGTCAGAAATACCACAACTGTCAGTACTCCTCCTCCAACCAGCTGTGGGAGGACCGATACGCCAAGATGTACATCGGCATCCGGACGGCCTCGATCTTCATTCACAATGTGGCCAAATGCCGCGAGGTGTCGCAGACCGAACGCGAACACATGGAGGGCGAAGCCCGTTTCCTGAGGGCCTATTTCTACTACACGCTGCTCAAGCAGTACGGACCCGTTCCGGTCGTACCGGACGAGGGGCAGGACATATCGCTCGATTACAACGAACTGGCCATTCCCCGAGCCTCCATGGACGAATGCGTGGACTTCATCGTCACTGATCTGGAGCGTGCGGCCCGAATACTGCCCACCGAGTACGCCTCGACCTGGATCGGCCGCGCCACCCGCGGAGCCGCACTCGCCCTGCGGGCCAAAGTGCTGCTCTACGCAGCCTCGCCGCTTTTCAACGGCAACACCGACCTGTTCAACCTCAAGGACAACGAAGGCCGGACGCTGATACCCCAGGAGTACGACGCCTCGAAATGGGCGCGTGCGGCCGCTGCGGCCAAGGAGGTGATCGACATGAACCTCTACACCCTGTTCACGGTCAGGAAGAGCGACGATACGGTGCCGCTGGCCGACAACGTCCCGACAGCCAACTTCCCGAACGGCGCCGGCGACATCGACCCCTACGAATCCTATGCACAGCTCTTCAACGGCGAGACGCCGCTGACGCTCAACAACGAGTTCATATTCATGCGCCAGGGAGGCACGGCCGACGTGAACTTCTTCGTCGGACGCGCATTCCCCTACTCGCACAAGGGGTCCAACGACATGGCCGCCACGCTCAAACAGGTAGATGCATACTACATGCGCGACGGACGGGACAAGGACCAGGCCAGCGAAGAGTATCCCTATTACACCGAGGGATTCACCGACGGATCCACGAACGACCCGTTCGTCCCGAGCGACTGCCACCGGATGTGGCTCAACCGGGAGCCGAGGTTCTACGCATCGATCGCATACAACGGCTGCATCTGGGAGAACGGCACGGCGGACCAGTCGCTCCAGAACTTCCGGTGCAACTACTACCGCGCCGGGCAGGACGGCAAACAGCTGTCGCGTCCCTACAACTATCCGCTGACCGGAATCGGTATCAGGAAATACTACAACCCCGACGATTCGTGGGACACGGGAGGCCGCACGACCTACAAGCCGCAGCCCGAGATCCGCTATGCCGATGTGCTGCTGTGGTACGCCGAAGCGCTCAACGAAATACCGGAGGGTGCCGAATACACGTTCAACAACGTCATCACGGACCAGCCCATCGTGGTCAGGCGCGACGTGGCCGAGATGCGCAAGGCATTCAGCCAGGTCCGCTTCCGGGCCGGACTGCCCGACCTCTCGGATGCCGAATACGAATCGGTCGCCACATTCCGCGACAAGATCAAGCGCGAACGCCGCATCGAGTTCTTCATGGAGGGCATACGCTACTACGACGTGCGCAGGTGGAAAGACGCCGAGACCGACGAAAACGAACCCATCATGGGCCTGAACGTTGATATGAAGGGATCGGGCACGCAGAAGGAGCGGTTCTACACGCCGACCCCGACGCAGATATCGAAAGTCTTCATGGCCAAAATGTACCTCTGGCCGTTCAGCGACGCCGAACTGCAGCGGAATACGAAACTCACACAGAACCCGGGATGGTAGGATCTACGGACTTCCCGATAAAAAAAGCAACAACATGAAAAGGATATTATTAACTTTGTTCGTCGCAATCGGCATGTGCACGGCCTGTGACGAGGGGCTGCCCGACGAGATTTTCGTCAAGCACGTGCTGATCAACCAGAACGGATTCCGCGAATACGAACTCAACTACGTGAACACGCCGATCAAGGATACGATCATCTCCGTTGCCGTCAATGGATCGTCGCGGCTCGACCGCGACGTACGGGTCGATCTGGCCGTCAATCCCGACACGCTCGACGGGTACAACTGGGAGAAGTACCGCAACGACAGGAGCCTCTACTACGAGATGCTGCCCGAGACGTGCTACTCGTTCGAGGGCGAAGGGATCGTCATACGGGCCGGAACGGAATACAGCGATGTTCCCATCCGCTTCTATCTCGACAAGATCGACAAGGAGAAGAACTACATCCTGCCGATTTCGATCGTCAATGTCTCCGAATTCTCGATCGGCGATCCGAAATACAGCACGATTCTGATGAACGTCATCCTGTCGAACGAATACTCGGGGACCTATTCGCTTTCGGGAACCATCCGCGAAGTCTCGACGGGCGACTATATGGACGTGCGCATGAGCCGGACCCTGCGCGTGGTCGATCCGGCGACCGTTTCGTTCTACGCCGGGAACACAGCCGAAAACGCTGTAAACCGCGAGAACTACCGGATCGACATGACGGTCAATCCGGACTCGACGCTGACCTTCACGCCCGAACACCCCGATCTGATCGAGATCATCAGCGACGAACCGAGTTTCGATCCCAAGAACCCCAAGAACAAGATTCTGGTGGAACGGACCGTAGACTCGCAGAATTCGCACAAATCATTCGTCGTCACGACATTCTATGCCTACTACACCTACATCGACAAGACCGATCCGGAAGACCCGATCGAAATGCGGTGGGAAGGGACGCTGTCGCGGACGAAAACAGTCATGACCAAATAACCGAACCGAAAGAAGGAACCGCCAGACACGGTTCCTTCTTTCTCCGCAAAACAAACAATACGCATATGAAACGGCTTTTCCCGAAAATGGTCCTCGCACTCTCGATGTGCTGCTCCGCGCCCCTGCTTCGCGCCCAGGAGTTTCCGTTCCGCAATCCGGAGCTCCCGATCGAAGAACGGGTGCGGGACCTCATCTCCCGACTTACGCCCGAAGAGAAGGCGGCGCAGATGCAGAACTTCACACCGGCCGTCGAACGGCTCGGCATTCCGGCCTACAACTGGTGGAACGAATGCCTGCACGGAGTCGGCCGTTCGCAGGACAAGGTCACGGTCTTTCCGCAGGCCATCGGCCTTGCGGCCACGTTCGACCCCGAGGGCGTGGAGCGCATGGGCGGGATCATCGCGGCTGAAGCCCGCGCGATCTACAACGAGGCGAACCGGTCGGGAAAAGGCGGCATGCAGTACAAGGGGCTTACGTTCTGGACCCCGAACATCAACATCTTCCGTGATCCCCGATGGGGGCGCGGCCAGGAGACCTACGGCGAAGACCCCTTCCTGACCGGTCTGCTGGGCAAGGCGATGGTCTGCGGGCTGCAGGGGCGCGACACGGCGCACCTGAAGGTCTCGGCCTGTGCCAAGCACTTCGCCGTACACAGCGGGCCCGAGTCGTCGCGCCACGTATTCGATGCCGGGGTAAGCGACTACGACCTGTGGGACACCTACCTGCCCGCATTCCGCGACCTGGTCGTCGATGCGCGCGTCAGTGCCGTCATGGGGGCCTACAACCGCTTCCGGGGCGAACCTTGCTGCGCGAGCGATCTGCTGCTGCTCGATATTCTGCGCGGATACTGGGGCTTCACGGGCTACGTCACCTCGGACTGCGGTGCCATCGATGACTTTTTCCGCAACCACCGGACCCATCCCGACGCAGCGACGGCCGCAGCCGATGCCGTGATCCACACGACGGATCTCGACTGCGGACAGGTATTCGCCCATCTCCCGGAAGCGATGCAGCGCGGCCTGATCGACGAACGCGAGATCGACGAGGCGCTCGCCCGGCTGCTGACCATCCGATTCCGGCTCGGCATGTTCGATCCCGAGGAGAACGCCCCCTACGCGACACTGCCCTACTCGGTACTGGAGAGTCCGGCTCACAAGGCCCACGCCCTGCGGCTGGCTCAGGAGTCGATGGTCCTGCTCAAAAACGACGGAATCCTGCCGCTGCAGCACAACCTGACCCGGATCGTGGTGCTCGGTCCCAATGCCGACAACCCGGAGGTACAGTTGGGCAACTACAACGGATTCCCGTCCGAGATCGTCACCCCGCTCGAAGGGATCCGGGCGAAAACCGGAGCCGAGGTGCTCTACCTGCAGGCCTCGGACTACACGGAAGCCACCTGCGCGGGCGGGGAGATCGACCGGGCACTCGAAGGGGCCGATCTGGCCATTTTCGTCGGCGGTATCTCTCCCCGGCTCGAAGGCGAGGAGGGAGACGCCGGAAGGAACGCACCGGAAGGATTCGCCGGGGGCGACCGCACGAGCATCCGGCTGCCCCGGGCCCAGACCGAGGTGATGCGGCATATCCATGAAGCCGGCATACCGCTCGTATTCGTCTCCATGTCGGGGAGCGCCCTCGCATTTCCCTGGGAGGCCGAGCATGCCGATGCCATTCTCCAGGCCTGGTACGGCGGACAGGCGGCCGGGACGGCCGTGGCCGACATTCTGTGGGGCGACTGCAACCCGTCGGGACGTCTGCCCGTAACGTTCTACGCCGACGACTCCCAACTGCCGGATTTCACCGACTACTCGATGCGGGGCCGGACCTACCGCTATTTCGCCGGCGAGCCGCTCTATCCCTTCGGATTCGGACTGAGCTACTCCACCTTCGCATACGACACCCCCGTCTGCCGGACGCGGCGTCCCCGCACGGGCGAGCCGATCACGATAACAACCCAGGTGCGCAACACGGGCGACCGAACGGGTGAAGAGGTCGTACAGCTCTACCTATGCCACCCGGATGCTCCGGCGCCCAAACCGATCCGTGCACTCAAGGGGGTGCGGCGCATCACGTTGCGGCCCGGTGAAGCACAAACGGTGGAATTCACGCTCATGCCCCGCGACCTGGCGCTGGTACAGCCCGACGGAAGGTCGGTCTGCGCACCGGGGACGATCCGGTGTTACATCGGCGGGGCGCAACCCGACGCCTCGCCGGAGAGCGAACGGCGCAGCTGCCCGATCCGCATCTCGGGAACAGCGAAGGTACTGCCCCGATAGCGGATCCCGCTCCCATACGGAACAGGAACCCGGTTAGCGCAAAGATAGCACAAACAATTGCAAGTGTAAGGCAAGTTACACCCTGTCAAATAGCCTTACTTTGCATATGAAAGCCCGCCCGGACATTCTCTCCGCGGGCAACGCTAAACCAACACTAACCAACAACCTATTCCGTATGAAGAACTTTGTACTTCAACTGGCACTCGCTTTGTCGCTCCTCGCCGGAGGCGGCAGTACGGCATGGGCCGCCGGAACCCGACAGATGGCCGAGGAGACACGAATCACCGTCTCCGGCAAGGTCATCGATGCCAAACGCAAGACTCCGCTCGTCGGAGTGAACGTAACGGTCGAGGGAACCTCGACCGGTGTAACGACCGGCATGGACGGGATCTACCGGATCCAGCTCACGCCCGGGCAGTCGCTGCGCTTCTCCTACCTCGGCTACGCGGACCACGTAGCCAAGATCAGCGGAGCCGTATCACACCTCGACGTACAGCTCGAGGAGAGTTCGACCAGCCTCGACGATGTGGTGGTGGTCGCCTACGGCACCCAGCGAAAGGGAGACGTGCTCTCCTCGATCAGTACGACCGGATCGAAAGAACTCATGCGCGCACCCGTTTCGACAACCTCGGGAGCCTTGATCGGCAAAATTGCCGGAGTGAACAGCCGCAACACCGAAGGCACGCCCGGATCCTCGGCAAACATCCAGATCCGAAACCTCGGTACCCCGCTCTACGTCATCGACGGAGTCGTGAGCGACGCCGGACACTTCAACCAGCTCGGACTGACCGACATCGAATCGATATCGGTCATCAAGGACGGAGCCGCAGCCATCTACGGCGTCAAAGCCGCCAACGGCGTGGTGCTCGTACAGACCAAACGCGGCAAAAACACCGGAGGCAGGATCTCGGTCGGCGTGAATGCCTATTACGGCTGGCAAAGCTGGAACCGTTTTCCGGAGATGGGCAATGCCTACGAAGTGACGCGCGCCGAATACGAAGGACAGATCAACAGCGGCGTGGCGGTGGACGTGGCCGCGGCCAAGGAGCGGCTGCAGAAATACAAGGAGGGATACTACAATCCCGAGACGGGCGAGGACTACCGCTCGTTCGACTGGACTTCGTTCGCGCGCAAGAATGTTCCGCAAAGCTATTTCAACATCTACTCGTCGGGCGGCGGCGACCGCGTCAATTACTATGTATCGATCAGCAAGGTCGATCAGGACGCCGTCTTCAAGGACTTCAATTTCAACCGCGCCAACTTCCAGGCCAACGTCTCGGCCAACATCACCGACAACCTCTCGATCAGCATGGCGTCGTCGGGACGCAAGGAGGTCCGCAAGAACCCCGGTCTGGAGTCGGACGACGACTACATGTACATGCGCTGGGGCATGATCGCCAACGACCCGCGCTACCGCCCGTATGCCAACGACAACCCCAAATACCCGGCATACAACGACTACGGGAACGGACTGTTCAACCTCGGAGCCAAGGATATCAGCAACGCCGGGTTCTACGAGGACATCTGGCGGGTGTTCCAGGGCACCTGGGACATCCAGTGGAAAACTCCGCTGGAAGGGCTCACCGTGAAAGGACTCTATTCGTACTATTACGCCACCAAAGAGCGCACGGCATTCCAGAAGGCATACGACTTCTACAGCTACGACTACGCGACGGATACCTACAATGTCGTGAAACGCATGGAGGATTCGTGGATGCAGCGCGGAGAGGACGGCATCGAGGAGAACACCTACCAGTTCACGCTGAATTACGACCGGACATTCGCCGAAGACCACCACGTGACGGTGCTGGCCGGATTCGAGGCCCAGAACCGCAAGGCACAGAGTCTGCTGGTGGCTCAGAATCCGGTGGAGAACAACTTCATCCCGATCCTGACGGACAACCGGGACCTGATCGCCTACCTGACCGACGGATTCTACGAATGGGCCACGGCCGGATTCATGGTGCGCGGCTCCTATGCCTACAAGGACCGCTATCTGGTGGAGTTCGCCGGCCGCTACGACGGCTCGTGGCGTTTTCCGAAGGAGAACCGGTGGAGTTTCTTCCCGTCGGTATCGGCAGGCTGGCGCATATCGGAAGAGCCCTTCTTCAAGGAGAGCTCCGTGAGCAACTGGTTCAGTAACCTGAAGATCCGCTTCTCCTACGGAGAGATGGGTGACGACAACGTTCCGGGATACGGCGATTTCGACTATCTGGGAGGATACACCTTCAACAACGGCTCGGCAATCATCTCCAAAGACCCGGCCGGGGCCCTCGAAGGCAGTTTCATCAAGGGTTCGGCTGCCCGTCAGACTCCCGTTACGACCGTGAGCTGGATCACGGCGAAGATGATCAACCTCGGTATCGACGCCGGGTTCTTCAACAACAAGCTGACCGTGGAGTTCGACATGTTCCAACGCCGCCGGTCGGGACTGCTCGCCGACAGCGAACTGATCCTGCCGGCCGAGGTATCGGTACGGATCCCCAAAAAGAACCTCAACACGGACATGACGACCGGTCTGGATGCCGCCGTACGCTGGAACGACGAGACACGGGGCGGATTCCGTTACTATGCCGGATTCAACATGAGCCTGGCCCGGCTGAAGAACGTATTCGTCGCCAACGAACGCACGAACAATTCATGGGACCGCTATCTGTGGTCATCGAACAACCGCTGGGCCAATGCCTCGGGCAGGGGTTCGGCCTGGCTCTATCAGGTCGTCGGGCAGTTCAAGACACAGGAGCAGATCGACAACCATCCGGTAGACATCGACGGGCAGGGCAACCGCACCCTGCTGCCGGGAGACTACTACTACAAGGACTGGAACAACGACGGCAAGATCAACGACTATGACCTCCGCCCGCTGGGATACGGGTCGGATCTGCCCTACCTGAACTTCGGCATCAACATCGGATTCGAATGGAGGGGAATCGACTTCGCTGCCGATTTTGCAGGGGCTTCGATGCAGACCTATGTCTTCACGACCGATGCCCGCTACCCGTTCTGGGACCAGAACCGGAACGCCCCCAAATACATGCTCAACGACCGGTGGCACCACGAAGACATATTCGACCCGACCTCACCGTGGGTTCCGGGGACCTATCCGGCCATCCGCTCGAACAAGAAGGACTACGAGACCGGATCGTTCAAGGACCAGAGTTCGTTCCTGCTCAACAACACGAACTACCTGCGTCTGAAAAACCTCGAGATCGGCTATTCGCTGCCGGGAAGATGGCTGTCGAAGGTGAAGATCGAAAAACTGAGAATCTACGTCAATGGCTCGAACCTCTTCTCGATCGACAACCTCCACGACAAGGGGCTCGACCCGGAACAGGGCGTAAGTTCCGGACTGAACTATCCGATACACCGCGTGTACACGATCGGAGCCAACCTCGTTTTCTAAACACCAACACGACAACACGACAACATGAAAAAGATTCTGACATACATCTCGGCACTCGCCCTGAGCTGCGGCGCGATGACCTCGTGCGACAAGTGGTTCGACGTGGAGATCCGCAGTATCGAGACCGAAGAAGACGTCTTCTCGAGCAAAGACGGCATACTGAGCGTACTGGCAAACATCTACGGCCGGCTGCCCGACGACCAGGGATTCAACGCCGACGTCATGAACGACTGGGACGAGTCGATCACCGACGCCTATGAGACCCGCGAATTCCTCGGCAGTTCGCACCGCCGGTACTGGGACTACGACCTCGTGCGCGAGATCAACCTCTTCATCGAAAACCTCGACAAGTACAGCACACAGTACCTGCAGCCCGAAGACCTGGCCTATTTCCGCGCCGAAGGGCGTTTCCTGCGGGCCTACGTCTACATGCAGTTCGCCAAGAACATGGGCGGCGTACCGCTCATCACGCGTTCGTTCACCTTCGCCGAGGGCAACGGCAGCGCAACCTACTACCAGTTCCCCAGAAATACGGAGGACAGCACCTACTGCTTCATCATCGCCGAATGCGACTCGATCAAACACGATCTCGACGTGCGTTCCGGATCGAACGTCGTGAAGAACCGCGCCAGCTACGGCGCAGCCCTGGCCCTCAAGTCACGGGCCGCACTCTACGCCGCCTCGATCGCACGGTATACTCCGACCCGCAAGGATCTGGTGCTCCGCACCGACGGCTGGGAGGCCGGCATTCCCGAAGAGCGGGCTGAATTCTTCTACCGGAAGGCTTTGGAGGCCTCCGAAGAGTTGATCATCGACAACGCCGGGCTCTATCGGCTCTACGACCTCAACACCGACAAGGTCGAGAACTTCTACGAGGCACTCACAAAAAAGAATGAAAACAACCCCGAAGTGATCTTCGTGAAGGACTACGACGGAACAAACATTCTCAACAACTTCACGGAAACCGTCATCCCGCGCAGCATGCGGGTGTCGGGAGGTTCGCACGTGGGACCGTCGCTGAATCTGGTCGAACAGTTCGAAACGGTGGACGGCCAGGTCCGGCCGCTCAAGACGGTAGCCGGAGAGACCGAGCCCGAACCGACAGACCCGATCGAAGAGCTCAAATCGACCGACCGATATGTCGTTTACGACAGCCCGTCGGATCTGTTCGCCGACCGGGATCCCCGACTGGAAGGGACCATCCTCGTACCCGGTTCCTCATTCCGCAACCAGGAGCTGCAGCTTTGGGCCGGACTGGCCATCAAACACTCGGAGACATCGTGGGAATTCAAGCACATCGCCGAGATGGAGGACCTCACGTCGGCCGACGAGAGCAAATACCTGTACGACGGTCGACAGATCACCGGCACCGACGGTCCGCACATTTCGTTCCGCAGCCCCAATCCCGAGCAGGTCACCGGAACGGGATTCCTGCTGCGCAAGTACGTCGATTCGAAGGCCGGCAGCGAGATGATGGGACAGAGCGACCTGGCATTCTGCCGGTTCCGCTATGCCGAGGTACTGCTCAATGCCGCCGAAGCCGCCTGGGAGCTGGGCGAAAAGGCCAAGGCTGCCGACTATCTCAACGAAGTGCGCCGCCGCGCCGGCATCCGCGAAATCGAACCGGACGAGATCACCGGATATGAGACCTTCCTTCGGGAACGTACCGCCGAGTTCGCATTCGAAGGACTGCGTTTCTACGACCTGAAGCGGTTCCGCATCGCCGACAAACTTTTCGACGGACAGGCCGACACCGAAACGGCCCTCATCTACGGACTGTGGCCCTACAAGGTATATGCTCCGGGAGACCCCGACGACGGAAAATGGATCTTCCGCCGGATCCACAACACCAAGCGGAAATTCCCGCTCTGGTTCCAGACCAAGAACTACTATGCCTCGATCGACCAGTCGGTTCTGAACAACAACCCGCTGCTGGTAAAGAATCCGTATCAGGAATAAACAACGAAAACACGCCATGAAAACAATCAGAATATGGTCCACCGTTGCGCTGCTCGCAACGACTCTGCTGACAGGATGCAAAAAGGACAATTTCGATCCTCCCTCGACCTGGATGACCGGCCGTCTGGTTCACAACGGGGCCCCGGTCTACATGGACGGGAGCCCCTCGGACGCCAACGACGAGATCATCCAGTTCTTCCAGGACGGGTTCGGCAAGCACGAGGGCTGGGGAATCCGCGTGAAATACGACGGGACCTACTCTTCGCTGCTCTTCGACGGCGAATACAAACTGATGCCCAAAATGACGATCACCTATCCGTGGGAGTGGACCGGCTGGCCGCAGCACACCGACGACCAGGGACAGACCGTGCTCGACACGATGGTCTTCACCATGAGGGGCAACTACGTGGTTCCCGACATCGAAATCACGCCCTATTTCGAGATCAGCGACTTCAAGGTCACGACCGATGTCACGAACATCAACGCCTCGTTCTCGGTCAAGGCGCTCTTCCCCGACGATCCCGACATCGAACTCACGGACGCACGACTCTATGTCGGGCCCACAAGGCTGGTCAATTCGAGCACTCCGATCACCCAGTCGGCCGATGAGGTATCGACCGAACGGCCCATCGAGATCTCGATGCCCGCATCGAAATACATCGACGGATACATCAACAACTTCCGGGATTACTGTTTTGCCCGGGTAGCGGTCAAGACGTCGAAATCCGACCGCTGGCTGTGGTCCGAAATCCTCAAGGTGGAGGAGCTGCCAACCGACCTCAACGACGTGAGCGACCAATATCTGAAGAACTATCAGGCCCCGTTCGCCGTAGCAGAGGGATGTCCGCCGGCCGACAGCTACTCGACACCGGCCGACTGGGTGATCAGTGACAACTGCAAGATCAACGCGGCCAGCGATCCGAAGACATATCCCGAGATGCAGGGAGGCCTGGAGCTCCGCTTCGGTCGCAACTGCATCGGAGCCATCAGTTTCGACACCGACCCGCAGGCAGGGATCGAAAACGGCAAAATCCGCCAGACGACCACCCTGCCCGCCGGAAAATACCTGTTGTCGGCCACTCCGTTCGACGAATTCATCAAGAATTACTGGGGCGGCCACGGGACCTGCTATCTGGTCATCGCAAAAGGCGGAGAGATTCCGGACAAGGAAGCGCTCGATTCGGCCATAGCCTATTCGGACACCTATTCGGACGCATCGGTTCAGTTCACGCTGGACTCCGAGACCGAGGTGACGCTCGGATTCCTGTTCAACTTCCCCGATTCCGGGCCTCTGGCCTGCAGTTTCACCAAACTCAGCCTGATCGACCTCGGAACGGAAGGCACCGAAGAGTAGAATAGCTGCGGGGCGGAGATCTCCGCTCTCCGCCCCGCACATTCTCCCGCCGGATCGCCCCCTTCAGGCATCCTCTTCCGAATCCCGCCCCTTGGCCCGGTGCATGCGCCGGTACTCGAGCGGAGAGAGACCCGACATCTCCTTGAACTTGTGGTTGAAGTGCGAAATGTTCCGGAATCCGGACTCATATGCCACCTGGATGATGCTGAAATCCGAATTGACCAACAGTTTGTAGGCGAAGTCGATCCGGATCTCGAGCAGGCAGTTGAAAATGCTGCGGCCGGTGGATTGCTTGAAATTCCGGCACAGCGCCGTAGGGTTCTGGCCGGCGTATTCGGCCACCTTCTCGAGAGTGACCGTCTCTCTGAAATTGTTGGCCAGGTACTGATACGCACGGCTGACGGGCAGATTGTGCAGCTCCTTGACCCGTCCGTATCCACCTCCGACCGAAGTGGAAAGATAGGTGAACTCCGTCCCCCGGCTCAAACGCCCCAGAATGCGGAACAGCTCCACGTAACGGGTAAGGCCGTCGAGCCGCTCGAAGTTGGCCAACCGGCCGAGAATCCAATCGACGTCCGCCCCGTGGCGGAACAGCAGCCCGCGGACACTCTCGTTCAGCAGGCGCACGACGCCCGCAAACTCGGGCATCGTCCGGAACTCTGCCGGGAAGACATTGAGATTGAACTGGATGACCTCGGAGGAACAGTACAGGTCGTTGTCCTCATAGAATACCTGATCGCTGAGATGGAAATGGGGGACGTTCGATCCGATGAGCGCAATGTCACCGGGAAAGAATTCACTCACGCCATTCCCGACGAAACGTTTTCCGAAGCCCTCGGTAATGGCCACAAGTTCGTATTCGGGATGGTAGTGCCAATCGGGCGGAAAGTGTTTGAAGACGAAATTCTTCTTCGTAAACGAACACCCGGAGGCCGGAATAATGGTTTCGTAAAGCATGGTTTTATCATTTGACCGATCCAATGCAAATATAACACAATTAAATGCAAATCACGCCATAGATCAGAGCCTTTTTTGATCATATATTTGTAGAGCCAAACCAATCAAGTTTATTCATACATTAAAAAATACGAAATGACCAAACGCGAAGTTATCAAGTGCGTGCTTGACGGCAAGAAGCCCCCCTATGTGCCTTGGTCCTTCAAATTCACCAAAGAGCCCAAGGAGGAGCTCATGAACTACTACGCAACGGACGATCTCGACCCCGTTCTGGGCAACCACATCCTGCAGCTCGGGAGCGACATCGGATTCTTCGAGGATCTGGGGAACAATCTGGTCCGAGATGTTTTCGGCGTAGTCTGGGACCGCAGCGTGGACAAGGACATCGGGGATGTGAAAGGGTGCATGCTTCCCGAACCGACCCTCGAAGGATACCGTTTTCCCGACCCGCTCGACCCGCGCTTTTTCGCCAATATCGAGAGCGAAATCGGGAAGAAGCCCGACATGTTCCGCGTCTTCCAGATCGGATTCTCGCTCTACGAACGGGCCTGGACCCTGCGCGGGATCGAGAACCTGCTGATGGACTTCTACATCAACCCGGGATTCGTGAACGAACTGCTGGACGCGATCTGCGACTACAACCTGCGGCAGATCGACAAGGCCCTCGAATACGACATCGACGCGGTCTACTTCGGGGACGACTGGGGGCAGCAGATCGGTCTGATCATGGGATACGATCTCTGGCGGGAGTTCATCTACCCCCGTCTGCAGCGGATGTACGGCCGCGTGCGAGAAGCCGGGAAATACGTGATGATACACAGCTGCGGCGACGTGGACGAGCTGTTCGACGACCTGATCTCGATCGGACTGAATTGCTTCAACCCCTTCCAGCCGGAGGTTATGGATGTCGATGACCTGCTCAAACGGTATCGCGGAAGGCTCGCCTTCCACGGGGGGCTGTCGATGCAGAAGACCCTGCCGTTCGGGACCGTGGAGGATGTCGCCCGCGAATCGCGGCATCTGCTGGAGCTCGGCCGGGAGGGCGGCTACATTTTCTCGCCGTCGCATTCGGTCGAGGGGGACACCTCGCTCGAGAACATGCTGACATTCATAAACATCGCAAGGAAACAAATCGAATAGAACAAAAGCACAACCGATATGGAAGAGATGAATCCTCTCTCGCAGGCCATCGTGGCCGGCAACCTCGAACAAACGCAGCAGCTCGTCCGCCAGGCTCTGGCCGAAGGCATGGACACGCAGACGCTGATCAACGACTACCTGACGACCGGCATGGCCGAGATCGGGCAACGGTTTCAGGACCGAAAGGCCTTCGTGCCCAACCTGCTGATGTCGGCCCGGGCGATGAAGGGCGCCCTGGAGATCCTGAAACCCTACATGACCGAGGAGACGGAGACCCGCCTGGGGACCATCGTCATCGGAACCGTCAAGGGCGACCTGCACGACATCGGGAAGAATCTGGTGGCCTCGATGTTCGAGGGATGCGGATTCAAGGTCGTCAATCTGGGAATCGACGTCTCGAGCGAGAAATTCATCCAGGCAATCCGCGAGCACCATGCCGACATCGTCTGCCTGTCGGCACTGCTCACCACGACGATGAACTACATGCGCAACGTGGTCGCCGACCTGGAAAAGGAGGGTTTGCGCGACCGGGTGAAGGTCATGGTGGGCGGAGCTCCCGTCAATGAGGCTTTTGCCGCACAGATCGGCGCGGACCTCTACACGTCGAATGCCAATGCCGCCGTAACCGGAGCCAAGCAGTTGCTCCACATCGCCTGATCCGCACGCCATGCAGTACAAAGCGTTCGACCTCGACTTCGACAGCCTCGCCCTCGACCGGAGGGAGCTCTACCGGGCGCTGGGATACGGCGACACGACTCCGGATCCCGGGATTCTCGGAATGCTCGACGAGGTACTCGGTGCCACGGCGCAGGTCTGCAGGCCCCGGATCCTCTACGGCATCCGTCCCGGAAGCGTCGTCGCACCGAACCGGATCGAAGTGGACGGCACGGAGTTCCGCACGGGAAAGATCATCGCCGACAGCCTGTCGGGAGCAGACCGTTTCTGTCTGTTCGTGGCAACTGCCGGCCGGGAATTCGAAGACTTCCGCCACACCTACAAGGAGTCGGGCGACTGCGTGCGGGAGTTCATCGCCGACGCGGTGGGCAGCGTACTGGCCGAAGCCTGCGTGGCGCAGGTCGAGCAGCGGCTCGACCTCGAAGCCGCAACGCCGCACACCTACCCCTACAGTCCGGGCTACTGCGGATGGCGGGTCACGGAACAGAAACTGCTCTTCGGCCTGCTGCCGGAACACCCCTGCGGCATCGAACTGACGGAAAGTTCGCTGATGTACCCCATCAAATCGGTGAGCGGGGTCATCGGCATCGGAGAAGCCGTCGAACGAAAGCCCTACGGTTGTGCCATTTGCCGCAACGCCAACTGCTACAAGCGCAGGGTTCCCAACCCATAAACCGACAAAAACACGAACCCAACATGAAAACCATAGACATGACCGGCTGGAAAGCCCGTACGATCGCCTCCCCCCGGCGTCGGGCCATTCCCATCATGACCCACCCGGGAATCGAGCTGTGCGGCGCCACGGTGCGGCAGGCCGTCACCGACGGCAAGGCCCATGCACGGGCGATCCTTGCACTCGACGCCCGCTATCCGGCCGATGCCTGCACGGTCATCATGGACCTGACGGTCGAGGCCGAAGCATTCGGCGCACGCATCGTTTTCCCCGAAAACGAGGTTCCGAGCGTCATCGAACCGCCGGTGCACGACCCGGCCGGGATCGACGCGCTGCCCGTGCCCGGGATCGACGCGGCCCGCATCCCCCAGTACCTCGAAGCCAACCGCACGGTGGCCCGGGCAATCGGAGACAAGCCGCTTCTGGCAGGATGCATCGGACCTTTCTCGCTGGCCGGACGACTGTTCGGGATGAGCGAACTGATGATGGCGCTGTTCACCGCCCCCGACGCCGTCTGCCGGCTGCTCGAAAAATGCACACAATTCATCGAAACCTACTGCCGCGCACTCCGCGATACGGGAGCACAGGGGGTCATCATGGCCGAGCCGGCCGCGGGACTGATCTCGAACGACGATTGCCTGCGCTATGTCACGCCCTACATCCGCCGCATCGTGGAGAGCGTGCAGGACGACCGGTTTCTCGTTATCCTCCACAACTGCGGAGATACGGGCCACTGTACGGAGGCCATGGTCGGAACGGGTGCCGCCGGATACCACTTCGGCAACCAGGCCGACATGGTCGCGGCGCTGGACGCATGTCCCGGCGAAGCGCTGGTGATGGGCAACCTCGATCCGGTGGGGATCTTCAAGGGGGCATCTCCCGAAGAGGTCTACCGGGCGACACGCGATCTGCTCGAAACCACACGCCGCTACCCCAACTACGTCATCTCGTCGGGGTGTGACGTTCCCCCGGCCGTTCCGGCGGCCAACATCGAGGCCTTCTACCGGGCCGTAACCGACTACAACGCAACCTTAACCTTTTAAAACATACTCCCATGATGAAGAAAACCACCCTTCTGCTGACCGCCGCACTGTTTGCCTCGGCACTCTGTTCCCAGGCCGGAGCATCCGAACGATGGACCGAAAAGGAGGCCCGGGAGTGGGCCGCCGTGAATCCGTGGTTCTGCGGCTTCAACTACATTCCGGCCAACGCGATCAACTACACGGCCATGTGGGACCGCACGAGTTTCTCGCCCGAGGTGATGGACCGTGAACTCGCCCTGGCCGAAGAGGTCGGACTGAACTGCGCCCGCGTCGTGATGCAGTATGCCGTCTATGCCGAGAACCCGAAACATTTCATCAGGGCGCTCGACAAATTCCTCGAGATTTGCGACAAGCACCACATCAAAGCGATGCCCATCTTCTTCGACGACTGCGCATTCGGAGCCAGCACCGACCCGCAGACCGGCATCCAGCCCGAGCCGCTCGAAGGATGGTACGCCTGGGCCTGGTCGCCGTCGCCCGGGCACACGATGGTCATCGATGAAAGAACGCATCCGCTGCTCGAAACCTACGTGAAGGAGGTGCTGACCCGATTTGCCGACGACGACCGCATCCTGGCATGGGATCTCTACAACGAGCCGACGAACGGAGGACTCGCCTTCCGCTCGATGCCGCTGCTGCGCAAGGTCGTGAAATGGGCCCGCGAGGTCGAGATCTCGCAACCGGTGACGATCGGCGTGTGGAGCGGAGACGAAGAGCTCCGGAGATTCTCGATCGACAATTCGGACATCGTCAGCTTCCACTGCTACTCCGATGCCGCATACACCCGGGAGATGTGCCGCCAGCTGAAGGCGGAGAACCGTCCGGTGATCTGCACCGAATGGATGAACCGCCCCACTGGATCGACCATCGCCTCCGTGCTTCCCGTCTTCGCTGAGGAGGGGGTAGGCTGCATGCTCTGGGGGCTGGTGAACGGCAAGACCCAGACGGATCTTCCGTGGGGGCACCGTCCCGAGCACGGCGAATACACGGGGCCGTGGCAGCACGATATCTTCCGGGGCGATTTTACACCCTACGACCCGTCGGAGATCGATCTGTTGAAAAAATACTGCAAATGATCCCATGAAGCGAAACATCCATACACTTCTGATGCTCGGTGCCGCCGGAATCGTATCGGCGGCATCGGGCCAAAACATTCCACAGGCCCGGATCACGGTGGACGTGGCCCGGGAGGAGGCGGAGATCGCCCCGACGATGTACGGCATCTTCTTCGAGGACATCAACCGTTCGGCCGACGGGGGCATGTACGCGGAACTGATCTTCAACCGGGGGTTCGAAGAGAAGAACCTGCCGTCGGGCTGCACCTACAACCCGGAGGACAAGAGGGTCTATGCCCCGTACCGGGCGGTCTACTCGTCGCCCGAACAGATGCGCAGCTGGAGCATTCCCTGGGACATCGAAGACACCCATCCGGGATGGACGATCGAAGCGGCGGACGGGGCCTCGTATTCGGTCCGCATCGACGATACGGACCACCTGCAGGTCGAGAGCTCGAAGGCCATGTATCTTTCGATCGACGCCTGCCGGGAGCCGTTCCGTCTCGTAAACAGCGGTTTCTACGGCCTGGCCGTCGAGGCGGGCGAGAAATACGACCTGCGCTTCTACGTCAGGGCCGCGGACGGATACCGGGGAAGCGTGACGGCGGAGATCCTCGCAGCCGACGGCGAGGTGCTGGCCGCAAAGCGGTTTGCCCTGAAAGACAACGGAGCGTGGAGCTATTTCGAGGGGGAGTTGAAGCCCTCGCGGACGGTGAACGACGGCCGGTTCGCCCTGCGGTTCGATTCGGAGGGCTCGCTGGAGATCGACTACGTGTCGCTCTTCCCCCGCCACACGTTCCACAACCGCCCCAACGGACTGCGCCGCGACGTCGCGCAGTTCGTGGCTGACCTCAAGCCGGCATTCATGCGCTGGCCCGGCGGGTGCATCGTCGAGGGGCTCACGATGGAGAACCGCGTGAACTGGAAGAACACGATCGGGAAACCGGAGTTGCGCAAGGGCGAATACAACCTCTGGGGCTACCACTCCACCAACGGATTCGGATACCACGAATTCCTGCAATACTGCGAGGACATCGGCTGCAAGGCCATGTTCGTCTGCAACGCCGGCATGTCCTGCGACGGGCGCAACGGCGACTTCTACGACGACGACCAGGTCGAAGGCCTGATACAGGACGCGCTGGATGCGATCGAATATGCCACGGGCGACGCCGAAACGACCCGCTGGGGCGCCGAACGGGCCCGGAACGGCCATCCCGAACCGTTCACACTGGACTACATCGAGGTCGGGAACGAAAACCACAGCGCCATGTACGCCAAGTACTACAACCGTTTCTACAAGCGGATCCGCGAAGCCTATCCCGACATCACCATCATCACGTGCCTGCCGATGAGCGAGCAGCTGGGATGGATCGACGGATACGACATGAACGACCCGCACTTCTACAACTTCCCGAGCTGGTTCTACTCCAACACGGACTATTTCGACCGCTTTCCCCGCGAGGAGGGGCACAAGACCTACGTCGGAGAGTACGCCTGCAACATGGGTGTGGGCGCCGGCAACATGGAGGGGGCCCTGAGCGAAGGTGCATTCATCATGGGCATGGAGCGCAATTCGGACCTGGTCACGATGTGTTCGTATGCCCCCCTGATGGAAAACACCAAGTGCCGGATGGGCGTAAACCTCATCCTGGTGCGCAACGACGACGTGATCGGGCGTTCGTCGTACTGGGTCGAGCGGATGTTCACGGACAACCGTCCCGATGTCAATCTGGCTACGGAGACCACCCTGGGCATTCTCCCCGACAAGACCACTCCGCGGGGCGGCATCGGACTGGGCACCTATCAGACCGCAGCCGAATTCTCCGACATCCGGGTCACGGTGGACGGCGAGGAGGTCTACGCATCGGACATCGCCGGGAATCCGGGCGAATGGTTCGCCACATCGCCCGACTGGAAGGTCGAAGGCGGCAAACTCGTCCAGCCCAACCCCTCGGCAACGAGTTCCATCCTGCTGCAGGGGCGGCAGTTCGACGCCCGCAAGGCCGCACTCGTATCGGTGGAGTTCGACGCCACGAAACTCGGGGGCAAGGAGGGATTCGTCCTCCACTTCGGCAACCGGAACAGCGACAACACGGCCGACTGCTACCAGATGACGCTCGGCAGTTTCGGCAACGCCTGGACGATCTTCCAGTCGGTGTCGAATCACAATGCGTTCGTGCTGAACACCGAACGGCCGACCCAGCCGATCGAAACAGGACGAACCTACCACGTCAAGCTCGTGATCCGCAACCGGGAAACGTTCGAATGCTGGATCGACGGAGTCAAGGCCCTCGTATACGACAACAGCTACATCCAGCGGCAATACGCCCTTGCGGGGCTCGACCGCAAAAACGGCGAGGTGATTGTGAAGGTGATCAATGCCGAAGATGTCCCGATGCCGGTGAAGTTCGACTTCCGCAACGCCGAGTTCGAACCGCTGGGCAAACGGATCTGCCTGTGGGCCGATTCGAAATTCGACGAGAACACCTTCGAGGAGCGCAACCGGATCGTGCCCGTGGAGGAGGTTTTCAACCACGTATCGCCGCAGATGGAGGTCACGTTCCGCCCGCAATCCATGACCGTTCTGCGGCTGAAACTGAAAAACACGCACCGACAATGAAACGCCCCGCCGTGAAAAGAGTGCCGTTCATCCTGCTGTGCCTTCCCCTGCTCGCTCTTCAGTGCGCATGGGCGGCCGGGCCCCAATCGGGCCAGTTCTACAAAACCCGAATGCATCGCGGGCGCATCACCGTGGCCGACATCCGCAGGGACCGGGGACCGGCCCGCATGATCGCCACGGCCTTTCAGGGACTCGTGAACCAGGATACGGCCCAATGCTATCTCTACCTGGCCGACCACCACGTACGCCAGCTCGACGACACGAAGCGGCCGTTCGACCTGCTTCCGCTCGGCGAAGGCGACGTAGATTTCCCGGCGTACTTCAAGGCGCTGAACGACATCGGCTATAAGGGCTTCCTGACGATCGAACGTGAAGTCGGCGACGACCCCGAGGGCGATATCCGCAAGGCGGCAGATTACATCCGCAGCCTGATTTGATTTTAAAAAGCACAGAAGGAGAACGGTTTCGGCCGCTCTCCTTTTTGCATCATAACTTTTTGCTGCGTCTGACGCATGGCCCAACGGTGTTTTACGTGTATGCCGCAACGGTTGAAAGTGCGGATATCCCAATCACGCTGCAGGCGAATGAAACGATCGATTACAAATTTCTGCCGTATGACAAATTCTGCGATTTCGTACAGTCCGTGGCGTTTGCCGCTTCCCTTCGGGAACGTTTTCCGGCGTATCAAAACGCGCTCGAAACATATGTAAAGCAAGTTTTGAAAGACGCAACTTGCAAAAAATGACGGGGGGAAAATCAATTATTCATTTGTATGCTTTCCTGTTGAATTTTGGTGTTTGCTGTGTTAAAATCTCAAACGGATTAAAAACAGGCGCTTCGCCTGTAATGAGGAAAGTTGGCGCAGTATGAATAACCCGATTCAAAATGTTAAGGAAAAGCTTACAAAACAGAATTTAAAGACGTTTATGCTCATCACGTTCGGCACCTTTGTTTTTGCCATCGGCACTTATTTCTTTAAATTTCCGAATAATTTTTCCACCGGCGGCGTGAGCGGTATCTCTATTCTGCTCGGTCATATTTTTCCGTCGTTCTCCACAGCGGGTATCATGTGGATTATCAATATCATCTTGCTCATCGTCGGTTTTATCATTTTGGGACGCGGTTTCGGTGTGCTTACCGTGTATTGTAGCATGCTGCTTTCGTTTTTGACGTGGCTGCTTGAAAAGCTCGTTCCGCTTTCTAAGCCGCTTACCGACCAGCCGTTCCTCGAGCTGTGCTACGGTATGATGCTGCCGGCGGTCGGCTCGGCGATCCTCTTTAACTGCAACGCTTCGAGCGGCGGCACGGATATTGTTGCGATGATCCTCAAAAAGTACACGAGTCTTGATATCGGCAAAGCGCTGCTCGTCAGCGATACGCTCATCGCGTTTTCCGCGATGTTTGTATTCGATATCCGCACAGGCCTGTTTTCGCTGCTCGGTCTTGCTATCAAGGCGTTCATGGTCGATTCCGTGATTGAAGGTATTAACCTCTGCAAATATTTCTCCATTGTCACCACGCACCCGGAGGAGATTTGCGATTACATCATTCACAAGATGAACCGCAGTTCGACCATTGTGGATGCCACAGGCGCGTATTCGCATGAGGGTTGCAAGGTCGTCATGGTTGCGTGCAGACGCGGTGAAGCTGTGAAGCTCCGCGCGTATGTCCGTTCCGTCGATAAAAAGGCATTTATGTTCATCACGAATACGAGCGAGATCATCGGCAAGGGCTTCCGTTCTGTTGAATGACCGTACATAAAAGTTTTTGGCAGCGCATCGTTTCGGTGTGCTGCTTTTTTACAGGCGAAAATTTAATTTAGTATTGACTTAATTAAAATTCGTGCTATAATTTAATTTAGCAAATACTTAATCAGGAGGACGCTATGGGGTCAACAGCTATGATGTTCAAAGCACTGGCAGATGAAAACCGCCTTTTGCTGCTGCGCCTTTTGCTGCGCCGCAACTGTTGCGTGCGCGCACTGGCAAGACAGCTGGATATTTCGGAAGCGGCGGTTTCACAGCATTTAAAAGTTCTGCGTGAAGCGGGGCTCATTTTCGGCGAAAAGTGCGGTTATTTCATGCACTATACCGTCAATCGCGCGGCGCTTAAAGAACTCAGCAGCCAGCTCTCTCGCATGGCGTTTTCCGCAGAGCAGTTGCCCTGCACACCGCAGCATG
>ENA-OPWR01000183-OPWR01000183.1-human-gut-metagenome-genome-assembly--contig:-NODE-183-length-62368-cov-3.479467_pt1 | contig 62368 bp, 65 predicted proteins | sample MGYA00241507_ERZ502006 | MGnify/ENA primary metagenome ERZ502006 (study PRJEB25962, sample SAMEA2043041) | human gut metagenome | biome: human gut; feature: human-associated habitat; material: faeces...
TCATTATGATGAAACAAGTCCACATCTTCATGTTGTAGGTGTACCAATAAAATATAAAAGCAAAAATGGTATGTCTAAACAAGTTGGTAAAGGCGATGTTTTCACTAGAGATAGTTTACGTACTATTCAAGATAAAATGAGAACATTGTGTATTGCAAGTTTTAATAAAGAATATGGTCTTAATAATATCTTAAAGAAGAAAGAAAAAGGCAGAAATAAAGACATAAATGTTAAAGATATGACTAACTACCAAGCAATGAAAGAAGAACTTAATAAGAACAAAGAAGCATTAGAAATTGCGAGTAAAAAATCTAGTGAACTTGATAAAACTACAAATGATATTAAAGATACTATCAATAATCTAAAAAAAGCACCAATAGTTAAAAATACCTACACTATTTCAGAGAGTGATAGAAATAAGATTATAGACTATGTTGATAAAGTTCAGGATACTAACAAAGATTTTAAAAAGACTGAAATGTTATCAGTAACCTTAAATAATGTTGATACTGAATTACAAGAAAATAGAGAAAAGATTAAAATACTGACTGAAAATAATAAAGCATTAACTCTTAAAGTTGATACTTTATCTAAAAATATTGATAATAAAAACAAAGAGATTAAAGAGTTAAAAAATGATAATAAACACCTACAAGAAATGGTCGATTATTTCAAAAATCTATTTAGAAGATTAGTAAAATTCATTAAAAATAAGATGTTTGGTAAAGAAAAGGAACGAGAGGATTATTGGAAAGTATCTAAAGATATGTACGAACACGGAATATTTAGTGATGAAACTATTGAATCAATTAAAGATGATTATGTTTGGAATAAAGAAAATGATAAACATAAAGATAAAGGTCGAGATGACTTTGAATTATAGTTTTTAAGAGGATGTTTTATAAGTGATGAATTACTTTATAAGTAGTTCTCTTTTTTTGCTCTTAAACACTATTAAAATGCCTTAAAAAGTAGTATAATTAGATTATAAAAGTGATACACAAATAGTAATTTGTAGAGAGGTGATAACATGAGAATATTAATTAAATAAGTTAGGCATAAACTTTGATTATGCCAAAAAAGGAGGCATAATAATATGTTAGAAATAAAAGATTTAAGTATATCTATTAATGATAGATATTTAGTTAAGAATTTAAATTTAGTATTAAATAAAGGTGATAAACTTGCTATTATAGGAGAAGAAGGAAATGGTAAATCCACTTTATTAAAATCAATTTTAGGCATTTGCAAATATGCTGAAATAAGTGGAGCTATTAATCTTAAAGGTAATAGTATTGGTTATTTAGAACAAACTATTAGTGATGATAAATTGGATAAAAAAGTTTACGATTTCTTGTTTGTTAATGAAATGGATTATTATGATAAGATAAATAATCTATATAAATATTTAGAATTGATTGATTTAAACGATGGTATATTAGCACAGAAAATAGGTACATTATCAGGTGGAGAAAAAGTTAAAATTAGTATTTTAAAATTATTGTTGAATGAATATGATATTTTATTTTTAGATGAACCTACTAATGATTTAGATATTGAAACGCTAGAATGGCTAGAAAATTTCATTAATAATACAAATAAACCAATAATATATGTTTCACATGATGAAACACTACTTGTAAATACAGCTAATATGATTTTACATTTAGAGCAAATAAAAAATAAAACGGATTGTAGACATACATTATTAAAAATTGATTATGATACTTATGTATCACAAAGATTAAGAAAAATTGATAAACTTACTCAAGTTGCAAAATCTGAAAAAAGAGAATCTAATATTCAACGTGAGAAATTGCAAAGAGTCATGCAAAAGGTTGAATATCAACAAAACACAATTTCAAGAGCAGATCCTCATGGTGCTAAAGTTTTGAAAAAGAAAATGCATACTTTAAAATCCCAAGAAAAAAAATTAGATAATGCTGAATTAACTGAAATTCCTGATGTTGAAGAAAGTATAAATTTCTTTTTTGAAAATGTTGATATTCCTAAAACTAAAAATATAATTAGTTTAAATATTGAACAATTAAAAGTTTCTGACAAAGTTTTATCACAAAATATAAAATTAGATATAGTTGGAAATGTTCATTTATGCATTATTGGGAAAAATGGTGTTGGTAAATCTACTTTAATAAAACTAATTTATAATGAGTTAAAGAATCGAAAAGATATTAATGTTGGTTATATGCCACAAGTATATAATGATATTTTAAACAATTATAAAAATGTATTAGATTTTATAAGTCCAAATGGTAGTAAAGATGAAATTACAAAAGCAAGAATGCTTTTAGGTAATATGAAATTTACTAAAGAAGAAATGACTAGTAATGTTAAAGATTTAAGTAATGGTACGAAAGCAAAGCTATTTCTTGCAAAATTAGTATTAGATAGGTGTGATGTTTTAATACTTGATGAACCTACAAGAAATGTTAGTCCACTATCAAATCCTGTTATTAGAAAAGTTTTAAAAGAGTATAAAGGAACTATAATCAGTGTATCACATGATAGAAAATATATTAATGAGGTAGTAAATACTCTTTATCGATTAGAACCTAAGGGTTTGGTAAAAGAAATATAGTGAATTAAATAAATTACAATTTATCGAGCAGATCAATTAAATTGATCTGTTTTTTTATATTGACAAATGTGTGTATACTGTATATAATGTATATAAACAAGCGAGGTGAATTATGGAAATTATAATTAGTAATTCAAGTGGTGTTCCAATTTATGAACAGATAAAAGAGCAAATTAAAGCTAAAATTATTTCAAATGAATTGAAAGCAAATGAAATATTGCCATCTATTAGATCTCTTGCTAAAGATTTAAGATGTAGTGTCATAACAACTAAAAACGCCTATGAAGAATTAGTGCATGAAGGATATGTTATTAGTGTTCCATCAAAGGGTTTCTATGTGGCTGAAATAAATAATGAAGTTGTTCGTGAAGAATTGTTAAATAAAATAGAATTGTTATTAGATGAAGCAGTTAATATTGCAAAATTAAATAGCATTGACAAGAAAACAATATTAGAAATGATAAATATTTTATACGAGGAGGAAAAATGATGAATAATATTTTAGAAGTTAAAAATCTATCAAAAAAATATAACGATTTTGAGTTAAAGAATGTTAGTTTCGAGTTACCTAAAGGAATGATCTTAGGATTTATTGGAGAAAATGGTGCTGGAAAAACTACAACAATTAAGTCTATATTAAATATAGTAAATGATTATACTGGTGAGATAAATGTATTTGGTATGAATAATAGGAAAAATGACAAGGCTATCAAGGAAGATATAGGTATAGTGTTAGATGATATGTTTTTTCCTGAAATACTAAACCCTAAAGATATAAATTCAATTATGAAAGATATTTATGTAAATTGGGATTCTAAATTATATTTTAAATATTTAAAAGAATTTTCGTTACCCCAAAATAATCAAATTAAAACTTTTTCAAAGGGGATGAGAAAGAAATTAGAAATTGCAACCGCTCTTTCGCATCATCCTAAACTTTTAATACTTGATGAACCAACTAGTGGTTTAGATCCTGTTGCTAGAAATGAAGTTATAGATATTTTTCAAGATTTCATTCAAAATGAAGAATGCTCTATATTGTTATCAAGTCATATTACAACTGATTTAGAACACATTGCCGATTATATAGTATTTATTAATGATGGTGAGATATTACTATCTAAAACAAGAGATGAATTATTAGAAAGATATGGAATTGTTAAATGTACTGAAAAGGAATTTAAAAAAATAAATGGTAATGATTTTATTAGGTATAGAAAATCTAAATATGAATATGAAGTATTAGTTGAAAATAAGAAAGAATTTAATAAGAAATATAATATTAATACTATAGATAAGATAACACTTGAAGATCTTATGGTAATGATGATTAAAGGAGTGAGATAATGAAAGGATTAATAAAAAAAGATTTTTTACTTGTAAAAAGTAACATTAAAGTTTTAATGATTTTATTTATTGTGTTTGGATTTATGACTTTTAATGGTGAAATGGATCTATCATTTGTATTACCATTTATGAGTGTTGTTATTATGATCTCAACTTTTAGTTATGATGTTTATAATAAATGGGATGCTTATGTTATTGCACTTCCAGATGGAAGAAAAAATAGTATTAAGTCAAAATATATAGCAACAATTATTTTGCTTTTTATGATTACTATAGGAGTATCAATAATCACTGCAACCATTACTTATATCAAAGATAATTCAATAGATTTGGGTACAATTTTAGAAATGTTGTTAGCAACAATATCAGCTACGATTATAATACAGTCTATTATGTATCCAGTTATTTATAAATTTGGTTTAGAAAAGGCTCGTATAGGAATTTTTGTTGGGGTGTTTGGTCTTGGATTTTTGGCAAGTTTAATTTCAAAATTTGTTGATTTTAAACCAATTCTTCAACATTTAGATATATTAAATAATTATTGGATGTTTATATTGCCAATAGTTACTTTAGTTATTTTATATGTTTCTTATAAAATATCAGAGAAAGTATATTTAAAGAAGGAGTTTTAAAAATTACAATTTGTGCGAAGGATTGTAAAATTAACAAAAATCTATTCCATAAACACTTAAAACGTGGTATATTATTACTAGCAACGGAAGATTATATGTACTCTTTCGTTATTGGAAAAGAGTTGTAGATAACTACGACACCCGCTCCATAGTGATTTTACTCGATTTGTTCGAATTTTTATATGACTAATTCCAAAAAATATGGATGGTCTTTTTTTTATTGTTTAGATTATATATTTTCTTATGTTTTAATTTTGGAGATGATAATTAAAAATTATATTAATCATCATTTCCCTATTGCTTATTTTATCACTTCGATTGCTCCTATTTTTCTTATTGGAGGAGAAATCAGAGATTTAATTTTGGCAAATAAACCTAAAGATTTAGATTTTGTTATTTTAAGAAAGAAAAATTTAATTTTAATCGTTTTGGTGAATATAAATTTGTCTATCAAAATATTACTTATGATATGTTAATTACAGAAGATTTATTTTTTTACAATTGAATATAATGTTGATGGAATTTTTTTCCATTTAAATTCTAATTCTTTACTTCTTTTACCTTTGATGACTTTTTAAAGCATGGATTAAAAATAGTTAATCATTTTAACAATATCCAAAATGGTAGAAAAAAATTAATAAGATTTTAAAAAGATTATTTAAATTAAGAAAAAGAATGTCTTCTTAAATACCAGAAAACATTCTTTTTATTTTGTACTTACAATTGTTGTTGGTTGGAAATTTAATCCGTTTGGAACATAAGCTTTCATTTTATTATAGGATACATTATCTTGGAAATGCCACCATTCAGATGCTAAACTAGTTAATCCTGATTGCATCATATAAGAATCTAATCTTTTTGCTGCTGGTGTCATATTACTGCTGTATAAATCATTTCGTACAGTATTTTGTCCACTTACTCCATATTTGTATTTAATAGATTTTGTACTTAATTCATTTATTCTTGATGGCATTTTTAGACTTTTTGTTTCTCCCTTTTTGGTTAAACTTACATCAATCGCAGATGCTAGGCTATGTGATGATAAATTCTGAGCAATAAACCATTCTTTGCCCCACTCATAAGTATTGCCATTTTCATAGCTATAATTGATATTTCTTCTTACTGTAGCATTACTATTATAAAGTGCCGCTAACGAATCTCTAGCTATTTTTGCAACACTTGTTGGGCGATATGCATCATAAATTTTTAAAGAATATCCATCTTTTAAAGCAAGTCTTTGTGCTCTTAATATTTTTCTTGCAAAACCATATGTTACTGGAACAATGAATTCATTTTTTTCTAATCTTGGATTATATACTTTTCCTGCTGTATATAATTTTTTTCCATATATAGATAATTTTACTCCTGATGAAACACTATTATCTTTTATTGCATCTACTATAAAATAATTGATACTTGGAATATAATCTGGTAAATTAATTAAGCAATAATTATTATCTACATATCCATATTTTCCTTTATATTTTACTCTCCACCAATTTCCATCTTTACTTACTCCAATAATTCTAAATGGACTATTTAATTCTATTCTTGTTATTGCTGTTGAATTAGAGGTTGGTTTTGCTCTTAAAATGTTCATTGAAGGAACTGCTCCATATCCAGTGGCTCCAATAATATTTCCATCCTTTATCGTTGTTTGAGTTGTTGTTGTAGAATTTGTCGTTTTATTAGTTGTTTGGTTATTATTAGAGTTATTTGTCTTGGTATTATTTGTAGTAGATTGATTATTATTTGTTTTGGTTGAAGAATTACTATTGGAATTTTTTTTGTTGTTAGATGATGAAGTTGAACTAGAATTTTTTGTTGTTGAAGTACTAGCGTTTGAATTATTTTTTTTTGATGAATCTTCTATTACTACATCAATGATATTATCACTTTCTGATGAATTGTTTTGTGTAGTTGTAGATACATCAATTGATTGATTAGATGTGCTATTATTTGTAGTTGTTGATGAATTCGAATAACTACAAACTGATTGACTTGTACTAGTTATTGGTTCTACATCTAAAATATTGTATCCATTATTACTACTTTGTGTAGTGTTTGTATTATTAGTAGTAGATTGATTTGTGGTATTTGAATTATTTGGAGATGAATAAGTTACTGTTGAACTATTACTTCTTGGTGTTGATGATTTACTGGTTGATGGTTCAGTAGTATTTGTTGTAGTAGAAGAACTATCATTAGTTGAAGAATTGTTTGTATCATCTGTCTTTTTTGTTTCTTCTGTTGTTTCTGTTGTCTTTTTAGTTTGTTCATTTTCTTCTGATTTTTTGTTGGAATTTTTGGTATCTTTATTTTGATTAATTGTAGTATTTGGTATATTTTTTGTTGGTTCTTGAAGGTTTTTATTGTTATAAAGATTAACGCCTATTATTCCTACAAAGATTAAAATGATAAATAATACGATATATTTGATATATTGTTTCATTGTTATTCCCCCCTTTTTGTCCTACTATTATACACATTTTAAAAGAAATTGCAATAGTTATCTAGAAATTAATTATTTTAAAAAAATACTTCTTTAGAATATTCCTTTAATCTTGGATTCTTCTAGTGAAGTATTTTAAGTTTTTATTATTCTTCTGGTTTCATTAATGGGAATAAAACACAGTCTTTAATATTTTCAGCATCAGTTAGAATTTGAACTAATCTATCTATTCCTATTCCCCATCCGCTGATTGGTGGCATTCCATATTCCATAGCGCCAATGTAATCTCTATCCATCATCATGGCTTCTTCATCGCCGTTATTTTTTAGTTTAGCTTGTTCTTCTAATCTTTTTTCTTGTTCAATAGGATCAACTAATTCAGAGTAAGCATTGATAATTTCTGCACCATTAATAATTAGTTGGAATCTATCGGTAAGATTTGGATTATCATCGTTTGCACGAGCAAGTGGAGATAGACTGATTGGATGCTTGGTTAAGAAACATGGTTTTACTACATGAGGACGAGCTACTTTTTTGTAAAGTTGATCTACTAAGTTACCATATCCTAAATTTTCTAGTGGTGTTTCACTATCGATTTCAATTTTTTCTGTTTTGATTTTTTCTAATAGTTTTTCTTTAGTATCATATTCATAGATATCAATTGGGGTATATTTTAAGATTAAATCTCTCATGGAAATACTTTCCCAATCTCCACTGATATCTACTGTTACGCCATCAATAGTTAATTCTAATTTTCCAAATAGATTTTTTACTACAGTTTGAATCATTTCTTGTAAGAATTTCATGTTATCTTGATAATTTAAATAAGCACCATATCCTTCTAGCATTGTAAAGTCTTGTAAGTGGGTAGTATCCATTCCTTCATTTCTAAAACATCTAGCAAATTCAAATACTTTGGTAAATCCTCCTACGATAGCTCTTTTTAAATAAGTTTCTGGAGCAATTCTTAAGTATAAATCAATGTCTAATGCATTATGATGAGTTTTGAATGGCTTTGCCATCGCACCACTTGCTTTATTATTTAAAATTGGTGTTTCGATTTCTACATAACCGTGATTATTTAAGAAACTTCTAATTTCCCAAATTAATTTGCTTCTTAATAAAAATCTTTCTCTAGCATCTTCATTCATAATTAAATCTACATAGCGATTTCTATATTTTAATTCTTGATCTGATAGACCATGAAACTTTTCTGGTAGTGGTTTTAAGGCTTTGCCTAAGAATTCAAATTCATGAGTTCTTAATGTTTTTTCTCCTGTTTGTGTGGTAACGATTTCTCCTTTTACGCCAATAAAATCTCCTACATCAATTGATGTTTTCATGAATTTGTAAGCTTCTTCTCCAACTAAATCTAATTGCATAGAAACTTGGATAGATGCTTCAATATCACGAATTCTTAAGAAACTTAATTTTCCCATTTTTCTCATGAAAATGATTCTTCCTGCTATTTTTACATTTTCTGTTCCATCAACAAGTTCTCTTGCTTCCTTAATTGAATTTGTTACTTCATATTTTTCTGGATAAGGATTGCAATATTCTTTTATTTTTTCTAATTTTTCTCTTCTTACTAATTCTTGTTCGCTTCTTGCTACTTCCATTTTTTCACCTCTTTAAAATACTTATGTTTATTTTAGCCTAGTAAAAAGCTCAAATAAAATATAGTTTTATTATACACTATTTTCTAATTTGTTGAAATAGTTATTTAATATTTCTTTTAATTCTTGAATTGTTCTTGCTTTAAAGCACTTATTTTTGGTGTCAATACTATCAGGAAGTCCTTTTAAATACCAAGCAATATGACTTCTCATTTCTAAGACAGTTACTTTTTCGCATTTGATTTTGCTTAAATATTCCATGTGGTGAAAACACATTTCTAATCTTTCTTTATTGGTTGGTTTATCTAGAACAATACCTTCTTCAAAGTAAGAAACTAATTCTCTAATTAGCCATGGATTGCCTAAAGTTCCTCTTCCTATCATAATTGCATCTACTCCTGTTGCAAACATTTTTTTGGCACTTTCAATATCAATAATATCCCCATTACCGATAACAGGAATAGATACTGCTTCTTTTACTTTTTTGATGATCTCATAATCGACTTTTCCAGAATAACCTTGACTTCTAGTTCTTCCATGAATGGTAATAGCAGAAGCACCAGCACTTTCTACAACTTTAGCAATTTCTATGGCATTGATATTTTTTTCATCCCAACCACTTCTGATTTTTACTGTTACAGGAATAGGTACTGAGGTAACCACTGCTTCAACAATTTCTTTTACTTTTTGGGGATTTTTTAATAAGGCAGAACCTGCTTGTGATTTAATTGCAACTTTTGGTACAGGGCATCCCATATTGATATCAATAATGTCTGGATGCATTTTTTCATAAACTAATTTTGCTGCTTCTACGAATGTTTCTTTGTCACTTCCAAAAATCTGTTGAGCGATTGGTCTTTCACATTCTTCCATATAAAGCATATCTTCTGTTTTTTTACTAGAATAGACAAGTGCTTTATCGCTAACCATTTCAGCATAAATTAATCCTACTCCCATTTCTTTGATAATTTTTCTAAAGGCACTATTACATATCCCAGCCATTGGTGCTAGAATGATTCTATTTTTTATTTCTATATTCCCTATTTTAAACATAATATCACCTACTCGTTTAACATTTTATCATAAAGTTTTAAAAAAATAAAATACTTAACAAAATCATGCTTTTGTATTACAATTATTTTGGTGATAAGAATGAATAAGTTAAAATTATTGGATCAATATATTAATGAAGCTAAACATCTTGTTTTCTTTGGGGGTGCTGGTGTATCTACGGCCAGTGGTTTGAAAGATTTTAGGAGTGCTGATGGGTTATATCATGAAAAATTTTTATATTCTCCTGAAGAAGTATTAAGTCATTCTTTTTTTATGAAAAATACTGAATATTTTTATCAATTTTATAAAAAGAATTTAAATAGTTTAAGTGCTAGTCCTAATATTTGTCATCAGTATTTGGCTAAGTTAGAAAAGAATAATCAATTAAAAGCGATTATTACACAGAATATTGATGGGTTACATCAAAAAGCTGGAAGTAAAAATGTAATAGAATTACATGGAACAATTATGAATAATTATTGCATGAATTGTGGTTCTAAGATGAGAGCTTCAGAAGTATTTTCTGCAAATGGTGTTCCTCGTTGTAATTGTGGTGGAATAATAAAACCTGATGTTGTTTTGTATGAAGAACCACTTGATGAAGATGTTATCGATATGGCAATTAAGGAAATTAAACAAGCAGATGTTTTGATTGTTGCTGGTACTTCTTTAGTGGTTTATCCAGCTTCTTCTTTTGTTCATTATTTTCATGGGAAACATTTAATTATTATTAATAAAGATACTACTCCAATGGATGATGTTGCTGATTTAGTTATTCATGAGGATATTAAAGAGGTTTTTCAATATTTAGATAAAAATAGAAATACCAAAAAATGATATTTCTATTTTTCATATTCAAGATAACTATTTTCTTTACTCATGGTAGAATTTTTGTTTAATACTACTGTAATTTGTTCTGCTTGGGCTGTTTTATAATAAATTTTCTCTACCCCATCTGCTAGTAACTCATCTTCTTCACCGTGTCCATATAAATACAATTTATTGTCTTTTAAATAAAAAATTGTGTTGCTAGCTCCTGCTGTTCCTGTTGCAGTTAGAGCTTCTTCTGCTTCAATTGTTTCTGTTCCATATGCATTATCAAAAGTAAAGGTTTTAAGTTCTTTTTTGGTAGTTGTATTTTCTTTTTGTGTATTATTTTCTGCATCTGTTTTACTTTCTTTTTTGGTACTAGAATATTTTCCTACTGTTACTTTTAATGTATTATCAATTTTAATAGGATAAGTTCTTATTTCTTCTGCTTCTTCTTCCCAATCTCTTTTATATTGACAAGTAAGTTTTGTTTTTCCTTCTTTTAAACCAGTTAAAGTAATGGTGTATTTTCCTCCTACCCCAGTCATATTTTCATCAGTTTTTTTATCTTCTTGATAAGTACTTTTTATTTTTAAATAATGATTTTTCTCTGTGCAATTCCAGGTATATCCGGTTGTTTCATTTCCTTCTAAGGTAATTGTTGTGTTTTGACTTTCTTTTTTTGTATTATTTTCTTTAGTTATTTTGTTACATCCTGTTAATGATAGCAAGATAAAAGAATAGATAATTATTTTTTTCATTTTTTATTTCCTTTCTTATAACCATTCATGGTATTTTTTGATATATATTTTTTTGATTATAGAAACAATTAAGAAATAGAATAAAACTAGTATGATTAAATAGAAGTAAAAAATTGGAGGTAATATTTCAAAATGGAATGACGCTACTTTATGTAAAAATATTGGGGTAAATATTGTTAATACTAGAGATAAAAGAGTTAAGTAGTTGAGTTCTGGACTAGCATTTGATTCAAGGAATGGCTTTTTAGAAGTTCTGACATTGAATATTATCATTAATTCTGTAACAAGGCAGGTTACAAACCATGCTGTTTGGAAGTAAGATGCTTTATCTAGTGTATTAAATCCTAGCAAATACCAAAAAATAATGAAGGAAATTACATCAATTAGAGAACTGGTAATTCCCATTACTTTCATAAATCTGGATATTCCTTTAGTATCCCATTTTTTGGGATTTTTTAAGAATTCTTCATCTACATTATCATAAGGAATTCCTATTTGTGAAAAATCATAAACAAAATCTTGAAGAAGCATTTGAATAGGTAAAAGGGGTAAAAATGGTAAGAAGATGCTGGCAATCATAATGCTAAAAACATCTCCAAAATCAGCACTTAAAGCCATTTTCGTATATTTGATAATGTTTCCGTATACTTTTCTTCCTTCTACTACGCCATCATAAACTACTTTAAGACTTTGTTTTAAAATAATAATATCACTTGCTTCTTTGGCAATGGATGAAGCTGTATTTACTGAAATTCCAACATCTGCTATGTTTAGAGAAGGAGCATCATTTACTCCATCTCCCATATAACCAACAACATGTCCATTTTTTTTGTAGAGTGAAACAATTCTTTCTTTTTGGAGAGGATTCATTCTAGCAAAGATGTCAACAACTTCTATTTTTTTTGATAATTCTTCATCACTCATGTGATCTATATCACTACCTAGTAAGATGTCATTTCCATTTAATCCTACTAAATTACAAATATTTTTAGTTGCATAAGGATTATCTCCAGTTAATATTTTGGTACGAATTCCTATTTTGGATAGTTTTGTTAATGTATTTTTTACTTCTTTTTTGGCTGGATCTAAGAAGCCAACGAATCCTATAAACATCATATTACTTTCTATTTCTTTTGTTTTATTTTCTGAATCATATTCATTTTTTTCTGATAGTGCAATGACTTGCATTCCATCATTTGCTAACTCTATAGCCTTATTTTCGATAACCTTTTTTAATTCTTCATCGATTGTTGTTACTTTTGTTCCTAATTTTATTTCGGTACAACAAGATAGTATTTCTTCTAGGGCACCTTTTGTAATTACTCTGTATTTTCCTTGTCTTTTTACTATGACGGTTTCTTTTTTTCTTGTATAATCAAAAGGAATTTCATCTACTTTTTCATATTTTTCATCTAATGCTTCTAGCTTATTTTCTTTTGCATAAGTAAGAATTGCTCTATCTACTAAATTTTTAATTCCTGTAGAATAATGACTATTGAGGTAGGCATATTCTAAAATACTGTTATTTTCTATTCCTTTTGCATCAATATATTTTTGAAGAATGATTTTATTTTCTGTTAGAGTTCCTGTTTTGTCTGTACATAAAATATCAATTGCTCCTAAATTTTGGATAGATTCTATTTTTTTGACTAACGTCTTTTTTTGGGCTAGACTTCTGCTTCCTTTGGTTAAGTTGACATTTAAAATCATTGGCAACATACTTGGTGTAATTCCAACTGCAACAGATAAGGCAAATAGTAATGCTTCATTAATATTCTTTTTTATTAGACCATCAATGATTACTACGACTAAACAAACAACAACCATATATTTTATTAAAAGATTAGAGATATGTTTAATTCCTAAGTCAAAGTTTGTTACTGGTTTTTTATTTTCTACTTCTCCTCCTAATGTTCCTAAGTAAGTAGAAAATCCTGTTTCTACCACTATTCCTGTTCCAAGACCACTGACAACGCTAGAACCCATTAAAGCAATATTTTCAATATCAAAGATTTCTTTTTTCTCTGTTTGATTTATTTTTCTTTTTTCTACTAAAGCACTTTCTCCTGTAAAAACTGATTCGTTTAAAAATAAGTCTTTGGCTTCTATAATTTTTAAGTCAGCGGGAATAATTGCTCCAGCATTTAATTTTACAATATCTCCTTTTACAATATCATCTACTTTAATTTCTACTTCTTGATGATTTCTTAATACTGTCGTTGTAGAATAAATGCTCGATTTTAATTTATGATTAAATTTATCTACTGAATAATCTTGAAAAAATCTTATTAGCGCACTAATTAAGGCAATAATTAGTATAATTAGTGATCCTAATTTATCTTGAAGAAAGAAATTCATTATGGCTAAACAAATTAAAATGATAATAAATTCATCTTTAAAAGAATTCAATAAAAAATAAAACATGCTTTTCCTTTCTTCTTTAATGACTATATTTTTTCCATCTTTTTTTAATCTTTCTTTTGCTTCTTTACTATTTAATCCCTCTATATTTGTATTGTATTGTTTGAATACTTCTTGATCTTCTTGCTTAGATATTGATAAGTATTTTTCTAATATTTTTAAATCATTATTTTTTAGGGTTTTCTTTTTTCTTTTTATATCAAAGATTTGAATCAATACTATCACCTACTTTAGATTTATTATAGCACTATATGAATTATTTTTGTACTGATTAGGATTTTTTTATGATAATTTTTCATGATAATATAAATTTTTAGTAGAAAAAAAGAGACAAAGTCTCTAAAGTTATCTAAAGCAGCAACATGATCCACATTGTTGTTGAGTAACTACATTTTCTTCACAGCAAGTATATCTTGGTTGGTAAGTATGTCTATAGATATGATTATTAATAATTCTTGTATTTATTGGGCAAACATGTGGTACTTCATGAACAAAAGTACGATTTACTATTCTTTCTCTTCCTGGTTCAATAATAGGACTCATAATATTTCCTTGTTGTGCAGGCATCATGTCATATCCTCCTACTTCATTATAATTTATATTATCATTCATGTTGGCATTTATATTTTGATTAGTAATATTAATATCTAAGTCATCTCGTCCCATAGTATCGTTACAGAACATAAAAATTCCTCCTTTTCTACTTTATTGTATGAAAAGAGGGGATTTTGACTTAATATAAATAACTAGAAAAAAATTTACTTTTTTAAAATATCTAGCAAATGTGTTGATACTCCTAAAAAATCTTTTCTTTCACATGTGGATAAATGATACTTTAAGTAAAGTTCAAAAGTTTCTTCATCCATTTTATTAATTGTTCCTCTGATATAATTGGTCATTCCATCAGAAGAAATTATTTGCATTCTTTTTAATTTTGCTTTGTTGTTAATTTCATCAATATCCTCTATTCTTACATAATCATAAAGAGGATTGCCATTTTCTAAAATTTTAAAATTTTGATTAATTTGTTGATTTTGAATATTTTCTTGAATGTTCCCTTCTATAAATCCATGGGTAATGATAGCATAATCATTCATACAATAAGAAACGAAAATTATTCCTTCTTTTTTGGTTACTCTTTTCGCTTCTGCTAATGCTTTGATTTGGTCTTCTCTTTTTTTTAAGTGATACATCGGTCCAAATAGTAAGACTACATCATAAGTATTATCTTTTATCATCGATAGATCTAGTGCATTTCCTAAGATTGTTTCTAGATGAGGATTTTTTTTATTAATGATTTGAATATTTCTTTTTACTAATTCTACTGCTGTTACTTCATAGCCTTCTTTATCTAGAGAAAGAGAATATTTTCCTGTTCCTGCTCCAATATCTAGTATTTTATCCCCTTTTTTTAAATATTTATGAATATATTTCATATTGGTAATGAATTCTACTTGTCCTCTTCTTGTATTTAATCGTTTATCTTCATTAAATTTATTATAATATTCTTCTAAGTTATTCATCTTCTTACTTTGCCCTTCTCTCTTTATTATAGATTTCTTTATAAATAATATTGCTATTTTTTCTTTTCAATGCTCTATTTAAGTAATCATAATAAGTTCCCGGAGTAATAATTCCATTAATGCTTAAAATATCCATACCACTTTTTCCTACAATATCATCTGCTAAAAAGCAACAGTTTGTTCCTAATACAAAATAAGTTTTATATTTTCCAGATTTAAATTTATAAAATTTAGCTTTTGTTCTTTTATATAATTTTCCTGCATAACTAGTAGCGTTTTTATAATTTTTATCTTGTTTATGATTCCAAGAATAAGTATTATTGATTAGTTCTTGAATTCTTTGTTCTACTTGTGTTTTTTGTTTTTCTGTTAGATGAATTCCAAAATCAAATATTGTTTTTTTACTATTATCAATACAAAAGTTAATGTATTCTTTTTTACTATTTGCTGTAAATAATACTCCATCTCCGAAGAGTTCTCCCACAAATCTGCTTCCCTCGTCATAGCACCCGTAAGAAATAACGGTTCCTTTGTAACAAATATCTATATGTCCCATACGATTAAATCCTCTATTAGAGGTATGAATTAATATATTTAAATCAACAGACTTATCTAATTTATTATGATATGAATAGGTATTTTGTCCGCTTACTTCTAAATTATGATTAATTTCTAACATTACTGAATAAGGAATTAAAGCTTCTATAATTTTTGGTAATGTGAATTTTATTTTTCTTTTAAGATTATTCTTTGACTTTAGAGGGATAATTTGAATGATTCCATCATAAATAAAAGATATTCCTAGAAAAAATATATAAATGGATAGACAAATTAGAAATCTATCTATGTTATTAATGGGAGAAAAAACAATAGGAAGAGAAATGGCAAGATAAATACACCCTATTAAGAAATAGCGAACTCCATAGTTTTCTTTACTTTTTAATTCTAGATAACCCATAATAAACTGTGAAATTGATATTATTAATAAATAAATAGAAAAAAGTAAAGGAGCTATTCCTAAGATAAAATCAGGTAAGATAGCAAATATAAGACAGATAAAAAAATGAAATAAGCAGAAATATAACGCTCTTTTCTTTTCTCGTTTATTTTGCTTTCTGAAATATAATCTTATTAAGTGGATGAAGGCATTTCCCCAAAGAATAAAGATTAAAATAGAAATTAATTCTTGATAAAGTTTTGCTTTTCCTATTAAAAGAACTATTCCTACAATAATGAAAATTATTCCCATAACTAATGAACTAGTAAAATCATAATACTTATCCTTCATGATACTTCCTCCTAAAACTATTTTTATTATACTATAAAATTTGAAATTCAAAAATAACTTAGAATATTTTTTTATTTAGGAAGTAGATAATGAAGTATTTTCATGATATAATCTTTATGGTGATAATATGGATGCTAGATTAGTTAATAAGTATATTCCTTTTGTAGATAATATTGCTTCTGAATATCAATATAATGCCAATATACGACATTTGTTATATTTAATTGTCCCTGCTTTTGTGGAGAAATATGGATATAAAAACGAGAATTTAATTCAACATGTTTTTAAAAGGGTAATTATTCAAATTAAGGAGGATAAAAACTCTTTTGAGGAAGCTTTTTATACTAGTATTCCTAAATTTGTTGATGGAAAAATTTATACCTATCAATATGTGATTTTAAGGAAATATTCTTCTAATAATTTAATTCAGTTATTGGATAATTTGGTTCATGAGTTTAATCATGCAATTCATTCTTCTCGTAAGGAAATTCGGATTGAAAAGGATAAATTGTATTTACGAACTGGTCTAACGGAAGCTATTTACTCTTATCCTTCCCTTCAAGGCTTATCTAAAAAAAATACTTATTTATTGGAAGAAATATTAAATACTATTCAAACTGAGGAGGTAATTAATATTATTAAACAGCATACTGATCTTTCTAATGAAGAGATTGCTACTTCTATTCGGGCAATTAATCAAGAGACTGGTTCTCATTATCGTTCAAAGTCTTATTATTTGGAAACTGTTTTATTTCAGCATGTTTTAAAGAATAGAACATTTACTTCTACTTTGAATAATTTAAGATTATCAGGTGATATCGAAGATATTGAATCTTGGTTTGATCATATTACAGGTGTCTCTCATTCATATGCTAATTTAAATCAATATTTAGTGGATATTATGAATTTAGAAATGGAATACAGTAAGAAAAAATACTTCAAGGGAATAACTTTATCTAAAATAAAGAATCTTTTGGATAAATGTTTTTCGATTATTGATACTTTTAATGAGAATTGTCATTTTAAATAAAAAATATAGTCTTTAGTTTAAGGCTATATTTTTTATTTAATTCTTATTCTTCTCCTACTACTTTAATTACTTCTGGAACTTCATTAATTAAGGCATTCTCTATTCCATCTTGTAGTGTCATTGTTGCCATTGGACAGTTAGAACATGCTCCAATTAATTTTACATAAACTACTCCATTTTCAAATCTTTTGAATTGCACATCTCCTCCGTCATTTTGTAGGTATGGACGTAATTTATCAATAACTTCTTTTACTTTTGTTACTACTTCTTCTTGATTTTTTTCTTTTTCTTTCATTTTCATCACCGTTAATATTATACGAATTTTTTTTTAAAATAGCAATTATTTTTTTAGGAATTGATTGAGCTTGTCATATTTTATATAATTTTTGGAAGATTATTTGGGAAATTTAATCAATAATGAGACAAAAAAACAAGCTACTCAAATAGCTTATCTTCGTCTCCTTTACAGTATGCTTTTCCAATTGTGTTAGATTCTACATATTCTTTTCCTACCATGGAACAACTCATTTTTGTAATGGAATCTTTTAAATATCCTCCAAAAATTCTTACTGCTGCGATTGCTACAACGGTTACCAATGAAATAATTAGAACATATTCAACTAATGTTTGACCTTTTCTATTCAACATGATTACTCTCCTTACTTTCTTTATCATTAAAAATCTTTTTTCCATCGATATGGACTTGATTTTGATTTTGAATGAGCCCCATTGAAGGGATAATAATATTAGGAAATTCTTGCTGCACATTCTTTAAAATATCTATATAATCTTGTTCTTCTAAATTTTTATTCTCCATTATCCTCACCTATTTGTGCTACTTTTTTATAATTTTCAACATTTTTAAATGCTGCTTCTTCATTTTTCTTACGAACGATTCTAGCATGTTCTTCTTCTTCTTTTTCTTCTATTTTATCTAGGGCTGACCTCGTAATCTGGTTACGATTTAAGTTTTCAGCAGCTTCGCTGATACATTCACACATTTTTAATTGATAGCAAATGTAGAATGAAACTAAACTTTTTAGCATTTTCTTTAAGTCTGTTTCTGCTACAAAATCGTTTCCTTCATAGTACTCTCCTTCAAATTGAATAGGAAAGGCTTGAACTTTTTTAAAAGCAAAAGTTGTTGAGGAATAGTAATGATTATAATAGATATTAATTTCGCGATAAGACATATCTAAAAGGGATTTTTCAATGTAATGTTGTATTTCGATAAAGCGATTATTAAAATCATCTTTTTCTATTTTAAGAATTGTTTTGGCATCTTTGTAAACAATTTTTTTTCCAATGATAATTTTATCATTTTGAGGATTTTTTAAAATTGCTCTTCTGACACTAGAATTAAAATCTCCACAATATCCATAGTCATTGGCGATATAAATATCTAAAATTGGACTATCTGGATTTGGGGTTAATGTTTCTTTATCTAGAACAATATTATGATTATAAAGAATTTCACTTAAAATTTTTGTGATTTCATTTCCAACTTTTAAATAGTTTTCGGCTTTTTTTCTTGCTTTATCTACTCGAAGTAAGGAATGGAAATTCATTACTTTTACGACATTTTTAATACTTCCCATATTTCTTCCTCCTTTTGATTTCTTCTATTATTTCTATTTTATACTTTATATTGTTTTTTTCCTTTTAAGTATTTATTTTTTACAACGATGTTATTAATTTCTCTAAATAGATTATACGTATAATATAAGAATACAAATAATATTAATAAGAATAAAACAAGTAGTAATATATAGGAAAAATTATCCTGAGTTAGATAAGTATAGAGCATATAGATGACTTGAATAGCGATACAGTTTACAATAGTTAATAGAATGGATAATGGTAGTCCTTTAAAATTATCAATTACAGCTTCACTGATTAATACTAAAATTAAAGTTATGGCAACATAGACAACTTGCATACCTTTGAAACTTATGGTACACCATACTAAGAATAGATAATTAATTGTAATTGCTGAAATAGAAATTAATGATGTTGTATTTAAATTGAGTAAAAGTCCATATAATTCGATATTTTTGTTATTGAATTTAAATTTCTTGCAAAAGATAAAGAAGATTATGGCGATTACGGTTAAGAATACAATGGCAACGCTAAAAAAGCTAATTAAACTTTGCATTATTTCTTCTGTTTTCATGATTACTCCTCAATCATCAAATTAAAGACATTTTTACTATTCATATAAAATGCTTTAATTTGTTTAAAAGATAAATCTACGTTATCTCCTTTTATATCTACGCTACCTACAATTTCTCCTATTACTGATAAATAATCTTTCATGATTAATAGATTATAATCTTTACTGATAATACGAATAGTTTTTACTTCTTCATATTCTTTTAAGCCATGCTCCATATCAAAAATACGTACCTTTATTCCATTTTCTGTCATGATATCTTCCCTACAAATAAGAATTTACTTTCATCAATTTCATCAAGCTTACCGCTTAATATTCCTTCTACATCATTTAATACATCTTCTATTTTTACGAATTGTCCTGGAATTCCTGTATATGCTTCTGCTACAAACATTGGTTGAGAAAAATAGTTTCTTAATTTTCTGGCACGATAGAAAATTAATTTATCTTCTTCACTTAATTCTTCAATACCTAGTACGGTAATGATTTCTTCTAACTCATTATATCTAGTTAATGTTTTTAATACTTGTTCTACTAAATGGAAATGTCTTTCTCCTATTTTTTCGATATCTACTAATTTACTCGTTGAATTGAATACATCAATAGCGGGATAGATTCCTAATTCGGCTACTTTTCTGTCTAGTACTATTTGTCCATCCATATAAGACATAATGGTTTGAACTGATTCATCGGTTAGGTCATCAGCAGGAATATAAATTGCTTGAACTGAGGTAATTGAACCATTTTGGTTAGAATTAATTCTTTCTTCTATTTTACTCATTTCACTAGCCATATCTGAAGGATATCCATTTCCAATTAAGATTTGCTTTAATTCTGTTGCAATTTCTGCTTTGGCTTGAATAAATCGATAGATATTATCAATGAATAATAATACATCTTGTTTTTTTTCATCTCTTAAATATTCTGCCATTGTTAGTCCTGAATAAACAGCTTTACTACGAGAAACAGGATTATCTCCCATTTGGCCATAGACCATGGCCATTTTATCTAATAAATTAGACTCTTTCATTTCTGAATATAATTCTTGTCCTTCACGAGAACGTTCTCCAATACCTGTAAATATAGCATTTGAATTAAGAGAGGTATAAACATTGTGAATAATCTCTTTGATTAAGACTGTTTTTCCTACTCCTGCTCCTCCTAATAGTCCCATTTTAAATCCTTTTTGTAGTGGAGCAAAGAAATCAATTACTTTTATTCCTGTCCATAAGATTTTGGACTCGATATTTAATTCTTGAAGAGTTGTAGTCGGATGATCAACTCTTCTTGTTTGAATAGAATTCATCGGTTCTTTATCGATAGGAATTCCATAGGAATTGAATATTCTTCCTAAGATTTTATCAGAATATTCTACATTAATTCCATGAGAAGCAATCACAACATTAGCCCCTTTTTTTAGTCCTCTGGTGGAATCTAGACTAATACAGGTTGCACTTGTATTACTAATTTCTACCACTTCAAAGCGATATTTGGAGTTTCCTTCTAGTTCTAAGATATCTCCTACTTTTACTTCATTACTACTTAATACAACTTCAATTGAAATATCAAATATTGATATAATTTTACCAACCATTTCTTATCCACCTCAATTCTTTTGCTCTTCCTGATTTTCTTGGTTAGGGGTATTAGAATTACTTTCTTCTTTTTTCTCGTTATCTGGTTTAGACTCATTATCAGGCTTTTTTTCTGATTCAGTATTTTCTTCAAATAAGAAAGTAAACTCACCTTTCATTTCTTCTTTTGTTTTAGGACTAAATTTGTATTGTTTTAATTTGCTAATCATGATTTTTCCATCACGCATTTTTTTCTGCAATTCTTTACTCATTTCATCAATATTAGCAAGTTCGTATACTGAACGGACTTCCAAATAAGAAAGAAGTTCTCTTCTTAATTTACTTCCTACCTTTTTCATATCAGGTGTTTGTACAGCACCACCCAATCTAGATACAGATAAGCCATAATTGATAGCGGGTTTTTCACCACGAGCAAAACTTTTTGCTGATAGTACTAATTGTCCATCACAAATGGAAATAATATTGGTAGAAATGTAGTCTGTAATATCTCCACTTTTGGTCTCAACGATAGGAAGCATGGTAATTGAACCTCCACTAATATGTTGAGCTCCTTTTTCTAGTAATCTAGAATGCGTATAGAAAATATCTGATGGATAAGCATCACGACCTGGTGTTTTCTTCGAAGTTAAACTAATTTCACGATATACATCAGCGTGTTTCTTTAAATCATCAAAAACTACTAAGACATCATATTTTTGCATCATAAATATTTCAGCAATGGAGGTTGCTACATATGGAGTTAAGTATGTTCTTGTTGGAAGTTCATCGTTAAATGAAGCAATAATAATTGTATAACTTGCTGCTCCTCTTTTGGTTAATTCAAAATAAATATCTTTTACTTCTTTTTTTGTCTTTCCAATAGCAACATAGATACAGACCATTTTTTTGCCTTTTTGGTTTACTATAGCATCTAGAGCAATTTGTGTCTTTCCTGTTTTTTTGTCACCAATAATTAATTGTCTTTGTCCTCTACCTATTGGATACATTAAATCAATACCAATTATTCCTGTTAGAAATTCTCTAGTTACTGGTGCTCTATCCATGATCGGCGTTGTTGGATTTTCAATAGGAACTTCAACTGTTTTTTCAAAGCTTTTTCCTGCAATTAGGTCATGTCCAAAGATATCAATAACTTTTCCCATAGAGTCTGGGCTAAATAAACATTTGAATTCTTTCTTTAAGGCATAGACAATATCTCCTGGGACAACTTCTTCTTTAATTTCTACTAAAGATACAATAATTTTATTAGGATATATTCCCATAACATATCCACTTGCTTTATTATTTACATCAATTGCTTCATAAAAGGAAACATCATTTAATCCACTTACTTCAATGTTATACTTATTTACTCTAACTACTCTACCAGTTGCGTAAATATTTTTATTTTCTTCTATATTTGATATTGCTTTTTCTACATTTTCGTTTATTACATTATCCATTTTATACATTCCTTTCATTTAGACTGTAATCATAAATATGATTTTTGTAAATAATTTTAATTCCTTTATAAATATCTTTAGAATAGATAGTTTTAATATTCTTTCCTAAATAATCATAACTGGTAGATTTATCTCCAACATAAATTAATATTGTAGGATTATTTAAATCTGTTAGTTCTGTTAAATAATCAATAAATCCATCTACACTTCCTTTTTTATTCATTTTTAAGTATGTTTCATACAATAAATATTCTTTATTATTTAAGAATGTTTTCATGTAATTGGATAATTCTGATGAGTCCATGACTTTTAATTTATAGATTTCTTCGCTGGTAAATTTATTTTTTAAATCTAAACAAAATTGATAAGCTCTTTCATCTTCTGTTTGAGATAAAAATTGCTTGATTAATTCTATATAGTTAATATTAAATTTTTCATCAATCATTTTATTTAATTCAAATATATTTTTATCTTGATATTTTGTTTTGTTTAATAAGTCAATAACTTGATAATCGAATTCATAATTTTTACGATTGATACTAGTATCACTTTGTTCTCCTTTTATTTCCTTTTTTTCGATTTCTTTATTAATTTCATTTAGCTTTGCTTCTTTTTTATCAATCATGTAGTCGTATTCTTGTAATTTATCTACAAAATATAATTTAGTTTGTGAATTTATTTTTTTTACTGTTGATTTTAAGATAAAAAACATTAATACAACTAGTAAGCAAATAAGTAAAATGGCTAATAAAATTAAGGTAGTCATATTATGCTACTAAAGGATTATAGAATAATAAGAAGAAACAGAATAAAAATAAAAATAGTAAAAATACTGATGTAATAATTAAAATAGTCATTATAGAGTGAACAACATCATTTTTTGTTTCTGGGTTTCGACCTACAGCTTCTGCTACTCGTCCACCTAGTATTCCTACTCCAATTCCTAGTCCTAAGAATGCTAATCCTAACATTACTCCTATACAATTTGCTACTGCTGCTTGAACAGTTTCCATAACATCATCTCCTTTGATAGAAACACTCTCTGTATTCTAATAAAATTATATCATTTAGAATATTGATTGTCAAATATTTAAAATGTTTTTTTCTTGAGGAATAGGGCAGTTAAATTTAATTATTTAAAGAAAATACTTATCTTTTTTCTGCTACTTTATTTGACTTTTTTCTGGAGTAAAGAAAAAAACATACCATGTTAGTGATATATTTTTTAAAACTTAAATAAATTTAATCCTATTGTTTCATCAAAATGGTGATCTACTCTTCCTTCTATGATGGTTATAACTATTTCACAAGTTGCACTAATGATGGCTCTATTTAAATGACCTCCAAAGACTTCTCCTTTTTCATTACCAGCACTCATATGGATATGCGTATAGAATTCATCGTTCATCGTACTGATTGTTCCTGTTAAGGATACTATCTCATAGTTTCTTGAAAAGTATTAGCATAGTACTTTTTTTCTTCTGGTTTAAATACTCCTACTGTAAAATCATTTGTAGCACCTAAGGCTTGAACAGAAGCTAATTTAATTTTGTGATGAAGAGAGATTTCTTTTATTTTTTCTAATACTTCTTCTCCTTTATCTAGTCTAGCAATAATTGTATTTCCAAATTTTTTATATTCCATTTTATTCTTCTTTTATTTTATTGTTCCTATTTTATTGAGTGGCCATAATCTAAAGAAAGCTTTTCCTTGAATTTGGCTTCGTTCAATTAATCCTTTTACCCTAGAATCAGCTGAAACATCACGATTATCTCCTAGGACTAAATACATATCATTGGGTATTTTTGTTGTACAATTTACATGATGAATTTGGCAGATTTCTTCTAAAGTAAAGTCTTCAGTAACATCATCAGTAAATCTTTTGTTATATGCTTTTCCATTAATATATAGTACATCATCTTTATATTCTATATTATCTCCTGGTAGACCAATTACTCTTTTGATAATTAAATCTCCATCTAAATCTTTTATTACTACAATATCAAATCTTTTGATATCAGATAGTCGATAATTAATTTTTCCTAAAAGAAGAACCTCTCCATCTTTTAGGGTATCATACATAGAATCTCCTCGAACAATTACTGGAGTTACTATGTATGTTCTAATTAATACTACTATTATAATTATGATAAGATATGGTAGCCATTCTTTTAAAAATTTATTCATTTTATCCGCTCCATTGTTAAAATACTGAATTGAGAAAGAAATTCTTAATCAGTACTTTTTTGTATAAGTTCATTATACTAATGTTAATTTAAAAAGGCAAGTTTATATAAAAAGGCAAGATATTCTACCTTGCCTCCTTTGACTATCTATTTTTTCTACTTTCTTTAATCTTGTATTGACTTTTTCTTGTTCTTAAGAAGTATAATTTTGCACGTCTTACTTTACCTTTCTTTGTTACAGTAATAGAGTCAATTCTTGGGCTGTTTACTGGGAATGTTTTTTCTACACCAACTCCACTGTAAACTGCTCTTACTGTAAATGTTTCTGAAATACCAGTTCCTTTTCTAGAAATAACGATACCTGTAAAGTTTTGAATTCTGTTTACTTCTTTTCCATTACGGAAATCTTTAATCTTACAACCAACTACTACAGTATCTCCTACTCTAAATTCTGGTACATTTGGATTAATTTGTTTTTCTGTAATTTTTTCAATTAAATTTTTACTCATTTTTTTCTTCCTTTCTCGATAAATATGTGTTTTTGCAATCATAATGGAAAACATCATCGAATTGCCACGTGTTTAATTATAGCATAAAGTTCATTTTTTTCAAGTATTTATAATACTTTTTATAATAAAATTTGCACATAATAGTCCTGATGTTGCTGGGACAAACATCATTGATGGGATACTTCCTCGAAATTTTGGTTGTTGTTCCTTGGAATATACTACAGGAACTTTTCCCTTAATGTGATTAGTATTTAAGTATTTTCTAATTTTTTTGGCGATTGGATCATAAGAGGTTTTTTTTATGTCTGCAACTTCTAATTTTGATGGTTCTAGTTTATTCCCTGTTCCCATACTAGAAATAAAAGTAATTTTTTCTTCTAGACATCTTTTAATTAATTCTTGTTTAATGACTATTGTGTCGCAAGCATCGATTAAGTAATCTATTTTATTTTTAAATAATTCTTCTATATTATCTAATTCTAATTTTTTGGTGATTTTTTTTACTTTGCAGTTAGGATTAATACTTAAAATTCTTTTTTCCATTTCATCAGTTTTATAATGGGTAATATTATTTTGATTGGCTATAATTTGTCGGTTTAGGTTGGTAATATCAATTGTATCAAAATCTACTAATATGATATTTTCAATACCACTTCTTATTAGGGATTCTACTGCATATCCTCCTACACCACCTAAACCAATGACTGCTACCACTTGATTTTTGATTTTATTTAAATTTTCTATTCCAATTAATTTTTCTACTCTTTCAAACATTTTATCACCTACATAAAAAAATCCCAGAGGGCCGACTCAATGAAAGATAAAACCATGCGCGTATACCACATGGCGGTAAATCGCACATACTACTTAGGATCCTTAAAAATTTTTTAAGTCTTCAACACATAGCATGTTTTAGATTCCCTTATATATCTTTAGTTGGTTTTATACATATTGATATCGTACCTTCTAGGTATTTTCATTGTATCATAACTTTTTTGACATTTCTACTTCTTTAACTTATAGTTAAGATGTTTTATGCTTTAAATGTAGACGTTACTCCGGTTCCATTAGAGGAATCAAATTTAACTAATCCATAAAAAGTTTTGGGATTATTGGGCGTTGCATTTGAGGAAGCATCACTTTGATTAGTATTGGTTTCATTAATCCAAATGATCATATAATATTCTTTTTTTGCATTGGTTGTTAGAGTTAAGTTGGAAGCAAACTTTCCTGTTGTTTCATTTGTATTAGCACTTAAGTCAGTATTCGCTCCTAATGATGATTTGGAGGGATTGGTTGCATCTGCTGAAGTAATTAACTTCCATTTTAGATTTGGCATAATATTCGTTGCTGGAGTAGTTTGTGCGGTGTTTCCATAAAATAATACCGTACCATCTACTACCTGTGTTGCTGTTCCCCCTTTATTTTCAATAGTAATTTGATATACTTGACAAACTACATTTTTATTTCCATCTACACAACCATTTTTTAAAGCTGAACTTAATGGAGAATTTTCACTACCAGAATTAGATAATTGAGGAACCATTACTCCAGTATTTGTATTTGTAGAAGTGGGAAATATTTTTGTTACATTTAATGTTAAATTTACTGTTGCTGCATTTCCTGTTATGGTATTATTGTCTGATGCCGAGATAGCAAAGTAAGCATAAGTTACACCTGTTATGCAAAAAGACAGAAAAATTACTAAGGTAATTAACACCTGAAGTTTTGTCATATTTTGATTGTATTCTTTAAAATTCATTATGCACCACCACTTTCTGGGGTTGTGTCTAATTTTACTGCACTTGCTATTGTACCTTTTACTTCTCCCCCATTTCCTGCTTGAATGGTAACTGTTGCTTGATAAGAACCTATATCAAATTCATTTTGACTTTCATTCAAATTTGTTAGCCACATGACTAAGATTAATTCTTTTTCTTTTAATCCAGAAACTTGATAACTATCGCCAATAGAAAGATTTTCTTCCTCAACTGCTTTGGTTGCTTCTTTTGCTATGCAATAATTTTTTTCTTCTATTTGTACACAACTATCTTCGTTATATTTGTCGGTTTTTTCTAACATCATATAACTTATATTTTTCATATTTTCTGTTTTTATATTCATATATCCCGATATATATCCTAAACTCTCATCATAATCATATACTAAAATCTGATATGCCGAGCAAGCTCCCCTGTCATATTTATCTTTACATTTATTTTTAACAGCTTTTAGAGCATCTGCATCATTCATAGGAATAAAAGAAAAATCACTATAGATAGGACTGATATTCATGCTGATTTTATAAATTGTTGATTTTGTTTTTACACTATTACTAGAACTACTTGTAGTTGCTGTGAAATAAGCATAAGTTGAACCAATTACGGAAATTGCTAAAATAGCAACCATCAATATTCCATATAAAACATATCCTTCTTTTTTCATCCTATCACTCTTCTATTCTATCAATATGATATCAAAATCTACTTTAAAAAGCAAGTGTTTTTTATACAAACACTCGTTTGACAAAAAAGCTATTTTATGATAAGTTTATGTTGGTGGTTTGATGAAAAAAGAAGGACTTACAACAAAACAAAATGAAATTCTAACTTTTATTAAAAGATATACTGCTAAAAATAATTATCCTCCCTCTATTCGAGAAATTTCTAAGGGGGTAAATTTAAAATCTCCGGCAACAACGCACGTTCATGTAAAAAATTTGATTGATAAAGGATATTTAAAAAGAAATTTGAATAATCATAAAATACTAGAATTATTGGTTCCTAATGAATTTGAGAAAAGCGATGCTTTAACTGTCAAAATTCCTTTACTTGGTAAGGTTACTGCTGGTAATCCTATTGAGGCAATTGAGAACCCTGATGAATACTTTCCTGTACCCATTCAACTTATTCCTAAAAATAGTGAAGTTTTTACTTTAAGGGTTAGTGGAGAAAGTATGATTAATGCAGGAATATTAGATAATGATATTGTGATTATCGAAAGGAAAAATACAGCTAAAAATGGAGAAATTGTTGTTGCGATGAATGAGGATAATGAAGTAACTTTAAAAACATTTTATCAAGAGGAAAATTATTTTCGTCTACAACCAGAAAATGATTTTATGACTCCTATTATTTTAAAAAATGTTACTATATTGGGAAAAGCAATTGGGTTATATCGTAAGTTTTGATAAAAAATAAAAATACTGATCAGTACTTTTCGTTTAAAAAAATTGTACTGGTTAGTATTTTTTTATTGCCATTGTAAAGAGTTTTCTTTTAGTTGATATTCATATTCTTTCTTATCACATTGATACTTTACTACTACATAACTACTATTTAAATTTAAATTTTTTTTATCTTTGGGATTTACTATTTTTCCGTCTGATGTTGTTTTTAGATTTCCAGCATCTACTAAAAAACTAATTGGTAGTTGGCTACTGTTTAATGTCTTATTATTGATTGAATCAATATCAGCTTTATTAGAATCATCACAATTTCCTACAGTAATTTGGTAGCGATTATCGGAAATATAAATTTTTGCTGCACTAATAATAGAATCTTTTAAATTTTGATAATTATCTTCTTTATTTTTTTTCATAATATTTCCTACACTTGGTACCATTATTGCCATTAAGATAGATAAAATAACAATGACCGCTAATACTTCTATTAAAGTAAATCCTTTATTATTTAAATTTTTTTTCATGAATCATCACCTATTTTCACTATCATTTTATCATAGGTTATTTTTTTTGACAATAAATTTTAGGTAATAAAAAAATCCTTGAAGGATTTTAATTTTTAATGGTTGCCCCAGTTAGATTCGAACTAACGGAATGTCGGAGTCAGAGTCCGATGCCTTACCGCTTGGCTATGGGGCAATAAATTATATATTCATTATAATACAAAAAAGAAAAGATGAAAAGAAAAAAATCCATTTTTTTGGATTTTTAGTTAAAATAATTTATAATTTCATTTACGCCTTCTATATAACTAGTTACTTTATCTCCAGTTACTTTAATTAAAGTTGGATTTTTTACTTTTAAGTCATTAATTCCTGTTACATTTTTATTTCCATTTTCTTCTGTTACATAGTTTTTGTTTAAAGCACTGCTTGTATCTACACGATATAAGGTAATATCTGATTTATTACTTAAAATACTGGATATTGTTTTATCTTCATCACTAAAATTATAATAGTATACATAATATTCTTCTTCTGCTTGTTCAAATGTTCTTTGGGCTAAAATAGCATTAGATACACTGCTACTAGAAGAACTCGTGCTTTTCTCTGAAGTTGTGCTATTTTTATTTCCTGATATGTCTACTTCTTTAGTAATAAATACAGCAATAAAATAATAAATTGCAAATAAGATAATAGCAATTGCTCCTACTATTTTTAAAAGAGTTAGTCCACTATAATTTGTTTCTGGAGTAGTATTTTTTATTTCTTTTGCTTTTTTATTTTTTTTCTCTTCTTTTCTTCTTAATTCTCTTCCCATCTTGATCACCAATAATATTATAGTAAAAAAATATATTCTTGTAAATGATTATAGAAAATAATCCTGATGAAAAAATCATTATTCAAGATGAATAATGAAATTATGCTCTTTGTTTCATAAATTCTAGTCTTAACTTGTCTGCTATTGTGACAATGAATTCTGAATTGGTTGGTTTGGCTTTGTCTATATCTACGCTATGTCCAAATATTTCTTCCATTAAGTCCCAATTTCCACGATTCCATGATACTTCGATGGCGTGTCTAATAGCTCTTTCTACTCTAGATACAGTTGTGTTATATTTTGATGCTACATCAGGGTATAATTCTTTAGTAATTCCCCCAATTATATCTGGGTTGTTATAAATCATAATGATTCCATCTCTTATGTATTGATATCCCTTAATATGGGCTGGCATTCCTAATTCATGAAGCATTCTTGTGATTGAGATTTCTAAATTATTATGAGCTAAGTTAATTCCTTTTTTAGATACTGCTTTAAAAATATCTAAAATTCTTTTTTCTAAGTCAGGTAAATCGAAAGGTTTTAGAATATAATAATTTACACCATATTCGCTGACATTTCTGATTACTTCTGGACTATTATAAGAAGTTTCTACAATAATATTTTTATGAATATTTCTTTCTTTTAAGTCTTCTAATACACTTATTCCATCTTTTTTTGGCATGATTAAATCTAATAATATTACATCATACTTTCCTTCTAATTCGTCAATCTTTTTTAGTCCTTCTTCGCCATTATAACAGCACTCCATGATTTCTATTTCACTACTATCTTTAAAATACTCCTTTACCATTTCTGTTAATGCTATATTGTCATCAATCATTAAAACTTTTATTTTTTTCATCTTTATTCCTCTTTCTTTTTTTCTATTTTAGTATAGCAAGTACTGATGTCGAACTTTGTCGAATAAAAGAAAGAAGTAATTTTTTTGTTACTTCTTTCTTGGTTTAATAACTACTTAATTTATTTTGGTAATAATCTTTTTTGTTTTTTCTATATTGGCTGAGATTTTTCCAATTAATAGTCCATTAATGTAGTTATTGTTTAATAAATCATTAATATCTTTTTGTTCTACTCCTCCACCATAGATAATATTAGGGGTGCTGTGATATTTATCTTTTAAATGATGATATATCATTTCTATTTGCTCTTGGATTTCATCTACTTCTAAGCTTTCTTTTACTTTTAGTGGTTCGTAGGCAAAAATAATGAAATCAATGTTTGGAATATCTTCTAATAGAATATCTAAATCATTTAAGATATCTTTGTCTTCTCCTGTTTCTCCAAAGCAAAGGATTGGTGAAATATTACTTTCTAAACAAGAGATTAATTTTTTATGAACATCTTTTATTGTTTCATGAAAATATTTTTTCCTTTCATAGTGACCAATTATTGAATATTCAATTCCCATTGATTTTAATTGTAGTGTAGAAACTTCTCCTGTATAATTTCCATTTTCTTTGTCATAAACATTTTGAGCACCTACTCCCCAATGACAATGATTGATAAAATCTTCTAAATAAATACTAGTTGGACAAACAATAATATTATTTTTTGTTTCTAAATTATTTAATTCATTAATATATGGATATACTTCTTCATATTCTAGATTCATTTTATGATTTAAAATAATAAACTTACTCATTTTCTTTCTCCTTTTCTTCTTTGTCTTTTTCTTTAAATATTTGATGCATTTTTTCTACGATAGGAATTTTATGTTTTGGTTTGTTTTGAATGGCTATTCGATATACTTCTAAGATTTGTTCAGCAAAATATCTAGAGGAGTGTGTTTCAGCAGAGATTCTCGCTTGATGACTAAGTCTTTTTCTTAAGTATTTATCTTTAAATAGATTAATGATACATTTTTTATATTCTCTTTTATTTTTGAAAATAAGTCCATTTAAATTATCTATAACTGTTCCTTCAAAACTTTCATCTTCAACTACAACTACTGGTAATGAGGCTGCCATTGCTTCGATTACTGTTAATCCTTGGGTTTCTGTATGAGAAGCAGTTACGAAGCAATCGGACATTAAATAATAGTCGGGGATTTTGTCCCATTGGACTTTGCCTGCAAAAATGATTTGATTTTCTAAATGATTTTTCTCGGTATATTTCTTGTAGTTTTCTAAATCTGGTCCATCTCCTACTACTAATAGTTTTATTTTGTTTGATATTCCTACTAAAGAGCGCATAGAAGTTAATAATAATTCAATATTTTTTTCACTAGCAATTCTTCCAACAAAAAGAATAACAAAATCTTTGGAATCTAAACCAACTTCTTTTCTTTTTTTGGTGATATTAAATTTGGGATGATTTTCTTTATAAAATTTTTCAACATCAATACCTGTTGGTACAATATAGACATTTCTATTGACTTTATATTTTTGTTTAAATAGTTCATATGCTTTTTTAGTTGGTACAACTAATTCTGAAATTGTTTTGTCGCAGTAAAATACTGTTAAGTACTCTACTATTTTTTTACTAGAGCGATTAAAATAACCATGTGTGATATAATGAACATAGTCTTCATACATTGTATGATAAGTATGTACAATAGGAATGTTATATTGCTTTGCTAGAATTCTAGCAAAAGTTCCTATACCAAATTCTGTTTGAGAATGAATAATATCTAAATCCCAACTTCTGATAATTTTAATGGCTTTTAAGGGATAAATTCCTGTTAGTCTTGAATCATAGATTCCTGTTGGTACTCCTGGTATTTTTAAGATTCTATTTTTTTTATCGTAGTCATAGTGAAAACTTTCTAAATTTGCTGTGACAATATAGACTGTATGTCCTAATTTTTCTAAACTCTTTTTTAACATATCTACACTGGTTACCAATCCACTGATATAGGGAAGATATGTATCTGTAAATAATCCTATTCGCATTGTTTTTCCTTCTTTCTATATAAGGATAAAGCTATTGCTCCAAATGTCATTCCTAGGTAATAGCTAATTAATCTCCATACTAACATAGCGGCATGTAAAATACTTCCACTGATTAAGTATTGAAAGAAAAAGATGAAGCTATATTCAATTCCTCCTGTACCACCAGGAATGGGAACAAATGAACCTATTATCATTACATAAGCAATTGCAGTTATCACTTTAAAAATATTAATATTTATACCCATTCCTCTTAAGATAGGATATGGCATACTATACATTGTCATTAACCCTATAATATTAATTAATACCATAAAAGCAACTATCTTTTTATTTTTCTTTAATTCAATTGCATTATCATGAAAACTTTGTAAGTATTTTTGACACTTCTCTTGTGTCTTTTTTTCTTCTTTAATAATTTTTATTTTAGATAAAAAGTGAATTCCTTTTTCAATAATAAACTTATTTGTTTTCTTACCAAAACTTAAGATAAAGGTTACTACTAGTACTAAAGTATTAATTGTAAATCCTAAGACAACTAAGTATTTTATTAAACTATCATTTGGAAAAACATTAAAAATATGATTATATATTAAAGCTATTAAGCCTGTTATAATTAAGGCTATTTGATAAACAATAAAATTTTGTAATGTAATATTGGTAGCTTTTGTAACAGAAATTCCTTCTTTATGGAGAAAATAAATTTCCATTGGTTGACCTCCTCCGGCAAAGGGAGTTATGCCATGAAAGAAAAGAATCATTAAATTAATTTGAAAGCACTTTAAATAAGAAACTTTTCCATTATTTGCTTTAATAATATAATAGTGTCCAAGACTTGCACATAGGCGATAAATAATTAATGCTAGTATGGCTACAAAAATCCAGATATAATTCATCTTTAAAATGGTGGAGATAATTTCTTGATAATTATCTTTTAAGGAAAAATATAAAACAATTGATAATACGATAGCAATGAGTAAAAAATTAAAGATATATTTTATTTTATTTTTTTTCATCGATTACACTAATTCCTGGAAGAACAGTTCCTTCTAAGTATTCTAGTGTTGCACCTCCCCCTGTTGAAATATGATAAAACTTATTTGGATTTGATAGTTGATTAACACTAGCGGCTGAATCTCCTCCTCCTACTAAAGTTTTGATATGATTATCGGTTAAATATTGATAAATTTCCTTTGTTCCTTCTTGATAATTTGGATTTTCGAAACATCCCATTGGACCATTAATAATTACTCTTTTAGCAGAAGATAGTTTTTCTTTAAAGAGTTGAATGGTTTGTGGTCCAATATCAAATCCCATATCTAATTCAGTAGTATCACAAATTCTTTTTATAGATACTTTATCTGAAGTTATTGAGCCTGATACTAAATGATCAACCGGTAAGATGATTTTTGCTTCTTCAGTATTTAATATTTCTTTACAAAATTCCATGGATTCTTCGTCTAAAATAGATTTTCCAATGGGATAATTTCTTGCGGCTAAAAAGGTATAAGCCATTCCCCCTCCTATTAGTAATAAGTCGCATTTTTGAATTAAATTTTTAATGACTTTAATTTTATCGTGAACTTTTGCTCCTCCCATGATGACAACAAAGGGATGAGTATCTTCTTCTAAAATTCCATCTATTTTATTGATTTCTTCTTCGACTAAAAAGCCAATGCCACTTGGTAAGTAATTTGCTATTCCTACGTTAGATGCATGTTTTCTGTGACATGTTCCATAGGCATCGTTGATAAATATATCTCCTAGTGAGGCCCAATATTTTGCTAATTCTTCGTTGCAAGTGCTTTCTTTTTTTCCTATTAGGTCTTCATATCTTGTATTTTGAATAAGTAAGATTTCGCCTTTTTTAAGGGATGAGACTTTTTCTTCTAGTTCTTTTCCTCTGGTTTTATTTGAGAAGAATACTTCTTTTTCTATTAACTCTTGTAAGCGAATACTTACTGGGTAAAGATCGTTTTTTTGTAAATCACTTTCTTCTTTAACTTTTCCTAAGTGAGATAATAAAATTACTTTTGCTCCATTTTCTATGGCATATTTTATTGTTGGTATTGCTCTTTTTATTCTAGTATCATCAGTAATGATTCCTTCTTTCATGGGGACATTAAAGTCTACTCGAATAATTACTTTTTTATTTTCTAATTGATAATCTTTTATTGTTTTTTTCATGAAATCATTTCTCCTTAATTTATGATTTTATTATATCAAAATTATCATCATTCGTCTATAAAACTTATTCATAATTATATTTACTGATATTAAGAAGAATACCCATAGAAATCATGGTAATTAAGAGACTGCTTCCTCCATAGCTTAAGAATGGTAAGGTTACTCCTGTTACAGGAATTAATCCAACAACGACCATTAAGTTTAATAGTGCCTGAAATGCTAATTGAAAAGTGATACCGAAAGATAAGTATTTTCCAAATTTATTTTCACAATGAATAGAGATGTGAAATCCTCGATAAATAATTAATAAAAATAAACTGGCTACGATTAAGATACCTAAAAAACCAAATTCTTCACTGATGATAGCAAAGATGAAGTCTGTTTGGGGTTCAGGTAGATAGAAATGTTTTTGAATACTATTTCCAAAGCCTAATCCAAGTAAGCCTCCTGGGCCAATTGCATATAAGCTTTGAATGATTTGAAAGCCACTTCCTAAGGGATCACTCCAAGGATTTAAAAATGATACAATTCTTTTCATTCGATATGGAGCGGCAATAATTAGGGCTACTACTCCAAGAAGACCAATAAAACCTAGTTTGATAAAAAATCCCATATTCACTCCACTAACAAATAATAAAACAATAATAGAAATAACTATGATAACTCCTGTTCCAAAATCTGGTTGTAGCATGATTAATCCAAATACTAACATTAATACTCCTAAGATGGGAAGTACTCCACTTTTTATATTTTTTAGTACTTTTTCGTTATAAGCTAAGTATTTTGAGGTAAAAATGATCATTCCTAATTTAGTAAATTCACTAGGTTGAATCCCAAAGCCTCCTATTCCAAACCAACTTCTTGATCCATTTCTAACTGTTCCAATTCCTGGAATTAATACTAAAATAAGAAGAACAAAACAGATAAAAAAGATTAAATTTGCGTAAGAAAGATATTTTTGATAGGGTATTTTTAAAGAAAAAAAGATAAGAATATAGCTCACTACTAAAAAAAGAAATTGTGTTTTTGCAAATTTTAAGGGGTCATGAAATTTATATTCTGCCCAAACATAAGAAGCTGAATATATCATTACGACACCGAATATAGATATCATGATAATCCCAAATAGTAATAAATAATCTACTTTTTTCATAAAATCACCTATTTAAATATATGTTTGTAAGAAAAAAATACTTATTTTTAACTTTACTGATGACTCTATTTTTTTGAAAGAATTAAAATTTTATTTTGAGTGGAGTCTTTTTTTATTTGCAAATGGGATTGGTTTTCTTCTTGAGATTGAAAGAAAAAACTAATATTTAGTGATTGTAATAATTCTTTTGAAATTAGTTTATGATTTATTGCTATATAGTTTGCTAGATATTTATCATAGAAAGATAAGTAATCAATGATATATCTTTTTACTCCATACTGATGAAACTTTTGAATTGTTTTAAAAGTTTTATTTATTTTTTTAGATAGTTGTTCTTTATTTTCTGATAAAATTTTATCCATAAAATACTTGGCAAAGGTATCTTTTACTTCTTTTTCTTGATATAAAGGACTATATTCAATAAAGGCAAAACCTACACCAGCATCTATTCTATCTTCTTCATTAAGAGATGATAGAATTAAATCTAATTTTTTTAAATGATTTTTTAGAATATATTCTTTCATTTGTTGATATTTTTTGTCAACAGATGAATTTTTACTTATATGACTAATTGCAATGAAAATAATGTCCATCGTTTCTTGTTTACTGATATAAATAAAATCTAAATTATTTTCTTGGTATTGTTTTAAAAAATCTTTATCGTTTTTTTCTAAATAGTCATCTACTATTTTAGTAATATATTGATAATCTAAAGTTGATCTAATTTGTTTTTTTATCCATTTAATATTATCCATCATTTTCCCCCCTTTATATTTATTTAAAAAACTAAATTCCTAGTAATATTCTTTAATTAAGATTTTTATAATAGAGTTTGTTTTATATACAAGATATCTTCTATTGATTTATCTATATTAAATCTTCCGTTTCCTACGGGATAAAAAACAGCATAACATTTGTATTGCTTTCCATTTATTGTTTTTAGAAATTGCTTTTTTCTACATTGGGATACAGATATTTTTTCCTTTAATACAATTGAACTAACTTGATTTCCAAATAAGATTATTACTTTTGGATTGATTATTTCTATCTCTTTTTCTAATAAATGAAGATATTCTTTATATACACTATCTGGTAATGGTCTAGCATCAAGTTGTGTGCATTTTCCTAAGTTGGTAATAAAATACTTATGTTTTTTTACTTCTTCATATACTTCATTTGCAAAGTTTTCAGTCCATTCTTTTCCTTTTATTTTTCTTATTTTTTTGTATACATTTTCATCGAGCAATTTTAATTGATAAAATAAATCCCAAATATTTTTTGTTCCTATCCATGGTGATTTTAATCCTTTCCATGTTTTAGATGAAGCAATATTTCTTTTTGTTGGATTCATAAACACAAAACATATATCTGGATTTTTATCACAACCACCGCTATAAATAGAATCTAATTCTATTGCCCCATACTTTTTTTGAAGTTTATCATATTCTATCTTTAAAGAATCTAAATTCATTTTTTAATAAAATTATTTCTATTATTTAATACTCTTTTAGGACTATTTGTGGAATTTTCTCTTTGTTCTAAAGCAGGGTTTTCATATTCTAAACGATGTGTTGCATTTTCTAATAAGCATTCTTGACAATTCCTATCAAAAAAATTACATCTGTCTTCTTGTGTCAATGATTTGTCACTAATTACACATAAATTATTATTAATACATAATTGTGCAAATTCTAATGAAGTTAAATTACCTTTTTCGTGAATCTTTTCAATTTGTTTTTCGGTAATTGATTGATAAAATTTAAAGTTTTTAACTTTAATGATAATTCGTTCACATAATCCTCTTAATGCTACTATTTGTCCTTTTTTTCCACGAGTATAAATTGCTAAATCAATTAGTTCATTTTCTACATCATCTAAATACATTAAGAAAAAGTTTCTATATTCATCATAATTTTTAAAAATGTATACTTCATTTTTTTGGGTTTTTCCTATAGAAAATTCTCTTTTCTTACTTAAGTTTTCTATTTTAAGATGTTTTTTTATCTTTGCTTTAGTGAGATATAAATATAACCAGGTTTCTAAATCTAGTTTTTCTAGTTTTTCTAACTCTTCTGAATATTGCATTGTATTATTTTCCATTTCTTTGCTCCTTTTTAATTGAAAATTTCAATTATTGATAATAGTTTATCATAAAATTTATTCATTGTATTCATTTTAAGATAAAATGCTTTACATTGGTATTTTATTCATTTTCTATTCTTTCTTTTTCTTCTCTAAATGCTTAAATAGTTTTTTCCCTTTTTCAGTAGGTTGAAAAATATGTGGATTTTTTTGCATATCTCTTATCAATTCATCTCTAAACACTACATAGGTTTTAACCCCTATATTTAAATTTTTAAATATAATTTCAATATCATCTATAACTTTTTTACCTTCAAAAGATGAAAGTTCTACAAAATTAGTTAATTCAATATATTGTTCCTTAGTAATTTTTAAATTTCTTGTCCAATCCAATACAATAGTTTTACTATCATGTTCATATTCTATAATAGAATGTAAAATTTTTTGATTTCCTAAAGTAATATACCCTGTTACAATTCTTGAACCTTCAATACTTGGTGAAATAGCCATTGCTCTACTATGACATTTACCATATCTTTTATTGGAGGTTAATTCTTTTATTAAACCTTTATCTTCAAAGCAATTTGACAGTTTATCGAAAGTGATTGTTAAATTATTATTTTTATACTCATATTGTTTTATTTTCTCATTAAATGTAATTTTATTTAAATCAATTACTGAATTTTGAGAAAATAATTTTAATAATTTTATAAATATTTTTTTCTCTTGAAATTTTGTAAAGCAATCAATTGTAATATATGCAATAACATTTTCATAACTACCTTGTTCTTCTTTTGGAAGATTATTATAATCTCCAAATAATAAATGATATGTATTATTATTAATGCCATCTTTTATTGAACTATTATCTTTAAGTTTTAGTTTATCCATAATAACACCCCGTTTGAATATAAGTATATCATATTTTAATTCATATAAATTAAAAATAGATTTTTCTAGAAAAAAAGAGCAATATAGTGAATGCTCTAAATCAATTATATGAAAATAGTAGTTAAATTTATTTATAATGATACTTTTATTGTTTTTTATTTTTTACTAATTTTTTTAAAATATTATTTTCAAATGATAATTCGGTGTTATCTACATTATATTGTGTTGATTTATGCATCCTTCCGTCATAATAATTACAATCTAATAATATTGATTCAGTTGGATAAGATTCACTCCCACCTGTTTGTTCATGTAATTGGACCTTCAATAAACTTGTTCTACTTAATTTTAATATTAATTTATCTAACTCATTTAAATCTTTTTCATCCTTAATTAAACTACCTAAATTATGTGTTCTAAAATCAATTAATTGATACAATATTGTAGCAAAATCCGCTGTGTAATGACTGCCTGTTTCATATCCATCTCTTATAATAAATAAAGCATTCGCTAATGAAGGCATTTGTTGAATTCCTTTATCAATATTTTCCCACTCATGATTTGTTAAAAAATCTTGTAATACTTTGTTTGTATACATTTTGTTACAATAAGCCTGTTCTGGAGAAATTATCTTCGTTTCATCAAAAATACTTATAATATTAAATAGAATTCTTCTATTTGCACAATTATCTAAATTCAAATTAATGAAATGAACTTTACCTTTAGTAATAATTTTAAACTTATTAATTTGTAAACATTTTGGCTCTGTTTCATTATGACTTGTACGCCATAATCCTAATTCTATTATATAAGGTTTATTTTTATAATAAATTTTTCTACAAAAATCGACACATTTGAATACATCATCATCAGTTTTAAAAATTATTTTTTCTTCTTCTAATGGAACCATATCAAAATCTTGTCTATATTCATCAGCAACAATAACAGGTTTATTTCTATAAAATTCTAAAAATTTATTAATTACTTCATATTCCTCATTAGATATTTCTTTATCATGATTGTATTCATATCCTTGTGGTATAATCATATTTTTTCACTCCTTTTTAATTAGTTTATTATAATACTCTTTTTTTATATTTTTTTCAATAGTTATTAGTTTAAATAATTAAAAATTTATATTCATCATTACAATTTCCTTATTCCATTTTCTAATCTTTATCTAAGGCTATAAATATTAATTACATTCCTAAATCCATATCATCTTTATTTTTATCTTCTTTATGTTCTTTTCTAATAGGCAAATCATATATTTTGTTATATTCGTTTTCAGTTATTATATTATTTTCTTTTTAGTTATCTGCAACATCTTTATATTTACTTTTTAATATATTTCCAAAGAATCCTTTAACTCTTTCAGATATAAAATCTACAATATCATTAACTCTTTGTTTTCATGATTCTACTTTTGCTTCAAGTTCTATTACTTTTTTATTTAAATTATCTATTCGGATTTTTAACACTTTTAATATTACCAGGTATAAATTCATATTTAACACAAACAAACCAACATATCATGTCTATCTTTCTATTAAGTTCTTCACTTATTTTTAAGTTTTTAGTTTCTATCTCAAACATAATTATCACTCTTCCTTTCGTTTTAAGCAGAAAAAAAACTAACTATTTCTAGCTAGTAATCTATTACTTAAACTCAGGACGTGTCCGAGTTTCCTATCAATCTGGTGCGATACAAGAGTATATTTTGAACACTTATATCAAAAAAGATAGAATCTAATAAATATCAATTCTATCTATAGTATATCATATATATTTAAAAATTAAATAAATTATTTTTGTTTTCTACTCATATAATCGTTTTCATACCAAACATCAACTTCATCTTCTGTTGGTTCTTCAAATTTTGAAACTAATTTTTTCATTAATCCTTCATCTAGATAAAAATCTGCTCCACCATTTCCAGATTCAACTCTTTTGTTTCTTTCTTCAATTTGTTTTTTCCAATTTTCATCTGATACATGAATATAATGTAATTCTGTTTCAATATTATTTTCTTCAAAATATTGTTTTACCTTTTGTCTTTCTTCTTTACTCCAAAGACCTCTTTCATAAATAACATTTGCACCAGAATTTACTATTTCAATACATTTTTTATTCATATATTTAAGTAATCTTTCACAAAAAATATTATAAAATTCTCCTTGTTCATTATTTATTAAATCATAAGTAGCTTCATCTGGTGAAAGAATAACAGCATTAACTTCTTCTTTCAATTTTTTTGAATAATATGATTTACCACTACATATTTTTCCACATATTAAATATACCTTTGACATATAATCATCTCCTATTCTTCTTTTATAATTCCATTTTCTGTTAATAAATAAAGTTCATTTATAACTTCGTCAATATATTTTCTATCATGTGATACGCTTATTATAGTACCATTATATTCACTTAATACTTTTCTAATAACAGGATTTGATAATGGACTAACATTTCTTGTAGGCTCATCAAGTATTAAAACATCACATTTATCTAATACTAATTTAACAAGAAATAGTTTTGCTTTAGTTCCATTACTTAAATCTTTAATATTACTAATCATTTCATCTCTAGTAAATTTCATATTTCCTAAAAACATTCTTGCTTTTGTAATTTCATCTTTACTACCATTAGGACATACAAAATCCAATACATATTTATAATTATTTAAGATGTCATCATAAGTTTGTGGCATATAACCAACCTTAATATCATTTCTATCTTTTAATTCGTTATAAATTAATTTAATTAGTGTAGATTTACCAACACCATTTTTACCTATAATACATAAATGTGCATTGCCAACTATATCTAACTTTATGTTTTTAGATAATAACTTATCAAATACTTTTAATTCTTCCATATTTAAATTGATTATATTTTTTGCTCTTGGTATTTCAACTTCTTCGAATGAAAAATTTATACTTTCTTCAACATCTGGTACTTCAGTTAATTCAGTTTCATCTAGTTTTCTCTCTTGTGATTTTAATGAATGCATTTTCTTTTTTAAAACTTGAGCTCCATGTGGATCTGCTCTTGTGATTGTATTTTGTTGATGTTCAACTTTTTGCATTATTCTTTGTAGTTTTTCTTGTTGTTTATTAAATTCTCTTTTTTCAGATTTTGCTACTTGTGTTTGTTTTTCAATTATTCTAAGTCTTTGTTCAACATAAGTATCGTAATCAATTTTTAATAAAGTATGTCTACATTCAGTCTTCTTTTTTATTTGTTCTAAATGTAAAATCATATTTGCTGTATTAGCTAGTAATGTTTCATCATGAGAAACATACATAATTGGCTTATTAGTATTATTAATAAATTTTTCTAACCATTCTAATGTTTCAATATCTAAATCATTAGTAGGCTCATCTAAAAATAAGATGTCATATTCGTTTAATAGTAATTTTAAAATATTAATTTTAACTTTTTCGCCACCTGATAATGTTTTTATTTTTTGTTTTAAAATATCATCAGTTAAATTAATCAAATCTAAGTATTTATATAAATTATTAATCTTATCATAATAATCCATTTCATCAATAAACAAAAATTTATATACACTATTATCTAATTTATCAGTACTAATAGATTGTTCTAGATAACCAATTCTATTGCCTTTTACATTAATATTTCCGCTTATTTCAGCATATTCACAAATACCCAAAATTGATTTTAATAAAGTGGATTTCCCGTTTCCTTCTTCACCAATAATAGCAAGTTTATCACCTTTATTTAGTATTAAATTAAAATTTTTAATTAAATATCTATCATTAATAGATATTGTTAAATCTTTTATTTCTAACATATTATGCCTCCTTTTTTCGGCATAATCAAAGTTTATGCCATACTTATTTAGTTAATGTTCTCATTTTCTCACCTCCATAACTTATTTATTAATTATATACATTTAATATTTTCTAGTTTTTACTTCTTCACCAGTTAACATTCTTGGGTCATATTTTTTCATTTCTTCTTCTGTTGTATAACCAACATATGCATATGTTCCATTTAATTTATTTGAATTAAATCCATAAACTGTCATTCTAGAATGTCCTTCGATTATTAAATACTTTTCATTATTACAAGTAATTAAAATTACTGGTGGAAACTTGTTTGTTTTATTATACTCAACACCATCTAAAAATGGTTGATTAGATACTTCATATATCTCTTTTCCACTTTTTATAACTTTTGCAGCTTCTACTGGCTTAGAAGTTCCATTAGATAGTTCATTCCAATAATCATAATCAATATAATATATATTATCTATATCACTTTCATTTAGTTCTAGAAATTTCCATTCTTCTATATTAGGAAATCTTTCAAACAATTCTTCATCTGGATAACCTCTAAATTTTTTCATAATCTTTAATCTATCATTATTTTCTTGTTCATCTTCTATGTTACCATTTAAAATGATACTAGAATCCAAACCTAATTCATTAATAGCATTATTTAAATCCTCATTAAATCTTTTTGAATTTAATTCTCCTTTTAAAAATTCAAGAATCATTTCTGCTTCATTTGTTTTTCTTATTAATTTCATTTTATTCCTCCATATTTTGGAGCATATAAAAACTCCCTAAGTAATAGAAAGTCTTTTGATAAAATGCACTTTAAATTTTTATAAGTTTAAAGAAAGTACGATTAACCCACTATTACTATTTAATTTTAATTTTTCAATATTTACAAAATTTCTCATGATTAATCACACTCCTTTCATTTGTTTAAGTATAATATATGAAAACAGCCTGATTGTCAATATTTTCAATATAATTATACCACACAAACCTATATTTCCATACCATCATCATTATTCTTTTCTAATTCTTCTTCCTCCTCATAATAATAATCATATGAATATTGTTGTTTACTTTCTTGTTCTTTTTGTCTTAATTTTTTTCTTTCTTCCATAATATCTGGATCATAGTCATGTTTGAAAGAAAATAAACTATAATTATTGTCAAACATCTTATCAACTATATTTTGTATGAATTTAGGAAGTTTTTTAAGTACTTTTTTTAAATGAGAAATCAAATAATTTGTTTTTTCTTCTAATTCATTATATTTTTCTTTAATGTATTTATTTTCCCACTTTAAATGATTATTTTCTTCAGTTAATTTATTTATTTGATCCTGCATTTTATTTTTAGATTTAATAACTATTTTATTATTAACTCTTCTCTTTTTATCAATTTCTTTTTTTATATCTTCTTTATCATTATTTAAATCATTAATTTCTTCATTTATTTTTTGTTTATTATCTTTTAATTCAGAAACATCTTCTCTTAATTCATTTAATTCTTGTTTTAACTTTTCGGCTTTCTCATTAAATTTTAATCTTTCATATGCAGAGTAATCTCTATTCTTACCTTTTTCTTTTTTCTTTAATTTATTATCTTTTGAATAAGCTAGATTAAATTCTTCGATACACTTACTTCTCATTTTATCTTGAATAACTACTAATGATTCTTTTGTGAATATTGATGTTTTACCAACTTGTCTTTCCATACCTGTTTTACAATTTTCTTTTACTGGAACTCCAACTATATGCATATGTGGCGAATTTTCATCAAAATGAATTGTAGCATTTGCTATATAAAAGTCTGGAACTATTTCTTTTAAATCCTTTAATTGATTTTCAAATACATCTGTCATTTTATATTTTTCTTCTAATGATTTATCTTCCCAATAAGCCATATTACCAATTTCAATTATAATCTCACAAGCAAGATCATGTTTATCATCATTTGATATTTTATAAAAATAATCATCTATTTTTCTATCATCACGAACTTGTTTATTATTATAATTAATTCTTGCTTCATCAAATAAATCTAAATATAAATCTTTGACATCTTTGATAATATCATTACTACCTTTAATAGTAGTAATAAGTTCAGTCTTTTTATCATATTGTCTTAAATTATGATGATTTACTTTTCCTAAATGTTTTATATTTTGTATAGCATTATTATTTTTTGATGTAGTTCCAGATGGTGAATTTAATGCCTCTTGTTTTGCTTTAATAGTTTTGTTTTTATCATTACTTAAATGAAATGAATAAGATAGTTCTTCCATATATTCCCCCTAAATAAGAATTTGATTTTGCGAAAAACCTGCAAAGACAGAATTCATAACTTCCTATATATCTTGTCATAAACAAGATATGGAAGCTAAGGTCAAACCTTAGAAACCGAAATTATCTATCGCTTCTTTCATGAGTAAACTCACAAAACGAACCACGATAATTTATAAATCATTTAAATTTATATACTATATAAATTAATAAATGATTATAGAAAATATTTTATTTAAAACATTTTCTATTTATAATAATCCCTTTCATTGCTTTGCAACAAAACGGGCTTATTACCATCGTCAATATCAGGTATCATTTCAAATAAATCTGGTATATCTACTTTTATATCATTAGGATTATTTTTAGTAGTAAACATACCCATACCTAATATTTCCTTTTTATCATCATCTATTTCCGTTGGAAACATTCTGATAATAACTTCTCCATTTGTAAGTGGAACTGTATCAAATTCTTCTCTATCTTTATAATAAACACCTTTATAAAATTTAACATCATAACATTCATTTAAATTCTTAAAGTGTCTATAAACTTGTTTGGCTGGTAAGAATTCACTATATCTAACTTTACTATCAATTCTTATACCATTCTTTTCATATATAAATTTTCTTTTCCAATCTATAAATCCATCCTCATATAACTTTTTAAAGTCTTTAAAGAATGTAGTTCTAAAATTTACTGATTTAACTACCCAATCTTTTAATGCATTTTGTTCTATTTCTATATCATCAATATAGTTCATTATTATTTTTGATTTTTCTTCTCTTGTTAAATCATTCCAACAATCTTCTATTGCTTTATATATCATTGGTATTTTAACTTGATTTATAAAATCCATATCTCTTTTTATTAATATATCTTCTGGTCTAAATTTTAAATCTTTTATATTTTCTTGTTCTAATATTTTTCTTTCAAGTTCATTTATCGTTTTATCTAAATATTCTATTTCACTATCATGTTCTTCTAAAGTAAATGAACCATTTATATATGCTCGTTTTACTCTTTCTTTTTTAGCATTTAAATTATTTATTTCTTTAGTTAATTCTTCTTTTGGATTTTCTAATTTATTTTTTAAAAGTGGTAAAAAGAAATTATTAACAACTGAATCATATTCAAATATATCTCCAAGTAATTCTTTTATTGATTCTTCAATAGTTGTTTCTTTAATATTATTATTACAATGTTCACAACCATAGTAATAATATGTTCTATCAAATTTCTTTTTATATGTTGCTTTACCGCCTAGAATAGCACCACAATTTGGACATAGTAATTTTTGTAAGAATAAATATGTTTTATTTCTACTATAACTTCTAGAATTTTTCTTTTGTTGTGCTTGGCAATTTTCCCACATTTCTTTTGATACTAGTGGTTCAATTACATCTTCATAATAAGTTGCTTTCTTTCCAGTTTTACCATGTAAGTAATCTCCTTTATAAAGTGGATTAGAAATCATATTTAAGATTGTATTATCTCTCCAATTAGTTTTATTTAATACTTTTTCTTCATTAAACTTATTGGCTATTTTTTGATATGAATTACCTTCAAAATACATTTGAAATATCCTTATTGCTATATCTTTTGTAAGTGGATCTGGAACCATCTTTTTATCAACTCTTTTATAACCTAGTGGACAATGTCCTGGTATATGTCCTTCTTTAATTGCTCCAGCAAGTCCTATCTTTGTTCTTTCACTTGTTCTTTCTATTTCTTGTTGAGATACACTTGTTAAAATTCTAGAAATCATTTTACCATTAGCATTAGTAGTATTTATATCATCATTAGCACAATCTAAATAAGCATCATTTTCTTCTAAAAACTTTAATATATTTTCCCAGTCATATACAGAACGAGTTAATCTATCTAGTTTTAATACAACAATAGTATTACATTTCTTTTCTCTTATGTCTTGTAATAGTTCTTCAAATTTAGGTCTATAATTACCCGTTTTAGCACTTATTCCAGCATCTTTATAAACTTTATATACTTCATATCCTTTATATTGGCACATTGCTCTTAAGCGTTCTTCTTGTTCTTTTAGACTAAATCCTTCTCTTGCTTGATCTTCTGTTGATACTCTTATATAAAGTCCTGCAATTTTTTTATCATCATTCATATTTATTCCTCCTTCAAATATCAAAAAAGAGGAGACAAAAGCACTAACAAGTAATGCTCTTGACTCCTCTATAATTATTCACTATATAACTTTTAATAAATTCCATTCTGTATTTGACCATAGTTGTACCTCGCTTTCTAATAAAGACGGATACTGCTTGTCATTTATCGGTTATATATAATAATCATTTAGTTATCAAAAGTCAATACTTTCGTAAAAACTAAAATGGAATTGATAAAATCGATTAAATACTTTTTATATAAGATTCTAAATCTTTTATTAAAATTTTATTTTCTAAACTTTCTACATATATACAAGTTTCATAGTTAAAGGCTAAAAATGTTATTCCCTTAATTATTATCCTATGAGGTTCTACATATGCTAGATTAGTCCTTTCTATTGTTCTTAAACTACCATTTTCTATTATTGGTGTAGTATTACAAAAACTACATATAAATTCTATCTTTTTCTTTAAAGATTCTTCAATCTCAATTTCTTGGGTTATTACTCTTACCATAAATTCATCCCTTTCTTAATAAACAAAAAAATCAATTCCATTTCTAGAATTGATATTTATTTAAAAGTTGAACACATGTCCAACCAGATTCCTCTATGGTGGAGCCGGGGAGAGTCGAACTCCCGTCCAAAAATAAACTCCATTTAGCTTCTACAAGTTTAGTTAATTCTAAATATTCATAAATAATTAGAAGAACTAACAAGAATAATTATTTACTATTCTTTAATATTCATTATATATCCAAGAAAAAATATATAATATAGCCTATTTTATATGTCCTATTCCTATCTCATAGGCAAAGATGGGATAGAACCTACTGATTAAATTAAATTACGCAAAAGCGTATCCAGTAGCATTGTTATAGTTGTTTCCAGCTATATTTAATTTATCTGTAACGTAAGATATACGACTTGCAGCTAAATTTCTTTTATTCCTGTCGAATCCATATACGACCCCATTACAAGAACATTATAATCGTTATTATTATTCTTGTCAAGAATAACTTGATGTTTATTTTTTGCGCTTTCTACATAGTATTGCAGAGTCTTGAATAGATGAATTATTTATTACTATTCCCCTTACTGCTAAGAATGATATCAGTTCTGGATTGTACTTTTCAAAAAGAAAAGAAACAGTATCAAAATCATATATTGAAGGCCAATTATTTTGATATATTGTATTTTTGGTTGTTTCGTATAAATAGCTAATTAATAATTGTCCATTGTCTGCAAGGTGATTAGGAAAGGTCTCAGCAACTTTTTGAATATTCTCTTCTGTTAGATAGGAACCTATATTAGATAACCAGATATTATCGTAGTTTTTATCAAATTGGTATTGTAGAATATTTCCTTTTAAGAAGGTAGGAACTATAGTTTCTAAATTTGATTTTAAATCATGATATTTTTCTTCACTTTGTAAATATAAGTTGCAAGAAGTAATTGTTTTATTTTGTTCTTCATCTGCTTGAAATAAATATCTTCTCACTTCTCTTCCAGAAAATTTTGTAAATAAGCTATTCCAGAAGAGAAAGGATTCTTTATCTAAGACTTCTAAGGCTGGTAAAATTTTTTGATATAAATCATTTCTAAAAACATTTTTGTTATCATTAAATACGAAAGGATAATCTTTGTATCGAAAAAATTCAAAAAATTCTTCTTTATTTAAAGCAATAATTCCTGCTGCTTTTAAATAATAATAGTATTTGGTATAAGGATTAACATCAATTACAGATATATCTTTGCATCCTTCTGCTATGGCATTTAATACTTGGTCTCCAGAAGAACCTACCGTTAATAATGATTTATTTTTTAATTGAAAGTTTGAGATATAGCCGCTAATATTTTCAGTAGTAAAAGGATAAATTTTACTAAAAAATCCTTTGCATTCTTCTATTAACATTCCATTACAGCGTTTCTTAGCATTTATTATTGCATTTTCTAATTCTTGATTCATTGTTTCCCCCATTAATTTTTTTATCTTATTATAAATTTTTTTGAAGAAAAGTCAAGGTTAACTTAGAATTTCCTTAGGGTGAAATGTTTACTATTTTTAAGCTTTATCATAAAAAAAGAGTAGATATCAGTATTTTTCACTTATCCTCTACTCTTTCTTGAGTTTTAGCATTAATTGTTGATACTAAGCCTAATGGACTTAATTTTACTAAGTAATAATTTAATTTCATATTCACCGGAATAATTATTTTTTTATTTTTAAACATTCCTTCTACTGCTATTTTGGCGGCTTTTTCTGCATCTATGGATGGTACATTAAATTTTACTTTAGCAACCTTATTAAAGTTAGTTTCTACTGGTCCAGGGCAAAACATGGATACATGGACATTGGATTTATCTTTTTTTAACTCTTCTTGTATAGAGGTAGTTAGGCTTACAATATAAGATTTTGTTGCATAGTAAGTGGCCATATAAGGTCCAGGCATAAATCCTGCCATGGAGGCCATATTAAGAATTCGGCCTCTATTTTTTTTAATAAAATCTTTTAAAAATAATTTAGTTAAAATATGATAAGAAATAATATTTAAATCAATCATGCTTAGTTCTTTTTGTAATGATGTTTGGCTAAAATTACCAGCATCTCCAAATCCAGCATTATTGACTAAAATGTCAATATCTTTATCTTTTAGCATTTCATATAATTTATAACAATTATCTTTGTCCTCTAAATCTAGACTAATGATAGTTACATTCTTTTTCTTTGCATATATTTTTTCTAATTTCTTTTTATCTCTTGCTACAACAAATAGATCATAGCCAAGATTTAATAATTCGTTAGATATATATAGTCCTATTCCTGAACTTGCTCCTGTTACTAGTGCTTTCAAATTTATCACCTATTCTATAAGTATGGTTTTAATATTTCAATATTTTCTTTGCCAAAATTTAGTAAGTCTTTTGCTAGTTTTAGAATATCTTTGTCAGCGTCTTTTTCAAAGCGATCTATTTTTTTGGTAATGTCTACATTTCCCATGGTAAATCCTTTGGTTAACATATCGGCTACTCTAGCATCGCTGTTATCTTTCATCATTTCCATGTTCATGCTTATTTTTGACATGACGTCTGCCATTAAGCCTATTTCTTTGGGATTGAGTTTATTTTTTTTGATTAGTTTTTCTGCTCTTTTGGCAAATTCTTCGTATCCTTTTAATTCTCCTTCTACTATTTTTTTGATTTTATTATCTTTTCCTTGTAAGATTCGAATTAGATTGGTACAGTTTTTTACTCCCATGTTGGCATTTTGATAAATATACATTAATAGTTCATTATTTTCATTCATTTTTCCACGCTCCTTATTTTTAGTGTGGATAATTTTTTCTTTTTTATGCAAGAATACTGATTCATATTTTTCTCTAAAGTTAAAGAAAAAAAGAAAGAAGAGTAAATCACTGTTGTATCTTCTTTCTATTATAGATTTCCATAAAGTGTTGATAAAGTTCTTGGCATTTTGTTTTATCCATTTCTTCTTTATCTTTATAGGGATACGGAATCCCTAGTTTTTCATATTTTTCACTACCTAGTTTATGGTAAGGAAGAAATTCAATTCTTTCGACATTTTTAACTTGAAGACAAGTATCTGCTAATTGTTGTAAGTATTTTTCGTTATCCATTAGTCCTGGGACGACAACTTGCCTAAGCCAAACTTTTTTTCCACTTTTGTTGAGTTCTTCTATGAATTTTAATGATTCATCTATTGGCTGTGATGTTAGGGCTAAATATCCTTCTTTGGTTGTAAATTTGATATCTAGAATGACTAAATCAATATACTTTAGTATCTCTTGATAATTTCCATTTCCTACTCCAGATGTATCTAAGGCAATATGGATATTTTCTTTTTTTAAAATTTTTGCTACTTCAATGATAAAGTTACTTTGAAGGAGTGGTTCTCCTCCTGAGAAAGTTACTCCTCCACTGTTTCTTTTAAAGTAAGGTTTATTTCGGATAATTCGCTTGGCTAATTCTTCACTAGTAATATTCTCTTTTCCTCTTATCCACATTTCTGGGTTATGACAATATTTACATCGAAGTTTACATCCACTTAAGAAGACGACTGTTCGAATTCCTGGACCATCAACTAATCCAAAAGTTTCAATTGAGGCAACTGCACCTTTTTTCATTACATTTTCTCATGGAAAGTTCTTGCAATTACTTCCTCTTGTTGCTTTCTTGTAAGTTTATTGAATCGAACTGCATAACCAGAAACACGAATCGTAAGTAGTGGATATTTATCTGGATTATTCATCGCATCAATTAATGTTTCACGATTTAATACATTAACGTTTAAGTGATGTGCTCCTTGAATAAAATATCCATCAAGTAATGATACTAAATTTTCTATTCTTTCTTCATTACTGTGTCCTAAACTATCTGGTACAATAGAGAAAGTATTGGATATTCCATCACGACAGCAATTTGTCCAGTCAAGTTTTGCTACTGAGTTAAGTGAGGCAATTGCTCCTGATGAATCTCTTCCATGCATTGGATTTGCTCCTGGTGCAAATGCTACACCTTTTTTTCTTCCATCTGGAGTTGCTCCAGTATTTGAGCCATATACTACATTAGAAGTTATCGTTAAGATGGATAATGTTGGGTGTGCATTTCTGTAACAGTGATGAAGAGATAATTCTTTATAGAATTGTTCAATAATTTCTTTTCCAATTTCATCTACTCGATCATCATCATTTCCAAATTTTGGAAAATCTCCTTCTATTTCAAAATCAACAGTAATTCCTTCTTCATCTCTAATTGGTTTAACCTTAGCATATTTAATTGCGGATAAAGAATCTACTGCTACTGAAAATCCTGCTACTCCATAGGCCATTAAGCGATTTACATAGGTATCATGTAATGCCATTTGTCCTGCTTCATAAGCATATTTATCGTGCATGTAGTGAATGATATTCATAGCATCAGAATAAATTCTTGCTACTTCATGCATCATTTTGTAGTATGCTGTTTTTACTTTTTCATAGTCTAGTACTTCATCTGTCATTTTTTCAAATCCAGGGATAACTAAATCTCTTCTTACTTCATCTACACCACCGTTGATTGCGTATAATAAAGTTTTTGCTAGGTTACAGCGTGCTCCAAAGAATTGCATATCTTTTCCAATTCTCATTGCTGAAACGCAACAAGCAATTCCATAATCATCTCCCATTGCAGGTCGCATGATATCATCATTTTCATATTGAATGGAATCAGTTGCAATACTTATTTTTGTACAATATTTTTTCCATGGTTCTGGTAATTTTTCTGCCCATAATACTGTCATGTTTGGTTCTGGTGCACTTTCTAGATTTTCTAGGGTATGAACAATACGGAAACTTGTTTTATTGACTAAAGTTTCTCCTTCGTTTGTCATACCACCAAGTGAACAAGTAACCCAAGTTGGATCTCCTGAGAATAATTCATCATATTCTGGTGTTCTTAAGTGTCTTGCTGCTCTTAATTTGATAACAAATTGATCGATAATTTCTTGGGCATCAGATTCTGTTAAGATTCCTTTTTCAAAATCTCTTTCGAAATAGATATCAAAGAAAGCATCTACTCTTCCTAAGCTCATTGCCGCTCCATTATTTTCTTTAATTGCAGCTAAGTAACCAAAATAAGTCCATTGTACTGCTTCTTTAGCATTAGTTGCTGGCTTAGAAATATCAAATCCATAACTTTTTGCCATTTCTTTTATTTCGTTTAACGCTCTATATTGCATAGAGATTTCTTCCCGAAGTCTGATTGTTTCATCATCCATCTCAGTAATTTTCATGTTGTCCCAATCATTTTTCTTTTCTTCCATTAAATAATCAATACCATATAAAGCTATTCTTCGATAATCACCAATTATTCTTCCACGACCATAAGCATCCGGAAGTCCTGTTAATAACTTATTGTGTCTTGCTCTTCTTATTTCACTAGTATAAGCATCAAATACACCATCATTATGTGTTTTTACTAAGTTTGTATCTTTAATAAAATGTTCAAGAGTTGGATCCATTTTATAACCATATGCTTCTAACTCTTGGTAAACCATTTTTATTCCGCCTTTAGGAACGATTGCTCTTTTTCCTAATTTATCTGTTTGAAGTCCAACAATTACATCATCTTCATCACAAATATATCCAGGTTTGAAAGCATTAATTCCTGCAGGATTAACTGTATCAATATCAATGACATGTTTTTTTACTTCTTCTGTACACATATCATTATATATTTTTAATACTTTTTTTGTTTTTTCTGTTGGAAGAGATAAAAAGCTTTCATCTCCTTCATACTTTTTGTAGTTTCTTTTGATAAAATCTTCTACATTGATTTCTTTTGTCCATGCTCCTTCATTGAAGCCGTTCCATTGTTCTTTCATTCTATACCTCCTATTTCCTTTATTATTTTAACACAAAAGAATAAAAAAAATAACTATTCAACAAACAGTTATCTTTTTTTTACAGTCGATTGACAAAATATGTGATTAACTATTTAAGTATTGTTCTACTACTTCGATTATCCTAGAAGTTTCCTTCATTAATTCTTCATAGTGACTTTTTACGTACTTGATATCATTATCTTGACTTTTTAATTGGTGAGCTAAAGAAAGTTCGGCTAATTTAGTAAAACCTAAATAATTTGCATCTCCCTTCATTGCATGGACGTCGATAGCGTAACTTTCCATATTTCCCTCTTCTAATGATTTTTGTATTCTTTCCATTCTATCTTTTGACTCATCAAGAAAGTCTTGTAATGTTTCATCATACATTTCAATATCACCAAGAAGTTCTATTCCTTTATCTACATCAATATTTGCTTTTTTTAAAATTTCTATATTTTTCATGTTCTCCCTACTTTCAATTTTATTATAAAATATTTTTTTTAGATGTAAAGAAAAATTAGTAAAGTTTACAGTTTACTTTACTAATTCATTAGTCTTCTTATTTTCCAGAGTAACTTGATCTTTCACCTTTCATTGCTGGGAAAAATCTTACAGGATCGAATGTGCTACCTGCTTGAGAAGACTTTCCAATTGTACTTGCGCCTGTTGCCATAGTAAAGTGTAAGTGTGGTCCTTCTGTACATCTATCTCCCCATTTGGCGATTTCTTTTGGTCCTCCACCACTTGTTCCAATTGGTTGTCCTGCTGTAACATTTTGGTTTACGTTTACATACCCATCAATCATATGCATGTAAAGTGATACATAGCTACTTCCATTATAATTGTGTTGAATTTGAATGACTAATCCACCACAACTACTACTATATCTTGCTAAAACTTTACCATTTGCAACAGCTCTTACTGTTGTTCCTTCGGCAACACCTAAATCTACAGCATAATGTCTTACTGATCCTCTGGACTCTGCATAACTTGAAGTTTGTGTAAATCTAGCAATTGGATATACCCAACCATCAACAGCAGATATTCCATTACAAGTATTAATATCTTGATCCATTTTACAGATAGATTTTAAAGAATTAATTTGTTTTTTCTTTTGAGCAATTTGGTCAGATACTTTCATTCCATCATCTTGATCATCTTTATATTGTGCTTGAACGATTAAGTATTTTGCTTGTAAATCATTTTTCTTTTGAGCCAAATCATTTTGTTTGATTGCTAATGTTTCTTTTTTAGAATTTAGACTTTTAATTAAATTGTTTAATTCATCTACTAATCCTTGGTTATAGTCTGTCATCTGAGTAACAACAGAATATCGATAAATAAAATCTGTATAATCATTTGCTTCAAAAACATATTCTAATAAGTTATTGCCTTTACTACTTGTTAGTTGGAGATAAAGTAACATTTTGTTGGTTTCTTCCTTTTTGGCAGCAATATCTTTTTCACTTTTTGCAATATCACTTTCTGCTTGTACAATATCTTGTTGTGCTTGTCTAATTTCTGCTTCTGTACTAGCAATACTTGCTTTTACATTATTCATTTCTGACTGAGTCATATTGGCTTTTTTTTGCGCTGCTGCATAACTTTTTTCTAATGCTGATAAATCATTATATAAATCTCTTAATGTCGTTGCTTTTACTCCATTACAAAGAAGAAAAAAGCTCATTAACGATAATAAAAAAACTTTGTATTTTTTCATTTTACCACCTATTATCATTATAAAAGAAAAAGGAAATTTAGTCAATTATTTCGACAAATTTCCCTTTAAATACTTTTTCATTATACTATCCAATTCAAAGCGATTAATTGGTTTGGATAAGTAATCATCGAAGCCATTTTCTAAGTATTTTTCTTTTTGACCTGATGTAGCGTTTGCTGTTACTGCTACGATTGGAATATAGTATCCGTCTATTCTTTCTATTTTCTTGATTAATGTCATGGTTTCTGTTCCACTTAATCCAGGCATTAAATCATCCATTAAAATTAAATCAAAATCATGATTTTGCTCCAAGATATCTAAACATTCTTGTCCACTTCCTGCTTCTGTAATATTAACATCATATGGATTAAGTAATCTTGCCGCTACTTTTAGGTTTAGTTTGTTATCATCTACAATTAAAATATTTTTCCCTGTTGCTTTAAATGGTTTCAAGATTTTATCTCTTTTTGAAGAACTACTTTGTTTTTCACTAATAATTTTTTGATCTAATGTTGCGGTAAAGCAATACTCTTTTGTTTGATTATCGCTTACTTCTAAACTTCCTCCCATTTTTTCGATTAGATACTTTGCAACGGATAAATTTAAATTACTTTGGTTGATTTCTTTTTCTGTATTAAAAATATTTTTAATTTCTTCTTCTTTTAAAATTCTTCCTGTATTTGCCACTTCAATCTTTAAACGACAAATATTTTCTGATTTAATTCTATTTACTCTTAATGTAATTTGTCCTTTTTCTGTATATTTAATAGCATTCTTTAGTAAATTTAAAATGATTTGACTAATTCTTTCTGAGTCTCCCCATAATACTTCTGGGATATTTTTTTCTATTTCTACTTTTAATTCAACATCTTTTTCTCTTAATTTTGATTTAGTTATTTCAATAATGCTATCTAGAACATCATAGATGTTGTAGTTTTCTGGAATAATCTCTAAGTCTCCTGATTCAATAATAGATAAATCAATCATTCCATTGATTACATCAATTAAATCTCGAGAAGCTATTCTAATGTCTGCAACATCTTTTTTGATTTCTTCTATATCTTCTGTTTCCATAATGATTTGACTAAAACCATCTATAGTATTAATTGGGGTTCTTATTTCGTGAGAAATATTTTTCAAGAAAGAAACTTTATCGATATTTTGTTCTTTGTTATAAGTATTTTCGATACGTAAGCTTTCAAGTTCTTCTATTCCCATATTTTCTAGTGTTAGATATAGGTAGAAGGCAATAACAATGTTTCCAATGGTAAGAAAAAGCATATTATTTAAATAATACTGTAAAACTAAAGTAATTGCTTCAATGATTGTAATCATCCAAAAATGAAATGTAGTTTTAAGATTTAGGGTTTTTGCAGATGTGATTATAGAAAGAATGGTTAATATAAAATAGATGCCTAATATAATAAATGTGGTTGTTCCTATTGGATTTATGGTTAAAGAAGGAAGGATAAATATTATTAAAGTATGAAAGAAGAATAAAAGAAAGTAGCCTACTTTTAAAAGAGAATATTTTTTTTCTGCTAAGCTAGATTGCATGCAGTATTTTTCTTTAATATTTCTAGCAATAATGTAAAATAATACGGTTAAACTACTTCCTAAGGCAAGAGAGAGATATAGTTTTTGATAAATAATTGTGTTTGTTGCTATGGATGAGGCAATTAAATTAATGATATCTACTAATGTTAAAAGATAAGTAACAACTAATAAATATTTGTAAGCATTTCGTTTTGTTGGTTGTTTTTCTTTTTCTATCCAATAAAATACCATTAACAAAAACATTATAATGAGTCCTAATATTTGAATTTGATTTCCCATTTTTACACACTCCTTATTTTAATACTATTATAGCAAAAAATTTTTTTATTGTATAGAGCGTTTATTTTTATTTTTAAAATACTGATTTAGAATAGTAGCTTCTTCTTGATATTTTTTATGATGATAAATTAGATGACTTTTATTTTTATACATTTGGTTGATATTTTTTATTATTTTTAATTTTGGATAATTGAGATGGTATAAGTATCTTTCTAATAAAAATTTTTGATATAAGTATTTTCTTTTTTGGTAAAAAAGATATAAATAATAAAGAAGAATTAAACCAATCATTAAATTAGAATAATTGTATTGATAAATATGAATAGTCAATAATAGAATAATATTTGTAAGAGATAATGTAATGGTTAAAAGATTTGCTAATTTATAGGGAAAGGTAATACATAGTAACATATTTAAGATTTTTCCTCCATCTAATGGATAGATAGGTAGTAAGTTAAAAAAAATCATCTGACTATTATATAGCGTAAATAAATTCATAGTATAGGTTCTAATGAAGTATTTTTGGTGTAAAAAACAAATAAATAAATAATAGATAAATTGAAAAATAACACCTGATGAGGCAATGAATATTTCTTGATGAATATCTCTGTTAAGATAATCTTCTAAAATTGTTTTTCCGCCATAGGGATAAATCACGATTTTTTTTACTTTTGCCTGACAGAGTTTAGCAGCAATAAAGTGACCAAATTCATGAAATATGATTAATGAGGTAAAGATAATTAAATTTAAATAATATCCCGTTAAGACAAAGCCTAGTGCTATAATGTAAAAACTTGGGTGAATTTGGATTATGCTGTTATTTTGATTTGCCCTTTCTCGCATCGATTCCCCCAAGCATCAATAATCTTGTCATTTCTTTTTACATAGATAATTTCGCAGTGATTTGCACATCCATGACAGTTTCTTCCTTTTGTTTCAAAGGTTATATCTTCAATATCAAAAGAAAAAGGTGTTTCTTTGCCTGATTTTTTGGCTAGAATTGCTACTCCTAAAGCCCCCATTAAGTGAGAATTTTTATCTACTAATATTTTTTGGCCCGTTAGTTCTTCGAAAGCTTTTAAGACCCCAATATTTTTACTAACCCCTCCTTGAAAGATAATTGGCCCGATAATTTTTTTCCCTTTTCCAACATTGTTTAAGTAGTTGTCTGCAACACTTTTACAGAGTCCAGCGATTAAATCTTCTTTTTTGCAACCGATTTGTGCTTTATGTACTAAATCAGATTCTGCAAATACTGTGCATCGTGCAGCTATTAGGGTGGGATTTTTGCTTGTTAAGGCAATTTTGCCAAAGTCTTTCACATCTACTCCTAATCTTCTTGACTGAGAGCTTAAAAAAGAACCGGTTCCTGCAGCACATAGGGTGTTCATTGCGTAATCTACAACAATTCCGTTTCTTAAGATAATAATTTTGGAATCTTGTCCTCCTATTTCGAAAATGGTTCTGACATCAGGATAAATAGAAGTTGTTCCGATGGCATGTGCGGTAATTTCGTTTTTTATTATGCTTGCTCCTAGCATTACACCAATTAGTTTTCTCGCTGAGCCTGTAGTTCCAATCGATACTACTCGATATTTTTTATGGTTTAATTTTTGTTTTAAAATACTGATTAGTCTTTTTACTGCTTGAATAGGATTTCCTTCAGTAAGTAAGTACTCACTTGCTAATATTTGATTTTCTTGATTGATAATTACTCCTTTTGTGGAAATAGATCCAATATCAATTCCCATGTAAGCTTTTTCCATAGTCTTCCTCCTCTATTTAAAAATATGCTGACTAGAGAGAGGAATATACAAAAAAGAAGAAAAAATTAATCTACATTTTTTTCTTCTTGGTTATCTTCAATTCTTTTTATTATTTCTTTTATTTTTCGAAAGCGATGATTTAATCCTGATTTTGATATGCTGTATCCAAGTTCATTACTCATGATTTCACTTAATTCTTGTAAAGAACTTTCAGGATACTTTTGTCTATATTCTACTACTTCTTTTAATTTTTCATCTAAGACATCTAATAAATCATATTCTTTCAATTTTTCAATATCTTTTAATTGTTTGGCTGCAGTTAAAAATATTTTGTCAATATTTGCTTGTTCACAGTTATTTAAGCGATTAGTCATATTTTTATGATCTCTATAAATTCTAATATCTTCAAAATACATTACTGCTTGGTAAGCATTAATAATTCTTAGAAAGTCAGAGATTTTTTCTGCTTCCTTAATATAGACCATATAATTTTTTTCTCTACTAATCATTTTGCTATTTAATCGAAATCTATTTAATAATTCCACTAGAAATAGGGCATATTCTTTATTATCTACAATAAATTCAAGATGATATCTAGATGTTTTGGGATCATTGATACTTCCTGTTGAGATAAATAATCCTCTCAAGTATGCTCTTAGGCATTCTTCATCATTGATTAAATAACTTTTAGGGATATTTTGATAAACACCATCGATAACAATGGATAAATCTTTTAGAATTAATTCTTTTTTCTGTTTTATTTTCAAGATATAACTTAGATTAGTGTTAAAGTTATATCTTTTTCGGACAGTGATTACTGGGGTAACATCATAGATACTTTTGATTAATTTGAATATTCTTCTTGCTACGGCATTATTTTCTACTGTAATGATAATTTCTTCTTTTATTGTCGCATTATTTCTAATAATACAAGATAATTCAGCTAAATATTCTAGGACATTTCCTTCTAGTCTTGTTACTTCTTCTTTAATATTTGCTGTAAATGACATTAGTTTTCTTCCTCTTCAATTAAATGTCCATAAATATCAAGAGCTAGTTTATCTGGTTGGTAGCGAATAACATTATCTACCACAGCAACATAATCTTTATCGATTAATTTTACATTTTTTAAATTTTCTTTATCTAATAAAACGGGACTTTTTTGTTCCTTTTTCCAATATTTTTTAATCATTTCTTCTGGTATTGGACCATGATTTGCTATGACTATAGAGATTTTCTTTTTTCCTAGGTAACTATTTAGTACATTTACGTGATCACTTGCTTTAAAATCATCTGTTTCTCCTGGTTGTGTCATCATATTACAAATATACATAATTTTGGCTTTACTGTTATCTATTGCTTGAATTAATTCTTTGCTTAGTAAATCTGGAATGATACTTGTGTATAAACTTCCCATACTAAGTAAAATTAAATCCGCTTCTTTTATTGCTTTTATTACGCTTGGGTTTACTTTTATTTCATGTTCATAATAGACGCTTTCTACTGCTTGCTCACTTTGCGTGATGTTATGTTCTCCAACAATAGTGCTTCCATCTTTCATTTTTCCTATTAATACTGGGCTATCAAAAGTAAATGGTAAAACTTTGCCTTTTAATTTTAAGACTTTACCTATAGTTTCAATTCCTTCTTGCATGTTTCCTGTAATATTGGCTAATGCTGTTAGGAGAAGGTTTCCCACAGCATGACCATTTAAATCACTAGTTGTATTAAAGCGATAATTTAATAATTCTTCAAAATCAAACCCAATATCATTGATTTCATTTATATTATATTTATTTATTCTTAATAAATATTTCAAAAATTCAAATGATTTCTTATTTTTTACTCCTTTTATGTATGATTTCAAATAATTTTCTTCGTTTTGTTTACCATTTTTCAAGATATTTTCAAAAGAATCCTTTAATAAAATTACATTGTTATCTACTAAAAAATCAAATACAATTTGTCTATAATAGCTACGATTTAAAAAAGATTCAACATAATCTTTTCCTGTCAATTCATTATATTTTTTTATGCTATTTAGTAGTCTATCTTTTTCATTTTTACAATTTAGTAGGAATTTATCTAGTATCTCTTCATATTTATCTTCTTCCATTTTTTTTGATACAATATCCCATTTTTCATCTAAAATATCAAAAGAATATAAGTTTTTACCTAATTCTTGATACAATTCTGTAAATGTTATAGGATTTGTTACATTTATCTCATATTTTATGGCATCTTTTATTCCTGAATATCCATAACATTTAATATCAAATTTATCGTATCTACACAATATCCCTCGAATAAAATTATATACATTATTTTCGTACGATTTCTCATTGTTTATATATACTTTACATAGATTGATTGCTATTTTTTCTTCAACTATTGAATATCCTAATTTGACAGTTTTTGGAACAGGATGATAATACAGCATAAAATAGTTTAGATATGCTATATCCTCTTCACTATATCCATTATTTAATAGTTCTTTATATGTAGTAGTATCTTCTTTTTGAAATCCTGTAGGTAATTTGATTAGTGCTTTTAATATTGATATGTCTTTTTTTCTGTCCTTGTATATTAATGGATATATATTTTTCACTAACCATGATAATATTCCTATATTTCCTATTACTTCCATATTTCTATCTTTTGCTAATAATCTTATTATTTGTTCTCTCTTATGATCAAAAAATTCATTAACTCTATCAGAAAAGATCGATAACACAAAAATTATTTCTTCTGTATTTGAATAATCTCTATTAAACAAATCCTCTCCATATTTATCATATTTTTTGCTATCATATAAATACAAAGCACCTTTAATATATATGTCTTTTTCAGCTACACTTTTTATCCTGTTAAGAAAGTCTATTAGTTGTGTTCCCATTATCATACTATTTTCTATAATATTCTTACCATATCCTAAGGCTAAAACTATAGCTCTGATATTTTCTATATTGTTTTCCATTCTTTCTTCATATCTTTCTAATAGTTCTCCAAAGTATTGAAACTTATATTTCTCTTGAAAATTTTGACAACTAACTCTTTTGTTCCAAATACATTTATTTTCTATTTCATATAAAATATTATTGGTTCCTTTTCCTGTTCGCGTATTAGATATAAATGCAATAATTTCATTAAATAGTTCAATATTTATTAGCTTTTCATATGCTTTATATTCTATTTTTTCAATTTTTTCTAAATTCATTTTTATCTCCTATCTTTATAAATTTAACCCCATTCTTCTCC